>OFGS01000022.1_pt1 | contig 52184 bp, 47 predicted proteins | sample 1521851 | NCBI WGS metagenome assembly OFGS01 (sample SAMEA3142070, study PRJEB24117) | hot springs metagenome
TTGTTATATGTTCCCCAATGTAGAGTGCGACAAGATGACAGATAGTACAAATATCATCTTCTCAAATATGTACACCCCAGTGCCTAGCGAAAGGCAACTTCTTTGCTCAATAAAGTTTACCCCCGTATGCTCCGTGAGAAATTTTTCTGAAAGTGCTCCTTCTGTAAAAGTGATGTGGCGATAATTATAACATTATTTTAGCATTCTCGTTTATCACCATGTACTCAAAATCACTAGATACCATCATTAAGAAGGACTAAATAGTTACCTTCGCTTTCTCGCGTTATTTACAGATATTTGCGGTTGAAATCCTTACCCTTTCTTTGTTAAGCCATGACATTCGACTTCTTATCATGTTATCGACTAAATCTAAGGGGTGATAACATGATTATCCGAAGCGACAGGCTGATGACGATTGATGAAGTGGCTTATTATTTGAACCTTTCGCCGCAAACAATTTACAGGAAAATATACGAGGGTGAACTCCTTGCTTATAAGGTCGGGGGAGTTTGGAGAATTAACGATTCGGTGAAGATTGAGAACCTTTACGGAATTGTAGAGGAAGAAGCTTTGGCTATTCAATCTCACGTTCAGATGGAACTGAAACGTGTAGAGAAGCAATTAGCAGAACTTGATAATCGTTTCGATAAACTTCTGTCTTTACATGTTGAGGAAGCTATAACAACCGACCAATTCAAGCATCAAAATGAGCGTAACGCCCATCAACAGCAAGAGCTACTTAACAGGAAGGCTGAACTCATTGTAGTCTTAGAAGAGGGTAAGAACCTCGCCGAACGTAAAGAAGCCTTTAGGAAGGAAGTTGAACGCTTCATTGACCTCGACATTAGCGATGAACAGGTATTGAAGCAATTCCTCCAAGAGCTTATCCAAACAATCGAAGTATTCGAGGATGGAAAGATTAAGATTAACTACAACCTTTCCAATCCTCTCCCCTCGAATTAAGGTACAGTTTATTGGACTGTATCTTTTTGTAAATTCCTAATAAACTCGTTCATCCATCCCCCGCTCCACCCCTTATTGTTACGTCCCCATTTATTTACATTTGAAATAAACTCGTTCATTCTTCCCCCGATTTTTGCGATTTTTTTCTCTGTTTTTTTTCGCTTTTTTCCTTTCAATCATCCCACTTTATTTCGATTTTTGGAAAAAGAAAAAGGGAAGAATGGATGATTTCTCCCGCTTCTTCCCTCTTGTTTTTCTCTCCTATTGATCCCTTTTCCCTTGATCTATCAATGATTCTCCTTCTTCTTTTCTCCCCACTTTTCCAAATTCGGAGCGGGAAAAGAACGTTTTCTTTTTCCAGTAAATATCATCCAAATCCCAACTTTATTTCTCGTGATGAACGATTATTTTTTCAGTGGAACGAGTTTATTTTGAGTGTACAAAACTAAGCTCTAATTTCGCTACACATTCGACATGCATCGTATGCGGGAACATGTCGACAGGTTGGACTTCCATTGTTTTGTAGCCACCGTCTTCTAAAATACGCAAGTCGCGGGCGAGGGTCGCTGGGTTGCATGAGACGTATACGACGCGATTTGGCTTCATCGCGATGATTGTTTGCAATAACGATTCCTCACATCCCTTTCGTGGTGGGTCGACAACGATACAATCTGCTTTTACTCCTTGTTCGTACCATTTCGGAATAACGACTTCTGCCTCCCCAACCGCAAACTCCACATTGGTGATGCCGTTTAGTTCAGCGTTTCGTTTAGCGTCGGCAATCGCTTCCGGAACGACTTCGACTCCGTACACTTTTTTCGCTTTTTTTGCTAAAAAGAGAGAAATCGTCCCGATGCCGCAATAAGCGTCAATGACCGTTTCTTCACCCGTTAAGTTCGCGTATGCAATTGCCTGATCATACAACACTTTCGTTTGTTCAGGGTTTACTTGATAAAACGAACGGGCGGAAATCGCAAAACGAACGTCACCGATATAATCATAAATATATTCAGAACCCCAAAGCACGCGCGTTTCTTCTCCCATAATGACATTTGTTCGCTTCGGATTAATATTTTGTACAATCGATTTCACATTCGGCACGCGATCAATAATCGCTTCAATCATTTTCTTTTTATGCGGCAACTCTTCTGTGCGCGTAATAAGGACGACCATCACTTCTTTCGTCGTTGCCCCATAGCGTGCCATAATATGACGAAGAACCCCTTTATGCGTTTGTTCATTATAGGCTGGAATGTTGTATTGCTCGCAAATTTCTTTAACCGTCTGAACGACAATATCGTTCATTTCTTGTTGGATTAAACAGGTGTCCATATCAATAATGTCATGGCTTCGCTCTTTGTAAAACCCTGCCACAATCCCGCCTTCGCGCTCACCGACGGGCACTTGCGCTTTGTTTCGATATCGCCATGGGTCACTCATGCCAAGAACAGGATGAACGGTCGCATGTTCAATTTTCCCGATGCGAGCAAGCACTTCTTTGACATGTTTATATTTCGCTTTTAGTTGTCCTTCGTAACGAATATGTTGGAGCTGGCATCCGCCGCATTGTTTATAAATGGAACAAGGAGCATCGATGCGATCTTCGCTTTGTTCATATAGCTCGATTAAACGGCCAAAGCCGTACCCTTTTTTCACTTTGACAACTTTCACTTTCGCTTTTTCGCCTGGTAAACCGTTCGGAACGAAAATTGGAAAGCCATCAATTTTTGCTACTCCTGCGCCGTCATGTGTTAAATCTTCAAAAATGACATCGTAATATTCATTTTTTGCTACTGGTGCTTCCATATTTCTTTCCCTTTCCGCAAAATTGCTGTCAAGATTGTATCACAATCGAATAAAAAAGAACAGGTTTATTCCCCTGTTCTCATTTGTTCAGCTTTTTCTTTCGGAACAAATACGTTTATATGACGGTACAAGTTGACAAATTCCCCCGGAAGCATTCCGCCATACTCGCCATCTAAATTGAGTTGCATATTTTCTTCCGTATACACTTTTACGCGATTTGCTTTTGTATAAATGATGTGTGGGTCGTGAATATGTTCGCCACGTAGTGCGAGCGTTGCAATTTTAATAAATTCTGCTAAGTTCGTTTCTTTTAAAATAATTAAGTCAAACATGCCGTCATTTAACGATGAATTTGGAGCTAATTTTTCAAAGCCGCCAACAGAGTTCGTCAGCGAAACGAGAAAAAGCATCACAGCGCCTTCAAACATTTTGCCGTCGTACTCAATTTTTACATGAACAGGATGAAGGGAAGGAAGCATCTCAATTCCTTTCAAATAGTAAGCGAGTTGACCAATCATCGTTTTTAATTTACTTGGCACCTCGTACGTTAATTCCGTTAAGCGCCCACCGCCTGCGATGTTAATAAAATAATGTGTTTTTCCTTCGTTTGTCACTGCCCCAATGTCAATCGGCACCGCTTCCCCATTTACGATCACATCACACGCTCCTTCAATCGAGCGTGGCACGCCGATGGCACGGGCAAAGTCGTTCGTCGTACCGACTGGAATAATGCCGAGATTCGGGCGATATGAAGCCTCAGCTAGCCCGTTTACGACTTCGTTAATCGTTCCATCTCCACCTGCGGCAATGACGAGATCAAATTCGCGTTCTACCGCTCTTCTTGCGGCCTCTGTCGCATCCCCTGCCCCTGTTGTCGCATGACACGATGTTTCATATCCTGCTTGTTCAAGTCGAATCAGTACATCAGGCAAATGTTTTTTAAATATTTCCCTTCCTGACGTCGGATTATAAATAATACGTGCTCGTTTCATCCTCATCATCCTATTTGTTTTATTTTTCCACTATTTAACATCATACCAAATTTTCATTCATGTTGCAACGAACAAAAGAAAGCCGACTCAAATGAGCCAGCTTACGAAAACATTTCATACCAAATTTTTATCACAGTCGCTACAATTAATACAAGCAAAATGTATTCCAACACTTTTATGTTCATTTTTTGACTCCATTTTGCCCCAATCGGCGCCGCTAGTAAACTAGCAACGACCATCACAAGCGATGGAACGAGAAGTATATGCCCTCCCATCACTTTTCCAACCGTCGCCCCGATCGATGAAATGAACGTAATTGCCACCGATGAACCGATCGCAATGCGGGTTGGCACTTTTAAAATAACGAGCATAATCGGTACAATAATAAACGCTCCTGCTGCTCCGACGATACCGGAAGCAATTCCGACAATAAACGATAACATAACTGCATACAATCGGTTAAATGCTAGTTGCTCTACCGCCACATGTTCGCTCCCCTTTGGCTTTGGAAAAAACATTAATACGGCTGCAATCGACGCTAAAATGGCATATACAAAATTAATTGTCTCATCGGCTAAAAACTTCGAACCGTATCCACCAATGAAACTACCAATGACAATGGCTGTTCCCATGTAGCCAACGAGCCGACCCGATACATATCCCCCTTTTTTAAACACGACAAGAGCGGCAAGTGTCGAGAAAAATACTTGTACCGCACTAATGGCCGACACTTCTTGTGCGGTAAAAGCAGTAAAGCCAAGGAGAGGGGGGATGTATAAAAGCATCGGATATTTAATGACCGAGCCACCGATGCCAACCATCCCCGATAAAATAGAGCCAATGGCGCCAATAAAAAAAAGAACAAGCAAATGGGAAAATGTATATTCCATATTAAACGCTCCCCTTACACTAAATCGGCAATATGATTTTTTAAAGCGTATTGAATGAGTTCATGTTTTTCCTTAATACCAAGTTTTTGCATAATGTTCGTTTTGTGATTTTCGACCGTTTTCGGACTAATTTTTAACTTATTTGCAATTTGGATGTTCGTATATCCTAGAAAAGTTAACCGAACAATTTCACGTTCGCGATTAGTAAGTGGTGACTTCGGCTCTTTTTCCGCAAACATTTTTTCAAGCCGTTCCTCAGGAATATGGGTACGATAAAATCGCTTGCCATGATATACTGCTTGCAATGCTTCGTGCAGATCGTTTGTTTGGCTGTTTTTTAACAAGTAACCGTGAATATTATATTGAATCGCTTTTTGTACATATATTTCTTCATCATGCATCGTTAAAACGATAATTTTCACATCTTCTAACTCATCCATAATCGTTTTGGCGGTTGTAAATCCGTCAAGCCCTGTCGGCATCGAAAGGTCGAGCAAAATGACATCTGGGCGATGTTTCAATGCCAGTGTAATGGCATCGCAACCGTTGCTTGCCTCCCCAACGACTTCCACCTCACGAAACCCTTCAAGAAGGAGGCGAATACCTTTTCGAATTAAATCGTGATCGTCAACGATTAACACTTTCATCCTCTCCACCCTCCTCTAACGGCACGCGCACAAAAATCATTGTCCCTTTCATTGGTGCAGATGTAATAGTCGTTTCCCCTCCGAGATGAAAAACACGTTCTTGAATATGTTTTAAGCCGAGCCCTTCACGCTTTTCTTCAACGTGGAAACCGACACCGTTATCCACAACAGAGACAAGCAATTCCCGTTCTGTCTGTTCAATCGAAATAGACACTTCTGTTGCCTTTGCATATTTCATCACGTTATGTAGTGCTTCTTGAATGATACGATACAAGTTAATTTCCATCGTCGGTGACAAGCGTGTATACACGTTTGTTTGAAATGAAAATAACGTATTTGGCATTTTCGATTGAAGTGACTGGATAAGCGACTGAATCGTTGGAATAAGCCCAAGGGCATCTAAACTTTTTGGACGAAGTTGTTGAGCATATAGTTTTACATCTTCCATGACGCGTCCAAGTTCTTCACGCACTTCTTTGACGTATGCATGGAGCTTTTCATCTTGTACACGTTGAATAATATTATCTAACGCGATGGAAATGCTGTAGAGCGACTGCCCGACACCATCATGCAACTCTTGCGCTAAACGTTTATGTTCCTCTTCCTTTGCTTCGGTTAGTTTTTTTACCATCCACTTTGAACGACGTGCTTCCTCTTCTTTTTTCTTCGCTGTTTGATCGCGCAAAACAAGCAAATAATATTTCGCATCATCTTGTTCGAGGATAAGTGCTGTGCTCATTTCTACATCAATTAACTGTCCATGATACGTCGGCATTTCCGATAAAAAATACGGTACTTCTTCTGTTGCGATTAAATAACATCGCTCTTCTCCTTCACGTACATCACGCTGTTGACAAAACGAGCAGTAAGGTACTTTCCCACCTAGTTGCCAGCCGGTAAGCCGTTTGGCAGCTGGGTTCATCTCTACAATCGTTCGCTTATGATCCATGACAATAATCCCATCTTGAATGTAAGCAAAAATTTTATCTAAAAATTGCATGTTCTCACCTCTCTTCCATTATAGAAGAGAGAAAAGATGAAAAGAAAGGACTGACACCGTCAGCCCCTATGATTGTTTCACAACTGGAAGTTTTTCTCTCGTCCACGCTAAATATCCACCTTTTAAGTTGAGTACTTGCTTGAATCCATTTGCTTGTAAAATGCTTGCGCCAATGGCTGAGCGCGCACCTGAACGGCATTGAACAATATATGTTTTACCTTCTGGAATCTCATGTAAACGATCGGCAAGTGTGCCAAGCATCATATGTTGTGCGCCTTCAATATATCCTTCATCCCATTCTGCTTGGTTCCGTACGTCAATGAGATAATAACGATCGTCTTTTATATATTGTTGCAACTGATGTACATCAATTTCTTCGTAGCTTTCAATCTCACCGTTTAATGCAACGGCTGGCTCTACGTATGCAACGACGCGATCTAATCCAATATAAGCAAGTGCTTTGCGAATGGATTGTACATCTTCTTTATTTGCGATGATTACAATATCTTGGTCATAGTTGATTAGCCAACCTGCCCAGTTTGTGAATGATTTGTTAAACGGAATGTTTATTGAGCCTTCATAATGTCCATTCGCAAATTGTTGAGACGGACGAACATCTAAAATAAACGCTCCGTTTGCTTTATACTCGTCTAGCTGCTCACGCGTTTGCAACGCTGGCACTTCATCTTCATTTACATACGCTGGACCAACTTTATTTACCTTTTTCATCATCGCGAAATACTTCGGCGGCTCTGGTTGCCCTGTAAGCAATAGTTTTACAAACTCTTCTTCGTCTTCAATTTTTAACGCCCAGTTGTTTAACTTTTCATATCCAACCGTTGAAACCGGAACCGCACCGAGCGCCTTTCCGCATGCGCTTCCCGCCCCATGTGCTGGCCATACTTGTAAATAATCTGGGAGCGCTTTAAATTTTTTCAGCGATTGGAACATTTGTCGTGCGCCAACGTCTGCCGTGCCAGCCACCCCTGCTGCCTTTTCAAGTAAGTCTGGGCGACCGATGTCACCAACGAAAACGAAGTCGCCTGTGAAAATACCCATCGGCTCTGTTGAACCGCCACCTTTATCCGTTAAGATAAAGGAAATGTGTTCTGGTGTATGCCCTGGTGTATGAAGCACTTGAAACTCGACATTTCCAATAGTAAAAACGCTTCCTTCTTTCACAAGTTCGTAATGGACTTCATCCAAATATTGATATTTCCAATTCGCATCTCCTTCATCAGATAAATACAGCTTTGCGCCACAACGTTTTGCTAGTTCTTTTGCACCTGAAACGAAGTCTGCATGAATGTGCGTTTCTGTTGCGGCGACAATTTGCAATCCTTCTTTTTTCGCTGTGTCGATGTACCAGTCGACATTGCGGCCTGGATCGATCACGATTGCTTCCCCCGTGCGTTGGCATCCAACTAAATAAGACATGTGCGCTAATTGCTCATCGAAAAATGAACGAAATAACATATACATCCCCTCCAATTTATTTATGTTTGCTTGCTACATCAAGTAGCGTTTCTATATATTTCACCCCATCTTGAATGAGTGGGTGTTTTAACAAACGGTACATGCGTAAGAGTGATACGGTAGATGAATCGCGTTCACGTTGAAAGCGTTCGTTTGTTTCTTTTAAAATCGTTAATCCTTTTTCAATTGGAACGATATCTTTTGCTCCTTGTATCGCATACGCCATTGACTCACGATCATTGATCACGCTTGTCACAAATGAAATGAACTCTTCTGCTTTTTGTAGCCATTGGACAAGCGTTGGCAGCAGCTGAACGAGCGTCGCAAGTGCTTCAAGATGTTCCGACGTCAGTCGAAATGGCGTGGCTTTTTCCTCCCATTCCGTAAACATCGCTTCAAGCGATTGTTTATCATTGAGTACATGCTGAACAAATGCGACTTTTTCTTCCAATGATTCCATTGTTTGTTTTAGTTGTGGGAGTTTTTCAATAAAATAACGGAGCGCCTCTTGTTGTTCATCGTTTTCAATTAGCTGCAACATGTTCTCCCCCCTCTACATAAGCCCTTTTAACATTCCGTTCCAGTAGACGATCGGTAGTAAATTTCGTTTCATGACATACATACTCATTCGCTCTTTTGACTGATCGAATGGGAACGTTTCTTGTGGGTTTTTTTCATAATCAAACTCAGCTAAAACGAGCTTGTTATAACCGGTTACGAGTGGACATGATGTATAACCATCGTAACGGGCTTTTAACGGTTTTTCGTTCATGAGTGCGAGTAAATTTTCTGCCACGACTGGTGCTTGTTTTCGAATCGCTGCCCCTGTTTTAGATGTTGGTAAATTTGTGCAGTCACCTGCACCAAATACATTTTCATACGTTTTATGTTGCAACGTATACGGATCAACATCAACCCATCCAGCCGCATCCGCTAATGGGCTATTCTTAATAAAAGCTGGCGGTCCCATCGGTGGTGTTACGTGAATCATATCGAAACTTAACGTAAAGCGTTCGTTCGTATCGAGATGTTCAAATGTCGCTTTTTTTGCTTTTCCATCAATCTCAACTAGCTCGACACGATATTTCGTTTCGATATTTTTCCGTTGAATGACTTGTTCAAGCGTATCGGCATATTTTTTGACAGCGAAAATGTTTGGTAATCCTGAAGCAAAAATGATGTTTGTTTGTTCACGAACACCAGATTGACGGAAATAGTCGTCTGCTAAATACATAATTTTTTGTGGCGCACCACCACATTTTACTTGTGTGCTCGGTTGTGTGAAAATCGCTGTACCGCCGCGGAAGTTTCGAATGTTTTCCCACGTGCTTTGCACGTAGTCGTATGAATAGTTGCTACAAACACCGTTTTTGCCGATCGTTTCTTTCAATCCTTTAATTTGATCCCAATAAATTTCGACACCTGCCGCTACAACTAAATAGTCGTAACGAACCGTTGACCCTTCTTTCGTTTTTAATGTGTTGTTTTCTGGAACAAACGTATCGACCGCTTCTTTTAGCCATTTCGCTCCATCCGGAATAAGTGTAGCTTGCTCGCGAACGGAGTCTTCTACTTTAGCTGCACCGCCACCTACGAGCGTCCAAAGCGGTTGATAATAATGTTTATCTGATGGATCAATCAACAACACCTGTCCACGTAATTGACGATTTTTTCTTAGTAACCGTGCTGCAATCGAAATACCTGCTGAACCAGCTCCAACAATTGCTACTTTCACATCGTAGACGTTCGCCATCGTTCATCGCCCCTTTTTTGTATCCGCTTTCAATTTTGTTTTCTTAACTTAATTACATTGTATATGTTGTTAAACTATATACCCATAGGGGATTTCCCTTATCTTTTAATACAAAGAAAAAAGAGCGGCAAACACCGCTCCACTACGCCTTATACCATTGATCATTCATTTGTACACCTGCTGCTTTAAATAACGTATATACTGGGCAACGCGCTTCGACTTTTTCTTTCAGTTGCATTATACGTTCTTCACTTTCTTCCGTTTTCAAAGCCACTTCGACAGACACTTGTTCAAAATACGGACGAATAGATGAATCTCCCATAAATCCACGTGGATCGAACTGTCCCTTTACCGTAAGAGTCATGTCTTGTAAGTCGAAGTTCATCTCTCGTGCAACGACGCGTGCAGTCACATTTTCACACGCCGCAAGCGCTCCAAGTAACATTTGAAGTGGATTTGCTCCTAAATCTTGACCGCCCATTTGCTTCGCTTCATCAATCACAAATTCATGTTTTCCAGCCTTTGCCCGTGTTGTCATTCCTTCAGTAGTTGCTTGAACGATAAATGTCATTTTATTCATGCTAATCAGCTCCCTTTCTCAGTTGTTTTGTTGTTTAAACCAATATTGATTTGCTATTTTTCCATAGTAAGCGATCGACTGTTGTTGAACGATAAAAGCAAGAGTAACAATGAGTGCTGCTTCTGCACCGAAAGATGTTGCAGCTAAGCCGATCGCAATAGATAAATTACGCAAAACGGTACCATTGACAAGTGCAATGCCGTCTTCACGATTGAAAAATTGTTTAGCTACCAACGTGCTAATCACATAGTTAACGAAATAGAAAAGTAACAATACTGCCAATGCGATGACAATAAGCTGTAAGTTAGATACAATCATTTTTGCTCGCATGCTAATGCTGACAAATACTACATATAACATGGCCCATATACTTAACGGCGCAAAGTTTGGCTTTACTTGTTTTTGAAATTGCTCTGGCGTATATTTTCTCATGAGCCATTTAAATGTGACATGCCCGAGAATCATTGGTACAAACACAACGAGTAAAATCGTACGGAACGTTTCCATTACGTTAATGTCAACGTATTTTCCAACCATTGCAAGCAAATACCATGGTGTCAACAAAGAGCCAAGCACAAGCCCAAATACAGTTAACTTTACAGCTGCTGCCATATTTCCTTTTTGAATCGCTGTCCATGAAATCGTCATTCCACTCGTCGGAAGAAGCGCAGACAGAGCAAGCCCTGCAAACATGATCGGATGATGTTGCAACATCGTCTTTCCGATCAAAAAAGCAATAAATGGAATAATAATAAAATTAATAACGATGGAAGCAAACAATATTTTCTTTTCTTTTAAATGAGTTAATTCCTTCCATTTAAAACCAACCATCGTTGCATAAATCATGATAATTGTTGCAAACAAAATGGTCGACTTTAAAAAACTCGTATCTACAAACGTTCCTACGATAAATCCAAGCAACAACGTTGCTGGAACGCTAATGAGTAAATGTTTTTGTGGGAAAAAATATAATTTTTTCATTCGTGTCCCCCTTTCTTATATACCCCATTAGGTATTTACATTTATACTATAAGGGGTATATAAGAACTTTGCAACCTTTTTCACAAATTCGTCATATTGTTATCGTTTTCACTCCTCTACACGTAAATTTCCCTTTTTTCTGTTTTTTATGTCGTTTTCACCTGTTTTTCATCGGGATTTGGTATGATGAAAGAAAAAAAGGTGAGAAGAATGAAAGTGTTGCTCGCAGAAGATGATGTATATTTAGGTGAACTGATCGTCCATTTGTTGAAGAAAAAAGGTGTCGAACATGTTGATTGGGTACAAGAAGGAGAAGATGCTTACGATTATGCACTCGCTTCGTTTTATGATGTGATTATTTTAGATTGGATGTTACCAAACGGTGATGGCGTTAGCGTATGTCAACGTTTAAGAAAACACGGCTATCACGGAGCCATTTTAATGTTAACAGCGAAAGATGCGGTACAAGACCGCGTCGAAGGGTTAGAAGCCGGAGCAGATGATTACTTAGTAAAGCCGTTTGAAATCGATGAGCTCATGGCACGCCTTAAAGCGTTATCGCGGCGCACATTTGCACCGATTCAAGAAGAAATTGTCCGCTGGGGAGCGTTTGAAGTCAACCGTACAACTCACACATTGACGAAAAATGGAGAACAAATGATATTAACCCCACGCGAATTTCAACTACTCGATTTATTACTGCAAAACAAAGGTCGAGTGTTAACGCGCGACATTATTCTTGATCGTATTTGGGGTTATGACGCAGACGTCTCGATGAAAACGATTGATGCAACCGTCAAGTTGTTGCGTAAAAAAATTGGTGATGAACAACAACAGCTCATTAAAACGGTGCGCGGGGTGGGATATACCATTGAAAAATAACATTCGTTCTTTTTTCAATCATTCCGATATGTTTCACCGCACACAATGGCGCTTAACTGCCACATACAGCGGTATTCTTATCGTGTTTTTAGCCATTTTCATTGCGGTTGTTTCTTTCCTTATTCATACCGTCACGACAAATGACCAAGAGCGACGCATTCGTATGCTCGCTGAACAAGAAGGACAAACGATTCAAACTTTGCTTACAGAGCAGCCGTTCATCGGTTGGCCAACAGATCAAAATGTCATTTTTTTAAGTGAAGACCAACTGTTTTTTTACGTCGTTGATACGCGTGGACGGTTGATGATGGGGGATGAAGTGAATAAAGGATTGCGACCACTTCTCCTCTCTACACTTCAGCCGTGGACGCCAGAAAAAAATGAATTAAGATACGTGGATATCCATATTCCTCATCATCGACACGAGTTGAAACGGTTTCGGGCGAATGAATTAAAAATATTAACGGTCGCTCGTCCCTTAATTGTCAATCGACAACTCGTCGGCGTGCTATATGTCGGCATGGATGTGACAAGCATGTTTCGTTTGCTCAAATGGTCAACATTCATTTTACTCAGCCTCGGCGTGTTATTTATCGCAGTCGCTGTTGCTTTTAGTTATTTCATGTCTAAACGTGCGCTCGTTCCAATTCAAGACGCATACAATCGCCAACGTCAATTTGTCGCGGATGCTTCTCATGAACTGCGGACGCCACTTAGCGTCATTTTTTCTTCTGTAGAAGCATTAAAAATGGATATGTCGTTAACGTCCGATGCATTTAGTCGAAAAACGATTGAACGTCTAGGAGATGAAACAAAACGAATGACTAAACTTATTAATGACCTTCTCACCCTTGCACGAACAGACGACGCAAAGCTTCAGATCGAAAAAAAACCGTTTGATTTGCAGGCATGTGCCCAACATACGCTGCAGTCGTTACAAGAGCTTGCAAATAAAAAGAACATTACGCTTCAGTTTCATACGTCTGAACAAATTGAATTCGTTGGGGATGAAGATAAATGTACACAGCTGTTATACATTTTGCTTGATAATGCCATCAAATATACTCCTGAAGGTGGAACAGTTTCCCTTTCTCTCGAACAACATGTGATGAAACAACGAAAAGTGGTAGAAATTTCTGTTTCTGACACAGGAATTGGCATTGCACCTGAACACCTTCCCCATATTTTTGATCGCTTTTACCGTGCAGACAAAGCGCGAACACGGCAAATTGGCGGCCACGGTCTTGGACTTTCCATCGCAAAATGGATTGTTGAAGCACATAACGGACACATTCAAGTTGAAAGCGAAGTGGGGAAAGGAACAACATTTACTCTCACTTTTCCGAATGAACGTGCATAAATGTTGCACGTTTTTTTCTTTTTCACCTAATTTTCTCTTTTCGCTTGTACAATTCAAACTGTAAACAACAAAGGAGGTGAGTGATGTGAAAAAACGAACTCTTTTCTTTTTGCTAGGTGGACTAGTTGTCGTCGCCGTATTCGCACACGTCGCTACTTATTTCATTCACATCGGTTGGAGCGGACGAATGCCGGCAGAGCACATGATGGGAATGGGGAAACATCATCGCGCATTTGGCCACCACGGTCCACAAATGATGCGACCACACGGCATGCCAATGTTCGGATGGATTCCTTTCCTTATTCAGTTGGCATTAGTCATCATTGGCTGGATCGTGTGGAAAACGACAAAAAGCGGCGGCAAATGGATTGGCGGAGCGCTCATGGCGATCGGGCTCGTTGGTCTTTTACCGAAAGCGTTGCTTGCTGTCCTAGCTATTGTTGCAGCTTACGTGTTGTTTAGAAGCAAAACGAAACCAGCGCCTACATTTGAACCGTTCGTTTCACCTATTCAAAACCATAGCTTTTTAGATGAATGGGAAAAAACAATAAACAAGGAGGAAAAATAAGATGGGCATTTTTAAACGCGTCAAACATGTCGTCCTTGCTGACTTACATGACATCATTGACAAATGCGAAGATCCGATTCGCATGACGAAACAATACATTCGTGAACTAGAAGAACAGCTAGAAAAAGCACAACAAGCATTAGCACAGCAATTCGTATTAGAACAAAAATATGAACGTTTGATCGCAGATGCGAAGGAAATGATTGAAAAACGTGCTCGTCAAGCAAAATTAGCCGTTGAAAAAAATGAAGAGCCGATCGCAAAAATGGCTCTTCAAGAAAAAATCGCTTATGAAAAAAAATTAGAGCTATATACGCAACAATACAATACATTAAAAGAAAAAACAACTGTTTTAACTGAAAAAGTGAAGCAACTGTACGAAACATATGAGCAATTAAAGCTAAAACAAGTGCAGTTAATGACGCGCTTTTATGTCGCTGAGACGATGAAACAAATGGACGAAGCAATGACGTCTTTTCATTACGATCATGTCATAAAAGGTTTTGCGCGTATGGAAGAAAAAGTGATGTTGCTTGAAGCAGAAGCAAAAGCTCGCTCTGTTATTCAAACGATCCCCCCTCAATCATTTGATGTAGAAGTCGAGCAACAACTAAAGCAATTAAAAGGCGAGTAATACAAAAGGTGTCCCTGTCCGGACACCTTTTGTATATGTTATGTCGTCCATTCATCATGAATAATTCCAACGAGTTTCCATTGACCGCTTTCTTGTTCAAAGACGAGGCGCAAACTTCTCCAATCCATACCGCTATACTGTGGGTCAAAGCCTGTGAAATGAAATTCGATAAATGATCCGTTTGGATATGCTTGTTGTATGTTGTTAATCATATTTCCTGTCCCAACAACCACATTATTTCCGATCATATGTGGATTCGCAAAATCTACATCATAGACGAAACGATCAAAATAGTCTCGAAACGTAAATTGAATAGGATCGCCTGAACCGTCATATACTCCCCATTGATATACTTGCGTCGAAGCCCAAAGGGAAGGGAGCTGAGAAGCAGAAAACTGCAAATCATTTTGGACATCGACATGTCCATATGGACTAAACCGCACCCCAACTGTCGAATGGACATAAGAAGCAAGCGTATTCATATCTTTATTTTTTAACGCGGTCACAACATCTAACGCGACAGATAAAAGAGAAGAAGAAATTTGCTTTTCCTCGGTTTTTAATTGCTCGTTTTCTTTTTGAAGCTGTTTATTTTTTTCTTGCAGTTGTTCAATGGCCGATTGTTGTTTTTCAATCGTTTGTTCTAACTGTTTCACGTTCGATGGATCTTGCCCATTCGCGCATCCCGCAAGCAAAAGGAGAAAGCTAATCACGATCCGTTTCACCATCTCACATCCTTTTTCTTTTAGTATATCACTTACATAAAAAAATAGATGCCATCGTTGGCATCTAACTCACTTTTTCTTGTTCTCTCTCCTTTAAAAAAGAAATAAAACAATCGACCATTTGGGCATCCCATTGTGTCCCACGACCTTCTAACAAAATCGAAACCGCTTTTTCTACATGCATTCCTTTTCGATATGGACGATCAGACGTCATCGCATCGAACGCATCAGCAACCGCAATGATGCGACCAAAGAGCGGAATGTCCTCCCCTTTTAAGCCATCGGGATACCCTTTCCCATCGATTCGTTCATGATGTGATCGAATGCCCGGAAGTAAATCTTTTACTTCTTCAATCGGCTGCACTTGGCAAATAATGTTTTCACCGAGCACCGGATGTTTTTTAATCCATGCAAATTCCTCATCTGTTAATTTTCCGTCTTTCAATAAAATGTGATCAGGGATACCGATTTTGCCGATATCATGCAAAATCGCAGAACGATATAAACGCGCGAGTTGTTCATTTGTCATTCCTAGCCTTTTACCAATTTCCACAGCATATACCGCAACACGTTGCGAATGACCGGCTGTATATTCATCACGTGCATCGAGCGCTGTCGTCATGACCGAAATAAAACTATTTAATAATTGCTTATTTTTTTCATCTCGTTCAACAATCGCATCGACCATATGATTAAAGCCATTTGTAAGCTCGGAAAATTCATCAATATACACGTTGTCGCACATCAATTCATACTCTTTTCTTTGCACGCGATTCATATATTGAAGCAAATCTTCAATGCTTCGTTCCACATCTTCCGATAAGACACGAGCCGCAAATAAAGAAAACAAAACAGAAATGACTAAAACAACAATCGTCCACGTCCAATAACCTGAAAACGTATTTTCCCCCTCAGCAAACAATTTGACCTCTGTCGCTAACACAAATAGTAAAACTGGGAAAATGCCAATGAATAACACACTTAAGCCAATTTTTATTTTCATCGGAACATATACGACATTCGTTGCTCGGATCGTTTCATGAAACCCGTGCATTCTCCCGATTTGCATCATATCGCCAATGAGCGGACGCATCGTACGTAGCGTTAAAAAAAACTCAATCATCGCATGAAGCATTGCAATAAGCCATGCACCAAATAAAGCATAAACGACATACATATATGGAATGCGCAACACATCTATAAAAATAAGCGAAAGCGTCAACACAACGGCCGGAATAGAAAGCCCTAAAAAATGTGGAAGCGCAATACGTCTCACTGTAAGAAGCGGAAAGCGCTTCGCTTGGACAAGCGCCCAATAAAACTGTTGTTCCGTTATATTGTTGTCATAAAAAATACAACGAATCGGATCAATATCTTTTTGAAAGGCGCGATATTCAATAAATAACATGATGCAAAATGAAAAAAATTGAATAAGCAACAACAGCATTAAATCCACTTGTCGAATATGCAATGCCATAACCATTAGCGTACTACCGACACCAACAACCGCTAAAATCGAGCCAATCGTGTAGTTGATAAACAATTTCTTTAACGTTTCCTCATATACACGCACACCCGTCCCTCCTCCCTGCTCTTTTCATTATAACAAGAATCAAGAAAATTCGATACGATCCTTTTCTTTACATAGCATTTATAAAAATTCCGAAAAATTAAACATATCATTTACAAAATATACAAAACTATTAAACTGCATTAATATTCACATTCTATAATCGACGTTGTTGATATATAAACTTAGGAGGGAAAAGAATGTCCGTTAAGAAAGTGCTTGCACATACGCTGATCGCATCAGCTGTTCTTGCTTCCCCACTCATGCCATCGACAACATGGAACGCAGAAGCAAAAACTGTTGAAAAACAGACCATCCAAAAAACGAATTGGAGTGTAAACGGAACGGTGATGCCTATTTCCGCTACAACGATTTCTGGTGGAAATTGGATTGTATCCGCTCCAGAGCTTGCTAAACTACTAGGAACTACATATTCTTATGACAAGAAGACAAAAACATACAAACTAACGAAAAAAGGAGTAGTTGTTCAAGTCAAAGCAAATGACAAAGTTGCCGTCGTGAATGGAAAAACAGTCACTATGAACGTCGCACCTAAAATGGTGAACAACATGTTATACGTCCCAGCTGTAGCGATCGTTCAAGCGTTTGGCGGACAGTTACAAACAAATGCTAGCCCTATTCTTCTTTCTACAAACGGAAAAGTGCAAACACAAAAAGTGACCCTTTCAGTTGATGGACAAGCCACTCCATTCGAAGTAATAGCGATCGGTCAAAAAACACTCTACTCTCTGTCTGATATGGCAAAAGCATTTGGTGTAGCGATGAATGTCGACGGGAAAACAAAAACAATCACTTTAAGTGGAAAAGGAAAAAAGGCTTCTTTCCTTCTTCATCAACAAGGTTCGTCGGTAGTCAAAGTAAACGGTAGATTTTATGCTGACTTACGCGGTATGGTAACAAAATTAGGCGGCGAAATCGAACACAGTAACCCATTGTTTATCGCCACAAACGGATTTCTAAAAGGAACAAACTTTAACCCACAATGGCTAAGCGATGAATATGTCATCGTCACAAACGAAAACGATGAGCCTGTATCGAAAATTGTGCACGTTCCATCGCGTAAAGTGATCGCAACGATCGGAAGTGGAGACCTTGCTTTATCTCCAGATAAGAAAAAAGGAGCATATGTAGATGATAATGGCCAATTGTTCATTGTCGACCTAACAACAAAAAAAGCAATGCCTGTAGGTACAGATGACGATGTAAAGATGGAACTTACATGGTCACCAGATAGTTCTATCATCTACTTCTTTAAAGGAAATAGTAGTGATGTGATCGCTTCTATTAATGTTCAAACAGGTGAAGTGAAAAAAATTGTTGACGACAAAGTAAAATATAAATCCGATCTTCGTTTGTCAAATGACGGTACAAAGCTAATGTATACGGCCGCCAAAGAAGCAAAGGCAAATTATACAGATGACTCAAAAACTGAAATCGACTCAATTGATACAACTGGTACGGAGCCGCAATTGTACGTTGTTGATTTAACAACAGCAGAGAAAAAGCCAACAGCAGTAACAACAGATACAAACAATAAAGCATTTTCTTTCTTTGCTGGTGATGCGATCGTTTATTTAAGTGCTAATCCAGACGATGAAAACGCACTTCCTGTATTAAAAGCAATTGTTGCAGGTCAAGAGCAAAACGTGGCGACAACTATGAATATCACATATGTCGCAACAAAGGGAAATATCGTGTTCGTCTTAGTAGAAGAGAAAGATGGATCTTACTCAATCTATCGCGCCACAGCACCACAAGCACAATGGACGCGCATTTTTAACACAAAAACGACAATAACAGCAATTGCTCCTTCTCCATTTGGTAATGAAATGGCTGTAACCATTCCAACAGATGCAGGAGAAAAAATCGCTATCGTCATGAACAATAAATTAATTGATCTGACAAAATAAATTTTGTAAGAGGTGAAAAGTAATGAATTTAAAGTCATTTATTAAAAAGTTTTCTCTTGTTGCATTGTCTACTAGCTTGTTATTCGGTTCTTCTCTTGCTGTGACAGAAAAAACAGAAGCAGCTCAACAAAAAGGTAAAATCGTTATCGCTGGTTCATCAGCGCTACTTCCACTAACACAACAAGCAGCGAAAGAATTTAAAAAAGCAAATCCGAAGGTAGCCGTTTCTGTATCTGGGACAGCATCCATCGTCGGACCTCAATCCGTTTCGAAAGGGTCTGCAACGATTGGAGCTTGCGACTGGGATGCAACAAAACCTGTACCTGGTTTTAGTGCATTTAAAGGATTAAACGCCTACCCAATCGCAGTCATTCCATTTGCAACAATTGTTCATAAAGATAATCCTGTCAAAAACTTAACAACAAAACAATTACAAAACATTTTCGCCGGAAAGATTAAAAACTGGAAAGAAGTCGGTGGCAAAGATGAACCAATTATCGTTGTCAACCGCGTGCACGGTTCTGGAACGCGAGTAAACTATCAGCTTCACGCACTTAAAGGTGCTCCTTTTATGACACAAGGTGAAAACTATAAAGAAGTTCTTTCAAACGGAAATATGATTGAAGCTGTTCGTACAACACCAAACGCAATTGGTTACACAGACCTTGCTTATATTAAAGGTGATATTAAAGCAGTAGCATATAACGGTGTCCAGCCGACAGTGCAAAACGTGATTAACGGTAAATATCCTGTTTGGGGTTACGGCTATTTGTTAACAAAAGGGCCTGCAACAGGGGCAAATAAAGCGTTTATCGACTTCATCCAAAACAAAAAATTCCAAGAAGGCTCATTAAAAAAATTAAAATTCATCCCAATTACAGCAATGAAAAAGAAATAAATAACTTACAGCCTCCTTCATGAGGGGGCTGTATTTTATATGATAAACGAGGAGGAAACAACATGGCACTACCTACCGAACATGTTCGCATCCAACATGAACAAACAAAAACAAAACAATGGCGTATAAAGTATATGAAAAATAATGCCTTTCGTTACGCTTGTTTAGTAAGTGCTCTTTCGTTAGGCGTTGCTCTCTTTTCGATCATCGTTTTTATTAGCCAAACAGGATTTCTTGTATTCAAAGATATATCATGGAAAGAATTCTTTTTCTCGGCTACGTGGGAGCCTTTTGAAGAAAAATACGGAGCAGCTGTATTTATTCTCGGCACGTTGTACTTAACTTTTTTAACGTTAATGATATGCACACCTATTGCCCTAGCAATCGCTATTTTCATTGCTGAAATTGCGCCAACTTGGTTAAAAAACATCATGCGCCCGATGCTAGATTTGCTCGTCGGCATTCCTTCCATCGTATACGGATTTTTAGGATTAACGATTTTAATTCCATTCATTCGTGAAACGACAGGAACGCTCGTTGGTGACGGCTTTCTCGCTGCTGCTCTCGTATTAACGATGATGGTTTTACCGACGGTTACTCGCATTAGTGACGATGCTATTTGCGCGGTACCGCAACATTTGCGCGAAGCGGGCTATGCACTTGGAAGCACGAGACTGCAAGTCATTATGCGTATCGTTCTTCCAGCTGCCCAACCAGGTATTTTAACAGCTATTATTTTAGGCATGACGCGTGCAATTGGTGAAACGATGGCCGTTGTTATGGTTATCGGAAATACGGCACAGTTCGGTTGGGACTTGCTTACACCAACATCGGTGTTAACGAGCAACATTGTTATGCAAATTACAAACGTTCAATTTGATTCAACGTGGAACTATGCACTATACATGATGGCATTTTTACTTTTATTTATTTCTCTCGTATTAATTATTATTATTCGTCAACTTCGTCCAAAGGGAGAGTAATCTATGAAAGATTCATTATTCCATCATCATCGAAAAAAAGTGGCAAGTGCAATTTATACAAACCGTCTGTTTCATATTTTTGTTACGATTGTTACAGTAACGACATTTCTATTCATCATCGGATTATTGTATAACATTTTAGGAAAAGGTTTGCCAAAACTATCGCTTGATTTTCTCGTAAAATTACCTGATGAATTAGAAGCTGGCGGTGGGATCGGACCATTTTTATTTAATTCCTTTTACGTTCTCATTTTATCTCTCATTTTTTCGTTGCCAATTGGCATTGGGGCTGGCATTTTTCTCGCAGAATACGCACCCAACAACCGATTTACGGAGTTTGTGCGCACATCTGTTGAAAGCTTAGCATCCGTTCCCTCTATCGTTTTCGGTTTGTTTGGTTACGTATTGTTTGTTGAATATGTCGGCATCGGCCTAACAATTATTGGGGCTGCTATTACACTCGCATTGCTAAACCTACCTGTGCTAGCCCGTGTCACAGAAGAAGCGATTCAAGCAGTGCCACAAGACATTCGTGAAGCATCTCTCGCGCTGGGAGCGACAAAATCACAAACGATATTAAAAGTTGTACTTCCGGCGGCATTAAACGGTATTTTAACTGGAATTAGCCTCGTTGCGTGCCGCGCCTTTGGTGAATCAGCTATCATTATTTTGGCAGGCGGAACATCGACATCAGGATTTATGTGGGATTTCAACTTACTGTCGCAAGGCGGTACACTTCCTGTTCACTTATGGTATGTTCAATCAGAAGCGCTCGTACCGGATGCAAAAGAAATTGCCGAAAAGTCTGCAGCCATTCTTGTTCTTATCGTTTTAATGATCAGCTTTACTGTTCGTTTCCCTCTTTGGATTCAAACGCTAGTCACAAAAATAAAATCAACCCCTCGCAAAAGTTAAGCGAGGGGATTTGTTTTAATGTGCCGCATGTCCAGACGTTAACACCCAAATCGATCCTGCAACAATGACGATCGCAACGAACACCGCATATGACATATTAATGACGTTCGTTTTTCCGTCTTCTCCTTCTGTGACGTGCATAAACATAAACAGTTGAAGTCCGGCTTGAATAACCGCGAGTGAACCGATGATCCACATGACAATCGTATATGATACGTTCATTTTCAATGTGACAAACACCGCGACAAACGTTAAAACAAGCGAAAAGAAAAACCCAATCACGTGGCTAACGGGATATTTGCTTTTATGTTCCATTTACCCCACCATCCCTTTTAAATAAACGAACGTAAAAATGAAAATCCAAACGACATCAAGGAAATGCCAATATAAACTAATGATAAACATTTTTCTTGCAGTCATTGGCGTCAACCCGCGTTGAAGGAGTTGAATAATGAGCATAATCGCCCAAATGATTCCGAACGTCACGTGCGCACCGTGCGTGCCAAGCAGCACAAAAAAGCTTGATAAAAATGCGCTCGTTTGCATCGTTGCTCCTTCATGCACGTAATGAATAAACTCACGAATTTCCATAAACAAAAAGCCTGCCCCTAATAAAAGGGTGATAATAAACCAAACGAGCAGTTTTTTCATATCGCGTTGCCGCATGAAAAAAACAGCTAATCCACACGTAAAGCTACTCGTTAACAACAACAACGTTTCAATAAGCACATCGTTCAGCTTAAAAATGTCGCTCGGCGTTGGGCCACCGGCATAGCGGTGACCTAACACACCATAGACGGCAAACAACGTCGCAAATAGCACAATTTCTGCTCCGAGAAAAATCCAAAAACCTAAAATATTTAATCGGTTTTGTTCCGTTTGATATTCCAGTGGAAGAGAATGATTGACGTTAGCCGACATGATTTTCCGTCCCCCCTTCTACGTTTCTCCACGTACGTTCTGTTCGTTTAATCTCATCGACGCTTACATAATAGCCATCATTGTAATCAAACGAACGAATGACAAGCCCGATGACAATCCCAATCGCCGCAACAGCTGCTGCGATATGCGCTTCAAAGACGAGGAAGAAACCTGTAATTCCAAACACGACCGCCATATAAAACGGCAAACCTGAGTTGCTCGGCATATGAATTTTTTTGATGTCGCTTTCTTTCAACGTAAGCGTTTCGCCACGTTTTTTCATATGCCAAAACGCATCTAATTGTTTCACTTCTGGAACGACCGCAAAGTTATAAAATTGTACTGGCGATGCCGTCATCCATTCAAGCGTGCGCGCATCCCATGGATCGTGGGAAACATTGCGCTTCGCATAACGGAAGCTCCAATAAATGTTATAACAAAATACCGCAAAGCCGATCGCCAAAATAATAGAACCGATCGCAGAGACGAGAAACAGCGGCGCAAACCCAGATTCTGCTGAATACGTATATGCCCGACGAACTGCGCCTTTTAAACCGAGGAAAAACATCGGCATAAACGTTACGTTAAATCCGATCGTAAACAACCAGAAGTGATATTTGCCGAGCTTTTCGTTTAACATAAAGCCGAACATTTTTGGCCACCAATAGTACAATCCTGCAAATACCGCAAACACAACGCCTGGAATTAACACGTAATGGAAGTGCGCGACTAAAAATAGCGTATTGTGATATTGGTAATCTGCAGCCGCCATCGCCAACATGACCCCTGTCACTCCACCGATGACGAAGTTTGGCACGAAAGCGAGCGCCCATAACATCGCAGTTGTAAATTGAATGCGTCCTTTTCGCATCGTAAACAACCAGTTAAAAATTTTCACGCCTGTCGGAACGGCAATTAACATCGTTGTAATCGAGAAAAATGAGTTCACCGCAGGACCTGCATCCATCGTGTAAAAATGATGCACCCACACGATCATGCTTAAAAATGCAATACCAACAATGGAAACGACCATCGATGTATAGCCGAACAACGTTTTTCGTGAAAACGTCGCAATGACTTCAGAGAAAATACCGAACGCCGGCAAAATGACGATATACACTTCTGGGTGGCCCCAAAGCCAAAATAAGTTTGCCCAAAGCATATCGCTTCCGCCTGAAGAAAGCGTAAAGAAATGTGTTCCGTACAAACGGTCAAACGTCATTAACGCTAAGGCAACTGTAAAAATCGGAAATGCCGCGACGATAATAATTGACGTAATGAATGTTGTCCATGTAAACATCGGCATTTTCATCAATGTCATGCCTGGTGCACGCATTTTTAAAATGGTGACAATAAAGTTAATACCGGTCATTAACGTCCCTAATCCTGCAATTTGCAACGCAATCGCATAGTAGTTATTTCCGATGCCTGGGCTAAACTCTTTTCCGGCAAGCGGGAAGTACGACGTCCACCCTGCATCCGGTGAACCGCCGACAACGAACGAAATGTTAAATAACATCGCCCCGCTAAAAAATAGCCAAAAGCTAAGTGCGTTCAACTGCGGAAACGCCACATCGCGCGCTCCAATTTGCAGAGGCACGACGACGTTCATTAAACCGATCAAAAACGGCATCGCCATAAATAAAATCATAATGACGCCATGTGTTGTGAAAATTTCATTGTAATGTTGCGCATCTAAAAAGTTCATTTCTGGGCGCGCCGTTTGCGCCTTCATTAACAACCCGTCAATTCCACCGCGGAAAAACATGAGTACACCTGATAAAATGTACATAATCCCAATTTTTTTATGGTCAACTGTCGTAAGCCATTCGCGCCATAACCAACCCCATTTTTTAAAGTACGTTAATCCAGCGACAATCGCAACGACAGTCAATACAATCGCAATTTGTGAACCGACAAGAAGCGGATCTCCTCCAACAAATATTTCATTCCACTTAATGCCCATGATGTTCACCTCCGCTATCACTCTCTAAAGCTTTTTGTTCCTCATCGTTACAAGTTGATGAGCTTTTGTAGTTATCTTCACGAATAAAAATTTTCCCTTGGTATCCATGCCCGCGATATAATTCTGGATTTGTGTACGTCTTCGAATGCGGATCAGCATGGTTTACCCATTGCAAATGCGTATCAACAAACGTCAATCGTCCTAAATGTGTCGGCAACAACAATTGTTCATATTTTTCTTTCGTTAATTTCGGTGCCGTTTGTTTCACTTCTTCCACCCATTTTTCAAACTCTTGTGGCGTTTGAGCTAACACTTCAAACTGCATATGCGCATACCCTCGTCCGTTAAAGTTTGTATTCCGTCCTTCATACGATCCCGGACGATCTGCGACGACGTATAATTCCGTTTCCATTTTGTTCATCGTATATTTTTGTCCAGCTAGCGCTGGTACCCAAAACGACTGCATCGTAGACGCGGAAGTCATTTTAAATAACACAAGACGACCTGCTGGAATGTTGACGTAGTTTACCGTTTCAATATTTTGTTCAGGGTAGCTAAAAATCCATTTCCAATCCGCTGACGTCACATGAATGACGAGCGGTTTTTCGTCTTCATACCCTTTCGGCGGTTTTTCTAAATCATATAACGTTCTCATTGTCGGAATCGTTAGTGCGATGACGATCAAAATCGGAATAACCGTCCATATAATTTCAAGCACCGTACTCCCATGCTCTTCAGGCGGTTCTTCCCCTTGCCGCTCAGGGCGATCCCGATATTTCCATACGATGTAAGCAAACAATGCAAATACAACGACAACAACGAGAAGCATCCACCAAATCGACCAGTTGATTAGTTCTGTAATACTTCTTGCAGCTGGTCCTTGCGGCTGAAACACAACCATCTCACAGCCACCAAGAAGCGGAAGCAATCCCGCTATCAATAAGGCAAACAAACGCTTCATCTGTCTTCACCTCAACAAAATTGTGATTCATTGAACAAAAAAACAAATACAAAACGAACGAATTTAATTAGCTTTGTAGTATTAACACTATTGAAATGATTTTAACATGTATTGTAAAAATAATTGTGACGAAAAAAGGAAGGAAGAAACTGCATCGAAGGGAAAATAAGCAGCAAATCGATTGACAAAAAGAAAAACACTTTTCTCAATCTCTAAAAACGAGCGAGAAAAGCGCTATCTTTTATATAATACATGGAAATAGAAAAAGAAATCGGTTGTTCATCTGAAATCTTGTCACATTTTCGTTAAATTTTTTTCGAAATTTGTTCAAATTTATCTTCAGAACAAAAAGTGCCCCTTTAGGAACACTTTTTATTTCAACAGCTTCCGTACCCACTTGAGTGCATTTGGAAAGTTTGGATAGCGTAACGGGATATCGAATTTCGTTGTTTGTTTTAATACGCTTTTGTAGTGAGTGAACGCATCAAAGCTTGCTTTTCCATGATATGCACCGATGCCGCTTTGTCCGACCCCACCAAACGGCAAATGAGGATTCGCAACATGTACAACCGTATCGTTTATACATCCCCCTCCGAAATGAACTTGCTGTAATATTTGTTGTTGTACGTCACGATCTTCGGTGAACAAATAAAGCGCAAGCGGTTTTTCGTAGTCGTTGATCATTTGGATTGCTTCATCAATCGTTTCAAACGTGAGAATGGGCAAGATGGGTCCGAAAATTTCTTCTTGCATCACAGCATCATCCCATGTTATATCGTCAAGCAATGTCGGTTCAATCCAACGTTGCTCGATGTCGTATGTTCCACCGTGTACAACTGTACCGTTTGCTAAGAAGCGAACGAGCCGTTCTGTATGTCGCACCGTTACTATACGACTGTACGTATTTTTATCACCGTACAATTGCTCAATATACTGCTTCATTCGCTCAATAAGCAGCGATTTAACAGACGTATGCACGAACACATAATCAGGCGCAATACACGTTTGTCCAGCATTTAAAAACTTCCCCCACACGATCCGCTTCGCAGCCAAGTCGATATGGGCAGAAGCATCGACGATCGCAGGACTTTTCCCACCAAGTTCTAATGTGACAGGCGTCAAATGTTTTGCGGCAGCAGCCATCACCATTTTCCCTACGGACACGCTTCCTGTGAAAAAAATATGGTCAAAAGGCAAGTCAAGTAGCTTTTGACTAACGTCTACACCTCCTTCTACGACAGCCACATATTCCTCTGAAAACGTCTCGGAAACAATCGCTTTCAACAAAGACGACGTCTCAGGTGTATATTCAGACGGCTTGACAATCGCACAATTTCCTGCGGCGATCGCTCCAATGAGCGGACTGATCGCAAGCTGAAATGGATAATTCCACGGCGCAATAATTAAACTGACGCCGTATGGCTCTGGATATATGTAACTTTTTGATCCAAAGTGTGTCAATGGCGTTGGTACACGTTGCGGCTTCATCCAATCGCTTAGACGTTTCGTTACAAAACGAATTTCTTCATACACGATCCCAATTTCTGTCGTATACGCTTCAAATGGGGATTTATGCAACTCTTTTTTTAACGTGTCGGTGATGGTCTGTTCATACTTTTTTATTGTCTCTTTCAAACGTGTTAATTGCTTTAAGCGAAACTCAAGAGAAAGCGTTTCCCTTGTTTGAAAATAATGCTTTTGTTTTTGAAGTAACTGCTCCATATTTCTCACCCTTCTCACACCTCATTTTCAAACGTTTAAAAACTTAAACATATAAATTGAAAAAGTTGGCCTTTAGCCATCTAAAGGCACTCATTTTCTACAGCTTCAATCAGTTCTTTTAATAATTCAACAGCCTTTTCAATAGACAACACATAATATCGCAATGTCCCTTTTTGTTCTACTGACACTAGTCCTTGATCCCGCAAAATTTTTAAATGATGCGAAATCGCTGGACGAGATAAACTTGACCGTTCCGTAATTTCATTGACTGTCAGCTTATCGTGTTCTGCAAGCAACAATACAATATCTTGACGGTGAGGATCGCTTAACGCTTGAAATAACGGTATGCACGATCGAAACACCTCGATCGCCTTTTGTCCCATTCCTCTCTTCCTTTCTTTTGTTTAAAAGTTTAAACATTTGATAAAAATATCGTATTCTCTTTTTCTCTGTTTGTCAACTCTTCTTCATCTCTTTAACCGTTCCAAAAGTACCTTTTAGTCTCCCGTTTTTCCGCCACAACATTTCTTGTTTTACTAGCTATAAAGTCATGCAGCGTGAAAGTAATCAGCTTCAATCACTACTTTTTTCTTCTACTTCTTGTCATTGATTCGGCAGCCGTTCTCTACTAAAACATCGTTAGGAAAATGTGATCATCTATAAGTAGCTTGCTGAAAAAATGAATATGTTCGCTAGTCAGCCGCTGTCGATTCGTGTAAAATGGAAACAAAAAGGAGGTGAACGACATGGTGGAACAGTTGCTTTATGAAATTCTTCACGAAGTAAAAGCAACACGAGAAAAAGTTGAATCGCTGGAAAAACGAGTAGAAGCAGTCGAGCAAAAGGTAGAAACTCTTGAAAAAGAAGTGTCTTCCTTACGTCAACAAGTCCAAGCACTTGACGAAAAAGTCCAAGCACTCGATGAGAAAGTACAGCTACTTGACGAAAGAACACTCGAAACGAAAGCGGTTTGTGAAACGGTTCGTCACGGTCAAGAGGTGCTCGCCGCAAAATACGATGCACTCGCACTCGATGTCCGCAACATGCAAGGAAACATCACACACTTAACCAACATACTCGAAGAGAAAGTACTCCCTTCCCTCACCGACCACGAATCGAGCATCCAAGTATTAAACAATCGTGTATTTAAAGTAGAAAGCACCTTGCAAAAGCTTGTTCATCTGTAAAAAAAGCGGCATTGTCCGAGGGACAACGCCGCTTTTTCATTATCGTTTATTTATCTCTTCAAGCAATAGCTTATTCACAAGCGGTGGGTTTGCTTGTCCTTTTGTTGCTTTCATAATTTGACCGACTAAGAAGCCGATCGCACGGTCTTTTCCGTTTTTAAAGTCTTCAATCGATTGTGGATTCGCATCGAGCACTTCCAATACGATTTTGCGCAACGTTGCTTCGTCAGAAATTTGCACAAGCCCTTGTTGTTTGACGATTTGCTCTGGATCGCCACCTTTTTCAACAAGTTCTTTAAAGATTTTCTTCGCAATTTTTGACGAAATCGTGCCGTTTTGAATGAGTTTAATCATGCCTGCTAAACTTTCTGGAGTTAACGCAATGTCATGCAATTCTTTTTGTTCTGCGTTTAAATAGGCAGATACTTCAACCATCAGCCAGTTCGATGCAAGCTTCGGGTCCGCTCCATTTGCAACCGTTGCTTCAAAGAAATCTGCCATTTCTTTTGTCAATGTTAACACTTTCGCATCGTACTCTGGCAAACCAAGTTCCTCAATGTACCGTTTTTTCCGTGCATCTGGAAGCTCTGGAATCGATGCGCGTACACGCTCTTTCCATTCATCGTCAATATAAAGCATCACTAAATCTGGCTCTGGGAAGTAACGATAGTCTTCTGAACCTTCTTTTGTACGCATTAAAATCGTTGTTTTCGTCGCTTCATCGAAACGGCGCGTTTCTTGTTGGATGACGCCACCAGACAACAAAATTTTCTCTTGACGTTTCGCCTCGTACTCAAGCCCTTGACGAACGAAGTTAAACGAGTTTAAGTTTTTCAATTCTGTTTTTGTGCCGAATTTGTCTGAGCCGATTGGACGAAGGGAAATGTTCGCGTCACAACGAAGCGAACCTTCTTCCATTTTACAATCGGATACACCTGTATATTGAATAATCGACTTTAATTTTTCTAAATACGCATACGCTTCTTCAGGTGAACGAATATCTGGTTCTGATACGATTTCAATGAGCGGTGTGCCTTGGCGGTTAAAGTCAACTAACGAATAACCGTCCCCTGTATGCGTCAACTTTCCTGCATCTTCTTCTAAATGAATGCGCGTAATGCCAATTTTTTTCTTTTTGCCGTTCACTTCAATTTCAATCCAGCCGTTTTGTCCAATTGGTTGGTCGTATTGTGAAATTTGGTACGCTTTCGGATTGTCCGGATAAAAGTAGTTTTTCCGGTCAAATTTCGTTTCTGTCGCGATTTCGCAGTTTAATGCCATCGCCGCTTTCATCGCAAATTCAACCGCTTGTTTGTTTAGCACCGGAAGGACGCCTGGATAGCCTAAGTCAATGACGCTCGTTTGTGTGTTTGGGGGCGCTCCGAATGCATTTGGGCTGCTTGAGAAAATTTTCGATTTCGTTTTCAGCTCGACGTGCACTTCAAGTCCGATGACAATTTCAAAATTCATCACTATTTCCCCCCTTACAACGTTGGTTTTTGTTTATGGTAATCTGTTGCTTGTTCGAACGCATGCGCCACGCGGTAAATTGTGCTTTCGTCAAAATGCTTGCCGATAATTTGCAGACCGACTGGCAACCCGTTGACAAATCCGCACGGCACTGAGATGCCTGGAACACCCGCAAGGTTGACTGGAATTGTTAAAATGTCGTTGGCATACATCGTTAACGGATCGTTCGTTTTCTCGCCGATTTTAAACGCTGGCGTTGGCGTTGTTGGCCCAATAATGACGTCGTACTTTGCGAAAATGTTCTCAAAATCTTGTTTAATGAGCGTACGCACTTTTTGAGCTTTTTTGTAATATGCATCATAATAGCCGGAGCTTAACGCGAACGTTCCAAGCATAATACGGCGTTTCACTTCGTTACCGAACCCTTCACTGCGCGTTTGCTTGTACATCTCCATTAAGTTTTTCGCATTGTCTGTCCGATAGCCGTAACGAACACCGTCAAAGCGCGCAAGGTTTGCCGATGCTTCAGAAGACGCTAATAAATAGTACGTCGCAAGCGCGTATTTGGAGTGAGGGAGCGATACTTCTTCCCATGTTGCCCCGAGACTTTCTAATACTTCCAGCACTTGGAAAACGGATTGGCGAACTTCTTCTGATACCCCTTCGCCTACATATTCTTTCGGTACGGCAATTTTTAGCCCTTGAATGTCCCCTGTTAAGGCAGAAACGTAGTCAGGTACTTCAACATTCGCTGATGTAGAATCCATCGGGTCTACACCAGAAATGACTTGTAATACATATGCATTATCTTCCACCGTACGTGTAATCGGACCGATTTGGTCAAGTGAAGAGGCAAACGCGACAAGGCCGTAGCGCGATACGCGACCATATGTCGGCTTTAACCCGACGACGCCACAAAACGCAGCTGGTTGGCGAATCGAACCACCTGTATCTGATCCGAGCGCAAACGGCACTTCACCCGCCGCTACCGCCGCAGCCGACCCGCCGCTAGAGCCGCCTGGCACGCGCTCTAAATCCCACGGATTGCGCGTAAGTTGAAACCCAGAGTTTTCTGTCGACGATCCCATCGCAAACTCGTCCATATTTAACTTACCGATCGTTACTGCATCAGCTTGATGTAAACGTTCAACGACTGTAGCATCATAAATCGGATCGAAGTTGTATAAAATTTTGCTCGCACACGTTGTGCGTAGCCCTTTTGTCACAATGTTATCTTTAATGCCGATTGGCATCCCGAAAAGTAAGCCGAATTCCTTTTCTGTTGCAAGCTTCTCATCTAACTCTTTTGCTTTCGCACGCGCTTGTTCTTCGTTCAACGTTAAAAACGCTTGTACTTTTTCTTCTACTTCATGAATACGTTTAAACGATTCATCTACTAAATCCGAAACGGAAATCTCTTTTTTATGTAATAAATTGTGCAATTCAGATACACGATAATCGAACAATGACATATTCTTCCCTCCTTACTCTAAAATAGCTGGCACTCGGAATTGTCCGTCTTGATGGTCTGGTGCATTTTTCAATACGTCTTCTAGCGGAAGTCCAGCTGTCGGTACATCTTCACGCATCACATTTTTCATATTCAACACGTGTGATGTTGGCGGAACGTTTTCTGTATCTAACTCGTTTAACTGCTCGGCAAACGTAATAATCGCATCTAATTGCTTCGCAAACATCGCTGCTTCCTCTTCTGTAATCGCTAAGCGCGCCAAATGCGCCACATGCTTGACTTGCTCGATTGAAATTCGTGACATATGTTTCACCTCCGATATTATCGACCTTTCACAATACTATGATGATACCAAACTTTCGCGCAGTGAAGCAACATTTGCCATTCATTTTGTTTACTTATGAATAAACAAAAAAATGAGATGCCCGATTGGACATCTCTCGTTATGACACGCGTTCTTCATCTCGTTTAAAATCATTGACCCAATAGTCCGCGTTTTTAATGCCTAGTTTTGTTGGATCAAACACAGGATCAAGTCCTTGTTCTTTTTGTTCTTCATAATCTTTTAATGCTTGTAACGCTGGTTTTGCCAAAATTAAAATGGCGATTAAGTTTAGCCAAACCATGATACCAAGACCGACATCACCGAGCGCCCATGCTAAGTCTGCTGTTTTTACCGCCCCGTAAAATGTTGCGATTAAAAGCATTATTTTTAATCCCGTCATTAACCACATTCCGTTTTTCCCACGCATTAAATAAGCGACATTCGTCTCGGCAATGTAATAATACGCCATGATCGTTGTAAATGCGAAGAAAAATAACGCAATCGCAACAAAAGCGGCTCCAAAGCCAGGGAAGATCGTTTCAATCGCAGCTTGTGTATAACCTGGGCCAGGGTTTACCCCTTTTAAGTTTTCAACAATAAATCCACCGCTTGGATTCGCTGTGTTATACATTCCCGTAAATAAAATCATAAACGCTGTAGCTGAACAAACGAGCAGTGTATCGATATATACAGAAAACGCTTGAACGAGCCCTTGTTTCGCTGGATGGGATACTTCAGCAGCGGCCGCTGCATGTGCCCCCGTTCCTTGTCCAGCTTCATTTGAATAAATGCCCCGTTTTACTCCCCATGAAATCGCCATGCCTAAAATACCGCCGAATGCGGAGTCAAACCCTAATGCACTCTTTACAATTAGTGCAAATACCGCTGGCAGCTGTGTAATATTTGCTGCCATAATGATGAGCGCAAGTAAAATGTACGCAAGCGCCATAAAAGGAACGACATATTGCGCTACGGTTGCAATTCGCTTTACCCCACCAAAAATAATGGCACCAAGCAACGCAACAAGCAAAACACCTGTCCATGTCGGACTTAAGCCGAAAGCGTTATTCAATCCCGTCGCGATAGAGTTCGATTGAATGCCTGGCATTAACAATCCAACTGCAATAATTGACGAAATCGCAAATAGCACTGCATACCATTTCCAACCGATCCCCTTTTCGATGTAATACGCAGGGCCACCGCGATATTGCCCATCTTGCTTTACTTTATAAATTTGTGCTAACGTTGACTCAATAAATGCACTTGATGCACCAATAAATGCAATCATCCACATCCAAAATACAGCACCTGGTCCACCAAAAGCGATCGCTGTCGCTGTTCCAGCGATATTTCCTGTTCCTACCCGACCGGAAAGGGCGATCGATAATGCTTGGAACGAAGAAACACCTGCATCGGAGCTTTTCCCTTGAAACATGAGTTTAATCATGTCTTTAAAATGGCGCACTTGTAAAAAGCGGGTAATAATCGAAAATAAAAGACCAACACCAAGACAAAAATAAATCATGACCGGACTCCATAATAATTCATTTAGAAAACCGACAATATTCTCCAAAACATTCATCTCCTTTCTTAAATAAAAGTATTTTACTTTTCAAACTTATTAGAATTATATAACAAAACATTTTTACGAAACAATATCATTTTTTATCGTTTATTCGACATAAATCAAGCATTGACGAAAAAAAAGTGTCAGTGTAGAATGAAAAAAATTTTCAAAAAAACAACTCGTATAATTTCGGAAATATGGTCCGAAAGTTTCTACCAAACGACCGGAAATCGTTTGACTACGGGGATCGCTCCTCGTATCGAGTTGGAGAGGAGGAACATCAATGAAACAACTTGCTGTAGCTTCAAAAAAACAATTAGCCGATGTTGTCGTCAAAAACGGAAAAATTGTCAACGTCTTTACACACGAAATCGTGCAAGCGGATATGGCGATTGCCGATGGAAAAATTGTCGGTATCGGTACATATGATGGGCACACCGTCATTGATGCCAAAGGGAAATACGTTTGCCCTGGGCTAATTGACGGACACGTCCACATTGAATCATCCATGGTTACACCGAGCGAATTTGCTCGCGTCGTCGTTCCACACGGCGTCACAACCGTCATTACCGATCCGCACGAAATTGCGAACGTCGCGGGAACAAAAGGCATTGAATTTATGCTAAACGATTCGAACGACATTCCGCTTGATGTATATGTGATGTTGCCGTCGTGCGTACCTGCAACCGATTTTGAACACGCTGGTGCAACGCTTCATGCCGAACAGTTAGCACCGTTTTTTTCTCATCCGCGCGTGCTTGGGCTTGCGGAAGTGATGGACTACCCGTCGCTTTTGGAAGGAAAACGACATATGCTCGCTAAACTAACCGCTGCCACAGAAGCAAATAAACTAATTGACGGTCATTTAGCTGGTCTTAATGAAACAGCTGTTAACGTGTACCGAAGCGCCAATGTTCATACCGATCACGAGTGTGTCACAGTAGACGAGGCGCTCGTCCGCGTGCGACGTGGCATGTACGTTTTAATTCGGGAAGGATCCGTCGCAAAAGATTTGCACAAACTACTCCCGGCAGTCAATACGTATAACGCACGCCGCTTTTTATTTTGTACAGACGATAAGCATATTGACGAACTTGTCACCGAAGGGAGCATCGATCACCATATTCGCCTAGCGATTCAAACTGGTATAGAGCCGATAACAGCGATTCAAATGGCGACATTAAACGCCGCAGAATGTTATCGCCTATATACGAAAGGCGCGATCGCTCCTGGGTATGATGCCGACTTTTTGCTTGTGGATGATTTACAGTCGTTTTCGATTACTCATGTCTTTAAAAAAGGGTCGCTCGTTGCTGAAAACGGATGCGCTACCTTTTCCGTAGCAAAAACAACTTCGGTTGACAAAACAATTATACAGTCCGTTCATACAAAAAAAGTAACAAAAGGAGATGTACAAATTCCATTTACACGCGGAAATTGCGCAAATGTCATTAAAATTGTTCCAAATCATTTGCATACAAAACGGCTCATCACAGAAGTGAACGTCCAACATGGTGTCTTCCAACCGTCACTCGAGCAAGATTTACTAAAACTTGTTGTTGTCGAACGTCACCGTGGACTTGGAGTCGGTGTTGGCATCGTCAACGGATTCCAATTGAAAAAAGGGGCAATCGCCTCATCCATTGCGCATGATTCACATCACATCATCGCTACCGGAACAAATGATGACGACATCATTACTGCAATTGAACATATACAAAGGATAAACGGTGGGCTTGTCGTCGTCGAAAACGGACGTGTTTTAGCAGACTTGCCACTTGAAATCGGCGGGTTGATGACAGCGGAAAGTTACGAGAAAGTATTAGAACGGTTACGAACAATTCACAACGCCTTGACAGCGATTGGGGCAGCGAACGACTTTAACCCATTTATTACACTCGCCTTTTTAGCGTTGCCTGTCATTCCAGAGCTCAAGCTAACTGACCAAGGTTTATTTGACGTTGCATCGTTTCAATTTATTGATGTGGAGGTATAGAGGGATTTTTTATCCCTCTTTTTGTCGAATGATGTTATAATATGGTTGTGTATAAAAGGAGGTGAGAACATGAGTGCACAAGTGTTGGAGAAAATTTTAGCCATCGTCACAGACATCCAAAAAGAATTACAAGACGTTCGAGAAGAGCAACAAGCTATTCGAAAAGAACAAATGGTTATTCGAAAAGAACAAATGGCTATTCGAGAAGAACAACAAGCTATTCGAGAAGAGCAGAAAACGTTCCGTGAAGAAATAAACTCTTTGCGGGAAGAGATGAATGCATTCCGCAAAGAGCAACAATTCATTCGTGAAGAGCAACAAGCATTAAAAAATGGACAAAAAGAGCTTTACGATCTTATGAACGCTCTTCTCCATCGTCAAGAAGAAACTGACGCAAAGCTTGAAGCTTTAACGATGGACGTGCATCATATGCGCGGTGAAATGACAGCAATGAAGCAAGAAATCCACGCACTAAACGAAAAAATTGACTCCCACTATGAACAATTCAACGAGCGTCTCAACAATCTCCAACTTGACATCGATTTCACCGTCCACAAAACAACGATGACTGAGCGAGAACTTTTCAAAATGAGAAATCGGTTGTTTTCATAAAAACCCCTCGCCAAGTAAAAGGCGAGGGGTTTTCTGTTAAAACATTTCTGATACTGTTTTTGCTTGCATATGGAGAAGTAAGTAGTCTGGGCCACCTGCTTTCGAGTCTGTACCAGACATGTTGAATCCACCAAAAGGATGGTAGCCGACAATCGCTCCTGTGCAACCACGGTTAAAGTAAAGGTTGCCAACATGGAACTCCTCACGCGCTTTTTCTAAATGGAAGCGGTTGTTTGAAATAACTGCACCTGTTAAGCCGTATTCTGTGTTGTTTGCAATGTCAAGCGCATGGTCGAAGTCTTTTGCTTTCGTAAACGCAACGACTGGTCCGAAAATTTCTTCTTGCATAATGCGCGCTTTCGGATCGACATCTGCAAACACCGTTGGCTGAATGAAGAAGCCTTTCGAGTCGTCTCCTTCGCCGCCTGTCATAAGCTTGCCTTCTTGTTTACCAATTTCGATATATTCCATAATTTTGTTATATGCCGATTGATCGATAACCGGTCCCATAAACGTGCTTTGTTCTTCTGGATTGCCGACTTTTAGTTGCTTTGTTAACTCGACAACGCGGTTTAATACTTGATCGTATACGTCTTCAAGCACAACAACGCGCGAGCATGCTGAACATTTTTGACCAGAGAAACCGAATGCCGATGCCACAATTGATTGTGCAGCTAATTCAAGGTCTGCTTCTTTATCAACAACAATCGTGTCTTTTCCGCCCATTTCGGCAATGACGCGCTTGAGCCAAATTTGTCCTGGATGCACTTTAGCGGCACGCTCATAAATGCGAATGCCGACATCGCGTGAACCTGTGAAGCTAATAAAACGTGTGCGCGGATGGTCGACTAAATAATCGCCTACTTCCGCACCGCTTCCCGGAATGTAGTTTAATACACCTGCTGGAAGGCCTGCTTCTTCTAACACTTCTACGAACTTATAAGCAACGACTGGTGTGGCACTTGCTGGCTTTAAAAGCACCGTATTTCCTGTCACAAGCGCTGCAACTGTCGTTCCCGCCATAATTGCAAACGGGAAGTTCCACGGTGAAATGACAACGCCAACGCCAAGCGGAATGTAGAAGAAACGGTTTGTTTCTCCCGGACGACTTTCGACAGGAATGCCGTCTTTTAATTTCAACATTTGGCGAGCATAATATTCCATAAAGTCAATCGCTTCAGCAGTATCTGCATCTGCTTCTTTCCACGGTTTTCCTGCTTCTTTCACAAGCAATGCGGAAAACTCATGTTTGCGACGGCGCACAATCGCTGCCGCACGGAACAAAATATCTGCGCGCATTTCTGGCTTCGTTTTGCTCCACCATGTAAATGCCGCATCGGCTGTTTGCATCGCTTTTTCTGCTAAATCTTTATTCGCTTTCGCTACGCGACCGACAACTTCTGTTTTATTCGCTGGATTAATGGAAACAATCTTATCTTCCGTCATGATTCGTTCTCCGCCAATGACAAGCGGATAATCTTGACCGAGATAAGCTTGTACCGTCTTCAATCCTTCTTCAAACGCTTTTTTGTTTGCTTCGATTGTAAAGTCTGTAAATGGTTCATGTTTGTAAGGTTGTACCATATGTAAGCCCCCTTTGTTGAAATTACAAAAGCGTTTTCATACACACAATTTCATTCTAACGGATGGAGCATACATATTCAAATTTTTTATGGTTGGTAGATGTGAACAAACGGTTCATTTTTGTCTGGGCTTTTTATAATGATACTTTCCGGTCCGCGCACCGAAGAAATGTAAACGGAAATCGGCATATAATCAGGCATTTTTTCCATGAGAAGACCTGTGACGTATTGCGTAAATCCAATAACTTCTGTTTTTCCGTAAAACTGCATAACAATGTCGATTGTCAATTGTTGTAGTTGGTCATCACGGTAAAATGCCCTACCGATCACCCCTGTGTAATTCGGAAAAAATTCTTCAATATCGGATTTCAAATTTAAAAACTTGACTAAATCATCGCGATGGTTTTTTTCCGCTTCATCCGATGGAAACACGTAATATTCTTCATTTATTTTTTCCCAATCTTGAATGGCGTTACTTCCTTTATCAACATAACCAACCGCAAAAAAGTGCCCTGGAACAATGGACGATTTCGGTTGTTGTTCAAATAAGCCAACAACAATCGGTACTTCTCTTAATCCATCGATTTGACGTAAACGAGAAACGATTTCTTCTGCTGCTTTTTTCCCTTCCTTCTCCATATCGCTTTTTGAAATTTTTACTTCGCGCGGATACCCTTCTTCTGTTTCATAGTAATGGACGGAATTCATCGCAAGCCCGATGACGACTCCACCTAATTGCACTTTATCGTTCCCTGTTTTTATTAAGTAGTTGTGCTCTAAAATATGTGAAATGTAGAGTGGATGTTTTTTATTTTTTTCTTCATTTGTTCCTTCATTTCCGAGCGCAGGATTCAACCCTTCGCCATTTCCTTGTTTTCGCTTAAGCCACGACTCAATCGTTTTTCGATCTAAATATTGTCCTTGTTGAAATAAATATTGTGACGGAGAAAACTTTTCTTGAGCAATGCGCATTAAACCGAGTTCAAATTCATCCATATCTAATCGTGTATTCACATTTTCAACGACAAGTCCCCGCGCCTCTCCGGGTTGAAACGGTAAAATTGTGCGATAATACGAGTTAGAAATGTTGTACTTTGGAATAATCGCCTTTTGTTTTTTATTATCTGTTTCTTGCACAACTTGCTCTTCTTGATTAAATTTTGGCGCGCATGCTGACAAAGTAAGAAGCGTACAAGTGAGCAATATGATCAGCCTTTTCATCATTCACACCTGCTTTTATTGTTGTATTTCTTGAAGAAAACGCGCTTCATCCCAAATTGTAATGCCAAGCTGTTTCGCTTTTTCTAATTTTGATCCAGCATCTTCACCTACAACGACAACGTCTGTTTTTTTACTGACACTTCCTGTCACTTTTCCACCTAGTGCTTCAATTTTTTCTTTTGCTTCGCTCCGCGACATCGATTGTAACGTGCCTGTTAAAACAAACGTCTTCCCAGCAAACGTTGAGCTTATGTCCGCTGTCCGTTTCGCACCTTTATATGTCATATTGACACCATACGCCCGCAAGCGTTCAAGCAACTGCTTTACTTCTTCTTTTGAAAAATACGTCACAATCGATTCCGCCATTTTCTCACCAATTTCATGAATGGCTGTTAGTTCTTCTTTCATCGCTTGTTGAAGACGTTCCATCGTTTCAAAATGTTCCGCTAACGTTTTTGCCGCTTTTGCGCCAACGTGGCGAATACCGAGCCCGAACAATAAGCGCTCCAGTGAATTTTGTTTCGATGTTTCAATCGCTTGCAGTAAGTTTGTTGCTGATTTTTCTCCCATTCGTTCTAACGCGACAAGTTTGTCTTTCGTTAACGTATACAAATCCGCCACACTACGAACGAGACCGTGTTCAAATAGTTGAGCGATCACTTTTTCGCCTAATCCGTCAATATTCATCGCTTGGCGTGAAACGAAATGAGTAAGCCCCTCTCGAATTTGTGCCGGACATTGCGGATTGACACAGCGAAGCGCGACTTCATCATCAAGACGAACGAGTTCGCTTGCGCATGCTGGACAATGCGTCGGCATATCGAAAGGCTTCTCCTGTCCTGTTCGCCGCTCTGGCAATGAACGTACAACCTCTGGAATAATATCGCCCGCTTTTTTAATAACAACGTAATCGCCAAGACGAATATCTTTTTCACGAATGTAGTCTTCATTATGCAGCGATGCACGCTGTACAATCGTGCCCGCCACATGCACAGGCTGTAAAATAGCTGTCGGAGTGACCACACCTGTTCGACCGACACTTAGCTCAATATCAACAAGTTGTGTCACAACTTCTTCAGCCGGAAATTTATAAGCAATGGCCCAGCGTGGACTTTTCGCTGTCGCTCCTAGTTGCTTTTGTTGCGCAAACGCATCTACTTTAATGACGATTCCATCAATATCATACGGCAATGACGCGCGTCGTTCATGCCACTGTTCAATGTAAGACAATACGTCATCTATCGTTTCGCATACTTGCCGAGCCGGATTTGTTTTAAATCCGAGCTCTTCTAAATAATGAAGCGACTCACTATGGGAGACAAATCCGAGCTCTTCTGCATTGACGACATGATATACAAATATATCTAACTGACGGGAAGCGACGACTTTTGGATCAAGCTGACGAAGCGATCCGGCTGCCGCATTGCGCGGATTAGCAAACAATTCTTCTCCGTTCATTTTGCGCTTTTCATTTAACTTTTCAAATGATTGGCGTGGCATATATGCTTCCCCACGCACTTCAATCGTCACTTGTTTACGCAATCGAAGCGGCAATGAGCGAATGGTTTTTAAATTTTCCGTAATATCTTCCCCTGTCGTCCCATCTCCGCGCGTTGCTCCTTGTACGAAATAACCATTTTCATAACGGAGCGATACGGCTAAACCGTCAATTTTTAATTCACATACGTAACGGACGTCACCAACTTCTTGGCGTACACGTCGGTCAAAATCTCGTAAATCTCCTTCATGAAAAGCGTTGCTTAAACTAAGCATCGGCACGCGGTGGAGCACCTTGGCAAATCCCTCTAACGGCGCTCCGCCAACGCGTTGCGACGGAGAATCCGGTGTTTTATATTGTGGATATTGCTCCTCTAACTCCATCAATTTTCTCATTAATTCATCGTATTCAGCATCAGAAATAGAAGGTTTGTCTAATACGTAATATTCATAGTTATATTTCTCAATTTGTTGGCGCAATTCAGCAATTTGCTTTTCAACGTCGTGTTGTGTCACATTCTTCATCCTTTCTACACTTTCGTAATCGGAGCAAATTTCGCCAAAAGTCGTTTAATGCCAATTGGGCTTGAAAAAGCAACATCTATCTCTTGATCACCCTCGTTTTCTTTTACGCGCACGATTGTTCCAATGCCCCACACTTTATGGCTCACTTTATCGCCTACGCGCCATCCTCCTTGCGAAACGGTAGATGAACGTTGGGATGTTTGCTGTTTTGTCACTCGTTTATGCGCATATTCAATGAGCTCTTCAGGAATTTCATCGATAAAACGAGATGGCGCGTTAACATGCGTTTGTCCAAATAACGTACGCATATGCGCGCGCGTTAAAAAGAGCTCTTCTTCCGCACGCGTAATGCCAACATATGCTAAACGTCGTTCCTCTTCCATTTCATCTTCATCGTTTAATGAGCGGTTATGCGGGAAGATCCCCTCTTCTAGTCCGACTAGAAAAACGACAGGAAACTCTAATCCTTTTGCGGAATGAAGTGTCATTAAAACAACCGCATCATTTGTTTGTCCTTCATTATCATTATCAAGTTGATCGATATCTGCAACAAGCGCTAAGTCCGTTAAGAAGGCAACGAGCGACTTATCTTCGTTTACTTGTTCAAAATGTTGAGTAACTGATAAAAACTCGTCAATGTTTTCAAGTCGACTATGTGCCTCTAACGTTTTTTCTTCGCGAAGCATATCGCGGTAACCGGAACGATCGAGCACATCTTCGACAAGCTCTGTGACAGATAAATAATGTTGCATTTGGCTCCAATGATGAATTTGTTCGCGAAACTGCACGAGCGGTGCAGCGATGCGAGCGCTAATTCCAATTTCTTCAATAGAACCGAGCGCATCAAACATCGATATCCCTTGACTAGAAGCATACGCTGCAATTTTATCAATTGTCGATGCTCCAATGCCGCGCTTTGGAACGTTAATAATGCGTGTAAAACTAATGTCATCATTCGGATTCGCAATTAAGCGTAAATAAGCTAACACATCTTTAATTTCTTTTCGGTCATAGAATTTTAAACCGCCGACAATTTTATATGGGATATTCGCCTTTAATAACATTTCTTCAAGCACGCGCGATTGCGCATTCGTTCGATATAAAACAGCAAAATCTTTATACGCTCGTTTTCCTGCATCGACATATTCTTTAATTTTCCCAACGACAAATTGCGCTTCATCTACTTCCGTCATCGCCTCGTAATACACAAGGGCATGTCCTTCGCTATTTTCCGTCCAAAGCTTTTTCGGTTTTCGTTGTGTGTTATGCTCAATAACCGCGTTGGCAGCTTGTAAAATACGTTTCGTCGAACGGTAATTTTGTTCAAGCAAAATGACTTTGGCGTTCGGATAGTCTTTTTCAAACGATAAAATGTTGCTAATATCGGCACCGCGCCAACGATAAATGGATTGATCAGAATCGCCAACTACACATAAGTTTTGAAATCGTTTGGCAAGCATGTTCACAAGCAAATATTGTGAGCGGTTCGTATCTTGATATTCATCGACATGAATGTATTGAAACTTTCGTTGATAATACTCCAACACTTCCGGAACACGTTGAAATAGTTGAATCGTCGTCATAATTAAATCATCAAAATCAAGAGCATGATTGCGCAACAATCGCTTTTGATATTCTTTATACACATCCGCAACAAGCTGTTCATATGGGCTTGCAGCTTGATCGGCATATTTTTCCGGCGTCATCAATTCGTTTTTCGCGCTACTAATCGCACCTAAAAGCGCACGTGGATCATATTTTTTCGGATCAATATTGCGATCTTTTAAAATATGTTTTAGCACAGACAATTGATCGGTTGGATCCAAAATGGAAAAGTTAGCGTTAATGCCGATCCGATCAATGTCGCGTCGCAAAATGCGGACGCACATCGAGTGAAACGTAGAAATCCATATATCTTCCGCCTGTTTTCCAACGATGCGTTCTACACGTTCTTTCATTTCGCGTGCTGCCTTGTTTGTAAATGTAATCGCTAAAATGTTCCAAGGAGCAACGTCTTTTTCCGCCATTAAATAAGCGATGCGATGCGTTAACACGCGCGTCTTTCCACTTCCTGCCCCCGCCATAATTAAAAGCGGCCCTTCCGTTGTTTTCACTGCCTCTTTTTGTTTTTCATTTAATCCTTCCAACAGCATATGTGCTGACATACTCATTTTTTTCACCACCAAAACATATGTTCTCTTTTTTATTCTCCATTTATATCGATTTTCCTTTTACCGCTTCGACTGTTTGTAACGCCATTTGTAAATTTGTATAAATTGCATTCCCTACAACGACCGTATCAGCCCACATCGCCATTTCTTTCGCTTGTTCAGGTGTATGAATGCCACCACCATAAAACAAACGGGTGCGTTCTAGCGTCCGTTTCACTTTTTGTACAAGCGTCACATCTCCGTACCGTCCGCTATATTCCATATAAAAAATTGGAAAATGATACATATGTTCTGCCATTCGAGCATATGCAATGACATCTTCTTCTGTTATATTCGTTCGTGCACTCGTTAATGATGCCGCTTTACATTCGTCATTTAAAATACAATACCCTTCAACAAAAAGTTCTTCCCAATTAATTAAATCACCAAACTGTTTGACCGCTTCGTGATGCAAATCAATTAACCAAGTAAGATCACGGCTATTTAGCACCATTGGAATGAAATAATAGTCAAATCCAGGTGTAATCGCCTCGATGTTCGATACTTCTAGTGCACATGGAACAGAAAAACGGCGCACGCGCGCAAGCAAATCGATGACGTTTTCAAGCGTCACACCGTCTGTTCCACCAACAATGATCGCATCCGTCCCTGATTCGCATACTTGTTCTAATTGTTCATCTGTTATTTCTTTATTCGGATCTAATTTAAACACATGGCGCCATGTTGTTATCTCATTCATGTTTTTTCACCTCATCTCATTATAACAAAAATCATAACAAAAAATCGTAAAAAGAAGCTGACTCATTGTGAGCCAGCCTCCTCTTGTTGTTCATTATAAATGCGATCGAGTGCCATCGCATACGCATCATTCCCGTAGTTTAAGCAACGTTTTACGCGCGAAATAGTCGCTGTGCTTGCCCCTGTTTCTGTTTCAATTTTATGATACGTATACCCTTCGCGCAACATACGAGCTACTTCCAAACGTTGCGCAAGCGCTTGTATTTCATTGACCGTACATAAATCATCGAAAAAACGATAACATTCTTCTAAATCTTTCAATGACAAAATGGCACGAAATAATTGGTCAAGCTCTCTGCCTCGCAATTTATTAATTTGCATATACGTCCCCCTATTCATATTGTACTTGTTCGAGATTCGGAACGACTTGAATCCACGTTTTTCCTCGAGTAAATCCGAGCGGAACACCATTTTTATAAGGGAGGAGGCGTCCGTCAACATTTTTCCACTCCACTTCCTGCATCGTTCCTTCTTGAAATAAATACCCTTTCCCACCCGATGTAAAGTCAATATCTCTCCGACCATAGTCGTCAATAATTTGATGCGTCGCTTCAATCACGAACACATTTTCTACTGCAATCGGTGTATTCGTTTCTCGGTCAACTGTCGGCTTTCCACCGCTCGAACGAACATATTTCGTTCCGTCGTACGCATAATGCACGTGAGCGTACGATCGTTTAGAGTACACCACATCAATATTCGTCGCTTTTACAGCGTTTGTCAAATCGTTTGTGAAAAATGGTAGCGGTTTAACTTCTTCTTCGAACGCATAGCCGTTTTTTTCGGCACCTTTTTTAATATTTTCAAAGGAAATGTATGAGTTGTGTGGTGCCTTTCGTGTGCGATCTCGCCAAAATAGCGTGCCATCGTAAAACAGCCCATTTACATAATCCGCCGCACCAGACTTTAACAATTTCTGTGCCTCTGGACTCCATCCGTGACATACATATAAAGCATGAAAGCCATTGCTTAGTTGAATAAAGTAGTCTCTTGCGCTTCGAACAGGGCCGATGACATCAGGTTGCTCGCTTTGATAAATGGCTAACAGCCGTGTAATATCTCCTTCCGCAAGCACTTCATATACAATATCTGCTTTGTGCAATCCCGATTGAGGTCGTGCGGCAGGATAGTTATTAATCATCACCGCCACAGCTCGTTGCATCGTTTTTTCATTCGTTGGCATGCCTGTTAACGGAAACGTCCACGCTGTTTCCTTTGTGTCTTGTTCATTTTCTTGTTCAATCGGTGTCGGTGAGGACTTCTCTTCTTTTATGTTTGACTCTGTACGTTGACATCCGATGCCAAATAAAAATAAAGTCATGATCATAAATAGAAAAAATAATCGCCGCAACATGAACCCAACCTTTCGTTTTCTTCCCTTTTATATTTTAACGCATTATTGTCGGAAAGAGTACTGTTTTATGCATCACATCGTAAATTCCTTTTGGTGTAATGCGAATGTACGGTAAATGTGTCGACGATAAAAAGAGCAACGTGTAAATCGGATCAGCAAACGTATAGCCACGCGCTCGCAACAAATTCCCAAGCGTTTTTTCTTCTTCCATCAACATTTTCATCGGCTTATCTGACATTAATCCCCCTAACGGAAGAGAAATGTCGTGAATGACTTCTCCATGTTCACATAAAACAATGCCGCCTCCCATTTGTTTCATGCGCTCAAATGCAAGCAATAAATCACGTTTACTTTTTCCGATTAAAATAATATCTCCTGTATTTGAATACGAGCTAACAAGTGCTTGCACATGTGTCGCAAACCCTTTTAATACGGTGTTCACACGCCATTTTCCGTTGCGATCAATAAGCATTAAAAAGCTTTCATCATGATCTGTTGATAACTCATCAACGGATGTATCAATCGAAATAGAATACGGCTTAATAATCACTGAGTTTTCCATGTACATCCCCAATGGCATCGAAAATTGCAAATCATCCATCTGTAAATCCCAAGACAAAGAAAGTGGTGCAAGACCATGTACGTCCCATTCAATTGCTGAAAAAGCAGAGACAGGTACGCCATCGCGTTTGACCCACTGTCCGCTCGCCAAAACAGAAATCGGTGTCGGATTTAAAGCATGTTCAAGAATGTTAATATGTGCAATGCGCCCTGGCGTAATGCTTCCGTGTAAATGATCGATATTGTAATAACGAGCGACGTTCCATGTGGCCATGCTGTATGCATCAATGTCACGTACTCCTTCTTGCAATGCGATGCGAATCATTTCGTCGATCATTCCGTTTTCATAAAAGGCAGGCGTCGATCCGTCTGTTGTAAACATACAGTGATCGTAATGATGAATACCAAGTTGTTTCATCTCTTTAAGCAATGTCGGCAAATCCGGCCGGATGGACGAATGCCGCAATGATACGGTATACCCGTGCATTAACCGCTTATACACATCGTTTCCGGTCATCGCTTCATGATCAGCATCCGCCCCAAATAACTTCATTTTCGTCAACGTACGATCTGAGGCGCCGGGAAAATGACCTTCCACTTTTTTACCAAGTTTTTTCGCTTCTTGCATCCAATGGAGAACGAAATCGTCCCCTTCTAACAGTTTTGGCCATCCAGTCAATTCGCCCACTTGTAACACCGCATCGTTTTCAAGCCATCCTTTCATGTTTTTATATGAAAAAAGATGTTCTTCCCCTTCCATTTCTGTTTGCGGATCAAGTCGGCACCACCAATACATCGTCACTGGTTGTTTTTCCATAGCGGACAAAAAAGAAAACGCTTTCTTTTTTGTCAACTGTAAAAAAAGAAATAAATTGTCGTTAATGAGCGTTGTCGTACCGAACTGCGCTGCATATTCAGCAAGCGTTTGGGGATTATATAACTGAAACGGATGAGCATGAGGCTCAATATAGCCAGGAACGAGCACTTGATTCGTGCAGTCGATGACTTCACATGAATCTAATTGCTTCGGTTTATTTGGCCCAACGTACACAATTCGATCATCGCAAATCCAAACGTTTCCTTGTACCCATTGACGTATGTATGGATGTAAATATGTTGCGTTCATTAACACTTTTGTCGGCGCTTGCTTTCCGTCAACAATTGCAACGTGTTTACGAATTTGTTCACTTTTCCATCGATACCGTTTTTCCATCATGATCGCTTTCCTCCTAAATCGTACCATCATCTATACACATTTTAACGGATGAAAGCGAATTTCACAAACAAAAAGGAGGAAAAATATGAAACAAAACATCGGTGTCATTAACGCGCTGATTCGCATTACATGCGGATTTACGATGCTTGCTTGGGCAACAGCAAATTTTTCTCGCAAACCTTGGCGCGAATCATATATATGGGTCATCATGCTCGCTGCGATGAAAATTGCGGAAGGTATCGTTCGTTTTTGTCCTGTTATGGCGTTATTTGAACGATATCAATGCCATTGTGACAGCAACAACGGGAAAGAAAAAGCGATTCCGATTGAGCCCGTTAACCCTTCGTAACAGTAACCCCCTTGTATGCTTACAAGGGGGTAAAAAAGGAGAGAGCGAATATGATTGCTGAATATATAACAGATACGTTCTTCATTCTTATTCTTTTAATCGGCAGTCTCGTTGCGCTTAGTTTTGTATATGTTCGCAAGCGACGTGCCCGATAGCTTTATACCCAATGTCACGCCGATAAAATAGTTGATCGCATTCAATACATTGTATTTGTTCATACACAAGACGCTGTGCTTCTTTCAATGTTTTTCCGCTCGCAACAACAAGAAGCACTCGTCCCCCATCTGTTACCCACTCATTGTTCATACGCTTCGTGCCAGCATGGAAAATTTGCGCTTTCGTTACTCGTTCAATTCCTCGAATAACAACACCTTTTTCATAATGTTCAGGATATCCTTTAGCCGCTAAAACAACTCCAATCGTTGCTTCATCGCTCCAATGGAGTGTAATCGGTTGATCTTCTAAAAGCGAAATGATCACTTCAACAAGATCGTTTTGTAATCGCGGCAAAATGACTTGCGCTTCTGGATCACCGAATCGGGCATTAAATTCAATCACTTTCGGTCCTTCTTTTGTTGCGATTAATCCTGCATATAAAAACCCTGTAAATTCGCATCCTTCTTGTATTAACGCCTTAGCCGTCGGCTTCACAATCGTTTCAATCGCTTCCTGAACAGTTTGTTTGCTTATTTGCGGAACAGGAGAGTAAGCGCCCATCCCCCCTGTGTTCGGTCCTTGATCGCCATCAAACGCACGCTTATGATCTTGCGCAATAACCATCGGATAAACGTGTTCTCCATGCACAAACGCCATAAGTGAAAATTCTTCGCCTTGTAAATATTGCTCAATAACAACTTGTGCACCAGCTTCACCGAACTTTTTTGTGACCATTATATCATGCAAAGCATGAAGCGCTTCGTCGATCGTCATTGCTACCGTTACACCTTTTCCTGCTGCAAGCCCATCCGCTTTAATGACAATCGGCGCCCCTTGTTCACGCACATAATGAACAGCTTCATCGTAATTTGTAAACGTCACATAATTTGCGGTTGGGATGTTGTATTTTCTCATCAGTTCTTTCGCAAACGCTTTGCTTCCTTCGATTAATGCGGCTTGCTGTTTCGGACCAAAAATGCGCAATCCTTCCCTTTCAAAACGATCGACAATACCAGCTAATAGCGGTGCTTCTGGACCAACGATCGTCAAATCGATTGCCTCTTTTTTCGCCCATTGTACGAGCGCTTCGACATCGGTTTCTGAAATTGGAACGCGCGTAGCAATCGAATTCATCCCATCGTTTCCTGGTGCAGCATATACGCGAGTGACACGCGAGCTTTGTGCCACTTTCCATACAAGCGCATGTTCTCGACCACCACGCCCGATAATGAGCACTTTCATCTGTCGTTGCCCCCTTTAATGTTTAAAATGCCGAACGCCTGTAAATACCATTGCAATTCCATATTCATTTGCCTTTTGAATGGAATCTTCATCACGAATCGAGCCACCTGGCTGAATAATGGCAGTCACTCCCGCCTGTGCAGCAGCCTCAACGGTATCGCTCATCGGGAAAAAAGCATCAGAGGCTAAGACGGCTCCTTTCGCATGCTCACCAGCTTGTTCTATGGCAATTTTTGCCGCTCCTACACGGTTCATTTGTCCAGCGCCAACACCAATCGTCATTCCGTTTTTTGCTAGTACGATCGCATTCGACTTGACATGCTTCACCACACGCCAAGCAAACGTTAAATTCGCCCATTCTTCTTCGGTCGGCTTCCTTTCTGTCACGACTTGCAGCGTTGCATCATCAATTGTATATGTATCTTCGTCTTGGACGAGCAATCCGCCGCGCACCGATACGATAAACGGCTCTTGTTTCCGCTCTGCTTGGAAATCAACAGTTAACAAACGAATGTTTTTCTTTCTCGTTAAAATGTCTAGCGCTTGTTCTGTAAATGACGGGGCGATAATGATTTCTAAAAAAATGTCGTTTAACTTCGCCGCCGTTTGCTCATCAACTTCACGATTTAACGCTACAATTCCCCCAAAAATCGACGTCGCATCAGCCTCATAAGCTTTTTGAAATGCTTCAGCGATCGTTTCACCGACACCCACTCCACACGGATTCATATGCTTCACCGCCACCGCTGCGGGTTCGGCAAATTCCGCAACAATTTGTAGCGCTGCGTTGGCATCGTTAATGTTGTTGTACGACAATTCTTTTCCGTGCAACTGCTTTGCTGCTGCAATAGAAAACGGTGAACTGAGCGGTTTTTCGTAAAATGCAGCCGTTTGATGCGGATTTTCACCGTATCGTAACGATTGTTTTTTCACAAACGTCATCGTCATCGTTTCCGGATACGTTTCTCCAACAATGTTCGTCAAATATTGCGCAATCATCGCATCATATGCTGCTGTATGGCGAAATACTTTCGCAGCTAATGCCCGTCTCGTCTCAAGCAATACTTCGCCATATTGTTTGAGCTGTTCAATGACTAACTCATAGTCAGTAGGATCGACGACAGCTGTGACATAAGCATGGTTTTTCGCCGCCGCTCTCAGCATAGTCGGACCGCCAATATCAATATTTTCAATCGCTTCCATAAACGGAACGTTTGGCTTGGCGATCGTTTCTTGGAATGGGTATAAATTGACAACAACAAAGTCAATTGGCGTAATGGCATGCTCTTGCAACTGTTTTTTATGCGTTTCATCATCTCGAACAGCTAACAGTCCACCGTGAATGTTTGGATGAAGTGTTTTCACACGTCCGTCTAAAATTTCTGGAAAGTTTGTCACATCAGAAATGCTTACGACCGGAATGCCATGCTCTGCTAATACGCGCTTCGTTCCGCCCGTTGAAATAATTTCAACCCCTAACTCAACTAGTTGTTTAGCAAACGTAACAATTCCTTTTTTATTTGATACGCTAATGATCGCTCGTTTTTTCATGATTTGTACTCCCTTTCTCCGTCAACAATTGTTGAATGACTTGTGGATACAACGTATGTTCTATGTCGTGAATGCGACGCTCAATACTTTCTAATGGCTCCCCATCATAAATGTATAGCGCTTGTTGCGCAATGATCGGTCCTGTATCCATTCCTTCATCAACATAATGCACCGTTACCCCCGTCACTTTCACACCGTAACGATACGCTTGACCGATCGCATCTTTACCCGGAAACGCTGGTAAAAGAGATGGATGAATGTTTACAATTTTGTTTGGATACGCCTGCAAAAGCGTTGAACCGATCAGTCGCATATAACCCGCAAGAACGATCCATTCAACTTCTTTTTGCTGTAGTTGTTTTAAAATTTCACGTTCAAACTGCTCTTTCGTTTCATATTGTTTAGGGTTAAAAACAAAGAGCGGAACGTGTTCACGAATCGCTCGCTCAATCACTTTTGCATGCGGTCGGTCACATACGAGAAGCGCAACTTCCGCTTGCACTTCTCCTTTTTTCACTGCATCAACAATCGCTTGAAAATTCGTTCCGCTTCCTGAGGCAAAAATCGCTATTCGCTTCATTCCACTTTTCCTCCAGCAAACGATACACCCGAGCCTTCTTTGATTCGACCGATGATATACGCTTTCTCTCCACACGATTCAAGCAACTGCACAACATCTGGCACGATGTCGCTATCGACAGCTAACACAAAACCGATACCCATATTAAAAATATTGAACATCTCCATTCGTTGTAGCTGTCCGTGTTGTTGTAAAAAGCTAAAAATTGCTGGAATGGGCCATGAACCGTAATCGACTTCAGCTTGCAATCCGCTCGGTAACATGCGTGGAATGTTTTCGATAAAACCGCCACCTGTAATATGTGCCATCCCTTTTATATGAAATTGTTTTAACGCTTCGCGTACCGCTCGAACGTAAATGCGCGTAGGGGTTAATAGTTCTTCGCCAAGCGGGCGAACAAATGGTTCATATACGTGATCTAATTGCAAATTCGCATCTTTTATAATTTTTCTCACGAGCGAATATCCGTTGCTATGCAAACCGCTCGAAGCCAAGCCGATCAACACATCGCCAGGAACAATCGCTTCTCCTGTAACTAATTTTTCTTTTTCTACCACTCCAACCGTAAACCCTGCTACATCGTATTCATCTTCAGCATACATGCCCGGCATTTCTGCTGTTTCTCCTCCAATGAGCGCACACCCTGCTTCGACACAGCCGTCGGCAATTCCTTTTACAATATGCTCGATTTTTTCTGGCACCGCTTTTCCGCAAGCGATGTAGTCGAGAAAGAAAAGAGGCTCCGCCCCTTGTACGACAATATCGTTTACACACATGGCTACGCAGTCTATTCCGATCGTATCGTGCCGATCGAAAGCGAACGCAAGCATCAACTTCGTCCCAACTCCGTCCGTTCCTGATACAAGGACGGGTTGCTTATACCCGAGCGAAGACAGATCAAACATTCCACCAAAACCACCTAAACTTCCGAATGCACCGATTCGGGCAGTTTTAGCGACATGTTTTTTCATTCGTTCTACTGCTTCATACCCAGCTTCAATATTTACCCCAGCTTGTTTGTACGCATGTGCCAACGTGCTCCCCTCCAATCCTTGTCGGATATTGCCCAGTGAAACAAGCTAAACACTGTCCGCAGTTCTTTGAATCGTTTGATCTTCCAATTGCCTGCAAAAGTCCTTCTTGGCTTAAAAAGGCGAGGGAATCAGCTTCAATAAGCTGACGAATTTCTTCAATCGTGTGGTTAGCAGCAATAAGCTCAGCTTTTGTTGACGTATCGATCCCATAAAAACATGGATGCGTAATCGGCGGTGAGCTAATGCGCACATGTACTTCCGTCGCCCCTGCTTCTCGAAGCATACGTACGATACGTTTGCTCGTCGTTCCACGCACAATCGAATCATCAACCATCACAACTCGTTTGCCGGCTACAACTCCACGAACAGGTGATAATTTCATTTTTACCCCTTGTTCACGAAGTGCTTGGGACGGTTGAATAAACGTCCGACCAACATAACGATTTTTAATGAGCCCTAATTCGTAAGGAATGCCTGTCGCTTCCGCGTAGCCAATCGCCACCGAAATGCTCGAATCCGGTACACCTGTAACAACATCGGCTTCAACAGGTGCTTCAAATGCGAGCTGCTTCCCGAGATTTTTCCGTGCTGTAT
>OFGS01000023.1_pt1 | contig 48518 bp, 38 predicted proteins | sample 1521851 | NCBI WGS metagenome assembly OFGS01 (sample SAMEA3142070, study PRJEB24117) | hot springs metagenome
TAAGATTTGCACCAAGTCCGACCGGTCAGCTTCATATAGGCGGTGCAAGGACAGCACTTTTTAACTATCTATTTGCCAAAAAACACAATGGAAAATTTATTTTGCGTATAGAAGATACTGACCTTGAGAGGTCAAGAGAAGAGTGGGCAAAAGCAATTATGAAAAGTTTAAGGTGGCTCGGAATTGAATGGGATGAAGGCCCTGATGTTGGCGGTGAATTTGGACCGTATTTCCAATCTCAGAGAAAGGAAATCTATCTTGAGTACAGTCAAAAGCTTTTAGAAGAAGGAAAAGCTTATTACTGTTTTTGTTCACAGGAAGAGATAGAAAGAGAAAGGGAAATTGCAAGACAGCAAAAAATACCGTACAAGTATAGCAAAAAGTGCAGGAATATCAGTTTAGAAGAAGCAAAAAAGAGAATTAAAAACGGTGAAAAGGCAGTTGTTAGAATAAAAGCACCGGTGGAAGGAACAACAGTTGTACATGATATCATACGTGGAGATGTTGAATTTTCAAATGACCAGTTAGATGACTTTATAATCTTAAAGTCTGATGGAAATCCAACATACAACTTTGTTTGTGTAATTGATGATTATCTTATGAAAATATCGCATGTTATAAGGGCCGAAGAGCATCTTTCGAATACACCAAAACAGCTTATCATATATGAAGCTTTAAATATTCAGCCACCACAGTTTGCACACGTTCCAATGATTTTAGCACCTGACAGAAGCAAGCTGAGCAAAAGACACGGTGCAACATCTGTTGAAGAATTTTTTGAAAATGGGTACTTAAAAGAGGCAATTGTTAATTACCTTCTGCTTCTCGGTTGGTCACCGGGTGAAGACAGGACAATAATTGGACTTGACGAGGCCATAGAGAAGTTTGAACTTGAAAAGGTTTCAAAAAATGCAGCTATTTATGATATAAACAAGCTTACTTGGATAAACGGGTACTACCTTAAAGTGATAGATCTTGATGATTTGTATGAGAGAATGAAATATTTTTATTCCAAAAAAGGAATTGATATATCAAGCTTTGATAAAGAATATGTAAAATCCGTTTTAAAGCTTGTGCGCGAAAAGGTCAAAACACTTGTTGAAGTAGTTAGTGCAAGCACTTACTTTTTTTATTCCAATTATGAATATGAACAAAAGGGTGTGGAAAAATATTTTACGGCTGATAACCTGAAATGCCTTCAACTTCTTCTTGATGATTTAAAAAATGTACAACCTTTTTCAGCAGAAGAAATTGAAAAACTTGTGAGGTCAAAAGCTGAAGAATTTAATACAAAAGATGCAAATCTTATTCATACAATAAGGATGTGCATAAGCGGAAGAACTGTAACACCTGGTCTTTTCGAGATGATGGAAGTTCTCGGTAAAGATGAAGTAATAAATAGAATAGAAAAAACACTTAAAATATTTTCATAAACATCTAAAAAAAGGGTTGGAAGAAAAAATTCAAAAGCACTTCTTCCAACCCTTTTTCTTTGTTTATTCTTCATATCCATGGGGATGAGTTGAATGCCATTTCCATGCTGTAGAAATTATTGTCTCCAAACTATTATATTTTTGCTGCCATCCAAGAAGCTCTTGAGCCTTCTGTGATGATGCAACCAAGATTGAAGGGTCGCCTGCTCTTCTTGGTCCAATTTCATATGGGATTTTCTTGCCAACAACCTCGCTCGCCTTTTCAATTACCTCCATCACCGAAAATCCCATTCCATTTCCCAGATTAAATATTTCACTTTTGTTGTTCTTTTCTAAATACTCCATAGCTTTTAGGTGTGCATCGCAAAGGTCAATAACATGGATGTAGTCTCTTATACACGTGCCATCTTTTGTATTGTAATCATTGCCATACACAATAACCTTTTCACGAATACCAAGCGCTGTTTGAAGCACTATTGGAATAATGTGTGTCTCAGGATTATGGTCTTCTCCAATAATCCCATCGGGGTGGCTACCTGCAACGTTGAAATACCTCAGTGACACAAACTTAAGACCATAGGCAACATCCATCCACTTTAGCATCTTTTCGATTGCAAGTTTTGTCTCACCGTAAGGATTTGTAGGCTGGGTTTTGTCCTCTTCAAGGATAGGGATGTTTTCTGGTTCTCCATAGACAGCAGCTGTTGAAGAAAACACAAGTTTTTTTACATTGTGTTTTATCATTGTGTCAACAAGATTCAAAGTCCCATAAACGTTGTTGTAGTAATACTTTATAGGATTCTGAACGCTCTCTCCCACCAAAGAAGACGCAGCAAAATGGATAACTGCCGAAATGTCATTTTCAGCAAATACTTTTTCCAAAAATTCTTTGTCTTTAAGGTCACCATTATAAAACTTTCCGCCCAAAACGGCTTTCTTGTGACCTTTTTCAAGATTGTCAATTACAACAACATCATATCCCTTTTCAAGCAAAAGCCAAACCATATGGCTTCCAATGTATCCTGCGCCACCTGTAACCAAAATCATCTTTGTATCAATCCTTTCTTTATATAAAGAATTTTTAAATTTCTATCTCCCTTGCGCCATCATCAATTTCAAATGTGTAAAAATCTGCTGTAAGTCCTGTCTTTGCACGATAGTTTTCCCCTACTTTCCTTACAAACTCTTCTATAGCATCCTTATGAACAATTGAAACTGTACAGCCACCAAAACCAGCACCTGTCATTTTTGAGCCAATTACCCCTTCTACCTTTAAAGCTTCATCAAAAAGTGTGTCAAGCTCAAGTCCTGTTACCTCATAGTCGTCTCTTAGCGATATATGAGATTGTATCATAAGCTTGCCAAAACCTTCAAGGTCGCCTTTTTGCAAAACATCAATGGATTTTAAAACTCTGTCGTTTTCGTACACAACATGTCTCACTCTTTTTAGGATTATTTCGTCATCAATTAAATATTTGTACTTTTCAAACGTCTCAACGTCAAGCTCGCCAAGGCACGAAATGTTAAGTTCCTTTTTCAAAAGTTCAAGCCCTTTTTCGCACTGAGACCTTCTTTCATTGTATTTTGAGTCTGCAAGGCTTCTTTTCTTGTTAGTATTGCTGATGACAATCTTGTAATCACCAAGTTTTAAAGGTACATACCTGTACTCCATAGTGCGTGTGTTGAGAAAAATGGCATGATCTTTTTTCCCAAGACTTGAAGCAAACTGGTCCATAATACCACAGTTTACCCCAACAAACCTGTTCTCAGCTCTTTGGCATATAAAGCTGAGCTTGAGCTTGTCAATTGGTTTGCTATTGAATAGGGAGTAAACTGCAATTCCAGTTGCACACTCAATCGCAGCAGATGATGAAAGCCCTGCTCCGTGTGGTACAGTGTCGTGAAAGAGCATATCGACCCCGCCAACTTCATATCCTTCCTCTTTTAGCTCTTTTACAACACCAAGCTGATAGTTTCCCCATCTGATATTTTTATACTCATCAATCCTATCGATGTCTGCTTCAATAAGCTCTTTCAAGTCTGTTGCATACAAGCAAATTTTATTGTCGTTTCTTTTTCGGGCAAGAACGGTGGTACCAACATTGAGCGCCGCAGGGAAAACATACCCACCGTTGTAGTCCGTGTGCTCACCGATTAGGTTTACTCTCCCACTTGAGAAAAAACATCTTATCGGCTCTTTATTTTCACCATATACATCTTTGAACATCTTCAAAAGTTCTTCAATCTTCATTTACTGCTTCCTCCTTGCATCTTTTGCATAAATCTTTTATAAGCCTGTCTCAGCTCTTCTGCCTTTTCCTCGGGTGAGGTAGTGTTACACGGTGCCCATGCCCCTGTTTCACTTGATGCATTGAACTTTTGCTTGTCTTTTGAGCGCATGGGCGGGTAAAACTCCACATGAAAATGGTAAAATTTAGAATAGTCCTCATCGACATTGACAGGTAGCTGATGCATGCACATCATGTATGGGAACTGATAGTCAAAAAGACTGTCCAGCGTTCCTGTTGTCTCTTTTAATATCTTTGCAAAGCTGTCTTTTTCTTCTTCTGTAAGGTCAGAAATAACTCCTACATGTCGCTTTGGAGATATAAATACACCATAAGGATATTCAGTAAAGAAAGGCAGGTATGTTACAAAATGGTCGTTTTCTATGATTATTCTCTTTTTAAACTCCATCTCTTCCCTGTCAATCCTGCAGATTAAACACTCGCCATGCTGCTCATAGTGCAACTTAGCACTTTCAAGCTCACGCAAGATTTTTAATGGTATCCATGAATATCCATATATCTGACCATGTGGATGCGGCATAGTAACACCCACAACCTCGCCTCTGTTTTCAAAGATGAATATAAACTTTATGTTTCTATCTTTTTTTAGAGTTTCAAATCTTTCAACCCACAGGTCCACAAGCTTTCTTATATGAGACACCTCAAGCTCGGGCAGTGTTATCGTGTGATTTGGAGAGTACAAAATCACCTCACACTTGCCGTACGCAGGTGCAACCTTGTAAAAAGATGTTGCGACATCATCTGGCTGTGGCGGATTTTGCATAAGGGCTGGAAAGTCGTTGTCATACTCTAAAACGTCATAATTGTCAGGAACCCTGCCAGAGCCAGGACAAAACGGGCACCAGTCCTTGGGCATCTGAGGTCTTTCCTGTCTGTGCGATGCAATCATTACCCAATCACGCAAAAGAGGATTCCATCTGAGTTCTGCCATTTTTTCTCCCCTCACATCAAAACAAAATTTTTCTCCTTTCTTCCTAATCTTCATTCTAAAAAAAAAGAAGTGCAATTTGAATGCACTTCTTTTTTATGTATTAGCATTTTTTTTAGATGTATCGTAAATATATTTATCCTTCTTGTAATTCATTGGAGACACTCCATATTTTCTTTTAAATAGTCTGCTAAAATAGTTCTGGTCTTCTATTCCTACCATCTTTGAGATTTCTCCAATCGGAAGGTCTGTCGTTTCTATGAGCTCTTTTGATTTTTTGAGTCTTATATTGATGAGATATTCCTTGAATGTCACACCAAGTTGCTTTTTAAAAAGATAACTCAAGTAAGTTGGTGACAGGTACACCATTTTAGCCAAATCGTCAAGTGTTATCTCTTCCATATAATGATTTTTGATATATTCAATTATCCTTTCAATTGACGAAAGAGAAGAAATTCTTATCATCTCGGAGTCTATAATGTATTTTGCCACTATGTGCATCATGTCAAGTACACTTTTCAGTTTTTCCTGGTCTATGAAGGTAAGCTTGAAAAAGCTCTCTTTTGCTCTTTGTATATCAACTGGTTGACCATCTAATTTTTTTGCAATTTGTTCCCACATCTTTTCTGATGGCGGCTCTAAAAGAATTTGACCAATAAAAAGTGAACCAATATAGCTTGTGTTGAAAAACAGAGGAATAACAGCCTCAATAAGCCCCATGTGACATCTGTATACATGAATACCCTTTTTCTTTTGAGCAGTCTGTACACCGTTCAAATCAGATTCCCTGCATGCTTCACCATTTTTGTAATAGTTTTTCATGATGGTGCAAAACTCGCATGTGCCTTTCTTCTTATTCTCAACCCATTTGTTGTCAGCTGTCAAAAAGTTTGCTGAGATTCCTGTGATGTAAGAAAAGTTGTCTAAAACCGAAATCAAATCGTCATACTTGATAATCTCTTTAAAATCCATATCCTCTTTACACCCTTTATAATCTTAATCAATACAGACCACTTTGATACTATTTTGCATGAAAACAGCCGCTGTGATACCGCTTCCTTCAACCAGTTTTCCTGAAAAGCTTCCATCATAGATTTTACCACAGCCACAAGAAGGACTTTTAGACTTCAAAAATGCAATCTGTGCATCGAAAAACCTTGCAAGCTTTAAAGCTTCATACGCACCTTTATAAAAATTATCGGTAAAATCATTGCCTTCTATATCTACAACCCTGCCATTTTTTATCTCACAGGGATTTCGTGGTGTTGGAAGTCCACCTAGCTGTTCAGGACAAACTGGAATTAGAATGTACTCATTTTTTAGCCATTCAACAACTTCCTTTCTCAAATTGTTTGTCCCATCATATTTTGTGTTAAGACCTATAAGGCAGCTGCTGATGAGCGCATATTTCATTTTTTACCCTTCTCCTGCAATATTGCCTCTTCCATAAACTTAATTATGGCATACTGGACCTGCTTTACTCCCATGCCAGACTTGGCAGAAAATTGGTAAAACAGTTCCTTTTCAATCCCCAGTTCTTTTGAAATAAGCTCTGTATTTTTTGCAAGTTCATTATTCGAAAGTTTATCACACTTTGTCAGTACAATCATTATTGGAATTTCTTTTTTGTCAAAAAAGCTCAGCATTATTTTATCATCTTCTGTGGGAAGATGTCTTGAGTCTAAAAGCAAAACAGAAAGTTTTAGCTCCTGCCTTTCAAGCAGGTACTCTTCAATCATGGTTCTCCATCTTCGCTTTTCCTCTTTTGAAACCTCAGCATAACCATAACCCGGCAGGTCAACAACCCTGAATTTGTTGTCTATATTGAAAAAATTAATTGTTCGGGTCTTACCCGGTGTTGACCCAACCTTTGCAAGCTTGTCTTTGAACACCGCATTTATAAAAGAAGATTTCCCCACGTTTGACCTTCCGCATATGCACATCTCTGGCATTTTAATTGGCGGGTAGTCCTCTTTTTTCACAGCAACCTTTTCAAGTCTCGCATTGGAAAGATTGATTTTCAAATTAGCTTTCACCCCCTTTACTTTACAATTGCAATATCAAATACCTCATCAATTGTCTTTACAAATATAAAGTTCATATCTTTTTTTACATAGTCTTCAAGTTCATCTACATCCTTTTTGTTTCCAAAAGGCAGGATAACATTTTTAATACCCACTCTTTTTGCTGCTAAAACCTTCTCTTTTACACCGCCAATTGGAAGTACCCTGCCGCTTAAAGTAATCTCACCGGTCATAGCAACATCGTATCTTACTTTTCTCTGTGACAATGCTGAAACCATTGCAGTTGCCATTGTTACTCCGGCAGATGGTCCGTCTTTTGGAATAGCACCTTCCGGAACATGAATGTGAATATCGCACTCTTTATAAAAGTTCTCGTCAATTCCAAGCTCCTTTGCCCTTGACCTTATAATGCTCACAGCAGCCTTTGCCGACTCTTTCATAACATCTCCAAGCTGGCCTGTTAGCTCCAATTTGCCACTCCCTGGCATCACAAGCGCTTCGACATAGAGCGTCTCACCGCCAAAAGGTGTCCATGCGAGTCCTGTTACAATTCCAACTCTGTTCTGTTCAATCAGCTCATCTCTTCTGTACTTTCGCGCACCCAAATACTTTTCCAAATTCTTTTGAGTGACTCTTAGCATCTTCTTGTTTTCTTCTAAGATTTCTTTTGCAACACGTCGGCAAAGTCTTGCAATTTCTCTTTCTAAGTTTCTGACCCCAGACTCGCGCGTGTAGAATGCTATTATATCCTTGATAGCTTCTGGGTCACATCTTAGCTGAGATTTTTTGAGCCCGTTTTGTTCTATCTGCTTGGGCAAAAGGTACCTTCTTGCAATCTCAAGCTTCTCTTCTTCAGTATACCCTGTAATCTCAATCACTTCAAGCCTGTCAAGAAGAGGTCTGGGGATTGTCTCAAGTGTGTTTGCTGTTGCGATGAACATTACCTCAGACAAATCAAACGGAATTTCAATATAATGGTCGCGGAATGCAAAGTTCTGTTCACTGTCCAAGACCTCTAAAAGCGCAGACGCAGGGTCACCTCTAAAATCGTGTGACATCTTGTCAATCTCATCTAAAAGTATAAGAGGGTTTTTTGTTTTTGCCTGCCGAAGAGCATAAATAATCCTTCCTGGCATTGCACCAACATAGGTTTTCCTGTGACCTCGTATCTCTGCTTCATCCCGAAGACCACCAAGCGAAATTCTTACATATTTTCTATTAAGTGCACGTGCTATCGACTTTGCAATCGATGTCTTCCCAACACCAGGTGGTCCCACCAGACACAAAATAGGTCCTTTCATATTGTTTTTTAGTTTCCTTACAGCAATATACTCAAGTATCCTTTCTTTTACTTTCGTAAGCCCATAGTGGTCTTCATCAAGTACCTTTTTGACAACGTTTATATCAATCTTCTCATCACTTCTCACATTCCATGGAAGGTCAACAATCCAGTCAAGGTATGTTCTAATAACCCCAACCTCGGGTGAGTTTGGAGGCAATTTTTCAAGCCTGTCTATTTCCTTGAACACCTTTTGAAGACTTTCCTGGCTCAGTCCCAGTTTTTTGACCTGCTCTCTATATTCCTCTGCCTCAGAAAAAAGACTGTCTTTTTCACCAAGCTCGCTCTGGATTGCTTTTAGTTGTTCTCTCAGATAATACTCTTTTTGCGTTTTATCAATTTGCTTTTTCACTTTGATAGCAATCTTTCTCTCAATCTCAATTATCTCTTTTTCTTTCAATATCATCTCATATAGCTTTGCAAGTCTTTCTTTCAAGTCAACCTTCTCAAGTAAAAGCTGTTTATCTTCAAGCTTCACAACAACATTTGCAGCTATAACATCTGCAAGCTGGTCAGGGCTTTGAATTGTAGTGACAGACAAAATAGCATCAGGTGGAATTTTGTTTGTAAGTCTTGCAAACTCTTCAAATGCTCCAACCACATTTCTTATGAGCGCCTCTAACTCAGGGTCATCTTCCAATTTAATTTCATTTTCTTTATACTCTTCGACCTCAACCAAAAAATATGGCTCTGTTGACAGATATTTTATCACCCGTGCCCTGTAGAGCCCCTCAACAAGTATCCTTGAAGTCTCACTCGGCAGTTTTAACATCTGCTTTACCTTTGCAACTGTGCCAAATTGATACATATCATTTGGTGTAGGATCTTCTTGTTTTGGGTCTTTTTGAGAAAGAAGCAAAACAAGCTGGTCGTTTTCCATAGCTTGTTCTAATGCCTTAAGAGAAATTTTTCTTCCAACGTCAAAGTGAAGCATCATGTATGGAAAAACTACAAGCCCACGCAGAGGAATCACTGGTATTGTTCTTGTAGATACTGTGCTGTTCAAATTTTATCTGCCTCCGTTTTTATAATTTTATTTCTGGGTGTATAATTATATTAAAAACTCTTCAAAGGAGCTAATTGCTATGATAGAAAACTTGATAGACAATCTCATTCAAAATCCTATTATACCAGCTATAAGAGACAAAGCAATACTTGAACATGCAATAAATTCTGAGTGCAAAATCATTTTTCTTCTTCACTCTTCTATTTTAACCATAAAAGATGAAATTAATATGATAAAACAGAAAAACAAAATAGTTTTCGTCCACATAGACCTAATTGAAGGTGTGGGAAAAGACGAAAAAGGGATTGAGTTTGTGATAAACTGCGGTGCTGATGGTATTATATCAACAAGGCAAAACTTAATCAACCATGCTGCTTCTCTTTTTGTACCTTGCGTTCAAAGAATATTTTTGATAGACTCACAGTCCATAACCTCCGGTCTTAAGATAATAGAAAACTCCAAGCCAACACTAATTGAAGTCTTACCAGGTGTTATCCCAAAGGCAATACAAAGGCTGGCCATCTCAACCACAGTTCCAATCATTGCAGGAGGTATGATTGAGACAAAAGAAGAGATAATCCAGGCTCTCTCTTCCGGTGCTGTAGCAATCTCAACAAGTAAACCTGCTCTTTTTTCAATCATCTGATGAGTCTTTTTTGCCAACCCTTCTTGTTGCAATAACATCAGCACCAGTATCAAGAATATTTTTCACAATCACACTTCCTATCTCCACTGGTGCTAAAACCTCTATGCCTTTTAAGATTGAGATAGCTTCAAAAATCTTCTCCTTAGGAATAGGTAGGTTTGTTCGAACAGGCACAAACTCTATCTCACCACTTTTAACATGTACTGTGGTTGTAAGAATTCTTTTAGGGTTTGTAAACTCTACTTTTGCCCATTCAAGCCCTCTCTTGCACCCAAATCCGACAAACTCAAAAGTACCGCCTTGCTCCTTTTTTTCAATTGTGCAGCCTCTTGGGCAAAGAATGCATGTGACTTTATTTTCCTGCATCTTGGATTCTTCTCTCCTTTTTAGTTTTCAAATGTTTTGCAAGCTTACCACAATATCATTAGAAAAATCCAGCTGAGAGAGAATCTTTTGTGAAATTTCTATACTCTCCATCTCACCGGGTGTTAGAATGCTTTTTTTGATCTCAATAAGAATCTTGCCTGCATTTGAAATGGTCACAACAGCATCTTTATAAAAATTATCCACCCTAAATCTGAGAACAAAGGGCTGGACAAAATTTTTGTTTAGTTTTTGCGGCACGACATATCTTATACCCTCTTTTGCTACTATGTTGATATGAATATTATTTTCAAAAAGCTCAGGGTGCTGAGAATACATAGCAGCATACCTTCCTGCTGTCTGCGCCTCTAATGTAACATTGTCAACAAGGTCATGAACATGAAGAACATTTCCACAGGCAAATATACCTTTTTGCGAAGTCGAAAATGTATTGTCAACAACTGGACCTCCTGTTCTCATATCAAGAACAATTCCAGCTTTTTTACTCAATTCATTTTCAGGTATCAGCCCAACAGAAAATAGCACTGTATCACATTCGATAAACCTTTCTGTTGACGGAATTTCTTTCAGCTGAGAGTCCACCTTTGCAATTGTAACACCTTCAACTCTGTATTTCCCGTGAATTTTGACAAGCTTATGAGACAAAAGAAGAGGTATCCCAAAATCATCTAAGCACTGAACAATGTTTCTTCTTAGCCCTGTAGAGTAGGGCATTATCTCCACCACTGCCTTTACTTCTATTCCCTCTAAAGTAAGACGTCTTGCCATGATAAGACCTATGTCACCAGAGCCAACAATCACTGCTTTTTTGCCAATCCTATACCCTTCAATGTTTATAAACCTCTGAGCCTGACCTGCTGTGAAAATACCTGCAGGTCTTGTTCCAGGTGTTATTATAGCACCTCTTGTTCTCTCTCTACATCCCATTGCAAGCACAATTGAATCTGCTTTTATCCTCTTAAGCCCTTTTTTATTGACAGCCACTATCTCCTTTTCTGGGGTTATGTCTATCACATGAGTTTCGGTAAGATATTCAATTTGGTTTTCCATCACTTGTTCAATAAACCTGTGGGCATACTCAGGCCCTGTCAGTTCTTCCTTGAAGTAGTGAAGCCCAAAACCAGGATGAATGCACTGGTTTAAAATCCCTCCTAAAAACTTGTCTCTCTCTATAATCAGCACTTTTTTATCATCCAGGCTCTTAAAACTTTCTAAAGCAGCCGCAAGCCCGGCTGGTCCCCCACCTATGACAACTACTTTATATTTTTCCATCTCAATCTTCCCACCTTTTTTCGGTCAGAATATAAGAGTTTTTCCCAAACTTTGTTATTTGAGTTTTGTCAATTTTTAGTTCTCTTGAAAGGATATCCATCACACGAGGTAGACAAAAACCGCCCTGGCATCTTCCCATCCCAGCTCTTGTTCTTCTTTTGATGCTATCTAAAGTCTTTGCCCCTCTTTTTATTGCCTCAACTATCTCGTATTCAGACACAAGCTCACACCTGCACACAATGTTTCCAAAGGTCGGATGAAGTTTAATCATCTCCTCTCTTTCTTCATCAGAAAGTTCTGAAAACCTCTTTATATCTTCTCTATAAGGATTAAAATTAAGATTTCTTTTCGCGTTTAGCTTATCGCTAACTAGTTCAGCGACATACCTTCCTATTGCCACTGATGAGGTAAGACCAGGTGACTCAATCCCCGCAACGTTTATGAAGTTTTCGATATTCTCATCTTCTTCAATGATAAAGTCATGAGTATCTGGTGTTGCTCTGATTCCCGAAAAGATTGTTATTACATCTCTCTTGCTCAGGCTTGGCAGAACTCTTCTTGACTTTTCAAATACCTCATCAAGCCCTTCTTGGGTTGTTGCTGTGTCATCCTTGCTATCTATATACTCAGAGTTTGGACCAACAAGTACATTTCCATCTACAGTCGGGGTTACTAAAATTCCTTTTCCCTTTTCTGTGGGTACCTGAAAAATGACTCTGGCAACCGGCATTTTCTCTGGTTTGTCTAAGATGTAGTACTGTCCGCGTCTTGGATATATTTTGAAAAGCCTTGCTCCTGCCATTTTACTTATTTCATCTGCATGCACTCCTGCACAGTTTATTAAAACTTTGGTTTTTATAAAGCGGCTGTCCGCTGAATGAACCACAAAATAGTCTCCATCTTTTTCTATCTTGCAAACTTCAAAGCCAAATATCACATCTGCCCCATTTTGAATAGAATTTTCAAAAAGGGCGACTGTTAACTTATACGGATTTGTAATTCCAGAGTATGGAGCAAAAAGTGCTGCTTTTATGTTTCTGCTCAAATTCGGCTCATTTGCAAAAACCCACTCTTGACCTTTTATCTCAAGTCCTCTGACACCATTTCTCTTTCCTCTTTGCAGAAGTTCTTCCAACACATTTATTTCATGGTCATCAAACGCAACCACAAGCGAACCAATCATCCTATACTCAACATCAAGTTCATTGCAAACATCTGCAAATATATTGTTCCCCTCAACATTGAATCTTGCCTTTTTGGTCCCCTCAATTGGGTCATAACCTGCGTGTACTATTCCAGAGTTTGCTTTGGACGCACCTTCTGCAACATCTTCCATTTTTTCAAGGCTGCATACTTTTAATCTGTAACGTGTAAGCTCTCTTAAAATTGACATGCCGACAACTCCTGCTCCTATTACAGCAACATCATAAATTCTGCTCATATTATCACCCTTTTCAAAATATGGTAAATAAAAAGCCTGCAAATAGCCCCTCTTTGAAAGAAGCTATTTGCAGGCTCTCCACATCTCTTGCCAAGCTTTATTTTAAGACAATTCAATCAAAAAATCAATAAAAATTTTTTAAAAGCCTTGCCACAAACTCTATGTTTGGTCCATGCTCGTCAGAACGTTATCAAAATAGTTTATATCGCACTTTTTCCCGTCCCAGTGAATACAGACATCACAGCTTATATCACCTTTGTGAGAGTACCCACCATCGTTAAACTCCGGACACAATTTTGCAACTGCTCTTTGCTGTTCCTTGCTTGCCATGTTTTTTTATCACCCCTGACTTGGTCTTAAAATACTTTCTATAATAAATAACTTTTCCTGTGAAGATGGTCTTTTATACGTCTTTAACACAAAATATGTGCTATAATTTATTTTAAAGCACAAATAGTATAGTACTGTGAAGGAGGCCTTGAAAATGAGCAAATTTTTCTTGCCAACAAAGGTCATATTTGAAAAAGATGGTGTTTTGAAGAATAAAGACCTTTTCAAGCTTGGCAAAAGAGCCTTCATCGTGACATCTCCATCTTCTCTGATGAACGGCTCCTTAGAAGATGTAACAACTGTATTAAAGGAACTTTCAATTGAATATTCAATATACAGCAAAATTGCTCAAAACCCAAGCGTAGAACAGATAGATGAAGTTTCAAAATTAGCAAGAGAGTTTTCCCCAGACTTTATAATTGGAATTGGTGGAGGTTCGCCCCTTGACTCATCAAAGGCAGTAGCAGTGCTGTGTGCAGAAAAGGATTTAAAAGCTCAGGACCTTTTTGACTCAAAATTTGAAAAGTGCTTACCTATAGTTGCAATTCCAACAACATGTGGTACAGGAAGTGAAGTTACTCCCTATTCAATCTTGACATTGAAAACCATTGAAAACAAGAGGAGTTTTGCTTCTGAACTCATTTTCCCAAAAGTAGCAATAGTTGATTACAAGTATCTATTGACACTTCCTTTCGGAGTTATTGTAAACACACTTTTTGACGCTCTTTCTCACGTAATTGAAGGGTATCTTTCCAAAGCTTCTGACCACATAATTGAAGCTTATGCTAAAAAAGCCTTGAGCCTTTTTGAAAGCTCAAAAGACAATCTGAAAGAGAACGCTTTAAAAGAAGCTGACCTTGAAAAGTTTGCATGGATATCATTGATTGGTGGAATAATCATTGCACAGACAGGTACCCTTATTGTTCATCCTTTAGGATACAACCTTACTTATTATCACGACATTCCACACGGAAGAGCAAATGCAATCTTACTTTCAAGCTTTTTGAAACTTGAGAGCAAATATTTAAAAGAGGAAGTAAGCTTTGTTCTAAACTGCATGGGCTTTGAGAGTTTAGATGAGTTTTCTGAGTTTGTAAGATTTTTTGTTAAAGACTCTATTCCAAATTTGACAAGCGATAAAATTGAATATTATGCAAAAAGAGCACTTGAGTCTAAAAATGTTGCAAACTTAAAACATGCAATCTCGCTTGAAGAAATGATAGATGTTTTGAAAGGTTCGGTTGAGTAATTTAAAATAAATTCATAGTTATATAATCGATTTACAAGGGTATAATATAAGTAAACTCAAAATTAAAGAAGGGAGAAGTATTATGGCAAAGCTTCTGTATATAAAAGCTAATCCAAAGAACAATGAAAACTCAAGGACATTTATTATCTCTGAGCACTTTATTAAGGTGTACAAAGAGCACCACCCACAAGATGAGGTTATACTACTTGACCTTTACAAAGAAGGTATTCATTTTTTAACAGAAAACGATATTGCTGATGTTTTTGGACCAAAGACTGAGGCTTCAAAGCATCATCCTATTTTAAAATATGCTTATCAGTTTGCTGAGGCTGACAAATACGTATTTGCAGCACCTATGTGGAATTTGAGCATTCCAGCAATCCTTAAGGCGTATATAGACTACATCACAGTTTCTGGAATAACATTTAAATACACAGAACAAGGGGCTGTGGGGCTTCTTCGTGGTAAAAAAGCAGTTCATATCATGGCAACAGGCGGTGAATACAAAACACCACCATTTTCAGACTTTGAAATGGCAAACAGGTACCTAAGAACAATTTTGGGTTTTATGGGAGTTGAGGACTTTCAGCTAATTTCAGCTCAACGGCTTGACATTGTGGGTGAGGATGTAGAAAAGATTATTTCAAACGCATTGAAAGAGGCTGAGGAGATAGCAAAAAGGTTTTGAACAGATTTCAGATGCTAACAAAATAGAGCTGGGGCGGATATTAGCACCCAGCTCTTAATCTTTTCACTTACCACTCAGATTATATTCTGCTTTATTCTTATCAAACTATTATACAAAAACGGCAGTAGGAAAAATGCAAGTAAAACAAGACCTATCACAACACAGATGGAAACCTGCATGAGTGTCAAAATCCCAGATGGCAGCATTGCCGCAAATGTGCCGGCTAAAATTATCACTGCAGATGTTACTACATGTCCTATATTTGCTGAGGTAAGCCTGAGTGCCTCATTTATCTCCAAGTCTTTATATTCATAAAACCTTATCAGCAAAAATACACTGTAGTCTATTCCAAGAGCTAAGAACACAACAAAGGTGAAAAATGGCACGCTCCAGTTAAGTGCTTCGTACTTGAAAATGCCTTTGAAAATCATCTCTGTGATAGAGAGTGCAAGGTAGTAGTCAGCAAAAACTATTATTACCATTACTATAGCATTGAACATTGACCTTGAAATAATGAACATGAGAATAAATATGCTTATTATCATTATTAGTCTTAAAGTCTTGAAATCCTTAAAATAAATGCTTCTCAAATCGTGGTTGCTTGATGATATTCCTCCAACTCCCCATGAAACAAATTTAGTGTCTACAAACTCTAAAGAATTTTTCAAAACTTTTTCCACGTTGTCAACAACATCAATTGCTTTGTTTGTATATGGGTTTGTGTCAAGAATCAAGATTATCTTCGTTATTGTTCTATCTTTATTCATATATGAATCTACAGCCTTTTTGAAGCTACTACTTTTTATAGCCTCTGGTGGAACATAAAAGATGTTTGTTGTCTTGTATCCTTCAAAATAACTCTTCATACTCTGCATAGAATTTGCCATTTTCTCAAGAGCATCAGAAATCTGCAAAAGTCCTGATTTTAAACTTGTAAACCCAGTCTGAAGTTCATCCACTTTTTTTAGAATCTGTTCTTTTTGTTTGTCAAACTCCTGAAGCTTTGAATACATAAGATTTACGCCTGAGATTATTTGCTTTTGACCTTTGTCAATTTGATTGTAGCCACTTAGAACCTTACCTTGAGCATCTGCAAGCTGTTTTGAAGCTGAGGCTATGCTATCAATGGAAGTTGAAATAAGCTTTAGAGCCTTGTCAGCTTCATTTATCTGGGCTGAAATCTTCTCATATTCAGATGAAAACTCTTTTAACTTTGGAGCAAGCTTATTAGTTTCAGTTTCAATTCTTGATAGAATTTCAGAGGCCATAATATAATTGATATCCTTTGAGATTTCTGGATACTTATTTGAAAGTGCTTTTAAATTGTTATTAGCAGTATTAATACCTGTCAATAAAAGTTCAATTTGATTTACATCAAATCCCTGTAATTCTCCTTTTACTTTGTTTATTGACTTTGTATATTCAGAGTAGAATTCTTTAAAACCTTCAGACAGTTTGCTGCTTCCACTTGAAAGCTTATTAAGACCATCATATATCTTCTTCGAACCATTTAAACCCTGTTCAAATCCACCATTTAGCTTTTCTAAAGCAATTTTCAATTCATATACGCTATTCTCAAGCTGTGAAATGCCACTTACAAGTTTTTGAACATCAAATTCTTTTGTTGACACATTTAAATTTTTGTTTATAGTATCAATTACATTGTTTACTCTCAAAAGGCCATCTTTCAAACTATCAATACCTTTTATAACAGTATCTGCTTGGTCTGACAAAGTAAATTGTTTTATAATCTCTCCTTGAGGTCTTGTAGCTGAATACACATCTTTTATGCCTTTTTGCCTGCTCAATATCTCAGTTATTTTTTCAATGTCAGACAGTGCATCTGAAGTTGCCAGGTTCTTATTAGCTTTTAAATAAATCGTAACAGGAAATGTTTTTCCGCTGCTAAAGTTCTTTGAAATTATATTAAATCCTTTTACAGATTTATACTTTTCAGAAAGCTCATTTAGTGTGTTGAATGACAAATCGCCTCTGACTGATAAGAGAAAAGGTATTAAGATTAAAATAACTGTTGTCAACACCACATAAGGATATTTAGTTGAAAGTCTTGCAGCAGCTTCCCAGAGTCTGCTATGGGTGTGCTGTATTTCTTTATTAAATGGCCAGAGAAGATTTTTACCAAAAATTTTGAGCACTGCTGGAACCAAGGTTAAAAGCACAAGCAAAAGTACAAGTACACTTACTGCAATTGCTGACATGGCTCTGAAAAAGTTAAAAGATGCTGCTGCAAAAGCCGCAAACCCTGTAAAAACTGCAAGACAGCTAAATATCACTGTTTTCCCTGCCGTTTTAAATGTCGTTAGTATCGCATCGTCAACATCTTTTCCATTTGCAAGCTCTTCTCTAAACCTTGAAATAATCAAAAGGTTATAGTCTGTACCAATTCCAAACAAAGATACAACTATAAATGTTCTTGTGAAAGTATTGATTGGAAAATTAAACTTATCTGCCAAGTGTCCAACTATGCTAAGTGAGATTAAAAACGAAACACCAACTGTTAAAAGTGAAACAATTGGGGTGACAGGTGATCGAAATACAAGAATCAAAACAACTATGATAAACACTATTGTAATAACATCTGTCTTTTTAACACCATCTTCAGATGCTTTTACAAAGTCCTGGGTAATTAAATCTCCACCTGTAAGATATACTTCAAGACTCTTTGGCTTTTGAGTCGAGTTTATCAGTCTATATATATCATCTCTTATCTCAATAATTTCTCTCTTTGTTTTATCTGCTTGAATGCTTGCAATGATAACCTTGTTGTTACTTGATACATAGTAGTTTTTTAGTTCGGGATTTTTGAAATGAGTTGAAATGCTTTGAATATTGTATTTTTCTTTGTTTTTTTCAAGTTCATCAATTATCTTTTTTGCTGCTGTAATATCATCTTTTGTTAACCCACTCTTATTATAAAAGACCATAGCTATTGTTGAAAGTTTTTTATCTTTTGGTGCACCTTGAAACTCTTTTTCTAATACAGCAGCAACTTGAGAAGGATAAGTTTGCCCAATTTTGGGTTCACCTTTTAGTCTTACTATCTTGTTAATATCAGGCATTGTAATTAAAAATACAGCTGTTAAAATTGCCCATATTATAACACTTATCCATGGTCGCTCTAAAACCTGTTTCACACACCTCACCTCTTTGAAAAAATTACACAAGTTATTCTACCACATATATTAGCCAATCGTCAATGACTAAAAGTCAATTTAATAACTAAAAATAAAGCTTTTGCAAAGGAAAAACCCTTTACAAAAGCTTTATCTTCACAAATTTGAGTTTCCCAACTTGTAAGACATCTCCGTTTTGAAGTTCAATGTCAAGGTCATTTACCTTCTCACCGTTGAGTTTAACAGCACCGCTTTTTATAAGCCTCATTCCCTCACTTGTAGATGAACATAGTTTATTTTCTACCATAAACCTTGGCAGGTAAACCTTGGAGCTCTCAAGCTCAACCTCTGGAATGTTATCTGGTATGTCTTTTTTCTGGAACACTTTTATAAATTCCTCTTCAGCTTCCAGCGCCGCCTCCTCGCCATGGTAAAGCTTTACTATCTCTCTTGCAAGTCTCATCTTTGCATCCCTTGGATGCAAAGTTCCTTCTTCAAGCTTTCTTTTTATCTCCTCAATCTCTTCAGGCTCTAAATCGGTTGTCAGTTCATAGTACGAAATCATAATCTCATCAGGGATTGACATCACTTTCCCATACATTACATTTGGCGGTTCGTTTATTCCAATATAGTTTCCAAGGCTTTTGCTCATCTTGTTGACTCCGTCTGTTCCAACCAAGATGGGCATCAAAAGTGCAACTTGGATTGTTTTGCATCCATACTCCTTTTGCAGCGTCCTTCCCATCAATATATTGAATTTTTGCTCGGTTGCACCAAGCTCAACATCAGCTTCAATCACAACAGAGTCATAACCTTGCATAAGTGGATAGAAAAATTCATGGATAGAAAGTGGAAGGTTCTTTTCCATTCTCTGTCTGAAAGTTTCCCTTTCAAGCATTCTTGCAACTGTGTATTTTGATGCAAGGTTTATTACATCTAAAAAGTTCATGGGTTCAAGCCATTCACTGTTATATCTTATTGTGGTCTTTTGCGGGTCAAGAATCTTTAAAATCTGCTGTTTGAAAGGCTCTGCATTTTTTTGGACCTCTTCTTTTGTAAGCTGTTTTCTTGTCTCCGACTTTCCTGTCGGGTCACCAATCATTGCAGTAAAATCACCAATTATCAAGATTATATTGTGTCCAAGGTCCTGAAGCTGTTTAAGTTTCCTTAAAACAACAGCATGCCCAAGATGAACGTCTGGCACGTTCGGGTCAAGACCAAGTTTTATGTTTAATGGTCTATCCTGTTTTAGCTTTTCAACAAGCTCCTCTTCTGTAATTATCTCAGCAGCACCTTTTTTAAAAACCTTCAATTGATGTTCGATATCCATCTTAAAGCTTCTTCCCCTTTCTGTAGTTTTTCAAATTCCAAATTTTTCTCTTACCATTTTAACAATCAAACCTACTTCTTCTACCTTCAAAAGGTATATAAGCCCTGCATATATTCCCATTCCAAGCAAAATACTTGCCGAGGTATAAATGGCAAAGTATTTAAATGGCATCGTTAAATAAATAAATTTTTGTTTAAATGCATATACAAAGACGCCCATTACTAAGCTTGCAACAAGCGCCTTTACAAACACACCTGCAATCCTTTTCCAGCCAATTGAACCAAGTTTTTTTCTAAGAGAAATAAACAATAAAACTGCTGCAATGTAGTTCGCCGAAGCAAATGCCATAGCAGCACCGGTGTGCTTGAACTTATGAATAAATATTATGTCAAGTATAATATTGCAAACAATAGCAATAACACCGTTTTTTACAGCTGTTTTTGAATCCTTCAAAACATACAAAGTCCTATTTAACATATCCCTAAGACCAAGGCCTACAAAACCCAAACAGTAAAACATAAGTGGTGAGGCTGTAAGCAAGGTAGACTCAATGGTAAAATTTCCTCTCTGGTAAATGAGTCTTGTTATCTCCTTCGATAGAATTATTCCACCTATGGCAAACGGCATCATCATCAGAATAATCGAGTTTACAGCAGAAACAAAGAACTTTCTAAAATTCTCTTTATCTCCTTTTGCCTGCAGATTAGAGAGGGTTGAAAAAGCTAAAACAGAAATTGAGGATGAAAAAACTCCAACCACCACATCGTTCAGCTTCCCTGCATATGCAACAGCCGCAACAGCACCGGTTGATGTCCCTGTCAAAAGGTATCTATCAATGAATGTGTAAAGCTGAGCCATGCTGCTGCTTATGAAAACCGGGAAAGAAAATTTTATCATCTTTTTTATGTTTTCATCCTTCAGCCCGACCACAGGATAAAATTTAAAGCCATATTTCTTTGAGTTATTAAGCTGGTAAACCAAGCTCCAAAAATACCCGACAACAAATCCTACTGCCACTATATATATATCAAATTTCTTGAACGGTTCAAAGTATGATAAAAATATCGCGACAAAAATTGAGAGATTAAAAGGAATGCTTGATAGTACCGGCTTTGTAAAGTTCCCGTTTGCTTGCAAAAAACCCTGAAGTATGTTTGCTGAACTTGTAAATATTATCATAAAGATTGTAATTTTCAAAATTCTCGACGCATACATTATCTGGAGTTCTTTACTTTGGTGCACCTGAAGCATAATAAGTTGTTTTGAGAAGATAAAGCCAAAGATTGCAACAATGCTTGATGCAAGAAGCAATGTATTTATCACACTATTTGTAAATTTTATTCCCTCATCCTCACCCTTTTTTTCACGTATATCTGTGTAAAAAGGTATAAATGAGGTTGAAAAAGCAGCAAAAATAGAAGCAAAAAGGATGTTCGGAAGCTGTAGTGCAAGGGGGAAAGCATCTGCCTTTACGCTTGTGCCAAACCTTGCACCGAACGCTACTTCCCTTATGAATCCTATAAGTTTTGTAAAGACTGTTACAATAAAAAGTTGTAATGCTATTTTTGTTGCCTTTTTATACTGCAATTCTTGTCCTTCCTTTCATGGCTTAAAAAGATTTCTAAACACTCTCTTTCAAAAACTTCTCTATGCTCTTTACCTCTTTTACAAGAGCCTCTTCATCAATTGTAAACAGTTTTCCATTCATGTAAAGGATCTGACCATCCACTATTGTAGCATACACATTCGAAGGATTGCTACTGTAAACAACATTAGAAATTGGATTGTAACATGGCAGCATGTTAAGATCATCTGCTTTCAGCAGCACTATATCAGCGCAAAAACCTTCCTGAATAACACCCGTGTTGTTGATACCTGCTGCCATGGCTGCGTTCACTGTTGCCATCTTTAGAATTTGTTGCGCATTCATAATATCTGATAACCTATACATTCCCTTTTCAAGCAAAGATGCTATGTGCATCTCTTCAAGCATATTCAAGTTGTTGTTGCTTGCTGCAGAATCTGTGCCAATGGCAACATTTACACCAGACTTTATCATATTTTGCACAGGTGCAAAGCCATTGCCAAGCTTGAGATTGCTTGTCGGGTTGTAAACACAAGATACATTTTTCTCTGCCATAATTTCGATATCCTCATCATCCACATACACGCAGTGTGCTGCTATACAAATTGTATCAAAAAGCCCTGCCTGATTGCATAGTTTTACAGGTGACATGTCATATTTTTCGTAACATCCATTAACTTCATTTTCTGACTCACTAAGATGTATCATCACACCTGTTTTAAACTCCTGTGCAAGCTGTGCAACTTTTTCTAAAAGCTCATATGAGCATGTATAAATAGAATGCGGTCCAAAAAATACTTTTATCTTGTCACTTGAATAATTATAAATCAGCTCTTTTGTCTCATCAAGTCTAACATCTTCTTTTTCATCTGTCTGAAGTCCTCGTGATAAAACTGCCTTTATACCTGTTTGCTGGACAGCTTTTGCTGTCATATCTTCATGAAAATACATGTCAAAAAACATTGTTGTGCCACTTTTGAGCATCTCTGCAATACCAAGAAGAGAAGAAAAATAAATCATCTCTTTCGTAAGCTTTTCTTCTGCCGGGAAAATCTTTTCAAATAACCACTCATACAAAGGCAAATCATCTGCAAAAGAACGCAAAACTGTCTGACCACAGTGTGTATGGGCATTTATAAGTCCCGGCATGGCTATTAAATCTTTTCCTTCAATGACTTTAACACAAGCTTGCTCATAAATAGATAGCTCTATATTTTCTGCTATCCTTGCAATCTTGCCACTCTTTATAAGAATATCACCTTTTAAAACCTCATTTTGCGCATTACAAGTAATAACTGTTGCGTTTTTAATTAATATATCCATTTTACTTACACTTCCCAACTTTCAAGGTATTTTTCCTGCTCAGGTGTAAGCCTGTCTATTTCAATCCCAAGAGACCTCAATTTAACCTCAGCAACAAACCTGTCAATTTCCTCTGGAACATTATATACTTTCTTTTCCAATTGTCTATGATTTTGGACAACGTATATACTCGACAGTGCTTGAATTGCAAACGACATATCCATAATCTCAATTGGGTGCCCGTCTGCTGCTGCAAGGTTGACAAGCCTTCCCTCTGCTATTACAAAAACCTCTTTGCCATTTTCAAGAAGATACCCCTGGATATTTTTTCTTGCCTCGTACTTTTTGACTGCCTTTTTCTCAAGCGTAGCAATATCAATCTCAACATTAAAATGCCCACTGTTGCACAAGATTGCTCCATCTTTCATTTGCAAGATATGTTCATACCTTATTACATCCTTGCACCCTGTTGCAGTAACAAATATATCCCCAATCTTAGCAGCATCTTGCATCTTCATTACCTCAAACCCGTCCATATACGCTTCTAAAGCCTTGATCGGGTCAACCTCGCTAACTATCACTTTTGCACCAAGTCCCTGGGCTCTTTTCGCAATTCCCTTGCCGCAAAAACCATATCCCGCAACAACCACATACTTACCTGCAACTGTTATATTTGTGGTTCTCATTATCCCATCCCAAGTAGACTGACCAGTTCCAATTCGATTGTCAAAAAGATGTTTGCAATAAGCATTGTTGACTGCAATCATAGGGAATTTGAGCTTGCCTTCCCTTTCAAGGGCCTTAAGCCTTATTACCCCTGTTGTTGTCTCTTCACAGCCACCAATTATTCTATCTCCCAAATCTTCTCGCTTGGTATGAAGAAGATACGTCAAATCTCCGCCATCATCAATGATTAGGTCTATATCATTTTCAAGAGTTTTCTCAAGATGATTAAAATATTCGGATGAATCCACACCTCTTATTGCAAACACCTCAATGCCCTCATGAACAAGAGCGCTGGCAACATCATCCTGAGTAGATAAAGGATTGGACCCTGTTACAAATACATTGCTACCTAAGTCTTTCAAAAGCAGTGCAAGATTTGCCGTCTTTGCCTCAAGATGAACAGAAATTGCTACGTTAAAGCCTTTGAGTGGTTTTCTATCCTCATACTCTTTTCTTATCTGATTCAAAATAGGCATAAACCTTTTTGCCCAGTTTATTTTTTTGAGCCCATCTTCCCACAAAGAATAATCTTTGATAATTGACAACAGCACCACACCCTTTTTCGATTTATAGTTACTTTTTACTTATCTATTTTTCTCCAAATCTTTGAACTTTGTATGTTTGTCCAAGAAAAGAAGCTCAATTGTACCAGTGGGTCCATTTCTGTGCTTTGCAATTATAAGCTCTGCTATGTGTTTTTTGTCAGTGTCAGGATTGTAATACTCATCCCTGTACAAAAACGCAACAATGTCAGCATCCTGCTCGATTGCTCCACTTTCGCGAAGGTCAGAGAGAATCGGTCTGTGGTCAGCCCTTGTTTCAGGTGCACGGGATAGCTGTGAAAGAGCAAGTACTGGGACATTTAGTTCTCTTGCCAAGGCTTTTAATGACCTTGAAATCTCAGCAATCTCCTGCTGTTTGCTTTCAAACCTGCCGCGAGCAGTCATAAGCTGCAAATAGTCAACCATCACAAGACCAAGCCCTTTTTCTTTGAGCTTGAGCCTTCTACACTTTGCCCTCATCTCAGAAACTGTTATGGCAGGCGTGTCGTCAATATAAATTGGAGCGTTTGACAAAAGTGCTAAAGCCTTTGCAAACTTTTTCCACTCTTCATCCTCTAAGTTGCCAGTTCTAAGCTTGTGGCTGTCTATCATTGCTTCTGAGCAAATCATACGGGTTACAAGCTGTTCCTTTGACATCTCTAAACTGAAAATAGCAACAGGCACACCAGCTCTGAGTGCTGCGTGCTGGACAATGTTTAGCGCAAAACTTGTCTTGCCCATTGCAGGTCTTGCTGCGATAAGTATCAGGTCTGATGGCTGAAGACCTGCTGTCATTCTGTCAAACTCAGCAAATCCTGTGGGCACACCTATGATATGTGATTTTCTGAGATACAACTCTTCTATCTTGTTGTATGTTTCAATTAATATCTCTTTTAAATGAGAAAAATCTTTTGAATTTTTGTGAGAAATCACATTGAAGATTGTCTTTTCAGCAAAATCAACAATGTCTTCAACTCTTTCTGTCTGGCTCTTGCACTTTTCAATAATCTTCATTGAAGAGTTTATGAGCTTTCTAAGTAGCGATTTTTCTTCAACAATCTTTGCATAATATGTAGCATTTGCAGTTGTCGGAGTATTTATCACAAGGCTTGTCAGATACTCATTTCCTCCAACCGCATCGAATGTTCCTCTCTCTCTCAGTCTTTCAGCCACAGTTATGACATCCACCGGTTTGCCCTCTTCAAAAAGGTCCATTATAGCAGCAAAAATCTCTTTAAGCTGTGGCGTTGCAAAATCTTCTTCTGTCAAAATCTCTGCAACATCAGAAATTACCTCGCGGCTCAAAAGCATTGCACCTACAACCGCTTCTTCTGCTTCGCGGCTTTCGGGCATCTGACCCTGGTTTTGAACAATGTCGGGCTCCATCTTTTACTCACTTCCTCAAATCTACTTAGCTTGCTGTCACATGAACTTTAAGCTTTGCCACAACTCCCTGATATAGTCTAATAACAACATCATAGCTTCCGATAAGCTTTATAGGGTCATCAAGCTCTATTTTCTTCTTGTCAATGTCAAATCCAAGCTGCTTTTTTATCTCATCAGCAATCTCTTTGTTTGTTATAGAACCAAAAAGCTTTCCATTTTCACCTGCTTTTGCTTTTATAATAATCTGGCTCTTTTCAAGCTTACTTGCCAAATCCTTTGCAGCTTGCAATTCTTTTTCTTTTTTCTTCTGTTCAGCCTCTTTCTTTTCTTTTATATGCTTTTCTAACCCTTCTGTTGCCGGTAGAGCAAGCTTTCTTGGAATTAAATAGTTTCTGGCATACCCATCGTTTACTTCAACTATTGAATCTTTCTTCCCAAGTCCTTTTACATCTTGCAAAAGTACAACCTTCATCTTAGAATACACACTCCTTTTTGTTTCAATTTAGATGTTTCTGTTTTCGTTAATATATTCTTGAATGGCCTTTAAAAGAACCTCTTTTGCCTCTTCAATGCTTCTGTTTTCAAGTTTTGCTCCTGCTGTCTCTAAATGACCTCCACCACCAATTTTTTCTAATATAACCTGAACATTTATCTTCCCATTCGACCGGCCGCTTATTAGCACACTGTTTTCTATTTTGCACACAACAAAAGAAGCGTCAATCCCTTTTATGTTCAAAAGCTCATCTGCCACCTTTGCTATTATAACATTATCACGGCACACTTGTGAATAATCAACCACAAGCGCAATATTGCTATAAATGATTTCCAGGTTGGATATGAGCTGACTTTTTAAAATGTAACTTTCCAAGTCTTCTTTTAAGTACTCTTTAATAGCTTCTGGCATTGCATCATTCTCTCTGAGGTATGTTGCAACCTCAAAAGTCCTCACACCAACATTTTTTGTAAATCCTCTTGTGTCAATCATTATACCTGCCAATAGTATCTCTGCCTCAAATTTTTTCAGCTTTATCCCTTCATAGCTCAAAAGCTCTGCAACAAGTTCAGATACAGATGAAGCGTATGTCTCTGAATAGCAAATGAGAGCCTGTTCTATCCAGTCGGCAGGTCTTCTGTGATGGTCAATTACAATTATCTTTTCAAACTCCAAAATCATCTGCGGCATATCGATGTAACTTGTTCTTTGAGTGTCTACCACAAACAAAAGAGAGGTTTTTGTTTTCATCTTCAGAGCTTTCTGCTGGTCAATTATTATGTTCTGGTATTGAGGATCATCAAGCAGAACTTGAAGAAAGTTTTTAATTGTAGGATTGTAAGAATTAATTACAATGTACACTTCCTTACCCAAATTTAGGCACAACTTACTCAAACCCACAGCTGCACCCAGACAGTCAAGGTCAAAGTACTGATGGCCAATAATAAATATCTTATCAGAATGTTTCACAATCTCTTTTATTGTCTGTGCCATAACACGTGAGCGCACCTTTGAACGCTTTTCGTGTTCTTTTGTTTTACCTCCAAAAAATTCAAATTTACCATCATGAAATATTACAAACTGGTCACCGCCGCGGCTGAGTGCCATGTCAAGAGCTGTTTTTGCATCCTTTTGTGCCTGGAATATAGAGTCTTGCCTTATGCCAATACCGCAGCTTATGGTAGGAATTATCTTATTGTACAAATTTACTTCTTTTATCTGCTCCAAAATATTAAATCTTCTTTCCTGCATCTTGTAAAAGGCTTCTTTATTGCATATAAAAAAGTACTTGTCCCGTTCATACTTCATTAAAAACACATCTGACCTTATTTGATTGTAAAACCAATCAGTGATACGTTTTTCTATCTCAGAAACAATAGAAGATTTAGATACCTCCGGTGCTGAATTCAGAACATCTTCATAGTTGTCAATGGTCAAATAACCAAAAACAACATTTTGTATTTCATATTTCTTTTGAAGAATAACAAAATCAGTAACATCAACAAAGTAAAATAGGTTTAAAAACCTCTTCTCGTTCTTCCCTTCCTCCACCTCAACAACGGTTACCAAAACATCAAAGAAAGCACCTTCATATTCAAACTTTTCAATCTTATTTTTTCCCTCCAAAACAGCTGAATAAAGCTCAGGAAACTCATCTTTGAGATTTTTGCCAATCAATTTCTTGTTCTTTACTGTATTTAGAAATTTATGATTGTACCATATTATATCCCCATTGTACTCTGAAATAAGAATCGGAAATGGAAACTTCAAGAGTGTATCTTTTGATGCTGTGTCTATGTTAAGAGTGAGAGTTTCTATATATTCTAAAAGCTGTTTGTTCTTTTTTCTGTTGAGCCTCAAATTGTAAATGGCAAGTAGAACAATCAGTGAAAGACAAATCAAGCCAATCTTGATATCAAAATATAGGATTATAAAATCAAAAAGTAAAGAAAGTATAAAACCTGCCTGGGAGACAGAAAAGTCAAATCTTAAGTGAGACTTTTTATCTTTCACAATTCCACCCTCTTTGGTTTGCGTTTTTTAAAATCAAATATAAGGTCCAGAAAACCAATGAATATCATCAAAATGAAAAATTGCATACTGAATATAATCAAAACTGCAAAAAGCCAGCCTCCAATAAACGGTGAGCGAATTTTTTCAGTTATGACTGCATATATCAAAGAAAGTGCTTGAATAAATAAAAGCCACGAAAGAATTATTGTCATGTTGCTCACAACAATATAAAAAGCATTGATGTTTATCAAAAATAGAGAAAGAATAAAGAATACAACAACTCCAACTGTCACTTCTTTGGGCATAAATAGCTTTGAAAAAGGTAAAAATTCCTTTTGAATTCCAACTTTGTTTACTACAAATTTGGTAATATAATATCCCACAAGTGCTAATGTGATTGCTTCAACAATTACAAATCCTGGCATCAAAAGTTTCAAAAATTCGACCAGCTTGTCTGAGAGCTTGTCATCACCAACCATTTTAAAATAGCCTTCAAACATACCTTTTAAAATAGAGAGAAGCTGAGCAATTATATCTATCTTATAAAGAATCTTTATAGCTTTTATAACAAGCACCTGGTAGAGCAAAAATCCAGCGGTGAACGTTGCAAAATCCATAACAATAGTTCTTGAAACGCGCAAAAGTAAAAATACGCATATGGGCAAGATAAATGTAATCAAGAGAAAAAGCAAATTAATTGGAGATTTACCAATAATCATAATAATCAGAGCAGAAATGGCATATGATATAGCCATCCTTTTTACAAAATTCTCTTTTACTGCTACAACATAAAGAGGAAAACCTACCAAAGCCAAAATGGGATTAAACTGAAGTAAAAACAAAACCATCTGAAAAACTCCTGTAACTATTGATATAAGCCCTTCTTTTAGCAATTTATTGTTCATGCTCCATCCACATCCATCCACTAATTTTTATTATCCGAATCCGGACAAACAACAGAATAAGAGCCTAAAAGCTTAAAAAATGTAGATTTTCGTTGAACCACCTTTAGCGCATCACTCACATCTTCTTCATCCACAAATCCATCTATATCAACAAAAAACACATACTCACCAAGATTGGTCTTTGCCGGTCGTGACTCTATCTTTGTCAAATTTAAGTCATAAAGATTAAAAATAGCCAAAATCTTGTAAAGACTTCCTGGCTTATCATAGGTTGAGAAGATAATTGATGTCTTATTCTTCTCGCCCTTTTCAAAGTTAGCGTTCTTGCTTATAATAAAAAACCTTGTGTAATTGTTGTCGTGGTTTATTGGCCCAGCCAAGATTTTAAGATTATTTTGCCGTGCTGCAAAAGATGAACAAATTGCAGCGTCTACTTCACCTTCTGCACACATCCTTGCAGCATATGATGTACTGCTAACTTGTATCAGTTTTGCCTGTTTAAAATTCTTTCTCAAATAGTCATGGCACTGAGAAAACGCCTGCGGATGTGAGGCAATTGTTAAAATTTGTTTTGTCTCTTCTCTTACGCAAAGATAATGCTCTACCTTCAAAACTATTTCTTTTACTATATAAACCTGGGATTTTAAAAGATAATCAAGGGTTGTTGAGACACTTCCTTCAATGGAGTTTTCAACAGGAACAACTCCAAATTCAACCTCATTCTCTTCAACAGTCTCAAACACATCATCTATTGTGTCGCATGCGATAAGTTTTTCTCTTTCTTCGCCAAAAAATCTTCTTGCAGCTTCATATGAATATGAACCAATAGGACCTAAATATGCAACCTTCACCTTTTCACCTCATAACTTGCTTTTTATATATTTTAACATTGATTGTGAAAGTATAAAAGACAAACATATCAAAAAGGCTCCCCGCCTAAAACTCATTTCAAACTTCTCAGGCAGAGAGCCTTTTTACTTTTGCTATATTATTATATCGCTTATTTTTCACCACAAAGTTCTAAAAGTCTTTCCCATCTTCTGTCAACTTCCTGCTGAATCTGCTCAATTAAGTGTTCATTTCCTTTCTTGAAAAGGTGTCTGAACCTTCCCTGTGTCTTTAAAAACTCAACAACAGGAAGCTTTTCTTTTGGCTTGTAAGTGAGCCTGTACTGACCATTTACAACCTCGTAAAGTGGCCAGAAGCATGTATCAACTGCAAGTTTTGAAATTTCAATTAACTTTGATGTCTCATATCTCCAACCTCTTGGACATGGAGCCAAAACATTTAAAAATGCTGGTCCATCTGTGTAAAGTGCCTTTTCAGCCTTTTCAATCAAATCTTTCAAGTTTGGTGTGATGAAAGCTGTCTGTGCAACATATGGTATACCATGCGCAACCATAACCTCTGTAAGGTCTTTTCTTGGCTGCATCTTACCTGGTAAAACCTTGCCTTGTGGTGATGTTGTTGTATCAGCGTAAAGTGGTGTTGCAGAAGACCTCTGAATACCCGTGTTCATGTACGCACCATTGTCATAGCAAACATATACCATGTTGTGACCTCTTTCCATTGCACCGGAAAGCGACTGAAGACCAATATCGTATGTTCCTCCGTCACCACCAAATGCAATGAACTTAAACTCACCATGGACTTTTCCTTTTTTCTTTAAAACCCTGTATGCAGCCTCAGCACCAGCAACTGTTGCAGCAGCGTTCTCAAATGCGCTGTGGATGAACGAGTCTTTCCATGCTGTGTATGGGTAAATACAGCTTGAAACCTCCAAACATCCTGTTGCGACACCAACAACAGCTCTGTCTTCTGGTTTGAGTGCGCGTAGTATTGCTCTTACAGCAACAGGTGCACCGCACCCTGCACACATTCTGTGTCCGCCTGTAAACCTTTCAGGTCTTGCTGCAAGCTCTTTTATATTGTATGCCATCTTTATTTTGCACCTCCTTATTCTCTCACACCAATGTAGTTGTAAACTTCTCCAACATTTCCTGTCTTGACAATGTCAAGAAGTCTGTCATAAACCTTTGCGATGTCATCTGTCTTGACATCTCTTCCGCCAAGACCATAGATGTAGTTAATAGCCTTTATACCATCTGCTCTTCCATAAAGAGCACTTGTAATCTCAGTGAAAAGTGGACCGCCAGCTGCGTTAAATCCATCTGACTTGTCCATTATAGCAACTGCTTTTAAGTGCTTGAGTGCCCCTACAATCTCATCAACAGGGAATGGTCTGAAAAGTCTTGGCTTTAAAAGACCTACCTTGTATCCTTTGCTTCTGTACTCGTCAACAACAGCCTTTGCAGTTCCTGCTGTTGAGTTCATTACAACTATTGCAACCTCTGCATCGTCAAGCTTGTATGCCTCAAAAAGACCATACTTTCTGCCAGTCAAAGCAGCAAACTCTTCTGCAATCTCAAGTACTACCTTTTTAGCGTTTCTCATAGCTTCAGCCTGCTGTCTTTTGTGCTCAAAGTAGTACGGTGGCAAATCTAACGGACCCATTGAAATTGGGTTTTGCTCGTTCAAAAGATAAAACTCTGGATTGTATTCACCTACAAACTTCTTTACAAGTTCATCTTCCAAAAGCTCTATATTCTCAACAGCATGGCTTGTGATGAATCCGTCATAGCACACCATCACAGGAAGTCTTATATCCTTGTGCTCAGCAATTCTTATTGCCTGAATCAAAGAATCGTAAGCTTCCTGGTTGTTTTCGCAGTAAATCTGAATCCAGCCACTGTCTCTTGCACCCATTGAGTCTGAATGGTCGTTGTGAATATTAATAGGACCAGAAAGAGCTCTGTTTATAACTGCCATAACAATTGGAAGTCTCATTGACGCTGCAATGTAGAGCATCTCCCACATCAGCGCCAAACCTTGTGAGGATGTTGCTGTCATAGTTCGAGCTCCCGCAGCTGATGCACCAATACATGCGCTCATTGCGCTGTGCTCAGACTCAACAGCAACAAACTCAGTGTCTACCTCACCATTTGCAACATATTGAGAAAAATATTGTGGCACCTCAGTTGAAGGTGTAATTGGAAAAGCAGCAACAACATCAGGGTTTATCTGTTTCATTGCCAAAGCTATCGCTTCGTTACCAGAAAGTCTATTACGAATAGCCATCTTTAGTTTCCCCTCCTTAAAATTCAAAAATTCTTATTTCTTCTCCTCTACAAAATCAAAAGCTTTAAATGGACAAACCTCTGTGCAAACCCCGCAACCTTTGCAGTGGTCATAGTCAACTCCTACCATCTTCCCATTTTCGACCTTTATTGATGAATCTGGACATACATAGAAGCAGAACAGACACTGCTTGCACTTATCTTCATGCCATACAGGTCTCATTGTTCTCCAGTCGCCTGTTTTAAAGTCCTCTGCATTACCCGGGTCGATAATTACACCTGCTGGTGTTATTTCCTTCCATGTAACATCCTCTGTTATTTTCATCTTTCTCATTATCCTTGCACCTCCTGCATTCCTCTAACAAACGCTTTGAGGTTACCCTCAATCACATCTGGCTTTGTTGCAAACTTGTGCTTGAGCGACCCTTCCATATCCTTTATTGCTTCTTCTTCGGGAATAATACCTGTTACCTTAATAACTGCACCAAGCACAGGGATGTTGGGGAAGTACTTGCCCAAACACTCCATTGAAATCTTTCTTGCATCAATTGTGTAAACCTTTCCATCAAAGTTCCCAAGCATCTTCTTTACCTCTTCAGGAGACTTTGAAGTGTTGACAATTATCGCACCATCTTTTTTGAGCCCTTTTGTTACATCAACACTTCCGATTAACGTTTCATCAACAACAACTACATAGTCAGGTTCATAAATGTTGCTGTGAATAGTAATCTTCTCATCGCTTATTCTGTTGTAAGCTGTGATAGGAGCACCCATTCGCTCTGGACCATACTCAGGAAAACCTTGAACGTACTTGCCTGTGTTGAAAGCAGCTTCAGCTAAAAGAAGAGAAGCTGTCTTTGCACCCTGGCCACCTCGACCATGCCATCTTATTTCAATCATCTTGCCCATGTTCAAACCTCCCTCAAAAAAACATTTGAAAACTTTATTTGAAAAAGATAAACTCATCACTATAAGGCTACTTACCTTTTTATTATATATTTTGAATGTTAAAAAATCAACATATTTTTGAATACACCATAATTGCATATATTTGGATTAGGGATTGCAAAGAATTTGTAAGTAGGTTATAGTAATATGGTGAGAGTTAAATTATAAAACATCTTAATTATGTCATTGGAGGGCAAAAGTGAAGAGGAAAAATCTTTCAATTGTCTTAAATATCATTGCAATTGCAGGATTTATTTTACTGGCAACGGCAGTAGCCATACGATACTCTCATTTTCTTGTAAATATTGTCTCAAATCCGCAGAAATTTAAAAGCTGGGTTTTGTCTTTTGGTCATCTTGGTGTGCTTGTCTTTATCCTCACTCAAATTCTTCAGGTTATTATTTCTGCTATTCCAGGTGAAGCTGTGCAAATCTCTGGCGGATACCTTTATGGTACGCTGCTTGGCACAGTATATTCGCTAATTGGCATCATGATAGGCTCTGTGTGTGTATTTTATATAACAAGGCTTTTGGGATTTGGTCTTGTGAGGAAAATTGTCTCCGAGGAAAAGCTCAGAAAATTTTACTCGCTTATTAATTCACCAAAAGGAGAAATAGCCATATTCTTACTCTTTTTAATTCCAGGACTTCCAAAAGACATTCTGACATACATTGCTGGACTTTCGCCAATAAAACCACTAAGATTTTTTGCAATTGTAGCCATTGCAAGACTGCCAGGAATATTTTTTTCATCATACATTGGAAGCAGCCTTGAAGAAAAAAACTACACAATGGCAATTGTAGTTTCTGCTGCAGCTGCTATTTTGTTTGTCTTGGGTGTTGTATACAGAGACAAAATCATAAAAACCATTCATAATTGTGTGCACAAAAAAGGTAGCAGCAATCTTTAAATGATGTACTGCTGCTACCTTTGTTCTTCCCTATTTTTACTTTATCACATCTGTACCCATATACTTTCTCAAAACCTCCGGCACAACTACACTTCCGTCTTTTTGCTGGAAGTTTTCAAGTATTGCTGCTAAGGTTCTGCCAACAGCAAGGCCTGAGCCGTTGAGCGTATGAACATAGTCAAGTTTTCCGTCTTTCCTTCTGAATCTGATGTTTGCTCTTCGTGCCTGATAGCTTTCAAAGTTTGAACAAGAGGAAATCTCAACATATCTTCCATAGCTTGGCATCCAAACTTCAATATCATATGTCTTTGCAGAAGAAAATCCTAAATCACCCGAACAAAGGAGCACAACCCTGTAAGGAAGTCCTAATTCCTTTAAAACATCCTCTGCATCAGCTGTGAGCTTTTCAAGCTCATCATAAGACTCTTCTGGCTTTGCAAATTTCACAAGCTCAACCTTGTTAAACTGATGCTGTCTGATAAGCCCTCTTGTGTCTTTGCCAGCAGCACCAGCTTCTGCCCTAAAACATGCTGAGTAGGCAACATATTTTATTGGCAAATCTTCTTCTCTGAGTATCTCTTCTCTGTGGTAGTTTGTAACAGGAACTTCTGCTGTTGGGATCAAAAAGTAATCATCTGTTGTCTTAAAAGCATCCTCTTCAAATTTTGGAAGCTGTCCTGTGCCTATCATAGATTTTCGCGCAACCAAAAAAGGTGGGAATAGCTCAGTATAGCCATGCTTTTCAATGTGAAGGTCAAGCATGAAGTTGATTAAGGCTCTCTCTAACCTTGCACCAAGTCCTCTGTAAAATGTAAAACGGCTACCCGATACCTTTGATGCTCTTTCAAAGTCCAAAATTCCAAGACTCATCCCAATTTCCCAGTGCGGTTTTACCTCAAAATCAGGAACCCTTACATCACCCCAGCGCCTTACTTCAACATTTTCTGTATCATCTTTGCCAACCGGCACAGACTCATGAGGAATGTTTGGGATTGTGAGCAAAATCTTTTCTATCTCATCTTCAACCTCTTTGACCTTGCTATCTAATTCTTTAATTTTATCAGATAGCTCTTTTAGCTCATTCATAAGCTCTGTGACATCTTTTCCTTCCTTTTTGAGCTTTGGGACCTCTTTTGATTTTTGATTCTGTAGAGCTTTCAGGCTTTCAACCTCAGCCAAAAGCTTTCTTCTCTTTTCATCAAGCTCTAAAATGGGCGCAATTGAAATGTCTTTGTTTCTTTTAGAAAGCCCTTCTTGGACCTTTTCTGGGTTTGTCCTTATATATTTTAAATCAAGCATTACACTCGCCTCTCCTTTGTAATTGTAATTTTTTAGCAAAGAAAATTGATAAACTGTATACATTTTATCTTATCAGTATTTTCAGAGGTTGTAAATATTTTTTGCGCCTCTTTCCCAAGCTACTTTGATTTTTGTCTCAAGGCTCTTTACAATAGCCTCAAAATGTTGTATTATATTGTTTGCAAAAATGTTGTGCGCCCGTAGCTCAGTAGGATAGAGCAATGGTTTCCTAAACCATGTGCCGGAGGTTCGAGTCCTCTCGGGCGCACCATGGGAAAATAAATCTTTGAGTAAATAAAAAACCTGTGCTGAGAAGAAAGTTAAGCCTAAAAAATAGTCAGCACAGGTTTTTGTTTTTTGTAAAGTACTGAGCTTAATTACTATAGAGTTAACAGATATCCATTCTTCTTCAGCCAATCCTCATGTTTTTTATAATCAGGCATGAGCAGTTTTACTTTTGTCCAAAAATTTTTTCCATGATTTTTCTCTTCAAGATGCACAAGCTCATGGACAACAACATAGTCTATTACAGACAGCGGTGCCATAATAAGCCGCCAAGAAAAGTTCAAGTTACCCTTTGCAGAACAAGAACCCCATCTTCTCTGGGCATTTGTTATATTTACTTTGTTGTATTTAAAACCTCTTTTTTGAGCCCACCAGTTTACTCTCTCAAGAATCTTCTCATAGGCAGCTTTTTTATACCAATCTATGAATACATTTTTTGCTTCTGGCAAAGCATCTTTCGAAAGATAAAAGCCATTTTCGAATTTGAGAGGTACATCTTGGTTTTCCACTATGTGCAGTTTATAATACCTGCCAAGGTATGAAAATCCCTCTCCGCTGACAAATTCCTTTGGTAAGGTTTTGGGATCTCTTGCTTCTATCTCTTTCTTTCTCTTGTCAATCCACTTTCTATGTTTTTGAATAATATTCCATATTGTTTTTTCATCCACATTAAAGGGAGCTTTGACTATGAGTGTGCTATTTTCTGTCATTTGCAAAGCTATGGTTTTTCTATTTGAGCGTATGATTTTTTCAATTTTAACATCTACCATAATATCGCTTCCCGCAAGGAAATAAAGACATACATCACTTTACCCTCTTCAACCTTGTATTCACAGTCACACCAGGAATTCTTCCTCTTTTGGCAACAGGTTTGCCATCTACCTCTTTTATATCCATTGTCATGTCAATTGGAGGTGCACCAGAAATATAGCTTCCAACACCAAAAGCATCAGCCCCTGCTTCTGAAAGTATTTTTATTTTTTCAGGGTCAAGTCCGCCGGACACAAAAATCTTGACATGATCAAAGCCTTCTAAATCAAGCCTCTTTCTTACCTCATAGACAAGCTCAGGTGTAACCCCGCCTCTTTCACTTGGTGTGTCAAGTCTTATACCATACAACTTTTCTTTTAGCAATTTTGCAACATCTAAAGCTTCTTGAGCTTCGTCCTTAAAAGTATCAACAAGAATGATACGTGGTGAATCTTCAGGAATTACCTTATCGTATGCAACCGCAACCTCCTCTGTAGACCCCGCAATCAATATTGCAGCATGAGGAATTGTTCCCGATGGCGAAATTCCCAATATCTTTGCTGCCAATATGCAGCTTACACCATCAGCACCGCCTACTTTCGCCGCCCTTTCCATTACAGGCGCAACAGATGGGTGTATATGCCTTGCACCAAAACATAAAATGGGTTTTTGTCCCGCTGCTTCTTTGCATCTTCTAGCTGCTGTTGCCCATGCTGATGAACTTGCAAGTATACCAAGAATAGGTGTTTCATAAATTCCAAAGTCTACATATCTTCCTTCAATTCTAATTACAACCTCTTTTGCAGAAAAGTTTTCCCCTTCTTCAAGAGAATACACCTTGCAATCAACATCTTTTAAAAGATTTAAAACCTCTGGAAGACCACAAAATATTCCTTCTCTTCTTGCAAAAATTTCAGCTTTAACATAGGCATCCTCTCTTTTAAGATACTTCAAAACCTCAAGTGTTTTTATAAAGTATATATCTGTAGTCAAACCCATTTTAATCTCTTCATGTTGGGCAGAAAAAAACAATCTTTCCTCTTCAACTTTGAATTTTTCAATATCATCAAGTCTACTAATCCTCATAGGCTCTGCTCCCTTTCTTTAAAAATTTTTGTTTTAGTAGCCATAACATCTCAAACCTCAAATTCTTCATCTATGACCTCAGCTTCAATCAAAAGATTTTTATCCTCTAAAATTTCTTTTGTGGTACCAATCTTAAGTATTCTGTGGTCTGGTGAAAGCAAAATTGTGTAGTCAGCCAAGCGAAAAAGCAAGTCAAAGTGATGCGTAGAAACAATTAGAGTTTTTCCAACATCTTTGAGCTGTTTTAAAATCGTTGCAAAAAACCTTATGCTCTTGGGGTCAAGGTCGTTTGTCGGCTCATCAAGTATTAAAACCTCTGGGTTGTTTGCAAGTATTGAAGCAAGCGCTACCCTTTTTTTCTCCCCACCGCTTAAAGTTAGTATATCACTTTCAAGTAAATTATCAATCCCCAGAAACTTCGCTACTTCCAAAACTCTTTTTTGGATTTCGCTTTCATCACTCATAAACTGTCTTGGACCAAAAGCAATCTCATCAAACACAGTGAGATTAAAAAGCTGAAGTTCTGTCTCCTGGAACATATAACCTACTTTTTTGTAAAATCCGTTTTTGAAAAGCTCATCAAAAGAGGTTTTATCAATTTTTTTATCGTAAAAATAAAGCTCTCCTTCAAAATCAAGTATGATTCCAGAAAGTATTTTCATTAGTGTAGTTTTACCACTTCCGTTGCAACCTACAAGCGCATAAGCCTTTCCTTTCTCAATCTCAAAGCTTGCTACTTCAAGAATAGTTTTATTGTTAACCTTGTATGTTATATCTTTCCCTCTAAACACTATACTCATTTTAAAATCCTCTCCAAAATACTCATAATAATTAGGAAAAATACTACCAAAAGTTCTGGGATGGTAACTTTGAATCTATACACTAATTTAAAATTGCGAGATGAAAAGCCGCGCGTTTTCATAGAGACATAAGTAACCTCTGAAATATATATGGTCTTTTGAGCAATGGCTTTTATCACAGATTTTATAAAGTCTAATCTATTTTTTGATACACCTACTGTCCTTATCTTTTTTGCGAACAAAATATCTGTAATTGTGTGCAAAAGTACAAAGATGTTCCTTATCGTGAGCTCAACAAGCCATACAAATTCTCTAATTCCCCCAAAAAAAGAAAAAGGCTTAAAAAGCCTGTCAATTCTTGAGTTATATATTACAACCTCACCTGTCATTATAATGATGCCCGTCTTTAAAACCTGCAAAATAGCGGGCATAATATTCTTTGTTATAAGCATATAAGGGATGCTTATGATAAATGTACCAAGCGGCACAAACGCCCAAGATGAAACAATCAATGCCCTGATATCAGCTTTTGATACTGCTGCAGCTACCAATACAAAAGTAAAAGCAACTGCTAAAAACAAAATACTATCAGAAAGGCTTACCAGTAAACTAAACCATATTAAAAACAAAAGTTTTGCCCATTCGTCAATCCTTGTAAATAAACTTTTGTTTCTTTTAAAAAACCACTGAGAAATTTTTAAGTAACCAGAAAGACTCTTTTCCACATATCCCTCTTTTGTAACTTTGATTTTTGCGTTATCTTCTTCTTTCAAAAAATCTGGCAGCACTTTAGCTTACTTCCTTTCAGTCATCAAATGTTTTAATAAGAAAAATATGGCGAATATCACTGCCATTCCAATCAGTGCTGATAAAATATAGCCAATATACTGGTTGTGAATGAACTTAACTGAATAGTCATCAAAAAGGTCAAATTTATAAACCTCAGCATACTTTTTTAACCCCTCAGGCACAAACCCCAGCATCTTTTTTATTTCTTCTTGAGTCCACTCGCCAAACGCCGGGTTTTGTGTCAAAAGCCCAAGCGGGGTCAAAATAGCAAGGGCAAACAGAATTATTAATACCGTTTTAAAGTTATTACCAACTCCCTTTTTCATAACATAAACCACCCCTTTAAGTTACTTTTTTATTTTAGCAAAATTTTTTAAAGGTGAATATAGCAAAACTGTCAAAACTGCTTCAACCACCCCAACAATCAAAAGGTGTGGAACCATCATAGCAGGAATGGTTGTTTTTAAGTCGTACATAAAATATAATGGTTTTCCTGCTTTTGTAAATAAAATTGGTTGAAGTCCAAGCTCAACTGCCGTCAAAAGTGCAGCCACATTTGTTGAAATGTATGTGCTTATAAACATTCTCACCTTTTCATTCTTGAGGTTAGCCATTTTTAAAAGGCTGTCGACAAAAATGGTAACCAGCGGAATAGCAATGGCCATATTAAACACATTTGTTCCAAGTGCTAAAATTCCTCCATCTCTGAACAAAAGAGCTTGGATTATCAAGAGCACTGCAGATGCTATGATTGAAGCAAACGACCCGAACAGATAAGTTATAAGCGGTATTCCAGTAATATGAGCAGAACTTCCTCCCACTACCGGAAAGTTGAACATCATAACAATAAATGTAAATGCCGATGCCACTGAAAGATGAACAAAGGTCTTTTCATCAACTGATTTTTTAAACTTTACAAATGCAAAGCCAACTGCTGCTGTAGATGCAGCATAAAATGTAGCACAAGTTTGCGGACTTAAATAACCATCAGGAATGTGCATCTGTATCTTTCCTCCTTTTTAAAAAGTATTTATAAAAAAATAAAAAGCCCACGAAAAGCTGTTTACTTTAACCCTTCGTGGGCTTTCATTCAAATATTTAATTTACCTTGCACCATTCACTTGCATCGCTGTTTTTAATTTTACCATACAACGCGATTATTGAGCAATAGTTTCTGTGGAAAGATAGTTTACCCTAAAAACATCCATTTGAGCAACTCAAAAAGATATTGAGAGTTTAATATCCTCAGATGCACTTTATCAAAGTCTGTGCCCCATCTAAACCATCTGCTAAAACTTTCAATTTGATTTCTCCCTCTTTGCCAATGCTTTTTACTATTGCAAGTGCATGTCCTTTGTAGAGCTTACTCTCTCGGCTAACAAATGGTTCTGTTGACAAAGGATTGCTACTTCCTAAAGCGACAAGTTCGCCAACACCTTCAACTTCTACAACTATTCTGTTATCTGCGAAAACAACCTCTCTTCCATTCTTATCTACTGCCATTATTTTTATGTAGCATAAATCACCATAAGAAGAGGATATAACTTCTCTATCAGGCACCAGTTTTAAGGCTGCGGGCTTACCTGTCGTTTCTATCCTGTCTCTGCCAATCTCCCTACCATCTTTATATGCTACAGCTTCCACTACCCCTGGTTCATAAATTGTGTCATAAACCGTTTTAAATTGAGTGATAGTCCCGGCTTCTTTTCTTCCCAAACTTCGGCCGTTTACAAACAGCTCAACCTCATCTGCATTTGCATAGACATGTATCGCTATTGCCATCCCTTCACATCCAGGAAAAGTGTAGCTTCGTTCAACTGGCTCCCATGCCCAAGGTTTAAAATATAGTTTTTTGCCATAAACTTGCGGTGGAAGTATTACAATATATGGGTCTTTTCTGTTTCCCCAAACAACATCTCTATAATACGATTGAGGACGTTTTTCACCACAAATATCAATATCTCCACAATTTGCTAAAAACCATGGATAAGACCCGCAAAATGATTTAAGTTCATCTACTTCAAAACTTATCCTACCAAGACCTGCTTCCCCTAAATAATCAATAGCCGTCCACACAAAATCACCTATAACATTTGAATTTTCTATTGTTTGTTTCCAGTTTTTAAAAAGAGTATACGGATAAGTTTCTGTGCCACAGATTACTCGGTCAGGATATTTGTATCTATCATATTCATATCTATCTACTTTATAGTTATAACCAACTACATCCAAAAACCTCGAAAACTTTTCTGAAAACTCTCCCCATTTATCTTCAATAACATCTGCTTCTTGTTTTAGCATCCTAATTACATAGTTACCTTCTTCAATTATAGCAAAAAGCCTTTTATAATCATCCGGAATTGCGCACAGTGCTGCTGTTACCAGCCTTGATGAATCCAAACTCTTTACCTTTTTTGCTAATCGTTCACACCATGAGTATATTGAGTAGCCGCTATCATCATCAACATCAACTCCAACTCCCCATGTAATCTCGTTTCCTATTGACCACATTATTATCGAAGGATGATTATAGTCCCTCATTATGGTGGACTCCAAATCTTCTTCCCAGTACTTGTCAAAAAATAGATGGTAGTCAAAACTAACTTTTCCAGCATGCCATACATCAAAAAATTCTTCTATCATCAGTATTCCTAATCTATCACATGCATCCAAAAAAGCTGGAGCAAATGGATTATGTGCAAGTCTTACTGCATTGAACCCAGAAGCTTTTAAAAGTTCTACTTTTCTCTCTTCTGCCCTATCGTAACTCGCACTTCCAAGCGGTCCGTTGTCATGATGAATACAGCCGCCTTTTAATTTTAATGGCTTACCATTTAATTTAAATCCTTCATTAGGATTAACCTCAATTGTCCGAACTCCAAACAATGTAGAAGCACTATCTTCGATACTCTCATCACAAATAATAGTTGCTTGAATTTTATAAAGATATGGGTCTTCTATATCCCAATATTTAAATGGTTTTAGTTCTAAGGTTTTGGCAATTACCTTTTCTTCACTTTTACCAATCAAAAACCTCTCTTCACTGCTGAGAATTAGTTTTTCCTCTTTTGAAAATACATCAAATTTTATTACTCCTTTAACTTTCTCATTGACACTGTTGACAACCACAGCTCTTATTTCTAATATCGCAGTTTCATTTTCAATTGCTCTGGTTTGAACATGCAAATGCCATGGTTTAATATACACCTTGCCACCAATATGTAACCACACATGCCTGTATATACCACAACCTGCGTACCATCTTGAGCTTGGCTTATGAGTATTTTCTACACGTACAATAATAATGTTCTTATCAACAATCTTTACATGTTTTGTTATATCAACCAGAAAACTTGTATATCCATTGAAGTGTTTTGCAACCAATCTACCATTTACAAAAACCTCAGCTATACCCATAACTCCTTCAAACTCAAGTATTAAGTTTTTGCCTTGCCATTGCTCATCTAAAATTAATTCTTTTTTGTAATACAAGCTGCATCCCGCAGTATACCCTTCACCAGCACCTGAGGGATTGAGCTCACTTCTTTCCTTCTCAATTACAGCATCATGCGGCAGATCTACCTTTTTCCACTCATATTCTGAACTTGTTAAGTTTAATACATTTGCAAAACCAAGCTCAAGATATTCCCATGACCTGTCCAAATTTATTTTCTGCATTTTCGAAACTCAACAACACCTTGAGCCGCTTCAAAAAAGCAGCGGCTCAAGATGGCTGGGGTATTTATAGTCCGCCATATCAAAGCCTCCCAGCCCCAGCAGGCGGTTTTCGGGACAACTGTTTTTGATTATAACTTATCACTTCATTTCATCCTTGACATCTTGTCAATTGCCTCCCACAGCCCGTTCAAATACGCAATGCCAAGGGCTCTATCATAAAGTCCATAACCAGGTCTTCCTTTTTCGCCCCAAATCATCCTTCCATGGTCAGGTCGCAAATACCCGTCAAAACCTATGTCGTATATAGCCTTCATAATCTCAAACATGTCAAATGAACCATCTGTCGACAGGTGTGACGTCTCGTAAAAAGACCTCTCTCCCGTAAATTTTATATTCCTCACATGCATAAAATGTATTCTTCCCATCTTGCCAAAATACCTTATAAGCTCCGGAATGTTGTTTTCCCTGTTTGCTCCAAGCGACCCTGTGCACAAAGTCAACCCATTGTACGGACTGTCAACCGCTTTTAAAAACTTTTCTATATTTTCCTTGTTTGTTACAACCCTTGGAAGACCAAAAAGTGACCATGGCGGGTCATCTGGATGTATTGCCATTTTCACATCGCACTGCTCACACACAGGAATTATATTCTCCAAAAAGTATATGAGATTCTGCAAAAGCTTATTCTCATCAACATCCTTGTACATCTCAAATAGGCTCTGGAGCTGCTTTAACCTGTAGCTCTCCCACCCAGGAAGAGAAAATCCTTGTGAGCCTCTTTCCATGCTTTTTACAAGTTCATCTGGTGTCAGATTCTTGAGTATCTCATGGTTATATTCCATAACCTCAGAACCATCAGGGAGCTTTTTCGCAAGGTCTGTCCTCAGCCAGTCAAATACAGGCATAAAGTTATAGCATATTACCTTCACTCCCGCTTTTGCCAAGTTCCTTATGGTCTGTTTATAGTTTTCTATATACCTGTCTCGACTTGGAAGACCAAGTTTTATGTCTTCATGGACATTTACGCTTTCTATTACCTCAAACTTCAGCCCTGCATCTTCTACCATTCTTTTTAGCTCAAAAATCCTATCTTCCGGCCATACCTCTCCAACTGGAATATCAAAAAGGGCTGTCACAACACCATATATACCCGGAATTTGGCGAATATACTCAAGAGGAATATTATCGTCCTTTGGACCAAACCACCTAAATGTCATCTTAAAACCCATTTTTTTAAACCCCTTTCTTTTTGAAAATCTTTTAACTTACATACTTTTGCAAGGTTTTTCTCACAGCTCCAATGCCTTGTATCATCTCTTTGAAATATTCCACTACCTTCTGAGACAGTCCCACTTTAAACAAGTCAACCCTGAAAATAACCTCATTTGCCAGAATTGGTCTTAGCCTTTCTTCTAAATCCTCATACTCTTTACCAAGCTCTATACCCTCAAGATGTTTTTTAAGCTCAAGTATAAGTGGGTCCGGGCTTGGCTCAAAAGTTTTCCCTTCATCATCAATGCACATCAAATACCTCAGCCATCCTGCTATTACAAGAGGAATGTATCTGAGGCTTTTTACATCTAAATCTGGGCTTTCTGCGTACGCTTTTATAGTCTCTCCAAATCTAATTGGCATCTTTTGTGATGTGTCTGTTGCAATCCTCTGCGGTGTGTCAGGTATATATGGGTTTGGAAATCTTTCTTCTATCACTTCCCTTATATACTCCCTCGGATTTATAATCTTTGGGTCAACAACAACCCTCAATCCCTCATCATATCCAATCTTTTCGATAAGCCTTTTTAGATGCTCATCTTTTACCTCTTCATAAATTGTCTTATACCCAAGCAAACAGCCAAATATAGCCAAAGCCGTGTGAAGAGGATTCAAACATGTCTGAACCTTCATCCGCTCAGAGTCCTCTACTGTCTTCCTATCTGTCATAAACACTCCTGCTCTTTCCAGTGGTGGTCTTCCATTTGGAAAACTATCTTCTATCACAAGATACTGAGCCTTTTCTGTATTGACAAACGGCGCAATGTACGTATTTTTCGATGTGCAAATGATATCCATATTTTCAAGTCCATCTTTCTCTAAAAGCTCTTTTATTTTCTCTGACGGTCTTGGGACAATCTTGTCTATCATGCTCCATGGGAAACTTACCACAGAAGAATCGTTCAAGTATTCAACAAAATCCTCTTCAACAAGACCTCTTTTTGCCCACTCTTTAGCTATTTGAACTATTGCGCTTTGTAACTTTTCTCCATTTTTAGAACAGTTGTCAAGGCTCACATATGCAACTGGCTTTCTACCGCTTTTGTATCGAACATATGCCAAGGCTGCAACCTTGCCCATCGAACTTTTTGGACTTTGCGGCCCATTTTCTATATCCTCTTTTACTGCAGGCAGATAGTCTCCTTTGAGGTCAAACAGGTTGTATCCTTTTTCTGTTATTGTGAATGTTACCAGCTCAAGAGTGGAACTTTCAAAAATTCTACAAAGTCTTTGCCAGTCTGTTTCAAAGCTTTTATCACACTTGAGCCCTTCTGTAATGCTTGCAATTACTCTCTTTTCTAAATTGCCTTTTGCATCAGATGTCACAACCAGACAAAGATTGTCATAAGGTTTGTATATTTTGTCTATTATCTCATAGTCAAAAAGCTCTGCTGCGATTACTCCCCTGTCAAGCTCTCCTCTTTCGATTAAATCCTGGGCTATTGCTGCAATGTATCCTCTAAAGATATTGCCTGCTCCAAAATGAAGCCAGATAGGATTTTGGTAAGTAGCACTTTTTACTTTTTCAATGTCAAATTGAGGCAATACAATATTGGCTTTTTGCCATAAATCTTGCTTCGATATATCTTTTCTCTTAAGTTCCAACATTTTCAACTTCTCAACCTCGCTTTCTTTCAAAAAATATTCTATTTTATCTTATGGATATATCACTCTTCCCTTTTCATCAGGTATTCCTGTCTTTCTATAAAAATATGTGTTGATAACATCTCTCCATTCTATTGCATGTTCTTTTTGCATCTTTAATCTCTCATATACTCTGTTGAAAATTTCATCATCAATCTTTCCTTTTAGCTCTTTCCACTTTTCTATAAGCTTATCTACCATCTCAGCTCCTTCAAAGTGAGAGTCATACATAAACTGTATTAGTGTCTTTCCATTCTTTAGCCTAAAATCATACGGCACTCTGTGGAAAAATAGAAGAAGTTCTTCAGGACATTTATTTATATCATCGAATATTTCCTGCCAAGGCTTGTGATACTGTAATGTATAACCTGTTCCTCTTGAAGTTCTGTCAACCCCAATTGCTTTTGTGTCTGCCCGGTGATACGTCCCCCACTTTGAATACTCATACCCTTCCGGGTTTGGACCATAGTGATGACCTGGATTTACCATCCAGCCAAGCCCAAGCGGCGTTGTATATTTTTCGTAGATGGCGTGAGAATTAATAAGCATCCATAAAATGTTTTCAACTACCTTTTTGTCATCTCCAAATGTTAAAATAGTCCACTCTCTTGCTATATCTTCAATCTTTCTGTCCGGGTCCCACGCAAGTTTTCCAAACGTCCACAGATTCGCCTGCGCAAGGTCATGACCAGTCCAGTTTATGCTATCCCCAATGTTTGAAACACCGGCAAATCCTGCATATTTCCTTCCAAACAGACTTCCATCCACTATTCTCTTTACATATGAACCTTTTCCTTTGCAGTAGGTGTCAAACTCTAAAATCTCTTTCCATAGCGTCCCCAAATAGCAAAGGTGAATTTGCTGCCCCGTATATTCTTGTGTTATTTGAAACTCCATCATCTGGTTTGTCTTTTCCATAGCGCCAAAAAGAGGTGAGACAGGTTCCCTTACCTGAAAATCCATCGGACCATACTTTATTTGTAAAATGACATTTTCAGAAAACTTTCCATCAAGAGGTTTAAAATTGTCATATGCAGCCTTTGCCCTGTCTGTCTTTGTATCTCTCCAATCCTGCAGGCAATTGTAAACAAATGCACGCCAGATGACAACTCCTCCATAAGGCAAAAGTGCCTCTGCCAGCATGTTTGCTCCATCTGCATGTGTTCTACCGTATACATACGGCCCTGGATTGAACTCAGAGTCAGCTTTTACCAAAAATCCACCAAAGTCTGGTATGTAGCTGTAAATAGTTTTTACAGTGTCCTTCCACCACTTTTGAACATTTTTGTCAAGTGGGTCTGCAGTGTCAAGACCTCCAATGTAAATTGGACTTGCAAAGTTTATGCTAAGATAAAGTTTTATACCATATAGTCGGAATATTTCTGCTATTTTTGAAAGGTCATTTAGGTATTTTGGTGTAATCAACCATATGGCTTTATCTCTTACATTTACATTGTTTATCACAACACCATTTATTCCAATTGAGGTAAGAAGCCTTGCATAATCCCATATACGTTTATAATTGCGTTTTATCCTGCCGTGTGAAAAAAATATTGATTTACCTGCATATCCTCTCTCAACACTTCCATCCATATTATCCCAGTGATTAATAATTCGCAGGGGTGCCTTTGGATTTTCTATACAATTGAGTTCATTTAATTTTGTTTTAAGTCTAAATTTGTTTATCAAATGGAATATCCCATATATTATCCCTTTTTCACTTTTTGACGCAACAATAATGTATTTTTTCTTATTTTCATCTATAACTTTTATTATAAACCCTTCCTCACCTAATGCTTCTTTTTCAACATCGGTTATAAAAGCTTGAAGATTTTCATTTGTCACTTTTCCCAAAATAATTCCATTGTCCACATAAAGATTCAAAGCACTGTTTAATCTTGGCTCAGTCCCAAACAGTACACTTAAAGCCATTTTAAGCTCATTTCCTGCATTTTGAAAATATATATTCTTCTCCAACAACACTATATGTTCCAAAAATTTTTCAACTTCCTGGACATATTCTTTCTTTTCTATAGGTTTATAAGAAAGCCAACACATAGAATATTTGGGGTTACTGCTACTTGATAAAATCATAGCAAATCCCAGCCTCCTGCAGATTTTTAGAAAACGATTTCTTAAAATACTATAGAAAATTAATCTTCATTGACAGAAACAGAATTTCTAAATTTGGAAGGACTTTTCCCTACATACTCTTCAAATTTTAATGCAAAATAGTCAGGGTCACTATAACCCACTTCCTTTGCTATTTCATAAATCTTCTTATCAGTCTTTAAGAGCAATCTTTTTGCATTTTCAATACGCACAAAATGTAGATATTTATTAAACGGCATATTAAAATGTTTTTTGAACATCCTTCCTAAATATATGGGATTAATATAAAACTGTTGGGCTATGCTTTTTATTGTTAAGTCTCTGTTGTAGTTTTCTTTTATAAACAACTCTATTTTCTTCATAAAGCTTGAGCCATTAAATTTGGAGTTCTGGTCAATGCAATTTATCACCTGGTCTAAAATTTCCATGACTTTGGAAATGAATTTGCTTTTCTGTATGTCTGCCCTTAATATAAACTTTATACTATCAGTTTCGAATAATTGGTATACTTCAAAGTAATCTATTATTTCAAGCACAGCAAAGAGAATATAACCTTTTATTACTTCTGGTGATACTTTATTGTTCTGACACTCATCAAAAAACCTTGAAAGTTTTACATTTATATCTTCAAATCGCTTTTCTTCAATTAGTCTTATCAGCTCTTTTGAAAGTTTTTTATCCTCAAGGTAATGTTCAAATTCCCCTATCTCTGATGCCTCAATGACACCACTCTTTTCGTAAAATTGGGCAAAGTTGAATTTTCTCAAAAGCTGTTTATACAACGTATGTATTTTCTGCGCAGAAACATACTCCTGCACAATTATTGCCTGCAAATTTAATAGTCTTCTTATCTCGTCAAAAACCTGTTTAACTAAACTATTTTTCTTATATCCTTGAATGGTGTTTACTACAAAAAGTAAGTTAAAGTAACTATCCCAATAACATTTAATCTCTATACCTTTGTCCGAATACTTGGTATTTACACTTTTTTCTGTTTCTATTAATTTCTCATAAATGGTCAAATCATCTTCATATTGAAAAGCTTCCTGTTTTGAAATTCCAAGATATTTTTTCATTCCATCTTCACTACTACTTACAAGATAATCATCATTTTGTATCTCAAGAGCTTTTATAAATGCTGAGTTCCTTCTCACATATTCAAATAATTCTTTCTTTTTATAGTCTTCCTTTTCGCTTGATATCCTCGTTTTTATCCTCTCTAAGGTTTGAATAAGCTCATTCTCATCTATAGGTTTTAATAGATAATCATTTACACCATACTTTATAGCTGCCTTTGCAAATTCAAACTCATTGTACCCACTGATAATTATTATTGCTGGCTT
>OFGS01000024.1_pt1 | contig 47632 bp, 41 predicted proteins | sample 1521851 | NCBI WGS metagenome assembly OFGS01 (sample SAMEA3142070, study PRJEB24117) | hot springs metagenome
CTTCACGTTCAATGCCAAGCTTCATTTGTAGTAAACAACCGGGATTGGCGGTAACGATCGTCGTCGCTTTCGTTTGTTTCGCTTGTTCCATTTTATAATCGAGCACTTGCATCGACATATCCGGATGAACGATGTTATAAATGCCCGCAGACCCACAGCACCGGTCGGCATCTTTCATTTCGCGAAACTCGACGCCTGCAATCGACTGAAGAAGAAGGCGCGGCTCACTCGCTGTTTTCATCACGTTGCGCAAATGGCATGAATCTTGATACGTCACGATTTGGTTTGGCAAGCGCAAGCTGCGATGATGAAAGCCGAGCTCTACTAAAATGACGGAGACGTCTTTGATTTTGGCAACGAACGCTTTCGCGCGCTCCGCCCAAACGGGATCGTCTTTTAACAAATGGTCGTATTCGATTAAAAACGCTCCGCAACCGCCGGCGTTTGTGACGATGTAGTCGACGTTTAGCGCTTCAAACGCTTCAATGTTTCGTTTCGCTAACGTTTTTGCGTCCGCTTTTTCCCCGCTATGTCCATGGAGCGCTCCGCAACACGTTTGCGCTTCCGGAATGACGATGTCACATCCGGCAAGCTGCAACAGTTTCATCGTTCGATCGTTGATGTCCATAAACATCGTATCCATTAAACAACCGCTAAAAAAGGCGACGCGGCGCTTTCGTGGGGCGAGCGCTTCAACGTGCGCCGGACGTTCGTTCATTTGTTTCCACGTCGGCACGTTCGGAAGCACTTTTTCCATCGTCGCTAAATGGTTCGGCAACAGGCGCAACAAGCCAAGTTTCCGCACGACAGATTGCAGCCCAGACCGTTGATAAAAGCCGAGGAGTGCCGTTGCGATGCGCATGCGTTTCGGATATGGAAACAGCTGTTTAAACACGAGATGGCGAATGAAACGAACGATCGGCGAGTACGTTTTATGTTGCGCAATAATATCGCGCGCTTCTTCAAGCAAATGACCGTAGCGCACACCGGAAGGGCAAACGGGTTCACACGCGCGGCAACCAAGGCAAAGTTGAAGTGACCGTTCGACGTCTTCATCCGGTTCAATGAGTCCGTCAACGACCGCTTTCATTAACGCGATCCGTCCGCGCGGCGAGTGCGACTCTTGAAAGCCGGACTCAATATATGTCGGACATGTCGGAAGGCAAAAGCCGCAGCGCATACAGTTTAGTAGTTCGTCTTCGTTCATGCGCGCTTGAAATTGTTTCATGAGCTGTTCATTTTTCATCGCGTCACCACCACCCGTTTGCGCGTGCTTTTGGCGAACACTTTCCCCGGATTCATAATGTTGTTCGGATCAAGCGCTCGTTTGATCGCCTGCATGGCGGCAATTCCTTCTTTGCCGAGCTTCCATTCTAAATACGGCGCTTTCATGACGCCGACACCGTGTTCGCCTGTAATCGTACCGCCAAGTTCTATTGCTTTCGCAAAGATGTCTTCAAACGCTTGCTCGACGCGATGCAGTTCGTCTTTGTCGCGCACGTCCGTCGGACATGTCGGGTGAAGGTTGCCATCTCCGGCATGGCCAAACGTGCAAATGGTGACGTTATATTTTTTGGCAATATCGTTAATCGCTTTCACCATATTGGCAATTTGTGAGCGCGGAACGGTCGCATCTTCTAAAATGGTCGTCGGCTTTAAACGAGCGAGCGCCGATAAGGCGGAACGTCTCGCCGTACGCAAATTGTTTGCTTCTTCTTCCGTTTTCGCCACTTGAACGGAAATGGCATGTTGTTCGCGACAAATGCGCGCCATCGCTTCCATATCGCGTGCGACGACTTCGGCTGGACCGTCTTGTTCAATGAGCAATACCGCTTTTACGTCCGTCGGCAAGCCGATGTTGACGAATGATTCGACGACTTGTAACGTCGGTTGATCTAAAAATTCAAGCGTCGTCGGAATGATTTTGTTGGCGATAATCGCCGAGACGGAACGGGCAGCCGCTTCTAAATCTTCATACAGCGCAAGCATCGTTTTTTTCGTCTCCGGCATCGGAATGAGCTTTAACGTCGCTTCCGTAATGATCCCAAGCGTGCCTTCCGAACCGACAAATAAACGGGTAAGGTCATAGCCAGCGACGTCTTTCGCAAGTTTTCCCCCTGTGCGAACGATGTCGCCATTGGCGAGCACAACTTCAAGCCCCATGACGTAATCGCGCGTCACCCCGTATTTTAAGCCGCGCAAACCGCCGGAGTTTTCGTTAATGTTGCCACCGATCGTTGAAATTTTCATCGAGCTTGGATCTGGAGGATAAAATAACCCTTTGGCTTCGACCGCTTGAATAAGGTCGAGCGTAATGACGCCCGGCTGCACCGTCACCGTTAAGTTTTCCTCGTCGATTTCTAATATGCGATTCATATGTTTAAACAATAGGACGATGCCGCCTTGTGTTGGGCACGTGCCGGCGCAAAGATTCGTCCCTGAACCGCGCGGAACGATCGGAATGCGCTCTTCGTTACAAATTTTTACGATGTCGCTTACTTCTTTCGTATTGCGCGGTGCGATGACCGCATCAGGAAGCGATTGAAAGTTTGGGGTTGCATCGTATGAATAAACGAGCCGCCCAGCTTTCGAATCGTCGTAGTTTTCTGAGCCAACAATATCAATGAACTGTTGTTTCACTCGTTCAGTGATCATGTCATTCACCTTCTTTTTCATTTGTACTATAAGCATAAAAAAAAGCGGGGAAACCCGCTATGGATGAACATATAAAAATAAAACGTTTACATGCTATTTTTTTGTTGTTTCATCTAAAAAACGAATCGCTAAATATAAAGTGATGACGTGTTCGAAGTTGCGCACGTTTAAATTTGTATATTGTTGTATTTTTTTTAATCGGTAATGGAGCGTATTAATATGAATGTGAAGCGCTTCGGCTGTTTGTTTGAGCGATAAGTTGTGCGCGAAAAATGTGCGGAGCGTTTGAAGCAGTTCTTCGTCGTTTATTAACGGCTCAATCGTTCGTTTTATGAGCTCTTGTTTTGTCGCAAGCGAAATGTCTTCTAAACACATATCTAGCCGTAAGTCTTCGTCAAAGATGATCTCCTCGGTTTGTTTCGCGACATGAAGGGCGCGCTCCGCTTGTTTATATGACTCATACACGTGTTTGGCATCGGTCGTTTTTCCGCATCCGACATGAAACGTGACGCGATATTTTTCGAACACCGATCGTTGTAACGCTTTTATTTTTGCGATCGTTCGTTCTTTGTCGTCGTCCATTTGCAAAAAAAGCAAGCGGTCGTTTCCCCAGCGAACGATAATGTCGCGTTTGTCGTCCCAAGCGGCTTGGATGAATTTCCACATCTCTATTGAAATCGTCCGTTCTTGATCGTTTAACGAAGCGATGATGACGCGCCGCTTCGCTGTTAAGTCGATATGAAACAGTTGGGCGCGCTCGAAAAAAGACGGTGACCATTCGCGCGCTTGCAGCCATTCAAACACGAACGTTTCAAGCGCCCGCGCTTGCAGCTGAAGCTGTTCGGTATAATAGTTTTCTTGAATAAGAAGCTCCGTCATTTTTTTCAACAGTTCTCCATACGGCGATACGTTTGCAGGGTTGCCTGTAATGCCGATGACGCCAATGACGTCGCCGTGAAAAAAAATCGGCAAGTTAATGCCTGCTTTTACTCCTTTTAATACCCCTTCATCTTGCTTTGTAATGATTCGTTTTTTCTTTTGTTGATAAACGAGAAACGCTCCTTCGTGAAATTGACCGATGCGCGTTGTGTCGGTGCTTGCCATAATGATGCCGTTCGTATCGACGATAATAATGTCTTCATCGATGAGGCGACGCACGTCGGATACAATTTTTTTTGCGAGGTGAGAAGAGAGCATTCGTTCACTTCCTTTCTTCATGTAGCATACGAAAAGAAACCGTCCTTTCGCTTGACCGAAAGGACGGTGCCTAAATTACATGTGGAAACGTGCGACCGTTTGGCGCAGTTGTTCGGCCGTGCTTGCGAGCTCTTGCGAAGAAGCGAGCAGCTCTTGCATCGTTGCATTTTGTTCTTCGGTTGTGGTAGCGACTTGTTCAATATTTCTTGCTGATTGTGATGAAATATCAATAATTTGATCAGCGAATGACGTCATCGTTTTTACTTTTTCATCAACGGAACGAATCGTTTCGTTTACCGCATCGCTTTCTGCTTGGACGCGCGCCATATCCGCAGAAATGGCACGGAAAATATGTCCGACTTGTTCAACGAGCGAATGGCCGCATTGGAACGACTCACTGCTTTCTTGCATGACGTGCACTGCATGCACCGTTTGTGTTTGGGACTGTTCAGCTAGCGTGCGAATGTTTCCTGCCGCTTGTGCCGTCTGTTCGGCTAGTTTGCGCACTTCTTCTGCCACAACGCCAAACCCTTTTCCGTGTTCGCCCGCTCGTGCCGCTTCGATGGCAGCATTTAACGCAAGCAAATTCGTTTGGTCAGAAATGTTTGTAATAAAGCCGACGATTTGATGAATTTCTTTTGATTTATCATTTAACGATTCAATGACGGAAGCGAGGCGTTCGATTTGTTCGCGAATGAGCTTCATTTGTGCAACCGTTTGCTCTACTAGTGATGTTCCTTCATGGACGCGCTTCGTTGCTTCCGTTGTTCGTTTCGCTGTTTCACCTACTTTGCTCATCACGGTCGTTAGCGCATCGGATACGCTATGCACCGCTTCGTTCGTTTGTTTCGATACGTTCACTTGTTCATCTGCCCCTGAAGCCACTTCAAGAATCGCTTGTGTAATTTGTTCGTTTGCTTCCGTTGTCGCTTCCGCGTTTAACCGCAACGTGTGCGACATGTCGTTTACATGTGCAGCAACCGCTTGAATTTGGGCGATCGACTGTTCAAGCCCGTCCGCTAATTCGTTCATCGCTTCGGCAATTTGCCCGACTTCATCCGTTTTTGTATCCGTCAAGCGCTGGACGCGCAAATTGCCGCGCGCAAGCTCATGGCAAACGTGGACGACTTGCTGTAATCGTCTGCGTATTTTTCGGCTAACAACAATGAGGGAGATGACAGATAAAACGATCGCAACAGCGACTGTAATCAACATCATAAAAATGTTTTTCGCAATCGTATCGTTCATTTGCGTCGTCAGCGCGCTTCGTTCATTGACGACGATGTTTCGTAACACATCGAGTTTTTCGATGCTCATATCGCGGATGGTCGCGGCTTTATTTTGAAAGCTAATGACTTGGAAAATGTCGATTTGTTCACCGCGATCACGATACGATAACACCGCAGGTTGAATCGTTTTATAAAGCAATTCATTTAACTGATTTTCAATCGAAATCGTCGAGCGATATATCGTTTTTGCTTCTTCTGTTTGTATATGCGGCTCTAATTGTTTCATTTTATCGCTAAACTGTTTCGTTAAATCGCTGTATTGCCAAAGTGTTTCTGGGCGGGGGGTTGTCATATAGTCGGTAATGACAATATATTTTTGTTTAAATAAAGAGCCGATGTCGGTAATTAAAATCGCTTCGTCGCTTTTTTGTTCGACTTGTTTGACGACGTTTGTTAAGTTATTGACGAGTAAAAATACAAAAATGAAAACGCTGACAAATAAAAGTGTAGCAAAGCTGAAAACGATCCCATACTTTTTCCCGATCGTCGTCGTTTTTTCTCGTTGGTTCGTTTTCTTTTTTTTCTGAAAAAGACTCGTCCATCGCTTCATCAAGAGGCCCCTCCTTTACTTTTTTCTCATTATAGCACGAAGATGACAAAGAGAGGGAGAACATTTTTGGAAAAAATGCTACGAATTTTGTCACAAATTTTTTGTTGCAATCGGTTTCAACTTCGTTTACAATTCAAATCAACAAGGAATCCGAAACGTTTTGGAGGAAATGAAAGTGACAACAATTAAAGATATCGCGAAAGCGGCTGGCGTGTCGGTGACGACTGTTTCTCGCGCGTTAAACGGCTATTCCGACGTTAGTGAAAAGACGCGCAAAAAAATTATCGACATCGCCAAGCAGCTCAATTACAGCCCGAATACGCTTGCGCGAAGCCTTGTCATGAACAAATCGAAAACGATTGGGTTGCTCGTTTCAGGCATGACGCGCTCAGCGGTAAAGGATAACTTTACGTTTGAAGTGATGACAGGCGTTAACGATTACATCGCTAAAACAGATTATGACGTCATTTTGTTTAATACAAATTCGACGAAACAAAGGGAAAAAACGTATTCGCAACTATGTCGCGAACGGCGGGTTGATGGTGTCATTTTACAAGGAATTAAAACAGATGATCCGTACTTAACGGAAGTTGTCGAAAGCGACATTCCGTGCGTATTAATTGACATTCCGATTCAGTCCGACCGCGTCGGATATGTGACGACCGATAACGTGTACGGTGCGAAAAAAGCGGTGCAACATTTGCTTGAGCTTGGGCATCGCAACATTGCGATGATGAACGGGCACGACTACGCATTTGTTAGCAAGCAGCGCCTGCAAGGATTTTATGAGGCGATGGAAGAAGCGAACGTACCGATTCGAAAAGAGTGGGTGATTAATGGCGATTTTTCCGAAGAGATGGCGGAAGCGAGGGCATACGAGTTGTTTCAAAGCGAACCGAATATTACTGCCATCTTTTGCGCCAGCGACTTAATGGCGCTCGGTGTCATGAGAGCGCTCAAACAGCTCGGCTTGCGCGTGCCTGATGACGTATCGGTCGTTGGATATGATGATATTTTGCTTGCGTCATACGTGTCTCCCGCATTAACGACGGTGGCGCAAAATAAATTTCAAATGGGTTATGAAGCGGCAAGCATGCTTATTGATATGTTGGAAGGAAACGAAGCAAAAGTCGTGACGTTGCGGACGCAACTTGTCGTGCGCGAGTCAACGGCCCCGATGAAAAAAGGGTAGCCCTTTTTTCATACCGAAAATCCGAAACGTTTTGGATCACATCATTCATACGAGGAAAGGGAGTTTACGATGCTGCAATACAACTTAGGAACAGGCGAGTATAAAAACTGGATCGTATCAGAAGTCGCATTCAATCCGCATTATCTTGGAAAATGTGAAGCGATTATGGCGCTTGGCAACGGGTATATGGGGCTTCGTTCAGCGACGGAAGAATCGTACGTCGGGCAAGTGCGCAATTTGTTTGTTGCCGGTACGTTTAACCAGTTTGATGAATACGAAGTGACAGAACTGCCGAACGCACCTGATGTCGTTGAGTTAGACATTTGGTTAAATGATGAAAAGTTTTCGTTAGAAAAAGGGAAAATCATTCATTATCGTCGCGACTTAAATGTGAAAGATGCCGAATTAGTGCGCCACGTCATTTGGGAAAATACGCGCGGAGAGCAGTTTGAGCTGACGTTTCGCCGCTTTGTGTCGCTAAAAAATTTACATCTCATCGGCATGAAGATGGAAATAAAACCGCTCAATGGCGATGTAAACATTCGAATCACATCAGGCATTAACGGGCAAATGACAAATAGCGGAGCACAACATTTCCATGAAGGGGAAAAGCGCATTTTTGATAAAAAATATTTGCAACTTATTCAAACGACGACTGAATCGAAAATTGATTTTGTCGTCAATGCGGTGCATCGGTATATGATTGACGGAAAAGAAATTGAAACAGAGCCGCGCATGGCGATCGACCGCCGGAAAGTGTTTATTCAAGTATCGTTTGATGTCAAACAAGGAGAGACGTTCACGTTTGAAAAGCTCGCGAACGTGTACACAAGCCGCGACAAAGCGTACGATCACGATAAATATAGCCTTGATGTCATGCGGCAAGATGCGCTCAATAACTTAAAAGAAGAAGCGAAAAAAGGGTACGATGCGCTTTTTTCCGAAAACGTTTCGGAATGGAAAAAACGTTGGGAGCAAATGAATATTACGATCGAAAGCGAAAACGAATTTGACCAACTTGCGATTCGTTTTGCCCATTATCATTTAATCATTATGACGCCAGCGCACGATGCACGCTTCGGTGTTGCGGCAAAAGGGTTAACGGGCGAAGGATATAAAGGCCATTCGTTTTGGGATACGGAAATTTTCATTTTGCCGTTTTTCACGTACACGTTCCCGCATATTGCCCGCCGTTTGCTTGAATATCGTTACAACACGATTGAAGGGGCGCGCCGGAAAGCAAAAGCGAACGGCTATGAAGGAGCGATGTATCCGTGGGAGTCAGCGTTTACAGGCGATGAAGTGACACCGGTATGGGGCGCTGTTGATATTGTGACAGGAAAAGCGACGAAAATTTGGTGCGGATTTATCGAGCAACATATTACGAGCGATATCGCGTTTGCGGTATGGCAATATTACAAAGTGACAGGCGATGAAGATTTTATGAAACGTTGTGGCTATGAAATGTTGTTTGATACCGCAACGTTTTGGGCGAGCCGGTTAGAATGGAACGAAGAAAAGAAACAATATCACATTAACGATGTCATCGGTCCAGACGAATATAAAGAGCACGTCAACAACAACGCCTTTACAAACTATATGGCGCATTGGAATATCGAAACAGCAATTCGCTATTATGAAAGATTAAAAGAAAGCGATCCGGCGTTGCTTGACGCGTTACACGAAAAAATTGGCGTGCATGAAGCGTATAAAAAATGGAAAGAAAAAGTCGATCTCATTTACTTGCCGCAGCCGCGCGAAGAAGATCTCGTCATTCCGCAAGATGACACGTATTTAACAAAACAAATCATTGACTTAACGAAATATAAAAAGCAAACGCGCGTCGGCACGATTTTTGAAGATTACAATATGGAACAAGTGAACAACATGCAAGTGTCGAAACAAGCGGACATTATGGTGTTGTTTTACTTGCTAGAAAATAAGTTTTCCCAAGAAGTGAAACGAGCGAATTGGAACTATTATGAGCCAAAAACGTTGCACGATTCATCGCTCAGCTTATCGACACATTGCATTTTAGCGAGCGATATGGACGATCGGGAGCTAGCGTATCAATTGTTTGAACAAGCGTCCCGCATCGACTTAGGCCCGAATATGAAATCATCGGATCACGGCATGCATACCGCATCGATTGGCGGCATATGGCAATCGGTCGTATGCGGATTTGGCGGCGTGCGCATGCTTGACGGAAAGCTGCGCATTCATCCGAAACTTCCAAAACAATGGAAAACATTATCGTTTCCAATATATTGGCGCGGTGATCGGTTAGAAGTCACGGTCACGCACGAGTCGCTCGTCGTGAAAAAAGTGACGAACGTTCACGATGTCGTTTCGTTTGATGTGTTCGGCACGACATACGAAGTAAAAGACGAAGTGACGATTCCACTTGCATGAAAGGATTTGACATGATGAACAAGCAACTGAAAGCAGTCATTTTCGACTTAGACGGTGTCATTACCGATACGGCAGAGTATCATTTTATCGCATGGAAACAGCTTGCGGAGGAACTAGGGATCACGTTTGATCGCACATTTAACGAGCAGTTAAAAGGGGTGAGTCGCATGGAGTCGCTCGAGCGCATTTTAGCGCTCGGCGGCCAAACAGAGCGCTATACAGCCGCAGAAAAAGAGGCGCTGGCGCATAAAAAAAATGAGCATTATAAACAGCTCATCGCGCGCATGACGCCAAATGATTTACTTCCCGGCATACTCGATTTATTGCGCGAACTAAAACGTGAAAACGTGAAAATCGGCTTAGCATCGGCGAGTAAAAATGCGTTTACCGTCATCGAACGGCTACAAATTGGCGAATATTTCGATACGATCGTCGATGCAGCGAAAATAAAACATAGCAAACCGCACCCAGAAATTTTCTTGACTGCTGCCAAGCAGTTACAAGTCGATCCGTCCGCGTGCGTCGGAGTAGAAGATGCACAAGCGGGCGTGGCGGCCATTCAAGCGGCGAACATGTTCGCCATTGGCGTCGGCGACAAAGAAGCGTTAAAAGAAGCCGACTACATCGTCGAAACGACAGCTGAACTAACGTACGATGCGATTGTACGTGCATTTTATCGGGAATAAGGGAGCTCGTCTCCCTTCCAAATATAAGAAGAATAAGAAAGGGGTCTCGTATGATGAAAAAGAAACAATGGTTTGCCCTTGGCATGACGACGATGCTTTTTGGAAGCGTTTTAGCGGGATGTGGCAGTGAAGAAAAAACAGCAAAAAACGAAGGAAGCAATCAGAAAGAAGAACAAGTAGAAGTCACGCTTGCGGGTTGGGGCGGCAACCCGATGGAACAAAAATTGTTAAAGCAAACGTTAGATGAATTTGAGAAAAAATATCCGAACATTAAAGTGAAACATGAAGTCATTTCCGATCAATATATGGATGTCATTAAAACGCGTTTAATTGGTGGCGAAGGTCCAGACGTATTTTATTTAGATGCGTTCGAAGCGCCAGCGATGATTGAAACAGGCGTGCTAGAGCCGCTTGATGACTACGTAACAGACGATTTTGACATCAACGATTTTGAAAAACCGCTTCTCGATGCGTTTAAAGGTTCAGACGGTAAAATATACGGCTTCCCGAAAGACTATTCAACGTTAGCGCTTTTCTACAACAAAAAAATGTTTGAAGAAGCAGGGCTAGACGTACCGAAAACGTGGGATGAATTGCGCGAAGCGGCGAAAAAATTAACAAAGGGAACAGAAGTGTACGGTTTCGGGGTAGCACCGGAATTAGCGCGCCTATACTACATCGCGGAATCAAAAGGCGGCAAAGTCGTGACAGACAACAAAGCAAGCTTTGCGGATCCGAAAGTGGTCGAAGCGTTGCAGCCAATTGTTGATATGCGCTTAAAAGATAAATCAGCGGCGCAACCGAGCGAAGTTGGCGCCGGATGGGGCGGTGAAATGTTCGGTCAACAAAAAGCAGCGATGGTGATCGAAGGAAACTGGGCGATTCCGTTCCTACAAGAAACGTTCCCAAATACACCGTTCGGGACGGCAGAAGTGCCAACGATTGACGGCAAAAAAGGAACGATGGCGTATACGGTTGCTTACGTGATGAACAAAGATTCACAAAAGAAAGAAGCAGCATGGAAACTCATTTCGTTTTTAACAGGAAAAGAAGGAATGAAAATTTGGACGAGTAAAGGATTTGCGTTGCCAACACGTAAATCGGTCGCCGCTGAACTTGGATATGATAAAGATGAATTGCGCGCTGCGCTTGTTGCAGGGGCACCGTACGCGACCGTATGGCAAAACGGTACAAACTTGCCAATTATTATGAACAACTTTAACAACCAGTTTGTAAGCGCCTTTTTAGGTGAACAGCCGCTTGCAGAAGCGCTTAAAAAAGCACAAGACATTGCGAATAAAGAAATTGAAGCGAAGTAACGGCTGAGGGGAATTTCCCCTCGCTGTTCCCTTCTTTCAAGTGAAGCGTTGCACAATCTTCACTTGAAAGAGGCGAATAGCACGACAAAAGGAGATGAAAACATGTTTACTCGTAAACGATGGAGAGAAGCAGGAACGGCCTATACGTTATTGTCACCGACGTTATTTGTCCTTCTTTTATTCGTCATCGGTCCGATTTTATTTGCGATTTATTTATCGTTTCATAAAGTGCAGTTGTTAGGAACGGCAAGTTTTCAATTTGTCGGGTTCGACAACTTTGCGCGCATATTAGATGATACGCGCGCGAAAATTGCGCTTTGGAATACGGTGAAATACGTGGCGATCGTCGTGCCGACGCAAACGATGCTGGCGCTCGTTTTAGCGGCAACGCTCAATGCGGGCTTAAAAGGAGAAAAGTTTTTCCGCATCGTTTATTTTTTACCGACATTAACATCATCAGCTGTTTTGACGCTTATTTTTATGTGGATGTATAACCAAAATGGTCTTGTCAACCACGTGCTTGCGTTTTTCGGCTTGCCGACGTACAACTGGCTTGGCGATCCGTCTGTCGCTTTAAACGCCATTATGATTATGAACATTTGGTCAACGGCACCGTTTTTTATGGTCATTTATTTAGCGGCATTGCAAGACATTCCCGATTCGTTATATGAAGCGGCAGAGTTAGACGGAGCAAACGCTTGGCATAAGTTTTGGTACGTCACTGTTCCGTATTTAAAACCGGTCACATCGTTTGTCGTCATTATGGGGTTAATCGGTACGTTTCAATTGTTCGACCAATCGTACATTTTCTCAGGCGGTTCGGGCGGACCGAACAATGCGACGTTAACGGTTGTTCTTCTTATTTATCAATATGCGTTTAAATCGCTTGGAACGATGGGATATGCAGCCGCGCTTGCTTTTGCGTTAGCGATCGTCATTTTACTTGCGACGTGGTTGCAGCGGAAATTTTCAAAAGAAGAGTCGCTCTACTAAAGGAGGGAAGGACATGAAAATAGGCAAAGCGTTGTTATATACGATTCTCGTTTTATATGCCATCGTGACAATGATTCCGTTTTTATGGGCGCTTTCATCATCGTTTAAAACGCTTGAAGAAATTGTAAGTGGTTCGATCCGCTTTATTCCAGAACATTTTACGCTCGATAACTATAAACAAATTTTTATTGAACAAGAGCTATTTCCTCGTTGGTTTATGAATAGCGTCATCATTGCGGTGACGGTGACGATCTTAAACTTAATCTTTAACTCGATGGCAGGCTATGCGCTCGCTCGCCTTCATTTCCGAGGAAAACAGACGATTTTTATGATCATTCTTGCGGTATTAATGATTCCGGCACAAGTGACGATGATTCCGAACTATTTAATTTTAAAACAGCTCGGTTGGCTGAACTCGTATCAAGGAATGATTGTCCCAGCGATGATTAACGCGACATTTATTTTTATGATGCGTCAATTTTTCATTAACTTCCCGAAAGAGTTAGAAGAAGCTGCGGCGCTAGATGGGTTAAGCCGCATCGGCACATTTTTCCGTATCGTGTTGCCGCTTGCTCGCCCAGCGCTCGCCGCGCAAGCCATTTTCGTTTTTATGGGTTCGTGGAACGACTTTATGCGTCCGCTTATTATTTTATCCGATCCGAACTTGTTTACGTTGCCGCTTGGGTTAAATAGTTTTAAAGGACAATACATTAGCTATTGGAACTACATTATGGCGGCATCGATGGTATTTACAATGCCTGTTTTAGTCATTTATGCGTTTTTCAACCGCTACTTTATTAAAGGCATTTCGTTTACGGGAGGGAAATGATCCCCCCCCTTTTTTTCATTTCTTCCCACTCACTATATTCGCTTATAAATAAAATGATATATCCTGTCAAAATAATCCCAATACCGATTACTTTCATTAGTTGAATCCATTCTTGATTCATATATGACACCTCATCATGCATTGCTTATTCAATGTATGACGAGAAGGAGGAAAATGTGTCAATCCGCCCCGTATCCGACATCTTTGTCTGGATGGGTGAACGGGGCTTGTCCGCTTCGTTTTTCTTCTAATAAGGCGCGGTTTTCGGGTGTATTCCAACCGATATCGTTCGTCGGATGTACCCATTCTTCTCCTGCCATCATGCTCGGATCGGTTTCATCGCTCCATTCATTCAGAGGGGAGTGTGGCGAATTGTATTTGCTGTCGCCGATGACGACTCCATATTTGTTTATAAATGGCGGCTGCATGCGTATGTTTGTCCCTTTAAACGATGGCGCATGAATTTGATGCGGCTGTGTCTCATCGAAAATGGGCGATTCGATTTTTTTATCCATTATCATCACCTCGCTATTAATGTGGCTTAGCGACGTATAAAATATGTTGCTTTGCGCGACATTACTTGTGAGGGGGAATGAATATGCATTTTCCAATTGCCCACTTGAACGAACGCGACATTGCCGAAGTGCAACAATTTGAGCGAAAGCTTCGTGAACAAACGGGCGAAGACATCATACTCATTGCGTACAAAAAAGAACAAACATACGGACGAGGTGAACGACCATGAAACGAAAAGTAACACATGATGCGGCGAAGACGAACAACCAAACGCCGACGGAAAGCATGCCGAAAGACGAATTTGAAGCGCAATATGCTGGTGGGGAAGATATGAGCCGCGGCGCAAACCGAAATTCGAAAAAAGGACGGCAAGGAAAATGAAAAAGAAACAAGCGGGCAAAACAGTTCCGATTCCAAGCGACATATTAAAGGAAGAATTCGGACACGAACAAGGCGATATCAATGCTCATAAAGTGATTGAGCTGTTAGAAGAAGCGAAAAAGGAAAAGAAAAAGTAGGAGGGCACTCTCTCCTACTTTTCCATTTCCAAACTATACGTTTCCGCTTTCATCGTCGTTTGGTTAAAGTAAACGATCATCGCCATGTTGCATCGGCGAATATGTTTCGTTTGTAAATAATGCGGCAAGTCGAAAGGAATCATTTCGACGACGGTATGTTTAAATAATTCTTTTTCGCTGAGCGAAAGAAGGTGCGGTTGTTCGGACAGTTTTTCGTATACGCGCGCGCGTACATGTTTGTCCGTTTTTTCGTCCCACCACGGTTTGCGCGGTTTTTGTTTTTGATTGCGCAAATAGTCGTATTTCATCAACGCCTCAACGATCGGCAAGTCGTTCGTGTGTAACGTTTGTAAAAACGAATAAAGGCGGCGGAATAAATCTTCAAGTTGATGTCCGATGCGCGCCCAACCTTGTTCGTCCCAATACGTGCCGAACGCTTGGAAAAAGTCAAACGGCGTGTCAAATAGATGGGTGACGATATATTCAATCGTTTCGTCCATGCGATGATCGTTCCAATATTTTTCGAGCACATCTTCGACTTGTTTTAATCGAATGATGTCATCAAACGAAAGCACATGGTTGCACAAAATTTCATACGGTGCGCGATCCATAAAGATGTAGCCGTACTCGTTTGCTTTTTGGCGCAGCCCTGTGCCGCGCAACATTTTTAAAAAGCCGAGCTGCAACTCTTCTGGACGGAGCGCAAATACGTCGTTAAACGTTTTGCGAAACGATGTGTAATCTTCTTTCGGAAGCCCAGCAATTAAATCAAGATGTTGCGCAATTTTTCCACCTTGTTTCACCATAGTGACGGTGCGCGTAAGCTTTTCAAAATTTTGTTTGCGCATGACGAGTTTGTTGACGTCATCGTTTGTCGATTGCACACCAATTTCAAAGCGGAACAGCCCTGGAGGTGCTTCTTTATTTAAAAACTCAATGACTTCTGGGCGCATAATGTCGGCCGTAATTTCAAATTGGAACACAACGCCTGGCACATGTTCGTCAATTAAAAATTGAAACATATCCATCGCGTAGCTCCGGCTAATGTTAAACGTCCGATCGACAAATTTAATGACTTTTGCGCCGTGTTTCATTAAATAACGCAAATCTTCCTTTATTTTTTCGCGGTCAAAATAACGAACGCCAACTTCAATCGACGATAAGCAAAATTGGCAGCTAAACGGACAGCCGCGGCTCGTTTCGACATACGTCACGCGCTTCGACAAATGCGGAATATCTTCAGGAAAGCGAAACGGCGACGGCATGTTTGCTAAGTTGATTTTATTTCTTTGCGGGTTAATGATCGCTTTTCCGTCTCGGTGAAACGCAAGCCCTGCAATGTTTGTCACATCTTCGCCACGTTCTAGTGCGGTAAGCAGCTGTTTAAACGTTTCTTCTCCTTCGCCGATGACGATATAATCAAACTCCGGCACGCGCTCTAGCCAATAAGCGACGTCATATGACACTTCTGGTCCACCGACGACGATCGTGACGGTTGGATGCACTTTTTTCAACAGCTGAATGACTTCAATCGTCTGTTCGATGTTCCAAATGTAACAGCTAAACCCGACGACATCCGGTTTGCGACGATACAAATCGGTGACGATATTTAACACCGGGTCTTTAATCGTATATTCAACAAGCTCCACATGAAACTCCGGCTGGGCGTACGCTTTTAAATATCGAATCGCTAAGTTCGTATGAATATATTTTGCGTTTAACGTTGTACAGATAATATGCACTGCAAACGACTCCTTTATATGTAGGTTGCAACGAGTAATTATATCATATCCGAGGGGAAGGAAAAAGGGTGCCCTTTTTGTAAGGACACCCTTTATATTATGCTGAAATTTGGTTTTCTGCACGTTTCGTTTTGCCGCGGTTTGATACCATAAAGAAAATGAATGCGACAACGACGACAGCATATAAGATGAACCAGATGTTGAAGCCGCCGACGATGAAGCCCATGCCGAGCATACCAGCCGCTAAAATGTAATATGTCATCGGAATGAGTGCTTTGCGAATTAAGCTTCCTTCTTGACCGACAAGACCGACTGTCGCAGAAGCCGCAACGACGTTATGGACACAAATCATATTTCCAGCTGCTCCGCCAACAGCTTGCAACGCAACGACAACCGCAGCGCCTGAAGCGGATAAACCGATGCTTTCCGCTGTACCGAATTGGAAAAGCGAGAACATCATGTTGCTGAACGTGTTACTTCCAGCGATAAACGCTCCGAGCGCACCGATGAGCGGTGCAACGATTGGCCATGCGGAACCGGCGATGTGCGACACCCCTTCCGCTAATACGAGCGGCATGCTTGCAAGTTCTTCTGTTTTTGAGTTAATGAAAATGTTGATCATCGGCACGGCGAAAATGAGCGCGGACCCTGCGCTTAATGCCGTTTTAAACGAATCGCTAAACGCTTTTTTGTAGCTTGCTGCATCCATCCGATGTAAAACGTATGTGATTAGTGAAACGATGAAGAAAATGGTACCTGGTAAATAAAGCGGTGTCGATTTAATCGCAATGCCGGAGTTAAACAAATTGTCGATGACAATCGTGACGCTTTCTCCAGTTAAAAACGTTTTTACTTCTGTCACTGTGCGCGTAATGACGAGCAAAATCGCCACTAATACGTACGGGAACCATGCGTTGAAAAGCGAAATGCGCTTTTTCGCTTGCCCGATGTTCGTTTGTTCGTTGTTTAAACGACCGATCCATTCTTGTTCCCAATGGTTGCGATGCTCAAAATCAAACGTATCTTTCGGAGTAAATAACCCTGCTTTGGCAGCTGGGACGACGATGATTAAGCCAATTAATGAACCGAGCAATGATGGAAACTCTGGACCGAGCACGTTCGCAATGATTGCATACGGAACGGTAAACGCAAAGCCAGCGAGCATCGCAAATTTCCAAACGCGCAATCCTTCGCGGAACGAACGGTTTTTGCCGAAAAAGCGCGTAAGCATTCCGACGACAATAAGCGGAATAAACGTTCCGATCATCGCATGAATGAGGCCGACGTTTGCGGCAATTTGCAATAAGTAATCCGTAAACTCCATATCGCCAATCGCTTTCATGACCGCTTCTTGATTCGCAAGTCCGGTATTGACTCCGACGAGAATCGGTGTTCCAATCGCTCCGAAAGAAACAGGCGTACTTTGAATAATGAGCGCAACTAACACAGCCGCCATCGCTGGAAAGCCGATCGCAACGAGAAGCGGTGCCGCGATCGCAGCAGGTGTACCGAATCCTGCAGCCCCTTCAATAAATGAACCGAACAACCAAGCGATAATGATTGCTTGAATGCGGCGGTCAGGTGAAATGTGAATAAACCCTTGGCGAATCGTTTCAATCGCGCCGCTTTCTTTTACCGTATTTAAAAGCAACACCGCTCCAAATACGATAAACATAATTTCGATTGCCGTTTTTATACCGTTGACGCTTGCGGCAGCCACAACGTTCATTTTCGTTCCCCAAACGAATAGCGCGATGGCCGCAGTGACAACGAGCGCAACAGGCATCGCACGGCTTGCCGGCCATTTCAGTATAACAAGGAATAAGAAAACTGTTAAAATTGGCAATAGTGCGATAAATGATAACATACCGATACTCATATGCATCCCCCTTTGTTCAATGTGATGATGTAATTCCTTATCCCCTCGTCATAAGGTCATACAATCATCTGATGAGTATATCATAATGTAAGCGCAATCATTTTTCAATATGAATATTTAAAAATTTTTCACAGTTATTTTGTAGAAAAATGTGATATGATATTCTATTTATGTGGGGGAGTAAACAAGAAACAATGGGGTGGACAACGTGTACAAACAAATTAAACCGAAAAAAATATATGAAGAAGTAGCGGAAGCGATTTTACATATGATTCAAACAGGGCAGTTAAAGCCCGGCGATAAACTCGATTCCGTTCAACAGCTAGCAGAAAATTTCCAAGTTGGACGAGCAGCGATTCGTGAAGCGTTGACGGCGCTTCGGGCGATGGGGCTCATTGAAATGAAACAAGGGGAAGGCACATACGTGCGCGAGTTTGATCCAGCGATGTTGTCGTTTCCGATTTCCGCAGCGGTGCTCATGAATAAAGAAGACGTCGCTCATTTATTAGAAGTGAGAAAGCTGTTAGAAGTCGGTGCATCAGGCGTGGCAGCGAAACGAAGAACAGACGAAGATTTGCGCGCGATGCAAAGCGCCCTTACGCAAATGCGCGAAGCGATTGGCGACGAAGAACTTGGTGAAAAAGCGGACTTTTTATTTCATATGGCGATTGCGGCGGCAACGAAAAATCCGCTATTAGTGAGTTTAATGAACAACGTCTCAGGCATGATGATGGAGACGATGCGCGAGACGCGCCGCATTTGGTTGTTTGCCAAACAAGCGACGACCGAACAGCTGCTTGAAGATCATATCGCGATTTTTGAGGCGATTCGCGAACAAAACGCCGAACTTGCCCAAGAGCGAATGAAAGACCATTTAGGGCATGTCGAAAAAGTTTTGTCCGACTATATTTCTTCATAACGGAGGGGCTTCCTCCGAACGTACTCATCAGATGACCGGTTGACTAATTTGGCAATTAGATGTAAAGTGAAAAAAAGAAAACGTTTTCTTGGAGAGGGGATCGGGGAATGAACGTCACATTATTTGTTACATGTTTAGTCGATTTGTTTCACGTCAACGTCGGAAAAGCGACAGTCGAGCTATTAGAGCGGCTTGGCTGTACGGTTCATTTTCCAGAAGCGCAAACGTGCTGTGGACAGCCGGCGTACAATAGCGGCTATGTAAAAGAAGCGAAAGAAGCGATGAAACATATGATTCGCACATTTGAACATGCCGAATATATCGTCACGCCATCTGGTTCGTGTGCGACGATGTTTAAAGAATATCCGCACATTTTTAAAGGCGACGGGGAATGGGAAGAGCGGGCGAAACGCGTGGCCGATAAAACGTATGAACTGACGCAATTTATCGTCGATGTGCTACAAGTGGAAGATGTCGGGGCGCGGTTAAAAGGAACAGCGACGTATCATACGTCATGTCATATGACGCGCTTACTTGGCGTAAAAGATGCGCCGCTTACGCTTTTGCAACATGTGAAAGATCTTGAAGTGGTGCCGCTTCCAAACGCGCACAATTGTTGCGGATTTGGCGGTACGTTTTCTGTCAAAATGGGACCGATTTCGGAACAAATGGTCGATGAAAAAATTGAATGTATTGAACGAGTCGAAGCGGATTATTTAATCGGGGCCGATTGCGGCTGTTTAATGAACATCGGCGGGCGCATCGAGCGAAAAGGCAAGCCGATTCGCGTCATGCACATTGCCGAAGTGTTAAATAGCCGATAAAGGGGGGATTCATATGGCAATGAAAATTAACACGGGAGAATTTCACGAGCGAGTGGAAAAAGGGATTCATAATACGTTTATGCGCGGAGCGGTGGCAGGAGCGCAAGAACGGTTGCGCACGCGCCGATTGGAAGCAGCAGCGGAGCTTGGCAATTGGGAACAATGGCGCGCGCTTGGGGAGGAAATTCGTAAACATACGCTTGAAAACTTAGATTATTATTTAATGCAATTAAGCGAAAATGTAAAAAAGCGCGGGGGGCATGTGTTTTTCGCGCAAACGGCAGAAGAAGCGAACGACTACATTTGCCGCGTCGTCGAAAGCAAACAAGCGAAAAAAATTGTGAAATCAAAATCGATGGTGACAGAAGAAATTCATATGAACGCTGCCCTTGAAAAGCTCGGCTGCGAAGTCATTGAAACAGACCTTGGCGAATACATTTTGCAAGTCGATGACCACGATCCACCATCGCACATCGTCGCGCCTGCGCTTCATAAAAATAAAGAACAAATTCGCGACGTATTTCAAGAAAAGCTGGCGTATACAAAAACAGAAAAGCCAGAAGAACTGGCGCTTCATGCGCGCCATATGCTTCGTCATGAATATATGACGGCCGATGTCGGCATTACAGGATGCAACTTTGCGGTTGCGGAAACGGGTTCGATCACGTTAGTGACGAACGAAGGAAACGCCGATTTAGTGACCGCTTTACCGAAAACACAAATTACGGTCATGGGAATGGAGCGCATCGTACCGACGTTTGAAGAAATGGAAGTGCTCGTCAGCTTGCTTACAAGAAGCGCCGTCGGACAAAAATTAACGAGCTACATTACCGTATTAACAGGTCCGCGCGATGAAGGAGAAGTGGACGGACCGGAAGAATTTCATCTCGTCATTGTCGATAACGGGCGTTCCGATATTTTAGGAACGGAATTTCAACCGGTGTTGCAATGTATTCGTTGCGCGGCTTGCGTCAACGTTTGTCCGGTATACCGTCATATTGGTGGACATTCGTACGGTTCGATTTATTCCGGACCGATTGGAGCGGTATTGTCACCGCTTCTTGGCGGCTATGACGACTATAAAGAATTGCCGTATGCATCGACGTTATGTGCCGCTTGTACAGAAGCATGTCCGGTCAAAATTCCGCTCCATGAACTGTTGTTAAAACATCGGCAAACGATTGTTGAACGGGAAGGAAAAGCGCCGATTTCCGAAAAGTTAGCGATGAAAGCGTTCGGACTTGGCGCGACATCGTCCATGTTGTATAAACTCGGTTCAAAAATTGCGCCGACAGCTGTCCATCCGTTTACAATAAACGACCGCATTTCGAAAGGTCCAGGACCGTTAAAAGCATGGACGGATATTCGTGAATTTCCAGCGCCTGAAAAAGAACGGTTTCGCGATTGGTTCAAACAAAGGGGGGAGGAATAATGGAAGCTTTTTTACAACGTCTCGCTTCTCGTCTTGGACGTGACATGCCGACATTTGTCGAACGTCCACAATGGAAACATGCGCCGCAACAAACGGTATTTCAAGGATATAGTCAAGACGAGTTACTCGCTGAGTTAAAAAAGCAATGTACCCGCATTCATACGACGCTCGTGGAAACGAACACCGCTGAACTTCAGCAAACGATCGAACAAGTCATTGATGCACATGGCGGCGGACCGATTGTTGTCGCAAACGATGAACGATATGAACAAGTCGGGTTATCTTCCTTTTTAAAAAGAGAAGATGTGCACGTCTGGGACGGATCGCTCGGACGAGCAAATATCGAAGCGGCAGAAAAGGCGAACGTCGGCATGACATTTAGCGACATCACGCTGGCGGAATCCGGAACGGTCGTGTTGCTTAATCATCACAACCAAGGGCGGACGATTAGCTTTTTACCGAAAACGTACGTGGCGATCATTCCGAAAAGTACAATCGTTCCACGGATGACGCAAGCGGCGAGCATCATTCGTGAACAAAAACATGTTCCGTCATGTATCAATTTCATTACAGGCCCAAGCAACTCGGCAGATATTGAAATGAATTTAGTCGTTGGGGTGCACGGACCGATGAAAGCCACATACATCGTCATTACCGATTGTTGAGCAGTTCATTCGCTGCTCTTTTTTTTATTTCCGATCAGATTAATAAAGTTTTCAGAATGTTAAGAAGGAATGAAAATATATGTGGCGAATATACATGATAAATATGGAGAGGGAGTAGCGAGGAGGGAAAGCGTTTGAGTTTCAAAGAAAGCATGATGGAGGAGTCTGCATTCGTTCAGCTTTCGAAACAAGAGAAAGAAGCGATCGATGAGCGAATGAGTCGGTATGATTTTATGTTGCAACAAGTGACGGATGCGATGATTGTTGTGAAAGATGATGGGACGTTTGTGGAAGTAAATGAGGCGGCGTGCCGTTTGTTTCGTGCGCCAAAAGAACAACTGTTACGAAAAAAATTTCAAGAATATACATACCTTGTTCCTGAACATATTTTCCAATTTCAAAAGCAAATGTTGCGTAAATTTGGGGCGTACGATGATGAACTCGTCATTCGTCTAGCCGATGGCGAATTGAAGCATGTGCAATTATTTATGCGTCGCCATCAAGAGCAACAATTTGATTTATATATGATCCGCGACATTTCCTCGAAAAAAGCGCTTGAGCGTGAACGAACGATTAACGAAACGTTATTTAAAGATTTGTTTAATCGCGCAGGCGACGGCATCGTCATTTTTGATGGACAAGGGCGCTTCATTGACGCCAATCCTTCCTTTTGTGCGAGCGTCAACGTAAAAAGAGAAGATTTGTTTAAACTTTCAATACAAACATTTATTCCGATTGAATATCACGATTTATTCGACCAACTGTTGCTTACGTTAAAACGAAACGGAACGGTATCAAGCGAGCTTCCGTTTATTTTAGGTGACGGCATGCAAAAGTTGTTTGAATTGACGTTGACAGCGAACGTGCATAGCGGATTTTTTATGGCGATTATGCGCAACGTGACAGAAAAACGAAATATGGAAATCAACTTACAGCGAAGCGAAGAACGATTTCGCGCCATTTTTGAACAAGCGCACGAAGCCATTATTATTTGCGACAATTTTGGAAACATTTTGCGCGCGAATCCGGCCGCTAGCCGAACGTTTGAGCTGCCGCTTCACGATCTCGTTCATGCGAACTTATTGCAGTTTATGGATGGAAAAAATAAAAAAGTGCGCGACGTGTTGCGTCAATTTTTCCGCGTTGGGCAAATTCGCGATGAACTGACGTTTCATATGCCGAATGGCGAAAAAAAACAGCTTGAATTTACATCGAAAAAGGGCGTTATTAACGGCTACCATTTAACGATTTTTCGCAACGTCAGTGAACGAAGAAAAATGGAAAAGCAGTTGCGCGAACAAGAACAAAAGTTTCGCAGCGTATTTAATCATGCGATGGACGGCATCGTGCTGATTGACGATCAGCAGCGCATTTTTGATGCCAACCCTGCGGCATGCCGTATTTTTTCCCTTCAAAAAGAACAGCTGCTTGAAAAATGTATGCATGAGTTTATCGGCAGCAACGATTTAATGAAATTTCAAACGTGGTTAAACGACGGAGAGGAAGAAGAATTTTGTATCATTGACGGAGAAGGAAAGAAAAAAATTGTGGAATTATCGTTTAAGCCGAACATTATTGAACATGTCGGGCTAATGATGATGCGCGATATGACCGAGAAAAAAGAAATGGAAGAACAGTTGCGCAAGTCAGATACGTTAAACGTCGTCGGACAACTCGCAGCAGGCATCGCTCATGAAATTCGCAATCCGATGACAGCGTTAAAAGGATTTATTCAACTATTGCAAGGAAGTATCGGCAATGATTGCGAACAACACAATATGTACTTCCACGTCATTATGTCAGAATTAAAGCGTATTGAGTCGATTATTACCGAATTTCTCGTGTTGGCGAAACCGCAAGCGATTCATTATGAACGGGGCGACGTGGCGAAAATTATGCAAGAAACGGTCGATTTATTAAGCGTGCAGGCGACGATGCATAACATTCAAATTGAAGCGACGTATGAACAAGTTCCGCTTATTTATTGCGAACCGAAACAATTAAAACAAGTGTTTATTAACATATTAAAAAATGCGATTGAAGTCATGCCAAACGGCGGCACGATTACCGTTTCTGTTTCACGTGTCGAAGAAGGCATACGCATCGCCATCCGCGATGAAGGAAGCGGCATTCCAAAAGAGAAAATAAAAAAATTAGGGGAGCCGTTTTATACGACGAAAGAGCGTGGAACGGGGCTCGGTTTAATGGTCAGCTATAAGATTATTGAAGAGCATCACGGGCGCATTGATGTCGAAAGCGAAGTGGGCGTTGGTACGACGTTTTATATTACTCTACCAGTTACTAATGACATGCAATAAACAAATATAGTATAATGTGCGTATATGTCAAGACAGCTAGAGAGGTGAATTGCATGTTATTTAAGCGCCTTCGTCCTTCATTGAACGAATTGCTTGAAAAAGGGACAGACTATTCGTTTGAAGGACGATTTAACGACACATTATCATACAACCATTTTACGACAGAAGATTTCGCAAAGTTAAAACAAATTGATGAACTTATTGCACCGCATAAAAAAGAAATCGTTCATCTTCTTTATGAGGGGCTTCAGCAAGTGCAGCCAGAAGCGACAAATGTGATTACTGAAGCGCGCGTGGAAGCGTATATCGATGCCTTTTTTACGATGGAACGCAACCGCGCGTACGTCGATGAATCGCTCCGCTTTTTCCATTTGTTGCGCAAACAAAAAGTGAACGTTGGAAAATTGATCGTTGCCTTTAATCATTTGAATTTCTTTATTTTAACGACGTTGTTATCGAAAACGGCACTTGCGCCGAAACGTTGTTTAACGTTGATGGAAACGTTGCAGCGGGCCATTAATATCGAGCAACAACTTCTCGTTGAAGTGTATACGGAAACGATGATGGAACAAATCGCAAGCGGAACAGCGGTGTTGATGGAACAAAATGCGGAAATTATGTTTATTAAAGATTTACTGCAAGCGCTCGACCAACAAAATAGCGATGTGCAAATGGTGACGGCGGCGACAGAAGAAATGACGACGGCCGTTTCGGAAGTGGCGCACGCAGCGACAGTCATCGCCGAAAAAACGACGACATCGGTTGAACGGGCGGAAAAAGGGCAACAAATGATGACGGAAGCGTTCGAAGAAATTATGGAAACGTCCGAACAGTTTACGAACATGGTTGACCGTTTTGAACATTTACAACAGCATTTAAGCGCGATTGAAAAAGTGATGCAGCTCGTGAACGGCATTGCGGATCAAACGAATTTACTTGCGTTAAACGCTTCGATTGAGGCGGCGCGTGCAGGGGAATACGGAAAAGGATTTTCCGTCGTCGCGGAAGAAATTCGGAAGCTTGCTGATCATACCGTGCAATCGCTCGGAGAAGTGCAACGAAACGTCGGAGAGTTGCGGACGATTTCATCGGAAGTATCATCGGCCATTTATTCGACGTCATCGACGATTCGTCAAGCCGTTCAGCAAGCGCAAGAAGCGATGCCATTGCTAAATGAAATTGTATCGGCGATGGGCGACATTCAAGATAGTACAAATACGAACGCAGCGGTTGCTGAACAACAAGCAGCGGCTGTCGATGAAATCGCAAACCGTATGGCATCGATCGCCTCATTAACAGAATATATTCGCGAGCTTGGTGAAAAAACAGGAAAGACGGTTCATGTGCTAAGTCAAGCGATTGATCGTTTTCGCTTAAGCATGGTAAATGAAAGTAGCGTGAAGCTATCTGCGAAAGCGTTATTGCATTTAGCGAAAACGGACCATTTGTTATGGAAATGGCGCATTTACAATATGATTATCGGTTACGAGAACGTTCGTCCCGAAGATGTCGCTTCTCACCATCAATGCCGATTAGGAAAATGGTACTTTGATGAACAAACGAAAAAACATCTGCAAGGCACGCCAGCGTATGAAAAGCTTGATGCGCCTCATGAACGTGTGCACGTCGCGGCGAAAAAAGCAGCGGAAGCGTACGCCAAAGGCGATATAAAAGGTGCCGAAGCGCAACTGAAAGAACTAGAGCAAGCATCTACGGAAGTGATTCGTCTCATTGATGAACTAATGGAAAAAGTAGAAAAAGAACGAACGTTTGAAACCCACCTTGCGTAAGGTGGGTTACTTTTTTACGATATGGGACAACGCGAGTGCGAAAATTAAAATCGTTCCTTTTATTATATCTTGGGCGTAGTACGGGACGTTCATCATCGTCAGCCCGTTTAACAACACCCCGATTAAAATCGAACCAAGCAGCGTGCCGATGACGTTCGGTTTGCCTGCGCCAAAGACGGAAAAGCCGATAAAGGCGGCAGCGACGCCGTCCATTAATAAGGAAGCTCCTGCCGATACTTGTCCGGTGCCGATGCGCGAAGCAAGAACAATGCCCCCTAAAGCAGCGAACAGGCCACTAATGATATACGCAGCCGTGCGGTAACGATCGACGGGAATGCCGGTGAGCCTTGCTGCTTCGCGATTTTCGCCCGTCATGTAAAACAAGCGTCCGAATGTTGTATACGTTAAAAAAAGATGAGCACAAACGACGACAAAAAGCATAAGCAACACAGAAAATGGGATGCCAAACAGCTCTCCTTGTCCGATAAATAAAAACGATGGAATAAATTTTCCCGGCGCCGTTCCGCCTTCTGGAAGCGGCATGTCGTTGTAAATCGAAAATCCTTTCGTATACGTCAATTGCACGCCGTTAATGATATACATGACGGCTAACGTCGCCAATAAATCAGGCAGGCGAAGGCGAATGATGAGAAAGGCGTTAAGCAATCCAACGAGTGCGCCGAGAAGAAGCGGAACGATGAGTGCAGCGAAAAGCTCTTGACGATGTAAAACGAGCGTGGAGGCGCTTGCAATGGTCGCTAAACTGACGGTTGAACCGACCGATAAATCAAAACCGTCGACAATTAATGAAAACGTAATGCCGATCGCCACGAGCGTAACAATGGAAATCGAACGTAAAATGTCGCTAAAGTTTGCATACGTAAAAAACGAATCGAGCGTGATGCTGAAAAAACTAATGACGACAACAATCGCGATCATCGTTCCGTATTTGTATAAAAATTTCATCTCATTTCACCTCCCGTTGTATCATGGACGAGCTGTTCATATGTCGCTTCTTGGGCGTCTATTTTTTTTATGAAACGACCGTCGACCATCACATAAATCGTATGTGCGATATTTAGCAGCTCTTGAAACTCGCTCGTGAAATAAATGATCGCTTTTCCTTCCTCAGCAAGCGAGCGAATGATCGAAAATACTTCCTCTTTGGCATGCACATCAATGCCTTTTGTCGGCTCGTCAAAAAGAAATACGTCGCTATTCGTTTGTAGCCATTTGCCGATGACGACTTTTTGTTGATTGCCGCCGCTTAAGTTTTTTGCCAGTGCGGTCGGCGAGGATGGACGAATATGTAACGATGAAATGAGCGATGTGGCGATCGTGCGCTCGCGGCGTTTGTTTATCCATTTCCATTTCGAAATGTTTGACAATAGACGAGCCGTTAAATTTTTTTCTACCGTCTCGTTCATAAATAGCCCTTGTTTGCGGCGCTCTTCTGGGATAAGACAAACGCCTGCTTCAATCGCATCTTTTGGCGATGTCCACGTTTGTTTTTTCCCGCGCACGATGCGTTCCCCTGTCGTGTTCACATGAGCGATGATGCTTTCTGCTAATTCTGTTTTTCCCGCGCCGACGATGCCGGCAATGCCGACAATTTCCCCGCGCTGTACACGTAAATCAACCGTCGTTTTCGTTTTCGGAATGTATAGTTGTTTCACTTCAAAAATCGTTTCGCCACTTTTTTCCCGCGCAAAAGTGCTGCGCGTTTTTGGTTGCCGTCCGACCATATGGCGCACGATTTGTTCCGTCGGTAGCGACACATCACCTTCATACACGACATGGCCGTCGCGCAAAATCGTCATCCGGTCGCAAATGCGTTTGACTTCGTGCAATTTATGCGAAATATAAATAAACGACACGCCTTGTGCTTTTAATTGTTCGATCATCGCAAATAGTCGTTCCGTTTCTTGTTCGCTTAACGAAGCGGTTGGCTCGTCTAAAATAATATAGCGAGCGGAAGAAGAAAGGACGCGAGCGAGTAAAATAAGCTGTTTTTCATGGAGCGTGCACGTTTGAACGAGCGCATCAGGCGATACATGCGCTAAACCGACGCGCTCAAGCAGCTGGAAAACAAATGCCCGCTTTTTCGTTTTTGAAAACAACTTGTTCGATTGTTCAGCAATTTGTTCAGCGAGCACGTTTTCATACACGGACAAGGCAGGAAATAACGCCGCGTCCACTTCTTGTACGACATGTCCGATGCCAGCCCGCTTCGCCTCTCTTGGGGAAGAAAACGTATACGACCGTCCGTCGATGTCAATTGTTCCTTCGGTCGGTTGAAGATGGCCGGCTAAAATGTTCATTAACGTGCTTTTTCCCGCGCCGTTCATACCTAAAAGGGCGTGAACTTCGCCCGGTTGGACATGGAAGTTCACGCCGTTTAATACGGTGACATCGCCAAACGAATGGACGATTTGTTTCATGGAAAGCCCGCTCATTGCTTTTTCACCTGTTGTTCGAGCGTTTTCATCCATGGAGAGACAGCGACGTTTGATTGTCCCCAGCCCGAAATGTAGTTGTGTAGTTCGCCCATCGACACTTGTTGATCTGGTAAGTCGGAACGTTTGACTAAATGCGGTTCAAGTGAATAAATGTTTGGCGTTTTTTCGCCTGCAATTTTTTGATACGCAAAGCGCACTTGCACGCGCCCGACTTCCGCTGGATCAGTTGCTGTTGTTGCGACCCATGGGCTATTTGGTTGTTGAATCATTTGTAAATCTTCATCGCTTAAGTCGATGCCGTACACTTTAATTTCTGTTCGCCCTGCTTGTTGAATGGCGCGCGTTGCTCCTTTGGCAAACTCATCCCATGTCGCAAACACCGCATCAATATCGCCTTTGTTCGGATATTTTTTCAAAATCGCTTCCATTTGCGTTTGTGTATCTAAAGCGGTATTTGCGCTCGCTGTGCCGAATTTGGCGACTTCTTTTATGTTCGGATATCGTTTTTGAAACGCTTCGTAAATGACGTGACGACGTTCCATCGGCGTAAAGCCGCCGACCCAAATCGTGACGATTTCGCCTTCACCGTTTAAATCTTCCGCTAACGTTTTTAACGTTTTCCATGCTAAGCTGTAATCGTCTTGGTCAATGACAGTGACACCCGGAATGTTTAAATCATTATCAAACGCGACGACGTGAATGCCTTTGGCGAGCGCTTTTTCCACAGGGGCTTTCAGCGCATCCGCGCGCCCATGATCTAATAAAATCGCATCGACGTTTTGGTTAATCGCCGTTTCGACGTACGATGCCATTTTTGTTAAATCGTTATCCGCGTTATAAATTTGCACCTCGCCGCCAAATTTGGCGACTTGTTCTTTCACACCTGCGATATATTGCGATGAAAAGGTGCCGATCGACATTTGCATAATGGCGGCAATTTTAATCGGTTTGTTTAGCGCGGCTGGAATGTCCGCTCCTGTTGTTTCATTCGTTTGTTTCGTTTCTTCTTTCGGCTGTTGCGCCGGTTTAGAAACGGCATCTTGTTCGTTCGTGCATCCGGCTAATAGCGCAAAAATGAGCACGAAGGCAAGCCATATGTTTCTCATGCGAAAACCCCCTCAAATAATGTTGGTAGTTTTGTTGCGTAATCGCCAAAAATGATCCCTTTTTCAGTAATAATGCCCGTAATGAGTTCATGCGGTGTGACGTCAAATGCAGGGTTGTAGACGTTCACGTCCGGTGCGATGCGCACGCCGCCGATATGCGTCACTTCTTCTTTTGCGCGTTCTTCAATCGGAATGTCATCGCCTGTTTTCGTCTGTAAGTCGATCGTTGAGAGCGGGGCGGCGACGTAAAACGGAATGTGAAACGCTTTAGCTAAAATGGCTAGACCGAACGTCCCGATTTTGTTGGCGGTGTCGCCGTTTGCGGCGATGCGATCTGCGCCGACGATGACAGCGGAAATGTGTTTTGCTTTCATCGTTTGCGCGGCCATATTGTCGGTAATGAGCGTGACATCGACACCGGCTTGTGAAAGCTCCCAAGCGGTGAGCCTTGCTCCTTGCAGCACAGGCCGCGTTTCACAAGCGTACGCATGAAGCGTCATTCCTTTTTCTTTCGCTAAATGAAACGGAGCAAGTGCCGTTCCGTAGCGCGCCGTCGCAATCGCTCCTGCATTGCAAATCGTCATGATGCGATCGCCGTCTTGAAAAAGGGAAAGGGCATGTTCGCCGATGCGGCGGCATACGTCTTCATCTTCTACTTGAATGCAAATCGCTTCATGAATGAGCGTCGTTTTCGCTTCGTTGACGGATTTTGCTTGCGCAACGCTTTTCATAAGCCGATCAAGCGCCCAAAATAAGTTGACAGCGGTCGGACGCGAGCTAGCTAAATAGTCGCGGTCTCGTTTTAACTCGGCATGAAATTGCGCTAAGTCGTTCGTTTCATACGATTTTGCCGCAAGCGCTAAGCCGTAGGCGGCCGTCATGCCGATGGCTGGCGCCCCGCGCACTTTTAACGTCACGATCGCATCCCATACGTCTTTGATATGTTTTAATTCTAAATATTCAGTCTTATGAGGCAATGCTTGTTGGTTTAAAATCGTAATATGTGTATCGTGCCATTGTACAGATTTCATTGTCTTCCTCCTAGCTGTTCACATGTACCGTTTGTTGCACAAGTTGTTTGAGCGCATGAATCGGCAATTGTTCACGCTGTACGATCAGCTCGCGTCCGAGGCGAAGCGCGTGACGTTTCACATCAAGTCGGCGCTCAAGCGGCAATTCGTCAACGTCTGCGACATGCGCTAAACCGATTGTTCGGCGAATGACTTCACAGCCAGCAAATCCAATCGCTTCTGTGAGGGCATCGCGAAGCACGTCATGAAGCACGCCAGAAACGGTCGCGTACGGTTCATTGCTTTCACGCCAAAGTTCAGAAAATGTGCGAACAAACACGTCCCACGTTTTTTCGATATGATGAAAGAGCGGTTTGCGGTCACGTTCATCGCGAGCGAGGGCGTTTAACAGCAAATTAGCGAAAAATTGCCCGAGATCAAAGCCGATTGGACCGTAAAATGCAAATTCTGGGTCGATCACTTTCGTTTCATCGTCACTTGCGAAAATGCTTCCTGTATGTAAATCGCCATGAAGCAAGACGTCCGCTTTCGTTAAAAAGCGCCGTTTCAATTTTGCGGTTTCGCGTTTTAATGCGTCATCTTGCCAAAGCTGCTCGACATCTGCGCGAAGTTCGGCTTCAAAGTTGTTTGTGTCATGGTCAAAAAACGGGTCGGTCAATACGAGATCTTCTGTAATTTTACAAAGTTCCGGGTTTGTAAATTGCTGTGCGAGCTTCTTTTTTTGTTGTTGGTTCATGCCGAAATCGGACGTGTAAAACGCCGTTTTCGCAATAAATTCGCCGATATGTTCAGAAATGTTCGGAAATGTTTTTCCTTCGATGAACCCGCGACGAGCAATTTGTAAATGCGATAAATCTTCCATCACTGTAATCGCTAAAGACTCATCAGAATAGTATACTTTCGGAACGTATTGAGGGACGTAGCTTGCGAAAGTGCGCAACGCTTGGCTTTCAATCGTCGCCCGTTTTAACGTGAGCGGCCAGCTTTCGCCGACGACTTTCGCATACGGTAACGCTTGTTTGATGATGATGCTGTCGTTTGTGCGCTCGTTGACGATACGAAACACGAGATTTAAGTTGCCATCGCCAATTTCTTTGCATGAAAGAAGCGCATCTTTTCCAAAAAGCCCTAACCGAACAGCAAGGGCGATCGCTTTTTGTTCTGTTAACGGTTCGTACATACAAATTCCTCCCTTGACATAAATAAAAAACCTCTTTCGCTGAACGAAAGAGGTTTGAAGTTTGCTTCGCACCTCTTATCTCTCAGCCTACTGCTGCAAGAATTAGCACCGTGCGTCATCGCCGGTTGCCGGGCTTCATCGGGCTCGTCCCTCCACCTGCTCTTGATAAGAGTGTTTATCGTTATTTGAATGTTTTTAACAGTGAAAAAGTTTCGTGAATTCGCTTGATTCGAATCATACATCGGTTCATGCTCGTTTGTCAATCCTTTTTTTCAAAAATTTTATACACGTCTGGGCGACGATCAGCAAAAATCGGGATGCGTCCGCGCACATGTTGCACTTCGTTTATGTCAATATTCGCCATAATGACCGTTTCTTGTTCGTCCCCTTCAGCGAGCACGTTTCCCCACGGATCGATGATCATCGAATGACCAGCAAATGTGTTGTTCGGGTCTTTTCCTGCGCGGTTGCAAGCGACGACGTAACATTGGTTTTCAATCGCTCTCGCCATTAATAACGTACGCCAATGATGAAGGCGAGCAAGCGGCCACTCCGCGACGACAAATAGCACTTCGGCTCCGTGAAGCGCATGGGTGCGAATCCACTCTGGAAAACGAATGTCATAACAAATGACGCCTGCGCACGTCGTGTGAGCGAGTTGAAAAACGTGTAACGTCTCCCCAGCTTGTAAATACATATGTTCATCCATCAATTTGAACAAATGAAGTTTACTATATTCGCTAACGACATGGCCGTTTCGGTCGACGACATACATCGTATTCGTCATTTGTTTGTCTGTTTTTTTCGCTACCGATCCGCCGACAATATGCACATCGTACGTGCGCGCAAGCGAGGAAAGAAACGTTTTTGTATCTTCGCCGTTTTCGTCGGCGATGTCTGTTAATCTCGTTAAATCGTATCCTGTCGTCCATAGTTCTGGCAATACGACGACGTCGACGTCACGCGCCATTTGTTCCATGTAGCGCACGATCGTTTGTTTATTTTTTTCAGGCGCTCCAAACGCAATGTCCATTTGTATACAAGCGATATTCATTTCATTCACCTCGAAAAATTTTCTTTACATTTTGATTTTTACGATATATGATACATGACTAGAATTTCAACCTTTTTGTGAAGTAGGTGTGCGAAAAATGAAAACATTTCCGCAATCGAACTTGTTACAGCAACTACCGAAGCAATTTTTTGCTTCGCTCGTTCAAAAAGTCAATACGGTCATTGCTGAAGGGCATGACGTCATTAATCTTGGGCAAGGAAATCCGGATCAGCCGACCCCTGCTCATATTGTAAACGCAATGCAACAGGCGGTCGCAAAGCCAGCGTATCATAAATATTCACCGTTTCGCGGGTATTCGTTTTTGAAAGAAGCGGTAGCGACGTTTTACAAACGGGAGTATGGGGTAACCATTGATCCAGAAAAAGAAGTCGCCATTTTATTTGGCGGCAAAGCTGGGCTCGTTGAAATGCCGCTTTGTTTATTAAACCCCGGCGATGTCGTGCTCGTTCCCGATCCCGGTTATCCGGACTATTGGTCGGGCGTCGTGCTTGCGCGGGCGCGCATGGAAATGATGCCGCTGCGGGCGGAAAACGACTTTTTGCCCGATTATGAGGAGTTAAACAAAGACGTCGTTCGTCAAGCGAAATTGATGTTTTTAAACTATCCGAACAACCCGACAGGCGCGACAGCAACGGAATCGTTTTTTAAAGAAACCGTTTCGTTTGCTGAAACATACGGCATTGCTGTCGTGCACGATTTTGCGTATGGGGCGGTCGGGTTTGACGGGAAAAAGCCAGTCAGCTTTTTACAAGTCGAAGGGGCGAAAGACGTTGGCATTGAAATTTATACGTTTTCAAAAACGTACAATATGGCAGGATGGCGCATCGGCTTTGCGGTCGGCAACGAAAGCATGATCGAAGCGATTAACGTTTTGCAAGATCATTTGTATGTGAGTATGTTCGGCGCCATTCAAGAAGCGGCAGCGGTCGCGCTTTTACAGTCGCAACAATGCGTCGATGAGCTTGTCGCCACGTATGAAGCAAGACGGAATACGTTTATTCGTGCATTAAACGACATCGGCTGGAACGTGCAAGCGCCAGCAGGTTCTTTTTTTGCGTGGCTTCCGGTGCCAAAAGGATATACGTCCGAAACGTTTGCCAATCTGTTACTTGAACAAGCACATGTCGCCGTTGCCCCAGGCATCGGCTTTGGAGAGCATGGGGAAGGATATGTGCGCACAGGGCTGTTGACAAGCGAAGAACGGCTAAAAGAAGCCGCGGAACGAATCGGACGATTGCAACTTTTTTAAAAAATCATTGACAAAATGAGAGACTGCTGTCATAATTCGAATTAAATTTATGAAAAACGAACCATTCAAAAAATTTCATACATTGCGAATTCTTATCAAGAGTAGGCGGAGGGACGAGCCCGATGAAGCCCGGCAACCGACTTAACGAACGTTAAGCACGGTGCTAATTCTCGCAGCAGTAGGCTGAGAGATAAGAAGAGACGAACAATTAGCCTCTTCTTATGAAGAGGTTTTTTATTTGTAAAGGAGTGGTACGATGATTACAGCAACATATTTGATTCATGATGACAAAGATTTGGCGAAAAAAGCGGAAGGGATTGCGCTTGGGCTTACGGTAGGGTCGTGGACTGATTTGCCGCAACTTGAACAAGAACAGTTGAAAAAACATAAAGGGGTTGTAGAGTCGATTGAACAGCTTGAGGAAGATGAGCGGGTCAATACGTATTTCGGGAAGCGATTGAAACGGGCACTTGTAAGCATTTCGTATCCGAGCGTCAATTTTAGTGCCGATTTTCCAGCGATTTTGACGACGACGTTTGGCAAATTGTCGCTTGATGGAACGATTAAACTTGTTGACCTTACGTTTTCTGACGAATTAAAACGAGCATTTCCTGGTCCGCGCTTTGGCATTGATGGCATTCGTGAAAAGCTTGGCGTTTTTGACCGTCCGCTTGTCATGAGCATTTTTAAAGCGGTGATCGGTCGCGATTTGCGATATGTGACCGAGCAATTAAAACAGCAAGCGCTCGGCGGTGTCGATCTTGTGAAAGACGATGAAATTTTGTTTGAAAACGACTTGACGCCGTTTGAAAAACGCATCGTCGCAGGAAAAGAAGCGTTACAAGACGTGTACGAACAAACAGGTCATCGGACGTTATATGCGGTCAATTTAACAGGGAAAACGTTTGAGCTAAAAGAAAAAGCGAAGCGGGCGGCGGAGCTCGGCGCGGACGTGTTGTTGTTTAACGTGTTTACATACGGGCTTGATGTATTGCAAGCGCTTCGCGAAGACGATGACATTCGTTTGCCGATCATGGCGCATCCGTCATTTAGCGGCGCGATCGCTTCATCGCACGTATATGGAGTGAGCTATGCGCTTCTTCTTGGCAAACTGTTGCGCATGGCAGGAGCGGACTTTTCGCTTTTCCCATCTCCGTACGGAAGCGTAGCGCTTGAAAAAGAACAGACGCTTGCGATTGCCGACGAACTGACGAAAGAAGAGCCGTTCGTCCGCGCGTTCCCTGTCCCATCGGCCGGCATTCATCCGGGACTTGTGCCGCTTTTAGTTCGCGATTTTGGCATCGATTCAGTCATTAACGCAGGCGGCGGGGTGCACGGTCATCCAGCCGGAGCGGTTGGCGGCGGGCAAGCGTTTCGAGCGGCAGTCGAAGCGGTGCTTTCAGGGCGTTCGCTTCATGAAGCGGCAAAAGAAAACGAACCGTTGCGACAAGCGCTTCATTTATGGGGGAGCGCATCATGAAGCCAGTCATTTTTTGCGACTTTGACGGGACGATTACGTTAAACGATAACATTATTGCGGTGATGAAACAGTTCGCCCCACCGGAGTGGGAAGCGATCAAAGACGATATACTTGCGCAAAGATGTTCCGTACAACAAGGCGTTGGGCGCATGTTTTCCCTTTTGCCGTCGTCATTGAAAGAAGAAATTGTGCAATTTTTGCTTGACACTGCCCGCATTCGCGACGGATTTTCCGAGTTTGTCGCATGGACGAAACAACAACATATGCCGCTTTATATCGTCAGCGGTGGCATCGATTTTTTCGTTTATCCGTTGTTAGACGGGTTCATTGAAAAAGAACGCATTTTTTGCAATCGCGCGGACTTTCGCGGCGAAACGATTCAAATTACATGGCCGTATGCATGCGATGAACATTGTCAAAATGAATGCGGCTGTTGCAAGCCGTCTCTTCTTCGGAAACTCGCACCAAAAGGGGCGAAAACGATCGTCATTGGCGATTCGATTACCGATTTAGCGGCGGCAACATTAGCGGATCATGTCATCGCCCGCGACTTTTTGCTTGAAAAATGCCGTGAGCTTCACTTACCGCATACGCCGTTTACGACGTTTTATGATGTCATCGATGCGTTAAAAGAAAGCGAGGTGATCGCATGAGGCAAAAAAAATGGGAAGAGCTTGCGGAAGTGAAACGAGAACTAGCGGCGCGCGACTGGTTTATGGGAACAAGCGGCAATTTGTCGCTCAAAGTGAGCGATGAGCCGCTCACGTTTCTTGTCACTGCAAGCGGCAAAGATAAACGAAAAGAGACGGCGGAAGATTTTTTACTCGTCGGTGCCGACGGACAGCCAGCGGAAGCGACGTCTCTCAAACCGTCAGCGGAGACGCTTCTTCACGTCCGCATTTACAACAAAACGAACGCCGGCTGCGTCTTGCATGTGCATACCGTTGACAACAACGTCATTTCGGAATGGTACGGCGATGAAGGGGAAGTCGTTTTTACGAATCAAGAAATCATTAAAGCGTTCGGGTTATGGGAAGAAGATGCGGTATTTCGCATTCCGATTATTCCGAATTTCGCTCATATTCCGACGTTGGCGAATGAATTTGCGAAACATGTGCATGAAAGTAACGGGGCGGTACTTATTCGCAACCACGGCATTACCGTTTGGGGAAAAGATGCGTTTGAAGCGAAAAAATGGCTAGAAGCGTGCGAGTTTTTATGTCAATACCACGTCAAATTATTACTTTTAAAACGATAAGGGGGAGTATGTATGGCAGTGATTAAAGTGCGCAATACAGGAGAAGTGATTGAAGGAAAGGAAAACGTCGCTGCGTTTTTAAATCAGCAAGGTGTGTTGTACGAACATTGGGATGCAAGTAAACTTCCAGCGCATCTTCAAAACAAATTTGTATTAACAGACGAAGAAAAAGCGGACATTTTAGCCACGTTTCAATCCGAAATTGAAGATTTAGCGAAGCGAAGAGGCTATCAAGCGTGGGACGTTGTTGCCCTCTGCGAACAAACACCAAATTTAGAAGAGCTATTGAAAAAATTTGAACAAGTGCATACGCACACGGAAGATGAAGTGCGTGCAATCGTCGCAGGACATGGCATTTTCGTCATTAAAGGAGACGAAAACACAGGATATTTTGACGTGGAACTTGAAGCAGGAGACGTCATTTCCGTGCCAGAAGGAAATCCACATTTCTTTACATTAATGGACGATCGTCAAGTCGTTGCCGTTCGGTTATTTATCGATCCATCCGGTTGGGTTGCCCATCCATATGAAGAAAAAGAAGGGGAATAACGCCCCTTCTATTTTTTTGTAAACAATATGACGCCTGCAATGGTCACGAATGAACCGATCCATTGGGGCAACGTCAACGTTTCCCCAAGCAGTATGTACGCAAATAAGGCAGTAAAAAGCGGATTAAAATTTAAAAACATGCCTGCTGTCGTCGCCCCGACCTGTTTGACGCCGACGTTCCAAAGAAACATCGCAAGCACCGTCGCCCCGACGCTCGTATATAAAAGCGCAAGCGAAAAGGAGACGTTGACGTCATGAACGGAAAAAGAAGAAAGAAACGGCAACAATCCGATGACGCCAAATACGCCAGACCAAAACGTCGCTGCAAGCGGAGAGTACGATGTCATCACCGCCTTCGCACAGGCCGAATAAACGCCCCAAATGATGACCGCTGCGATCATCCATACGTCACCGCTATTGATATCCGCTAGACGATGCAGTTGCCCGTGCGTCATGACGATAAGTACGCCGATCAGTGAAACGATCATCGCAAGCCATTGCCGAAGCGTCAGTTTGTCACGATAGACGACATAGGCAACAAGCGCGATCGCCATCGGATTTAACGTCGAAATTAAACCGACATGATCCGCTGACGTATAGCGAAGCGCTTGAAACATTAACACGTTAAACAACACGACGCCCGAAAGCCCCATCGCAATCAAAGGAACGATGCCGCGCGTTTGTAGGCGGATCGATCGCTCTTTTTTTAAGACGATCGGAAATAAAAAAAGGACTGCGATCGTCCAGCGAATAAACGTCAACGTGAGTGGGGAGGCGTGAGCGACAAGCAATTTGCTTGCGACAAAGTTTCCTCCCCATAATGCGCTTGTCAATAAAAGAAGCATATAATATTTCGACATGTGAATCATCCTTTAAAATGTTTCAATTAAAAATACCATCACTAATAGTCCGATAATAAAAGCGTACGTTGACGATTGTTCATTCCCATCGCCATGGCTTTCAGGAATTAATTCTTTATAAATAATAAACAACATCGCTCCAGCCGCAAACGCTAATCCGTAAGGGACGAGCGCATCGACGACAGACGTTAAATAAAAGCCGATGACGGAAGCGACAAGTTCAATCATTCCTGTCCCTGTTGCCATCAAAAACGCTTTTCCTTTTGAAAGATGTTGGTTAAATAAAAAAAGCGCAACGAGCAATCCTTCAGGCGCGTTTTGGAAGCCGATCGCAAGCGCAATTAAATCGCCAATATGCGTTTGTTCGCCGGAAGCGTAGCTCACGCCGACAGATAGTCCTTCTGGAATGTTGTGAAGCGTAATCGCCGCAAGCACAAGCAACGCTTTTTGGTCAATTTTTATGCCGCTTTCGGTATGCGCTAAATCGATGTGCGGCACGATTTTTTCAAGAAACGTTAAGGCGAGCACACCGACGCACAATCCAACCGTTAAGGCAAGAAACGTTCCGGAAGAAAGCGCTTCTGGAATTAATCCAAGCATGGATGCGGCCATCATGACACCTGCTGTAAAAGCGAGCAACATGTCGCGCCATTGATGTGTTAACGAGCGCGACAAAAATAGAATAGGAACAGCGCCAGCTCCTGTGGCTAGCGCAGATAGCGTGCTTCCGATCAGCATGTCGACCATAATCATCCTCCTAACGGAAAACGAACAGTAATCGTCGTTCCTTTCTTTTCTATGCTATGAATGTCGATCGTTCCTTCGTGCATGTCTATAATGCGTTTACATACGACGAGCCCAAGCCCTGTCCCTGTTTGTTTAGACGTGACAAACGGTTGGAATAGCTTGTCGCTCACATGTTTCGGAATGCCGCTCCCGGTATCTTTGACGTGCAATATGCCGAAGTTTCCTTGTTTTTCGAGAGAAATGGTTAGTTCGCCACCATGCGGCATCGCTTCGATCGCATTTTTTGCTAAATTTAAGACGACTTGCTTTAAATGATCTTTTGAACAACGAATGGGAAGCGGTACGTTCGCACGTTGAAACGAATAGATGACGTTATGGAAATGCGCTTGCGACTCAATCATCGGATGAATGCTTTGGACGATATGATTTAAATCGCACATTTCAAGCTTTTGTGCCGTCGGTTTGCCGAGAATTAAAAATTCGTTGACGATATCGTTAATGCGTGTAATTTCGTTTTGAATGACGGAAAAATAAAGCTGTGATTCGTTATCTTTATGTTTTTCACTTAATAGTTGAATAAACCCTTTAATGCCAGCGAGCGGGTTGCGAATTTCGTGCGCCGTGCTTGCGGCAAGTGTACCGATGAGCTCAAGCTTTTGCGCTTCCGTTTCCATTCGTTCGACAGCTGTTTGCCGTTTTAATAGCGAATATTGAATGAACAACCAAATAATATGGATGATCACAATAAGCGACAAGATATACGGAAGGGAAGCTTGTATATTTTGTTTCATATTGACGTGCGGCACGTTCGCTTTAATCGTCCACGGTGCGTAATTTAAATGAACGCTTACCGTTTGTTGTGATGCTTGAAGTTTGTTTGTCGCAAGAAGAACCGCTCCATGTTCATCATATAAACGAAAAGAAGCGTTCGGATCAATGATTTTCATGCGATGCCTCATATACGCTGTGCGCAACTCCACCACGAAAAAGCCAACCGTCTCGTTCGTCTGTTCATTGATAATCGGTGTGATCATTGTCGGTATCCGATTGCTGGTGATGATTGTCTGTTTCGTCAGTTTCGCTAAGCGCATCGTCGCATTTGTACTTTCAGAAACGAACGACATGCGTTGAAAGCGAACGTCTTGTTTTTGCATTTGTTGCAATATGTCGTTTATTTCTTCCTTTTTTAATGTCGCAATATGTTTGCTTACAACGGTCGCTAATGTTTCTAGCCGAGCTGTCGTCTCCGCAAGAAAGCGATCAAGGTCATTTTTATGTATGTTTGCAAACAGTTTCGTTTCTTCAAGCAACTGTTGTTGCTGTTGTTCGTCCTGCCAAAGCAAAATCCATACGCTGCCGATGACACACGGCAACATAACAAGCAAGACGTACAACCATCGCTTTTTTCTCTCTCTCCCCATATATGCTCCCTCAACAAAACAAAATTCAAGGAATATTATAGCATAAATATGAGAAAAAGACGGAAAAAATCATTGGTGTAAGCAGGGGATTTTTGCTCGGGTGGGAAGGATGAAAACGAATGATGTCGAAATATGTCCTGTAAATGATAGGGGACGAAAAATAAAAAAGACCAAGGGAGTTACCTTAGTCATTAGAAAAATATATGTAGTCGAATAGATTTCAGTCGCCCCTTGGGACGAGTTACTTTCTATTCTACAGCACGCTAGTCGTTCCAAGGAACGAGTAACGTACTGTACTTAGAGAATATTACATAACTATATTGTTGTCAAGGGAGAATGAAACAGATGGAAAGCATTAAAACAAAAACGTGAGGAGATTGGTATTGAGTTAACAGATTTGTTGCTAGGTGTTGTGCGACAAATTATTAAAAATGAAGTTGTTCCAGATGGATTGAATGAACAAGAACTCGTTGCAAGAAAATTAAAAGGAAAGAAAAAAGAAACGATTTAGCCATCGAAATTTTAAGAAACAAGGACATCTATAATTTTTTTACATCCATTAAATATTATGAATGGGAAAGTAATAGCGAATTAAAGGAACGTAATTTTCAAGACTATCTTACACTATTTTTAGCATCACATCATAGGCTGTTTTTTGAAGAGATGATAGATTCATTTAGCAAAATAGGAGGGAGATTGAGAAGGGGAAGGGGTACGACACTTTCGTCTCTAACTTTGAAAAAGCATCATCGTAGAAATTCGTAATACCCCCGCCGAAATGACGGGGGATTTGCTATGCCGACTGTTTTTGTTTGTTCGTTTCGTCGCTTTGTTGTTTGACAACAAGCGGGTAAAAAAGCAAGCTGCTTGCAAGCAAGGCGATGCCGAGTAAAAATGTTTTCATATCGGCTGTTCCGGCTTTCACAAGCCAAATGGAGTAAACAGTCGCAAGCACGGCGATCGTTCCGTCGCTCATTCGTTCTTGCATCGTGCGATACGTTTCCCCTGTCCAAACGAGCTTCAATTGGTAAACGGAAGCGATGACGTATGGAACGAGATACGATAATGTCGCAATGTAAATGACGAAATCAAACGCTGCCGCCATCGAGTTGGAAATTGTTGAAAAAATGAATAGTTGCGCAATCATATTCGAGACGATTAAAGAAAAGCGCGGCATTCCGTTTTTATTTTCTTGTAAAAAGGCGCGAATGAACAACTGTTGTTTTGCGGCTTGATACGGCACTTCCGCACTTAAAAAAATCCAACCGAGCGTAGAGCCGATTAAGCTAATTAAACCGAGCCCGGCAAGCAGTTGCGATCCGATCGGTCCTAACACTGTTCCGATCGCATCGACGAGCGGTTTTTCCGACTGCATGAGCACCTCTTGTTTTAACAATCCCATCACGAGCACGCTAATGCCGATGTAAATCGCTAAGGCGATAAATAAACCGACAATGGTCGCGCGTTTCACATCGCTTTGTTTGCGCGCGCGCGAAGCAAAGACGATCGCCGATTCAATACCGATAAACGCCCAAAGCGTGCTTAATGCGACGTTGTTAATTTGCGAAAGAAGACCGAGCGTATGCCCTGCTTCATCGTAACGCGGAGCAACAAACGGTTGGATATAGCTTTTTTCAAAGGCGAACAATCCGATCACAATGAATAAGAAAAAGCCGAGCACTTTCGTTGCTGTTGCGACGAAATTTAATTTTCCAGCGTTTTCGGCTCCTTGTAAAATAATCGCATGCATCACCCATAAAAGCGCTGTACAAACGAGAAACGTCAGTAAATTTCCGAGTTTTAACGTCAATGAACCAGCGGAAAAGACGACATGTTCGCTCGTTAAAACAGGGAAAAACGTTGATAAGTAACTAGCAAACGTCGTAATGATCGCAACGTTTCCAGCGACGTTGCCGATCCAATATCCCCAAGATGACATAAAACCGGATAAGATCGACGCATTTGAACCTTTCGGAAACAGCTCTTTCGCATAAATTTGCGGTCCGCCGTTTAATTCTGGTTTTCGAATCGCTAAATTACCAAAAATAATCGCAATCATTAACACCCCAGCACCCGTCAACAGCCATCCGAGCAACACGCCAGCAGGGCTTGCTGCTTCCGCAAGCGAACGAGGAAGCATAAAAATACCAGATCCGACCATGTTACCGACAACGAGCGCTGTCAATACCCAAAAGCCGAGTTTTTGTTGTTTCATGTTTTTCATCCTTTCGTTCATAAAATATACGGTGCATACGGTAGAGCGCTGTTGTCGTGCACTTTTTTAAATAAAAAAGTGCACCCTAAGTTTTCAACGGGTGCACAATATATGACACATCCGCATCAAACTTAAGATCGATAGCTCTCCACCGCATGCGCGATGACAGTCCTGCACCTATTCGGCAACAGGCCCAGCTTATAGCGCCAGAGCACGCTATAAACTTCGGCGACAAATCCTTTCATCTCACTTCCTCGACGTCTCTGCGCCTCCATGAAACTACTATTATTTGCCGCGACCTCTATCTCATCTTAGTTGACGAGAAAGATTTCGTATGAAATTGACGTTACTATCGTACAAAAATCTTTTCGTTTCGTCAATGAAAAATTTTTCGCACATATGTACAAGGAGGAAGTGGAACGTATATAATTAAAGTGAGTACTCACTCACTTTAATGAAAGCGAGGGAACATGATGGCAATTCAATTGCAACGCGTAAGTAAACAGTTTCATAAAAAAGAAGTCATTCATGACGTGTCACTAGAAGTAAATGAAGGAGAAATTTTCGGCATCCTCGGTCCATCTGGGGCGGGGAAAACGACGCTCGTTAAAATGATCGCAGGTATCGATATGGCGACAGAAGGGGCGATTCATGTGCTCGGTGCGCGCATGCCGAACTTGCAAACGATGGCGCGCCTCGGGTTTATGGCACAATCCGATGCGCTATACAGCGAGTTAACGGCACTTGAAAATTTAGACTTTTTCGCCTCGATTTATGGACTAAAAGGGAAGAAGAAAAAAGAGCGCATCGAAGAAGTGTTGCAGCTTGTCAATTTAACGGACGATAGGAAAAAAGCGGTTCATCAATATTCTGGCGGAATGAAACGCCGTCTTTCGCTAGCGGCCGCGCTTCTTCATGAACCAGAAGTGTTGATTTTAGACGAGCCGACCGTCGGAATCGATCCGCTTCTTCGGCAAGCGATTTGGGAAGAACTTGAACGCATTCGTCAACGCGGAACGACGATCGTTGTGACGACGCACGTCATGGATGAAGCAGAAAAATGTATGCGGCTGGCGATGATTCGCGACGGACGGTTGATTGCCGTCGGCAGTCCAGACGAATTAAAGAAACAAACAGGCACAACGACGTTAGAACGAGCATTTTTACATTTTGGGGGGGCATATGCATGAGAATTCAAGCGATTGTCGTTCGCATTATTCGTCAGTTTTTTCGCGATAAACGAACGCTTGCGTTAATGATTGTTGCACCGATGTTTGTATTGTTTTTAATGGACTTAGTGTTTAACGGAGAACAATATGAACCGCATATCGCCGTTGATGCAAACGTGCCACAGCCGTTTCAAGACGCGTTAAAAGAAGCGGGGGCGCATGTGACGACGATGACAAAAGCGAAGGCGATGGACGAACTAGATGAGCAACAAATTGACGCGTTTATTGAAATGAAGCAAACCGCTTTCCGTCTGACGCTCGAAGGAAGCGATCCGTCCGTCAGCAAAACGGTGCTCATGACGGTGCAAAAAGCTGCGCAAACGCTTATGCCGCCGACGAAACAACTATTTGCGATCGACACGGTATATATGCACGGCTCAGAAAACATGGCGTTATTTGACAATTTCGGTCCGGTATTAATCGGCTTTTTCATTTTCTTTTTCGTCTTTTTAATTGCAGGGGTGTCGTTTTTGCGCGAGCGGACGAGCGGCACGCTTGAGCGTTTGTTAGCGACGCCGTTAAAACGATGGGAAATTGTGATCGGTTACGTCATCGGCTTTGGCATATTTACGACGATTCAAGCAAGCCTTATTTCTTCGTTTGCGATTTATGTATTAGACATGATGATGGAAGGCTCGATTTTGTATGTGCTGCTCATTACGTTTTTATTGGCGATGACGGCGCTCACGTTAGGGACGTTATTATCGGCATTTGCGAACAACGAATTGCAAATGATTCAATTTATTCCGCTCGTCGTCGTTCCACAAGTTTTTTTCTCAGGGCTATTTCATTTAGAAACGATGGAACCGTGGCTTCGTTCCGTTAGCTTTGCCATGCCGTTATATTACGGGGCAGATGCGTTAAGAGAAATTATGATTCGCGGAAAAGGGTTTGAAGCGATCGCCTTCGACGTATATGTTTTGATTAGTTTTTCTCTTTTATTTATGATATTAAATGTATTAGCATTAAAGAAATATCGAAAGTTGTGAGGATATGATGGACGAACGGCAACAGTTGTTTCATTTATTAAACGTCGATGGACAACAGCTAAGCGAAAAACAAATAAATATTTTACAAGCGGCCATTGACATGTTTGCAGAGAAAGGATATGCCGCGACGTCGACGAGCGAAATTGCGAAGCGGGCAGGGGTAGCGGAAGGAACGATTTTTCGTCATTATAAAACGAAAAAAGATTTGTTGTTGGCGATCGTGAAACCGACGTTATTTCAATCGGTTGCGCCGTTTTTAGCGAAAAAGTTTGTGAAAGACGTATTTGAAAACGAATATGAACATTATGAGCAGTTTGTGCGCGCTGTTTTTCAAAATCGGTATGAATTTGTGAAAACGTATTTGCCTGCGATTCGTATATTATGGCAGGAAATGTCATTTCACGATGACATTAAAACGCAGTTTCAAACGATTTTTGTCAATCATGTGTACGAAAAGTTTAAACAAATTGTCGAGCATTTTCAACAAAAAGGGGAGCTTGTTTCACTTCCGCCGGAGACGATTATTCGCTTGACGATTACGACAATTGCGGGTTTTTTATTCACTCGTTTTCTTCTCATGCCCGACGGTCCGTGGGATGATGAACAGGAGATGGAGCGGACGATTCAGTTTTTGATGAATGGACTAAAAGCCTAATCCATGTGCGGATTAGGCTTTTTCATGTTTCACAACGATGCGATCGTCTTCTACATCAATATGGATTGTACGAACATGTTCTTCATCAAGCAACACGTCGGCAATTTGGTCTTCGACATGTTCTTGCATGACGCGGCGGAGTGGACGAGCGCCAAATGTCGGATGATAACCAAGGTCAGCTAATTTTTCTTTCGCTTTGTCGCTCATTGTAACGGTCACCTGTTGTTCCGAAAGCGTGCGTTGCAATTCAGCGAACATGAGGTCAACGATTTGCAACATGTGCGCTTTTTCAAGCGGTTTAAATTCGATAATAGCATCGAGACGGTTTAAAAATTCTGGTTTGAAGTATAGGCTGAGACGTTGAAGCAAGTCGCCTTCGACATTCGTACCTGCGTTTGATGTCATAATGATGACTGTATCTTTAAAGCTGACGGTACGACCTTGGCTATCTGTTAAACGACCGTCTTCTAAAATTTGCAAGAACATATGTTGCACGTCTGGATGCGCTTTTTCCATTTCATCAAGCAAGATGATGCTGTAAGGGTTGCGGCGCACTTTTTCCGTTAATTGACCGGCTTCTTCATGACCAATGTAGCCAGGAGGTGCACCGATGAGTTTGGCGACCGCATGTTTTTCCATATATTCGCTCATGTCTAAGCGAATCATCGCATCTTTAGAGCCGAACAATTGTTCAGCAAGCGTCTTCGACAATTCTGTTTTACCGACGCCAGTTGGACCGACGAATAAGAACGAACCGATCGGACGGTTTTTCGCTTTCAAACCAGCGCGGCTTCTGCGAATGGCTTTCGCGATTTTTTTCACGGCTTCTTCTTGACCGATGACTTTTTTCGCTAAGTTTTCTTCTAAATGTTTCATTTTTGCTTGTTCATCAGCTTGGAGTTTGCCGACAGGGATGCCTGTTTTTTCTTCAATGATTTGTTGAATGTGCATGACGTCTACTACCGGTTGCTCAGCTTGTCCGTTTTGTTGTAATTGTTTTTCAAGCTGCAATTCTTCGGTGCGCAATTTGGCAGCGAGTTCGTAATTTTCTTCTTGCGCCGCTTTTTCTTTTTCTTTTCTTAATTGTTCGAGACGTTGTTCGATGGCTTCTTTATTTGTCGGTGTCGCTTTCAAGCTCACTTTTGAACCCGCTTCGTCTAACAAGTCAATCGCTTTATCAGGAAGGAAGCGGTCTTGAATGTAGCGATGCGACAAAGTGACGCATGCGTGAATCGCTTCATCTGTATATTTGACTTGATGGAATTGTTCATATTTTGGCTGAATGCCTTTTAAAATATCGATCGCTTGTTCGATTGTCGGTTCGTGAACGATGACTGGTTGGAAGCGACGTTCAAGCGCAGCGTCTTTTTCGATTTGACGATATTCTTTTAACGTTGTTGCGCCGATGATTTGCAATTCTCCGCGGGCAAGCGTCGGTTTTAATATGTTGCTTGCGTCCATGGAACCTTCTGCCGATCCGGCACCGACAAGTAAATGAATTTCATCGATGAATAAAATGACGTTTTTCCGTTGCTGTAATTCAGCAATTAATTGTTTCATTCGCTCTTCAAATTGACCGCGAATGCCTGTGTTTGCGACTAAGGAAGCGACATCGAGCACGTACACTTCTTTGTTTAATAGTTTCGATGGAACAGATCCTTCAACGATTTTAAGCGCTAATCCTTCGACGATCGCCGTTTTACCAACGCCCGGTTCACCGATTAACACCGGATTGTTTTTATTGCGACGATTTAAAATTTCAATGACGCGTTCAATTTCTTTATCGCGTCCGATGACAGGATCGATTAGTCCTGCTTTCGCTAATTGCGTTAAGTTGCGACCGAATTGGTCAAGCAATCCGTTTCGTTTCGGTTGTTGTTCTTGTTGTTGTTCATGTTGTTGGGCGTGGGAAACTGTTCGTTCAGCAAGCGGTGCGAAGAAGTCGGAGAACAATTGATCAAAACGATCGAAGTGGAATCCTGCTGGCACTTTTAATTGTTGTTTTTGTTTTTCATAGCACGCTTCGCAAAGGTGCAATTGTTGTTTGTCGTTATTTACTTGTACATGTAAAAAGATGTTTGCTTGATTTTGTTTACATACTTGGCACATCATAGGCACCAACCTCCTTTTTTGACTTTGACTATATTTGACCTTTCTGACTTTATTATAATTTGACCTTTTTTGACTTTCAAGACCTTTTTTAAAAAAAATAAAAATTTTTTTCGTGACGAAAAAAACTGCCGCGATGGGCAGTTATAAAAGCTTCGTCAGTTTGTCTGTAATTTTGACAATATGTTGTTGTACTTGGTGAAGTTCGTCGATTGCTTCGGCGCTATCGTTTATTTTTTCCGACACTTCTTGAAGCATATGAACCATCTCTAACACCGAGTTTGTAATATGATTC
>OFGS01000025.1_pt1 | contig 45617 bp, 41 predicted proteins | sample 1521851 | NCBI WGS metagenome assembly OFGS01 (sample SAMEA3142070, study PRJEB24117) | hot springs metagenome
ATATGGGAGCGTCCTTAGTGCCCCCAGGAGGAGGCTCATTTAACGCGGGTGGTGGTCAGTCTAGCTCTTACGGCGTTGGTTTTCAGCTGGGTCTGGCCTACAACATGGGAGACTTTATCTATGCAGGTATAACCTATCAAAGCCCTGTAAGCATGAAGTACAAGAAGGTATTTGACTCTGATGGTGATGGTACTTATGAAGACTTTAAGCTTGACCAGCCTCAGGAGGTTGCCTTTGGTATAGGTGTAAAACCTATGAAGAATCTCAAAGTGGGTTTAGACGTACGGTGGATAAACTGGAGTGGTGCGAAGGGTTATAAACACTTCAAGTGGGATGACCAGTGGGTTTTTGCGGTCGGCGGCGAGTACAAACCTACTGAAAAGCTAGCCCTAAGGCTTGGATATAACTTCGGAAAGTCTCCTATAAAGGGTGGGGCTAAGAATCCGGGAAATGCCAACAACATACCTAACTTCACCGTACCGTTTAGTGACTTTTTCATCGCCTACTTTAACCTTTTGGGCTTTCCAGCCATCACGGAGCACCACGTGACACTTGGTCTTGGATATGAGTTTACGAAAAACTTCAGCGTAGATTTTGCCTACAAACACGCCTTTAACAAGAAGGTAAAAGCTACGTCTATAGATCCTAATAATAATCAACGTCATGAAGTCGAAGCCCAAAACGCCCAGAATGCCATAGCCATAGGTCTTAACTGGAAGTTCTAAAAACCTTCGGGTCCCTTTAGGGGCCCTTTGCTTAAGGTAGGGTTAGGGGTTATAATCTTCTGTGAAGGAGAAGGACATGAAAAAGGCACTATCCCTAGGACTTTTGTCTGTATGTCTGTTCATAAACGGCGCTTCGTATGCACAGGTAAACCCATACTTAGCACCCGAGAGGGTTAACCCACGCCTAAACACAGCCATGGATGTTTCCAAGCTCATAAAGGATTTAGGTCATAGCAAAGTGGCGGTTGTGTTTATGGAAAACTCAGAGCTCTGCGCCATATTCGCCGGTGCCTTGGTAAGTGCGCTCAGGTTAAGGGGTGTGGACGCTTACTACGTTAGGGGTGGCGAAAAATTAAGGGAACAGCTTACAAAAATAAACCCTGACAGTATCTACATAGCGTACTTTGGTGAAAGACCTATAGATGAGGTGCAGAAAGAAACGATAAGAGACCTAAGGACTATGGCGGAAACCTACGCCTTTGCTCAGAAGTTGCCTAAACTACTGGTTCATCCATCTACCTTTCAGCAGGGCTTTATAGCCGGTTCCCTTGTTGATGATAAAGTCAACACCCTCTTGGAAAATCTTGACATAACCGCCTTCACTATACAGGACGGTAAAGTCCTTCCTGTGAAATTAGTGGTAAAGGACTTTGAGATAAAGGTAAGTGAGATAAAACCGAACGCAACACAGCAAAAGAGGAAAACATCCAGATAGGATTACTAGCTTCCTAAATAAGCATACGAGGTTAGAATAAAGGAGTGGGGTTATTGAGTGGAAGTTTTGCCCTTTAGAGTAAGCTGGAACAAAAAAACACAGCCCTGAGAAATATCATTAGAGAAGAAAAGGGATGAAGTTTATAATCCTTAGAGATCATCAGTTTAGGAGGTAGGTTATGCAGTTTAGACATGTGTTTGTTTGCGTAAACCAGAGACCACCCGGTCATCCCATGGGTTCATGTGCCGATAGAGGTAGTAGGGAAGTCTTTATGAAGTTTCAGGAAAAGATACAGATGGACCCTGAACTTTTTATGAGCACCGCAATAACCCCTACGGGCTGTCTTGGTCCGTGTGGTGTTGGACCAACCATAGTAGTCTATCCCGATGCGGTATGGTATGGAAACGTCAGACCGGAGGATGTTGAAGAGATCGTTAAAAGCCATTTAAAAGAAAACCAACCGGTGGAAAGGTTGGTGGTATCAAAAGGAAAACCACCCGGTATGTTCTAAGGGCATCCCATGCCCTTCTTTACAAAGGGATAGCTCCTTAACACGCCTCTAACCCTTTTACCCCTGATCTCCATCTCTACCTCTAAGCCTTCCCTTCTATACTCCAAATCCACAAAACACAAGGCTATGCCCTTTCCCAAACAGTAAGAGTAAGTCCCGCTGGATACATAGCCTACTTCTAATCCCTTGTACAAAAGCTTGTAGCCCTCCCGAGGCACTCCCCTTTCTGAAAGTTCCAAACCAAAAAGCCTACGCTTTACTTCCTTTTTTAGCATCTCAGACTTGCCCAGAAAGTCTTTATCCATATCCACAAACTTTTCCAAGTTGGCTTCTATGGGTGTTATATCCTCTCCTATCTCATGCCCATACAATGCAAATCCAGCCTCTATTCTTAAGAGGTCCCTTGCACCAAGCCCGCATGGTTTTGCTTGAGTAGATAAGGCTTTAAACAGCTCTATACCTTTGCTGATTGGCGCGTACACCTCAAAACCATCCTCCCCCGTGTATCCTGTACGTGATACTATCACATCATCAAACACACGGAAGTGGTAGTACTTAACGTCATTCACATTGAAGTACTTAGACAGCAGATCCTTTGCTGTCCTACCTTGGATGGCGATCTGGACGGTCCCTTCCGATATATCTTCAACCTTTAGATATTTTTCCAAGTGTCTTTTTACCTTGTCCCTGTTGGATGCGTTCACACACAAGAGTATCTCTTCTTTAGATAGCATGTACACCGTAATGTCATCCAGGATGCCACCGTTTTCGTTGGTCAAGAGGTTATACTGCACGCGCCCGGGGTAGAGTTTTTTCACGTCGTTGGTGGTAAGGTAGTTGAGCACTCCCAATGGATCACTGTCTTTAAGTACAAGCCTGCCCATGTGAGAAACGTCAAAGATACCGCATGAGTTCCTAACCGCTAAAGCCTCTTCCCTTATAGATGAATACTCTACAGGAAGCTCCCAACCATTGAAGTTTATAAACTTTCCCTTTAGTTCTCTGTGAATACTGTAGAGAGGTGTTCTCATAGTAAAATGATATCATGCTTCATTTATACGTGTTAAAACATTTTTTAAGACTTTTTTTAGTGATAAACATAATCTTTATAGGAGTTGTTATTTCTTACACTACTATGGATGTTATAACCGCTTTTAAAGAGAAAAAACTGGATATTTTGGTATCCTATATGTTTAATATGTCCCTTCTTACCTTCTTGTATCTTCTACCTATAAGTTTATTTTTGAGTTCTATAATACTGTTTAGAAGATTCTTTTCCAAAAAACTTGATTTGATAATTCAAGGTTTTAGTGTTCCACCTTTGGAAGTGGTCAAAAGCATATTGATATTAGCACTGTTTTTATCCGCAGTTAACACTCTTCTTAGTTTTAGCTTTTATCCTTCTGTCAAGAGAAGTTTGTTCCACATAGAGAAGGAGTTTAAGAAAAGGCAAAAAGTAGAAAAGCTTGTTTTAAACAACTTTTGGATAGCAGTCCAAGAAGATGGAGTTAAGAAGTTTGTAAACTTTAAGCTTATCGAACTTCAAACGGGCATGATTTATGGCTCCTTTATTGTTGAGGTTAGAGATAACAGCATAGCAAGGCTGATCCGCTCCGATAGGGGAAGGTGGGAAAACGATCAAGTGGTTTTAGAAAACGCTATAGTAGAAGATTTCCGAACGTCTAAAAGAGAAGAAAAAAACGTCATTATACCTCTGGTGAACATAAACGAGGTAGAAGGGATGAGTGAGAAGATAGACCACCTTAGCTTTGATTCTTTATTAAATCTTTACACGGTTGCCAAGGAGATAGGTCTAAATGCCAACATCTACATGTATGAAATCATGAACAGACTCACCTTATCCTTATTTCCCTTGTTTTCTACTGTTATAGTCTTAGGATATCTTCTCAAATACAGAGATTTAAGAATTCCCTCTGTGATCTTTATCGTGCTGGTCTTTTGCTTACTTTTAGTGATCACCGTACAAAAACTTATGGCTGAAAGATTTGGCATCAATCCAGTTTACAGCCTAATCTTTGGTGTTTTCTTTGTAGGGCTCTCCCTAAAGAGCCTTTACGATCTGGGCAAAGGATTCAGGGTCTAAGCTAGCACCACCTACCAAAAGCCCGTCAACGTCCTGTTTTGATAAGAAATCTTTAGCGTTGTCTTTGTTAACACTACCTCCGTACAGGACGCGCGTCGCACCACTGTGGTTAGGGTTTAGGGTGTAGAGAAGGTCCTTTATAAACCTATGAACAACCTGAGCGTCCTCCGGCGTTGCGGGGTTACCGCTACCGATAGCCCAAACAGGTTCGTAGGCTATGTCCAACATATCCGTTAGGTTTTCTACACCAGAGAGAGCCAGCCTTATCTGCGTCTCAATCACTTTAAAGGTAAGCCCCGCTTCCCTTTCTTCCCACTTTTCACCCACGCACAGAATGGGTCTTATACCTTTAGAGAGGCAGGAGGTAAGCTTTTTGTTTAGCAGTTCATCAGTTTCCCCAAAGATCCATCTTCTTTCAGAGTGTCCCACCAAGATGTAAGAAACACCCAGATCCTTTAGCATACTTAAGGATATCTCTCCTGTAAAAGCCCCTTTTTCTTCGAAATGGCAGTTCTGAGCTCCTAACCTTATCTGGGAATCTCTAAGCATCTCGTACGCTACGCACAGAGAGGTAAAAGGTGGACAGATAAGGACTTCCCTGTCTGTTACATCGCTGACCAACGGTTTGAACTTTTCTAAGTATTCTCTAGTCTCTTGAGTCGTTTTGTGCATCTTCCAGTTTGCTGCGATAAACTTCATACAGAATATTATAGATTTAAAGGTACCTGAGTATGGTAATGTCCTTTTGATCCGCTACTATTTTCATAAGAGCCTCGTATGCTAACCTGTACCTAGTGTACTCTACGATGCTCTCGGAAAGCTCTGCGTCTTCTATGTCCGATTTTCTTTTGCTTAGGACATCCTCTAAGTTTTCTTGCGTTGGCTGTAAGCTTTTGACCGTATGCAAAACACTCCCTACCTTAGACCTTTCCAAACCAACAAGGTCGTAGCTTCTTTTCATGGCAAACAGATCCGCATCGTCTGGTCTTAGACCCTCGTCTAACTTTCGCCTTAACCTATCTACCCATTCCAAGATGTTGGGGTTTTCAAACCCCGCAGAGAAGTCTCCAGTATCACCTTGTGGTATGCTAACTTGTAAACTGTCTGACAGATTAGTGGTAGTCAGCATGAGAGAGTATTTACCGTCTGGATTTTGAGATACAAAAGCTCTTAAGCTTGAAGAGTAGTTGTTGTTTATGTGGTCTACAAGCTCCTGAAGGTTTTGGGGTTGATTTGGGTTTCCGTAATTGATGGTTATAGGTGGCTGGTTTCCTACCTGCACTGTTATAGCCCCAGGGTTTGAAAAGTTGGCTTGGGGGTCTGTAAAGGAAACTCTAGATAAGAACATGTTGGTTGAGAAAACTCGTCCACCGTTGGAGAAAACCTCTACCTTAGTGTTTTCAGAGATCCACACTTCAAAGGGTGTATCGGATGCGGTGTACCCTAAGTAGTTTGGGCTGTTAGGGTCTGCGTCAAATGGTCTCTGGGTTAGACTAGAACCGCCGAATATGTAATTCTGACCTAATTTGTCATTTACTCTGTCAAGGATAAATTTTAATATCTTTTCAAACTCCTGGGCAAAGGATACTAGCTGATCTAAAGCGATAGTAGCATTCTTGGCTTGTATAGTCTTTTGGTAGAGCGTTTGTAGGCTGTCTTCTATCTTCCCAAGGTTGAACTCTACATAGCTCAAGTTTGTGTCTGCAAAGAGCCTGTTCTGAGAGTACTGAGAAAGCTGTGATATTTCCCTCTTGATGTTGAGTATATCAAAGGTTGCAAGAGGGTCGTCGGATATGTTTCTTAATCTTCTTCCTGTGGAGATCTCCAAAGCTTTCTCGGACAGGTTTTTCCTTATATTTCTGTCTTGTTCTATTAACAAGCCGTAAAGCAAGTTGTCTGGTACTTTCATAACTCACCTCACACCATGTTTAATGTAGCTTGTATGAGCTCGTCCATAGCGGTTATAGCTTTGGCTATGGCTTGGTAGCTCCTTTGCAGTTTCATAACTTCCATGAACTCCTTATCTATAGACACCCCTTGCAATTCCTGTATCTTTGCCTGTAAGGAGTTCAGCAAGGCAGTTTCTATCTCCTCACTTCTCTTTAGGTCGTGCAGCGTTGTGGATATAGAATTGGTCAAGCTTAAGTAGTGGTCTTTGGCCTTTTCCCACCACTCTCTGGAAAGGTCTGTAAACTCATCCGCCCTTGCGTAGTCTAAGTTGTTCATAATGATGTCTATGGATGGGTTTACCCTCATGCTCTGTATGTCGTAGCCCACGAAAAGCCTAGCTTTGTCTGTTGAACTCAATCCTAATCCCGTAGGATTACCTGTAGTATTATCGATTATCGAATACCCTCTATTTTCTGAGATTACCTCTAGCGAGTAGGTTCCATCTGGGTTTAACACCACGTTTGCCCTAAAGCCCACGTTGGCGTTGTTTATGGCGTCCGTTATATCCTCAAGGGTTTCAGTACCAGTTAGTGTTATATTTGCAGTGGATGATCCGTTCAGTGTTACACTTCCTGTTATACCTAGAGGAGTGTTATAGCTTGTAAAGCCTCCACTTATATAAGCCACTCCGTTAACCACTGGGAAGCTTACGTTGCCTATAAGGCTCTTAGCCACGTTTTCAAGCCTGTTTATGTAACCCCTTACGTCTTTACCTGCGTCAAGTGTTCCCTTTATCTTGCCTCCTGTCAAGAAGTCAGAGATGTCTATTTTGTTTCCATCCTTTGAGTTCCATTCTACCCCTCTGGTAGACCCGTTGTAGGACAGCTCCCAACTAATCTTATCCTCTACTAGCACAAAACCCTTACTTGTTTCTACTCTAACTCTTCCTATTTCATCTTCCTGAGCTTTTATGTTTATGTACTGGGAAAGCTCTCTAAGGTATTTGTCCCTCTCGTCCAGTAGGTTCTTATAGTCTTGACCCCTTGAGTAGGTCTGAGCGTAACTGACCAGCAGGTCGTTGTTTATCTTGGCAATCTTAGACGTTAGGTCATTTACCCTTTTTATATATTCCCTAACGTTAGAGTCTACGCCTTGGTCTATTCGGTCTAGGTCTTTTTTCCTATCCCTTATGTAGTAGGCTAAACTTTCAGCGGAAGCTTTCAGTTCAGAACGTGCACCTACGTTGGTTGGGTCCTTCATCAAGTTTTGGTAAGAAGTAAACATCCTGTTTAAGTATTCATCTCCGCCCAGTCCCCGAGTAAACTCCTGGAATATACTTTCTACAGAAGAGTTTAGTCTTATCCTCTCTTGGAAGTTGTTGACAAGGGAGTTCTTCTCGTTGCGCAGACCTATGTAGTAGAAGTTCTGTAGTCTGCTTATGGTCTCAAGATTTATACCCACAGGGACAAAGCTTTTTATGATGGGTTCTTCCTCTGCGTAATCTGGATTGTTAGCGTTGAGTATGTTTCTGTTCCTTATGTCTATAGACTTCCTAAGGATCTCCAATCCTTGCGAAGCTACGCCAAACGTGTATCCAAACATTACCTACTCCCTTTATATAAGTATCGGTACGTTCCCTTAAAATTATAGTCCTATGATAACGGAGTACGACGTATACCTGTTTAAGGAAGGCTCGCACTGTAGGCTCTACGAAAAGTTAGGCTCCCATGTAAGAAATAATGGAGTTTACTTTGCCCTCTGGGCTCCCAGCGCAGCTTACGTTTCTGTGATAGGCAGCTTCAACGAATGGGACAAGGGAAAACACCCAATGAGGCTTAGAGAAGATGGCTCTGGTGTATGGGAGGCTTTCATTCCTGAAGCAAAGATTGGAGACCTTTACAAGTACTTTATAGTTTCAAAAAACGGCTACGAGACAGAAAGGGCTGACCCCTTTGGCTTTTTCTACGAGATACCACCAAAGACTGCAACGGTTATATGGGATTTGAGTTATCAGTGGAAGGATAGAGAGTGGATGGATTCAAGAAGGCTAAAAAACTCACTTAGATCACCCATGAGTATATACGAGGTTCACTTGGGCTCTTGGAAAAAGAGGGGATGGGAATCCCTTAGCTATAGGGAGTTGGCTCAAGAATTGGTTCAGTACTGTAAAGATATGGGCTTTACGCACGTGGAGTTTTTGCCTATTATGGAACATCCCTTTTATGGCTCGTGGGGGTATCAGGCAACTGGGTACTTTGCTCCTACGTCCAGATACGGCACTCCTCAGGACTTTATGTACCTTGTGGACCAATTGCACAGAGCGGGCATAGGTGTGATCTTAGACTGGGTGCCCTCTCACTTTCCCACCGATGGCTTTGCCCTTGCTTACTTTGACGGTACCCACCTTTACGAGTACGATGACTGGAGAAAAAGATACCATCCAGACTGGAACAGCTACATATTTGACTACGGAAAAGGGGAGGTTAGGTCTTTTCTCTTGAGCTCCGCTCACTTTTGGTTTGAAAAGTACCACATAGACGGTATAAGAGTGGATGCAGTAGCTTCGATGCTTTACTTGGATTACTCGAGAAAACCCGGCGAATGGATACCAAACATTTACGGCGGAAATGAAAACTTGGAGGCTATGGAGTTTCTCAAAAGGTTAAACATGTGCATATACAGGGACTTTCCAGACGTTCAGACAGTAGCGGAAGAGTCTACCGCCTTCCCAATGGTCTCAAGACCCGTATACTTGGGCGGGCTTGGGTTTGGCATGAAGTGGGACATGGGATGGATGCACGACACCCTCTTTTACTTTTCAAAGGACCCCATCTACAGAAAGTACCATCACGATAAGCTAACCTTTAACATGTGGTACTTTTACCACGAAAACTTTGTTCTACCTCTTTCTCACGATGAAGTGGTGCATGGCAAAGGCTCACTCATAAACAAGATGCCCGGTGACTGGTGGCAAAAGTTTGCAAACCTGAGACTACTTTTTACATACATGTGGGCGCACCCTGGTAAAAAGCTTCTTTTTATGGGTGGAGAGTTTGGACAGTGGAACGAGTGGAACCACGACGCAAGCTTAGACTGGTTTCTGTTGGACTATCCCACGCACAAAGGCGTACAAAATTTAGTAAGGGACCTAAACAAGGTCTATAGAGAAAATCCGGCTCTTTACGAACTGGACTTTGACCCTACAGGTTTTGAGTGGATAGACTTTTCAGACTATGAGCAAAGCGTTATAAGTTTTTTGAGAAAAGATTCCACGGGTAAGAATATACTTGCGTGTGTTTTTAACTTTACACCTGTACCAAGACATAACTACAGGATAGGTGTTCCAATAGGTGGCTATTGGGAAGAAATCATAAACTCTGACGCTAAAGAGTACGGAGGCTCGGGAATGGGAAACTACGGAGGCAAACACGCAGAGAGCAAACCATGGCACGGAAGACCCTACTCTTTGAGCTTAACACTGCCACCCTTAGCAGGATTAATTCTTAGAGCTAAGATGTTATAATTTTTTTATGATCAGGCACTTTCTAGACCTTTGGGAGATAACTCCAGAAGATGGGTGGGAGATACTAAGGTCAGCCAAAAGAATAAAGGAAACAAGACTCAAAGACGACTCTCTGAAGGATAAGAACATAGGTCTTTTGTTTACAAAACCTTCTACGCGGACACGCGTATCCTTTGAGGTAGCCATTAGAGACCTAGGCGGAAATGCTGTATTCATGTTGCAAGATAGTTTGCAAGTTTCAAGGGGTGAAGACCTGAAGGATACAGCTAGAACGCTTTCTAGGTACCTGGATGCTCTTATCATCAGAACCGACTCCCACAGAAGTTTAGAAGAAATGCGCAATTACTCCAGTATACCCATAATAAACGCCCTGACGGATATGTCCCATCCTTGTCAAGTTTTAAGCGACGTGTTTACGCTGTACGAGTGGTACCAAGAAGATGTAAGGAACATAAAGATAGCTTACGTAGGTGATGGGAACAACGTATGCAACACTTGGTTGGTATCCGCTGGACTCTTTGGACTTAACCTCTACGTCTCTACCCCGGAGGGTTATGAACCTAGCAGCTACTACTACCAAGCTGGAGAAGACCTTTGTAAAATCACAGGTGGTAATATCTACCTTACTCCTAACCCTATAGAAGCGGTAAAGAACGCCCACGTAGTCTATACCGATGTTTGGGTCAGCATGAACCAGGACAGAAAAGAGGAGAAGCTTCAAGCTTTAAGACCTTATCAGGTTAACGCGAAGCTTCTCTCTTACGCAGATGCCAACGTGAGAGTTATGCACTGTCTACCTGCAAAAAAGGGCGAGGAGATCACAGAAGATGTTTTTGAAGCTCACGCGGAGTACATATTTACGCAGGCGGAAAATAGGCTACATACTCAAAAAGCCCTGCTTAAGTTTCTTCTGGCTAATTTAGATACCTAAATTACCTTCCAAATCTTTTAGACACACCACCCACCTTGGTGGAGAGAGGTTTGTGCTACAACCAAGAGAGCTAAGGTCGTAGATCTTGAAAGCTTTGGGATTGGATGGCTCGTATACGAAGAAAAAGGGGGTACTAGGAGGAATATGTCTATTTCCCTTTTTCCACGCTACGACTTCCCTTAGTATTTCTTTTAGCTTCTCTTTTGCCTTTTCTTTTGACAACTCTTCTTTCTTATTTTGAACAGTGTCTACGTACAGCCAACTCTCACCGTCTATAGTTTCTATTATCTCTAAGACTCTGTCTTCCGATGGAATGCCATAGAACCTCATAATGAATTAGTATAAGGTTCGTAGAGTGTTTGTGAAGGGTTTAATCGTAGGTGGTAGATGAGATAGTACCATCTTCGCGAAAGTAAATTCTTGGGCGCCTTCTTTTTGCAAATTTCTTTAGCTCCTTTATTAGCTCTTCTGGTAATCCAGCGCCGGGTTCTGGTGCGTAGTTTACAGAATAGGCTTTTCTTATTGAATGTTGTAAAAAAAAGATATGAAGATATGGAAAGTAAACCTGCAATAAAAGACATAAGGCTTTGTTGCATAAATCAAAGGAGTAGCTACCTTGCTAAACAAGGTCAGTCCTTATTCTTGATGCTCTTTAGTAGCAATTTTAGTTAGCCACAGCTCGAAATTCTCCCCCAGCGTCAAAACCGTTACATTCCTTCACTTTAGCAGGATGTGTTTACTTATACAATAAAGTCGTCAGAATTTAACAATCGGGGATATTAGAAAAGAGGGACTTATCCAAAAAGGTCCCTCCATAAACCTCTAGCCCATTCCTCGTAACGCTTTGCTGTTGTGGCTTTTCTTACATTGTCCTCTAAGTGCTTAGGTATGAACCTTTTAGTTTTTGCATCGTAGGTAAAGCTGGTTTCAGTCATTATGGCTTCTTTGTCACTGACCATGGCGTAGCATATCATCTGCAGGTACTCACGCTCCACTGGCTTGCCTGTTATCCTAGAGTTTATCACCTTCGCCAAAGCCTTTGCCTGTGAATGCGCTGCGTAGCCACTTTTCGGAAGGTACGTTTGGGCCGCATCACCTATGACGAAGACGTTCTCCACCCTGCTCTCAAAGGTTAATGGGTCCACTTGTGCCCATTTTTCTCCCTTCTTTAACAAACCTATCTTTTCCAAAAGACTGTTAGCCTTCATAGGTGGTACTATGTTGGCTATGTCGTACCTAAAGTCTCCATTAGTAGTTCTTACCACTTTCTTGTTTACGTCCACTTCTTTTACCTGGGTGGACGTTACGTAAGTAGCTACGTCCTTATACATGTCGTAATAAGCAGATAGGAAACCTTGCGAGTTGATGATTGGTCTGTCGTTGGCGTCTATGAAGTATATGTGAGCTTTAAGACCAAGTCTCTTTATCATACTGGCTATGAGAGCAGCCCTTTCGTAAGGTGCTGGTGGACACCTGTAGGGTGGTTCTGGAACTGTCATGACGATGTCTCCTCCCTCAAACTCATCCAGCAGTTTCTTCAAGTATATATGCTCTGAACCGGGTTTAAAGGCAGGCGGGTTATGAACTAGGGACTCTTTGTAGCCGGGCACACTATCCACGTCGTAATCTATCCCCGGGGAGAGTACAAGGAAATCGTACTTTATTCTCGTTTCTGTGGTTATAACCTCCCTTTTAGAGAGGTCTACGTTCACTACCCTGTCGTTTACAAACTTAACGTTGTACTTAAGTGGAAGGACATTGTAAGAGAAGCAAAGGGAAGTAAGTTCCATAAGCCCTGCTAGGTAATGGTTGGACATGGGGCAGGACATAAAGAACGGTCTTTCCTCGATCAAGGTCACCGATAGCTCGGGATTTTCCTTTTTTAGATACTTTGCCAGCGTGACGCCACCATAACCACCTCCAACAACCACCACTTTGGCTTTTGCTGACTTACTTGTCATCACCTGCGCACTGGCTATAGGAGATGTAATAGCCAAAAGACCTGCGGAAAAACCACCTACTAGAAACTGCCTCCTACTAACATCTGATGATGTTCTGTACATAGCGCTCCACCTCCATAACTACACATCTATCTACTAAAGCTCTCGCTTTTGCTGTAGAGCCGTACTCGTTTCTCAAATCTTGCTTGTAAAGGTCAAAGAAACTGCTAAACTGTTCTACACCTAGGACGCCTACAGCATAAATCTTATCTTCCTCTTGTTTCAGGATTATAGCTGCCAGCGGAACCTCTGCAGGACCGTCTAAGGGCACGCCTCCCTGTTTGGGGTCATAAACAGCCAAGTGAGCACAGCACTGTATTATTCCACTCTTTTTAGTAGTTTCCGATGGTTGACCTTCTGGATAGTAGTTTATAAAGGAGTAGGTCTTGGTCGGGTAGCTCCATTGATGGGCACATATAGCGGAGTACGCCACGATGCTTTTCTTGCTCCCTATACCACCTTCCCACATGTAGGATTGACCATTCTTAAGCTCTATTTTAACAGGCTTAACCTCAACATCTAGGTTTAAGAGATAGCATGGTGTTGAAGCATGAGGATAAAAGAATATGTAGCTCTTTTGCGGCTGTATGTCTCCTTCTTTGAAAGGGCTCCCATCTTCTTTCACGAGCAAGGCTTTGTTGTACTTTTTAGCCAAGTTTTGCTGTGCGGAGAGCGCTCTAGAAAATACACTTGCGTCTATCGCTGAAGCGACAGCTACGGTAGCACATGCTTTGATAAAGTCCCTTCTATCCATAACACTGTACCTCCTGCGTTTTGAGTCCTTACCTACCTTCTATGTTAGATATTAAAGGTTTTTTATGAAAGATGCGTGAAATGTAAAGGGGAAGGGGGCCTGGGAGCCCCCTGAGCGAGTATCAGGCAAACATGTCCCTGTATATGGCTCTTGCCCACTCGTATGTAGCCTTGCCTAGATCCGTAGACCTTTCATTGATAACTTTGGGTTTGGGTGTGATCTTCTTTTCCTTCTCGTCGTATTCATACGTAACGTTTATGACGATGGCTTCAAAGGGGTCTCCGTTGACCATGGAGTAGCACGTATTATCTGGAAGTGTAGGTTTTACCTCCTTGCCCTGTATCCTGCCTGCTATTATCTTGGCTACGATTTTGCCCTGTGAGTTTGCCATATGACCACTCTTAGGATAGGGAACACCTCCTATGACATCGCCAACTAAAAACACGTGCGGGTCAGACTTTGCTTGGAAGGTTAAAGGATCTTGGTCTGCCCAACCGGTGGGCTTTCCATCTTTGTCCTTGGCTATAAGATCAGCCATCCAAACAAGTTCTCCAGCTTGGTGCGGTGGGTTTAAATTGGCATCTGCAAACTTGAAGTCCCCTGCTGTTGTCTTTACAACCTTCTTAACAGGGTCTACTTCCTTTATTTGAGCCTTTGGAACGTACTCTACTATACCCAGATATAGTTGTTCATAAGCCGCCCTAAAGCCGGGGCCTTTGGGAGCTATATCATCCTTGGGATCTAGGATTATAACCCTTCCGTTTACTTTGTTTTTCTTGAAGACGTGAGCTACTGCTGCCGCCCTTTCGTAGGGAGCAGGCGGACACCTGTAAGCTCCAGGCGGGACAGTGATAATAAAGTCGCCCTCTTCAAACTCCCACACCTTTCTTTTTAGAGCTATGTGCTCAGATCCAGGGATAAAGGCGGATGGAAAGTTCATCTTGGTGTAGTTTATCATGTCCTTGTTGTCTCCAAACCAAGCACCGTAGTTGTACCTAATACCAGGAGCTAATACCAAGTAGTTATACTCTATGTACCCATAAGGCGTGTAAACTCTCTTTTTGTCCCTTTCTATCCCAAGAATACTCGTGTTTATGAACCTATAGCCGTACTTAGAAGCCGGTTGGTTATAGTCGTGGGACAAAAAGTCTAGGTCTACGAGCCCCGCAAGCCATACGTTGCTTATGGGGCATGAGAAGAAGTTAGGTCTCTTTTCGATGAGAACAACGTCGATGTTAGGATTTTCTTTCTTGAGGTACTTTGCCACCGTAAGTCCAGCCCATCCTCCACCTGCTATTACAACTCTGTTGCCCTTGGGTGGTGGAAGCATAGCCTCTTTTTTAACGACAGTTTCCGCTGCAGCAAAGACTAAATTAGAGGTTGAAGCCAGTGCCAAGGCTCCTATTCCAACTCCCTTGATTAGGTCTCTTCTTGAGACGTTCATGTTTGCACCTCCTTGTATATATTGTTTACCTTATCTTCCAAAATAATAGTACAAGGATAAAAACAGGATGTTCACATTTGCTAATAGGTTTATAAGAAAGTTTTATTTGAGAATTTTCTTAATTTCTTATTTCGTACATTCAGCGATCCTTATTGGTAAGAGATATCGAAGTGCAGGGAACGAGAAGAAATATTCGTAAGAAATCTTCATTCACCTATCAACATCTTATCTACCTTCTGTATCTCTTGATAAAGGCTTTTCAAAATGTCTTCATAGTCTGCCCTCCCCTCTTCTACAGCATCCATTAAGCTCTCTAAGTATCTTGTAAATTCTTCAGTTAAAAAATCTCTAATTTCTTCTACGCTTTGAAGGTAATCAAACACCTCTTTACCGAGTTTTGTGGGTATCAAAAAGCCACTTCTATCTATGACATATCCTCTCTCTATTAACTTTGAAACTATTGTGGCGTAAGTGGAAGGTCTACCTATTCCCCTCTCCTTCATACGCTGTACTATCTCACCTTGCGTAAAAAGGTATGCTTTTGGCTGCTGTTTGAGCTCAGCCGTAACTTTTAGTAATCCCGATCTTATTTGATAGACCTCGTAAGGTAAAAACCTGTTCCAGCCATCTTCCAAGATTTGGATGGGCAACTTTAGAATCTGTTCTTTGTCTATGGTGGTTATCTTTACAGTTGCCACCTTTACCTTTATAGCTCTCGTCTGGCTTGCCATAAACCTGTTAAATATGAGAGTGTAAACAGATAAATGATCTTTACCTATTCCTTGAACCTGTCCACTGAGCATAAGGGATCTTAGATCCTCTGGGTCTATAGGCTTTGTGGGTCTTATACACTCGTGAGCACCTTCTTGGGACCAGGGTCTTGGATGTACGTAGTCCTTGCCCAGCTCTTCGCTTATGTACTCTTTAGCTAAGCCCATTCCAACGTCTGAAACCCTCAGGTAATCAGTCCTATGGTAAGTTATGTATCCAAGCTCAAAGAGATCTTGCAATATTTCCATTATTTTTGAAAGGGAGAGTCTAAAACGTTCGCTTGTGTCTTTTAGCACGGTATCCGTCCTGTAAGGCGGTGGTGGGTTTACCGTTTCCTCTTTGGTTTCCAGAATGTCTAATTTGACGATGTCTACCTTGTTTAGAAACTCAAGCGCCTTCTTTTTATCTTCAAAGAGAAACTCCAGCGTTAGGTTTGTATCCTCTGGCTTTAATAACACCTTATAGACCTTCTTTCTGTACTCCTTTTCCCTTTCTATGATCCAGCCAAGGACGGGTGTCTGCACTCTGCCTGCTGAAAGCCAGTTCTTACCACAGGCTTTTTGTAAAACTTGGGAAAATTCAAAGCCTACCCAACGGTCGGATATCCTTCTAACCACCTGAGCTTTTACCAAGTTTTCGTTGAACTCTCTTGGTTCCTTTATCGCCTTTACAATTGCCTTTTTGGTAATCTCGTGGAACTCCATCCTCTTTACGTTGCTTACAAAAGGTTTTAGCAAGTTCATCAAATCCCACCCTATCTTCTCTCCCTCTGTGTCAGGGTCTGTTGCGATCAAAACCTCTTTCGCTTCAAGAGCCATAAGGCGCAAGCTACTAATAATCTCCTCTTTCCCTTCTATAGTTTCGTAGTAGGGTAGTATGGCATTGTCCACATCAACACCGTGAAACCCGCGTTCCTTGTTAAGGTCTAAAACATGACCAAGGGAGGAGCTTATCATCAGATACTTATCTTCCATGGAGGTTTCTAAAAGCTCATGGTCTCCCACCCTCCGCCTTACAGCTTTCCCAAAGAAGTTGGCTATGGTACGTGCCTTGTTAGGAGATTCTACCAGAATAAGCACAGGGTCTAAAAGTTTTGCACTCTCTGGTTTTTCCTCTCCAGAAAGAAAAGCCCTGATCTTTTGTCTATCGCTGTCAACCTGCTTGAGTATATCTTGTATATCTACTTCCTCAAAGCCTTTAAAGACTATATCCTCGCTAAACCATCGTACTTTTTTCTGAAGGTGCTTAAAGGCTCTCTTGTCATCCACTAAAAGAACAGATAAGCCCTTGCTTATACCACCTGCGTACATGCGGGAAACTCTACCGCTTGCTTGTAGATAACCTGTAGCGTCCGAAACAACAAGGTAGTAATCCTTTTCTCCCATCCTTAGGGTTATCTCATCCGACGATTCTATCAACGCTCTCACTTCTTCAGAAGTTAGGAAGTCCCTTATGTTCTTTGTCATATTTTCTATCTGTGCTCTTAACTCTGGATGTGCCCTGATGAAGTCCTCGCTTATGTACTGGTACTTTTTAAGCCTTTCTATCCAGTTCTCTACTTCCCTTACCCTCTGAGGTATGTGTTTAGCCACTAAAGACCTTATGGACATAAGTGCCCAAAGAAGGGATGAGGGATTTTCCTCGAACTTCAAGGACACCTCTATCTTGGGAACGCCGTAAAAGATGGCGTATCTAACCACGTGTGGCATATCAAAACCACGTGCTAAGGGATTCCTGTAAGAAGCTATGCCTACAAGAAGGTCTATGGCACCAGACTCGTAAGCTTTTAACCCGTTCTCGTTCAGCTCTTCATATGAAAGCGCCTCTATTTTGTGCTTTTTTAGTTCCTTTACAAGCTCGTCTATGGCTTTCTTCCCAAGGTCAGAGGACACAAACAAAAGCCCACCCTTTCCAAGAATTCTAACTAGTTGAATAACGTGGTCTGCGCTTAACTTGTTTACCTCTATGTATGTGTCTTCCACGTTTCTAAGGTAAAAGGTCGGCGCGCCTACTTCAAATCCCAGCAGTTCCCTAAAGAGTTTTACCCTGTTGGACTTTGGGTTTGAGGTGGCGGAAGAAACCACTAGAACAGCTTTTTTATCCCTGTGCACAGCGTTTAGGCTCTCTGTTAAATCCTTTATCCTATCCCAATCTTCCTGCGATTTGTTTGGCTTACTCTTTATCCTTATGAGCTCTATTGCTTTTTCTATATCCTCTTTAGAAAATCCCATTAAGCTAAGAACTTTATCCACATTCCGAGCGGTTTTCAAAAAGGAATCTACGTCATCCACGAATATAAAATCAAAATCCGTGGGCATCTTATCGTAGTTTTTGTAGAGGAACATGGAGGTAGTCAAGAGCACTTTAAAATCCCCCGATTGAAGTCTTTCCCTTTTTTCCTCCTTTTCTTTTTGGTTGTCATCGCCAAAGAAAAGAAGGTCTTTTTTATCAACACCAAAGGAAAGAAGTTTTTTCTCCAGCTGAGAAACTAACATTTTTGTAGGTACGAGGATGTAGGACCTCCTCCCTTTCATAGCAAGGTACGCCGCCACAGATACACCGAAGGAGGTCTTGCCCACACCGGTGGGTGCAAGCAGGGCAAAAGACCTTCCCAATAGAACTCTCTTCATCCAGGTGGACTGTAAAGACCAAGGTTTAGAACCAATTCTTCTTTCAAAGAATCGTTCCCAACCCTCGCACTCCTCCCTAATTTTACATAACTCACTTATAAGCCCCTCTATTTCTATGTTAGAGCATACTTCTCCTATCTTTGGCATGCATCTTTGGCAGGGAAAACCCAGCTCTAACCTTTCTGAGGCAATATCGCCACCACAGTTGGGACAAAGTCCTATAAACACACTCTTAAGCATCCTTTTATATATAACACATCAACTATTTGAGCTTAACCATACTTTAACAAATTGTCAAAGGTAGCTTATATTTTATACTTTTATCAACCCAGGAGGTAAACAAGTTGAGAAAGGGTGCGGATATTGTAATAGAGGCTTTGAAAGCAGAGAAGGTGGAGGTCATCTTTGGACTGCCGGGCGGTGCCATAATGGAGGTCTACGATGCATTGTACAGAGATGGTGGAATAAAGCACATACTGGTCAGGCACGAGCAGGGTGCTGGGCATATGGCTGAAGGTTATGCTAAGGCTACTGGAAAGGTTGGCGTTGCCATGTCTACTTCGGGACCCGGTGCTACTAATCTAGTAACCGCCATAGCGGATGCCTATATGGACTCGGTTCCTACGGTCTTTATAACGGGGCAAGTGCCCACGCACCTTATAGGAAACGACGCCTTTCAAGAGGTAGACATAGTGGGTATAACAAGACCCATAACCAAACATAACTTTTTGGTTAAAAGGATAGAAGACCTGCCCCTTATAATACGTCAAGCCTTTTACATAGCAAGGACTGGTAGACCCGGTCCTGTGCTCATAGATATACCAAAGGACATAACTCAAAAGCTTTCTGACGTAGGAATACCAAGCGAAGAGGAGGTGAAAGCTAGTTTACCCGGTTATAAACCGCATGTAGAGGGTAATCCGCAGCAGATAAAGAAGGCTGCAAAAGCTATAATGGAGGCAAAAAGACCGGTTCTTTACATAGGTGGTGGAGCCGTGCAAGCGGAAGCCCAAAAGGAGCTCGTGGAGCTTGCGGAGCTTATGAAGATACCCGCGACCACCACCAACATGGGTAAAGGAGCCTTTCCAGAAAATCATCCCCTCTCCCTCCATATGCTCGGTATGCATGGAACATACTATGCCAACATGGCGGTGTACAACTGTGACCTTCTAATAGCGGTAGGTGCACGCTTCGATGATAGGGTTACGGGTAAGATAGACGAGTTCGCTCCCCAGGCAAAGATCATACATATAGACATAGACCCCGCATCCATATCGAAAAACATAGTCGTAGATATTCCTATTGTGGGAGACGTAGGTATAATCCTTAGAAAGCTTCTGGAAGAAATAAAGAAGGAAGGAGCGAAGGTACTCTACCCAGAGGAAAGGCAAAGGTGGCTAGAGCAAATAGAGAAATGGAAAGGGTTGCACCCCCTTACATATCAAAAGTCTGATTCTGTGATAAAACCTCAATACGTAATAGAGCAGATCTGGAAAGCCACTAAGGGCGATGCCATCATATCCACGGGCGTAGGACAGCATCAGATGTGGGCAGCCATGTTTTACAAGTACTCATACCCACGTCAGTTTATAAACTCCGGTGGACTTGGGACGATGGGCTTTGGACTGCCTGCTGGTATAGGTGCTAAGATAGGAAGACCGGACAAGGAGGTTTTTGTGATAGATGGTGATGGGTCTTTTGTAATGACCATGCAGGAGATAATCACAGCGGTGCAGTACAAGATACCCGTAAAGGTGGCCATAATAAACAACGGATACTTGGGCATGGTTAGACAGTGGCAAGAACTCTTCTACGACCGTAGATACTCGGAAGTGGACCTGTCCGTTCAACCAGACTTTGTAGCCCTTGCTCAAGCTTGTGGAGCAGTAGGCTTTAGGGCTGAAAAACCTTCCCAAGTTAGGGAGATCATAGAAGAGTCCCTTAAGATACAAGACAGACCAGTGATCATGGACTTTGTAGTTGACAGGGAAGAAAACGTCTTTCCCATGGTACCAGCGGGAAAGTCTTACAGGGATATGATACTCGAAGATGGTAAAAAGAAGGTGGAAGCGGAAACTATGTACCTTGTGGGCTAAGGAGGTAAATTATGCCAGATACAGTAGGGAAAACCCTTATGGAAAGCGTTAAAACACCCCTTACTAGAGAGCTAAAAAAGGGAGAGGTTCGTAGGCACATTATAAGCATCACAGTAAAGAACGAGGTAGGAGTGCTAGCACGCATAGCCACATTAATAGCGGGCAAGGGCTACAACATAGAGGATCTTTCGGTTGGTGAAACTCACGAAAAGGGTATATCTAGAATGACCTTAGAGGTGATAGGTGATGACATAGTGATAGATCAAGTAGTAAAACAGCTTAGAAAGCTCATAGATACCCTAAAGGTCAAGGACCTTACAGACATTCCACATGTGGAAAGGGAGCTTGCGCTCGTAAAAGTTCACACTGCATCACCAAGAGCTAGGGATGAGGTCCTAAGACTTACTGAGATATTCAGAGGTCGGATAGTGGACGTATCACCAGACACTTACACAGTGGAGATAACAGGAACCACCGATAAGATAAACGCTTTTGTAGAGATGGTAAGGCCTTTCGGTATTAAAGAAATGGCAAGGACTGGCAAGGTAGCTCTAAAAAGAGAGATGCAAAGCGTGGAGGAGGAATAACATGCAGATAAAAAGTTATAAGATGGAATCCATACCACCTAGCTTGGGTTTATTCCTTTATGAAGATGACTTTTCAAACCTTGAGGTGTTAGGAGAGCTGAAAACTCTAGCGGAAAGGCTTTTAAAGATGGAGAACTTTAAAGGAAAAGAAGACACTCTGGCTAAGGTCTTGCTTGTTAAAGCGGATCAGGTGATAAGCTTGTATGCTGTAGGCCTTGGGAAAAAGGACAAAGCTGACCTGGACACTTTTAGAAGAGCAAGCGCCATACTTTGCAAGAGGGCAAAGAAGGACAAGGTGGAGGAGCTGACCGTCTATGCGGGTGATAGCTTGGATTACAAAAGGTCCAAGGCTATAGCAGAGGGTCTAATTTTAGGTGATTACAGCTTTGACAAGTACAAAACAAAAAAGGAAGAGGAAACAGTGCAGATAAAAACGGTGAACATACATATGGGAAACGAGGATGGTATAAGGGTAGGCACTGTTATAGCTAAGGGGCAAAACTTTGCTAGGGACATAGTCAACGAGCCAGGCAACGTGATAAATCCTATAACCTTTGCGGAGCTTGCAAAGAAAACTGCAGAAGAGTACGGACTTGAGATTAAAGTCTACGATGAAAAGCAGATACAAGAGATGGGAATGTTTGCCCTTTGGAGTGTGGGCAAGGGTTCATCCACACCTCCCAGGTTTGTACACTTAACTTACAAACCTAGCGGAGAACCAAAGGATAGGATAGCTATTGTAGGAAAGGGTTTGACCTTTGACTCGGGTGGTCTCAACATCAAGACAGGTGATTACATGAGAACTATGAAGATGGACAAGTCTGGAGCCTGCGCCATGCTCGCCATAATGACGGTGATAGCTCAGTTAAAACCTAACGTAGAGGTTCATGGTATAGCAGCTCTTGCGGAAAACATGCCAAGCGGAACCGCTTACAGACCCGACGACATCATAAAAGCCATGAACGGTAAGACCATAGAGATAGACAACACAGATGCAGAAGGAAGAGTGACCCTTGCGGATGCTCTATCGTACGCCTCTAAATTGAAACCATCTACCATAATAGACATGGCGACACTCACGGGTGCATGTGTAGTAGCTCTTGGAGAGTACACCGCAGGACTTTTCAGTAACAGCGACGAGCTTTCGGAAAAACTCTTAAGCATATCGAAGGAAACGGGTGAACGGCTTTGGTTGTTGCCTTTGGATGACAAAAGGTTAAGGGAGAAGATCAAAAAGGGTCCTGCGGACGTTGTCAACTCAGGAGGAAGGTACGGAGGAGCTATAACAGCAGCCATGTTCCTAGAGGAGTTCGTAGACGAAGGCATAAAGTGGGCACACCTGGACATAGCAGGACCAGCTTACTTTAAAGAGGAGTTTGGGTACTACACCAGAGGAGGCTCTGGCTTTGGTGTCAGAACCTGCGTAGAGTACATACTTTCACTGGATTCTACCTGAAGCTTTTTAGCCCCTTTGGGTCTCTTCTTTAAACTTGGTCCTTATAAGCTCCCAGGACCAGCTCGTCGCTTCCGTTATAGGTTTAACCTTACCTACATCCTCTTCTGTCCCTTCTACCCACACGTACTCTCCATCTCCCAAGGCTTTCTTAAACATATCCAATTCATTAGGCAAAAGCGGTCTTCCCTTTCTCACCTTAAACTACCTCTATGTTGATTATACAACAGACTTCGTTGCGTAAATGAACAGGCAACAGTAAAGCATGGTGATTAATCGTGAGCTTCTTAGGTAAGAAAAAGAGGGTAATCTTTACCTACGCATCAGTCTACAAGGCTTTGTTGCATAAATCATCGGATTAATGTTTCTTTTTATAATATTTGGACTTGTATTCCATACCAAATCCTTCAACACTTTGTTTGCAATAGATTGATAATAGCGACTTTTCCTGATAGCAAGTTTGAATTCTTTTGAAAATTCTTGTTCAGTTCTTCAATTTTTTTTGATAATTTTCCTTTGATGTTTTAATTTCCTAGCAACTTCTTCGATGGTAAACCGACCAAAATTAAAACTCCATCAATTCCTTAAACTCGCTTTCAATTACTTTTGCTCCTTTTACAAAGCTATCTCCATTTTCAAATTTTATGAAAGCATAACACAATTTTTGCAAACACGATTCTGGCTATGGCTTTGTTGCATAAATCAAAGGAGTAGCTACCTTGCTAAACAAAGTCAATCCTTAAAGCTCTTTAGTGGCAATTTTAGTTAAGCACATCTCGAAATTCCCCCAGCGCCAAAATCGCTATACTCCTTCACTTTAGCAGGGTGTGTTTGTTTATGCAACAAAGTCATTCAACAAAGCCAGGACATGTACTAAACTGGTATATAAATCAGCCATTTACATAATTTATGCAACGAAGCCTTTTTATTGCATCTATTGCATCGCTTTTTGATGACATCTTCTCTGAACAAGATGGTAAGATTGCCATGTATTACCATTGTGTGTTCATCTACATGCAACAAAACCCTATTGTATTGATCTGATTATATAAAGACCAGCTCGGATAGAACTGGTCCTAAGCTTTTAGAGCAAGTCGTATCTGTCTAGATTCATGACTTTATCCCAAGCTTTTACAAAGTCATGAACAAACTTCTCAAGCCCATCATCAGAAGCATAAACTTCAGCTATACTCCTTAGCTGTACATTGTGACCCACTATGAGGTCTACACGTGTAGCTGTCCATTTACGAGCGCCCGTTCTTCTATCAATACCTTCGAACACTTGACCAAAACAAGTCTCTTCACCAATAGGTCTCCATTCGATAGAGTTGTCCAACAAGACAAGTTAACAAAGAAATCGTTAGACAAAACTTTAGGTCTATGAGTGAATACACCGTGTGAAGCATTTTTGTAGTTGGCATTTAATACTCTCATCCCACCTAAAAGGACTATAGATCTCCGGTGCTGTTAGTGTAAGGAGCTGTGCCCTATCTATTAACAATTCCTCTGGTTTGAAAGGTATCCTGATGTTAGGTTTTATATAGTTTCTAAAACCGTCCGCGTAAGGTTCTAACCACGCTTGGTTTTCCACGTTTGTTAACTCTTGGGTAGCGTCTGTTCTTCCAGGTGTAAAAGGCACCTCTACATTCATATCCAATTTCCTAATTGCTTCTTCTACCGCTGCACATCCTCCCAGTACGGTAAGATCTGCCATGGAAACCTTCTTACCACCCTTTGCGCTATCGTTAAATTCCTTTTGAATACTTTCAAGTACAGTAAGCACCTTTGATAGCTGTTCTGGCATGTTTACATCCAAATTTCTCTGTGGTAACAGTCTGATTCTTCCTCCGTTAGCCCCACCACGAAAATCGGAGTCTCTAAAAGTTGCGGCTGATGACCACGCTGTATAAACCAATTCAGAGATTGAAAGACCAGAGTCCAATATCTTCTTTTTGAGATGCCTTACATCCTCCTGGTCTATCAATTCGTAATCACGTGGTGGTATTGGGTCCTGCCAGAGGAACTCCTCTTCTGGAACTTCTGGTCCAATATAGCGAAGTTTCGGTCCCATATCTCTGTGAGTTAGCTTAAACCAAGCTTTAGCAAATGCTTTTTCAAACTCTTCAGGGTTTTCCAAAAAGTGACGCGCAATCTTTTCGTATATAGGGTCGAACCTAAGGGCTAAGTCTGCGGTCAGCATCATTATCTTTTGGCGTTTTTGAGGATCAAAGGGATCCGGTGCTGTTGCATCTTCACCACCATTTTTAGGCGTCCATTGATAATGCCCTGCAGGACTCTTTGTTAGCTCCCATTCGTACTTAAAGAGATTTTCTAGATAACTCATGTCCCATCTGGTAGGGTTCTGTGTCCATGGACCTTCGAAGCCACTGGTGGATACCTTCGGTCCTTCTGGAGTCATCCTTACCTGTTCTTTCCACCCAAGCCCCTGCTGTTCTACCGGTGTCGCATCTGGTTCAGCACCGACTTCCGCCTCTGGAAAAGCCCCATGAGTCTTTCCAAAAGTATGACCACCAGCTATAAGAGCTGCTGTATCGTAGTCATCCATCCACATCCTAAGGAATATCTCCCTTTAGGTCCTTCTGGGTTGACGTAGATAAGCCCTATGTGGGTAACTATTATCATTTGTTAATGATTTTAAAATTTGATTTGCATACTATTCCCTTGATACACCGACTGGAAAAGCTTAAATTAGTAGAAAATGCTTAAGTATCTTTTCTTAAAGGATTTCCTATTTATCAAGGAGCAAGAGTTGGAATTTCATGCTGGCCTCAACGTTATCACAGGAGAATCTGGCAGTGGAAAGTCGCTCCTTATATCCTCCCTTAACTTTCTTCTTGGTGATTCTGGCGAATACCCAGATGACACTACGGTGGAAGCTTTATTTGTGATAGACGGAGAGGATGTCTTTATAAGGAGAGAGGTAAGGGGTGGTAAAAGTCAGTACTACTTAGATGGTCGCAGAGCTTCTTCCAAGGCTATAAAGGAGCTCATCGGGGAGCACATAGTCTTTCAGGGACAAAACGACAGATACAGGATTTTAAGGTCTGACTTCCAGCGTGATGTGTTTGATAAGTTTGCCAATACGTTAGAACTTCGGAAGATCTTTCAAGACTTATACACGGAGCTTGAAGACTTAAAAAAGAAACTATCTAACTACTACGAAAGACAGAGAGAGATAAACATCAGAAAAGCTTTATTGAAGCAGGAACTTGAGGAGATTCATGGTTTAAATCTCGATTTACAAGGATACGTAGAGATAAAAGAGAGATTGGAGATCTTATCTAAAAGGGAGAAGTACAACCAGCTACTTTTGCAACTTTTAGATATTTTAAGTGGAAACGTTGGGATTGTTGCATTGCTAAACGACGCTAGAAAGATCGTGGAAGAAGTCTCCTCTATGGATGCACGCTTTAGTAAGTGGCATGAGGAACTGAAAAGGATTAAAGAACTTCTAACAGAGTTGGATATGGATTGCAGAAGAAACATTCTGGATGTATCGCCAGAGGAGATAGACCGCTTGAATGCATTGATGTTTGAGGTTCAAAAGCTGGAAAGAAAGTACAGAAGGAAGTTTGAGGATCTTTTAAAGTATGCTCAACACATAAAAGAGGAGTTAGAGCTTTTGGAAAGCTCAAGCGTAAGCTTAGAGGAGATAGAAGAAAAAGTTAAAGACCTAGAAAAGAAGATAGAAGAAGTGGGACAAGAGTTAAGTAGGAGAAGGAGGGAAGCGGCTAGGAGTTTCGAAGAAAGAATAAAGGAAACATTAAGAAAGCTAGGTTTAGAGAGGTCATCCCTTAGAGTAGAGTTTCAACCCTCCGATGGAAAGTTTGGAAAAGAGAATATAAAATTCCTTTTTTCCTCCTTTGGTTACGATGAAAAGCCCCTTGATGATGTTGCGTCTGGAGGTGAGATATCGCGTATAGCCTTATCCCTTTACTTACTCTCTCCTCCTACGGGTCTGTACGTGATGGATGAGGTGGATGTGGGTTTGAGCGGTCAGTCCGCAAGGGAGCTAACTCGACTTTTAAAGGAGCTGTCTAAAAACACACAGATAATAGCCATAACCCACTCTTCTGTGCTTGCCAGCGCTGGAGATAAGCACTACTTGGCTTACAAAAGCTACGCCCACAACGGCCATCTTTTACACATAAGGGAGATAAGCGGAGAAGAAAGGCTAAGAGAAATTGCAAGGCTTATGGGAAAAGTCTCCCAGAGAACTTTGGAAGGAGCAAAGGAGCTTTTGCAGGAGTTTAGCCATGTTTGAAGAGATAATAGAGGCTAAGGAAAAGGTAGAAGACATAGTAAACCAAAGGTTGAAGGAGTTTAAAAGGCTAAGGGAGGAAGGGATCACCCATTACAACTTTAGACCCTTTCTTGACCTTGAGTACGATGCGGATGTATTCTCTGAATTGTGTTTTTGTCTGCTGACTGCTAACTCTTCTGCAACCCTGGGCATAAAGATACAGAAAGCTATAGGTGTAGAGGGTTTTAAAGAGCTAGATTTGGAAGAGTTGAGTAGAGTTATAGAGAGCCATAAGCACCGCTTTCCTAAACAACGGGCGGAGAGGATAATAAAGGCAAGGGAAAGGTTTGAAAGCGTTATGGAACTCCTGAAAGATTCAAGGGATGGCAAGACTATAAGAGACCTACTTAGTGATACATGCTCTAAGTACAAGGTGGAAGGCTTTGGCATGAAAGAGGCTTCCCACTTTCTAAGAAACGTGGGTTATAATGATGTTGCAATAGTGGATAGACACGTTCTTAGGTTCCTAAAGGAAAAAAGGCTTATACCAGACGTAAAGACTTTAACTAGGAGGATTTACTTGCAGGCGGAAAGGGCGTTAGATAAGGTGTGTGAAAAGCTAGGTATGACCCAGGCGGAGCTGGACCTCTATATTTTCTACGTAAAGACTAAAAAGGTACTTAAATGAAGGTAGGATACGTAGCAATAGTGGGTAAACCCAACGTGGGAAAGTCCACGCTCCTGAATAACTTGCTTGGAGTGAAGGTATCCATAGTATCACCAAAAGCCGGAACTACACGTATAAGGGTCTTGGGTGTTAAAAACATACCTGAGAAGGCACAAATAATCTTCTTGGATACACCGGGTATTTACAGACCGAAGGACGCTCTCGGTGAGGCTATGGTGCAGATAGCTTACTCATCCCTTCAGGATGCAGACCTTATACTCTTCATGATAGATGCGCAGGATGGTTTTAACGAAGATGACCAGATGGTATACACCAGATACATAAAGCCCCTGTCCAACGAAAAGCCCGTTATACTGCTCATAAACAAGGTGGACCTTAAAGGGCATGTCTCCGAGGCTCTTCCTATTGCTCAAGAGGTACATGCAAAGCATCCCGAGATAAAAGAAATAGTTCCCATAAGCGCCTTGAAGGGCTTCAATGTGGATGAACTCCTAAAAGTCATAATGAAGTACCTACCAGAGGGTGAGCCACTTTTTCCAGAGGATATGGTAACAGATCTACCACTGAGGTTGTTGGCGTCGGAGATAATAAGGGAAAAGGTGCTGATGAAAGTGCACCAAGAAATCCCTCAAGGTGTAGCCGTGGTAGTCAACCGGATAGAGGATGGTAAACACGACCCTAGGGTTTTAGTTATAAGTGCAGAGATAATAGTAGACAGGGAGAACTACAAGCCCATAATCATAGGTAAGGGTGGGCAGATGTTAAAGTCTATAGGAAAGTTGGCAAGGGAAGAGCTCGAGCTAATCACAGGTAGGAAGGTGTATCTAGAGCTATACGTGAAAGTAAAACCCGATTGGAAGAAAAGACCAGAGCTAGTCAAGAGCTTTGGATACAGGTTAGATTGATGAGTCTGTTTAAGAAATACAGAGCCTTTAGGTTTAAAGAGGGCGATCTCCAACCTGTGGAGCATCCACACATACCCAACATGGAGCATCTGCTCTTTATAGACAGGCAAAGGGATACTATCTTAAAAAACACCAAGATCCTAGTAGAAAGGGGATGGGCAAACGATGTCTTACTTTGGGGGGAGAGAGGAACGGGAAAATCCTCCCTCGTGAAAGCTCTCTTGGGTGTGTTCGAACCGCTGAGGATAATACAGATATACAAGATGGACATCCTTCATCTGTCAGACCTTTACACCGCTCTCAGAAACCAAGAGGAGAGCTTTATACTCTTTTTTGATGACCTATCCTTTGAGCCAAATGATGAGAGCTTTAGGGTGTTAAAGTCCTTCATGGACGGGGACATAGAGGAAAGACCTAAAAACGTAGCTATATACGCCACCTCTAACAGGAGAAACTTGATACCCCAGAAGCTGGAGGAGGAGAAGTTCCCAGAGGATAGCGCGCAAGAGGTGTACTCGTTGGTGGATAGGTTTGGTATAAAGATAGGATTTTTTGGCTTTGGAAAGGAAGAGTATCTAAAGATGGTTAAAAACTACGCAAACCTTTTTGATGTTAAAGTAGAAGAAAAGGAGTTGGAAAACCTGGCTCTTCAGTGGGCTCTCCAAAAAGGTTTTTCTGGCAGATCTGCCCTCCAGTTTATAAAAAGCCTAGACTTTGTGGCTTTGTTGCGTAAATCATAGTAATGGCTACACTGCTAAACAAGGTCAGTCTTTATCTTGATGCCCTTTGGTAGCAATTTTAGTTAACCACAGTTAGAGATTCTTCCTTAGCGCCATAACTGCTATACTCCTTCACTTTAGCAAGGTGTGTTTATTTATGCAACCAAGTCATCTGGTTTTCTGAGAGTATAGAAAGGAAAGTTAGAAACCGCTTTTATGCCACCTTGGACATCCAGTCGTTGATTCTTCTTGTATAGGGAGTATTAGGGAGAAGTATGCAAATGCGGACCTTAGAGACTCTGGTGAAATTGACCACCTAGATCTATCCCCACTTTAGTTTCTCCTTAAGTATGCTAAAGAAGCTTCTTTTGGGGTTGGGGTACATGTAGCAATAATGCTCAGATTTTTTGACCAAGATACGATCGTCTATGTCTAGCTCAAACACCTCTTGACCGTCGAGCGTCAAATACGCCATTCCTCTTTGAGACCTGTTTTGTAAGATTAGAACCTTGTCAGAGGGTAAAACCAATGGTCTGTTGGATAGCGTATGGGGACAGATAGGAACAAAAAGTATGTTTTCGGACATGGGGTAAACGATGGGACCTCCTGCTGACAAAGCGTATGCTGTAGAACCCGTAGGTGTGGAAACAATAACTCCGTCACCGTAAACCCTTACCACCAACTCCTCGTCTATGTGAAGGTCTACCTCCAGCATACGGGCTATGCTTCCCTTTGATATGACCACATCGTTAAGACATGTCCCAAGCAATAGCTCTTGTGAATCCCTAAGAAGGTAAGCGGATATCATCATCCGTTTTTGCACTCCTATACTTTCCTCTAAAACCTCAAGGATTACCTCTTTAGCATCAGACTTTTCTATTTCCGTTAAAAATCCAAACCTTCCTTCGTTTATGCCAAGCAGGGGGATGTCCTTACCAGCCACAAGTCTAGATGCGGACAGGAAAGTACCATCACCACCAATAACTATAAGAAGGTCTACATTTCCCACCTCCTTTGGTCTGTTATACTTTAGGTTTACGCTTACCTCTACGCTATGTCCTAGACTTTCTAAAAACTCCTTTATCTCCTCAGCCGTTGCCTTAGCGGGATCTGTATCTTTAACAAAAAGGAGGATTTTTTTCATATCAAACGATCTATAATCTCACATATGACATGTCCTAAAGTAATATGACACTCCTGTATCCTTGCAGTGTCGTAAGAAGGCACTATAAAGGAGTAGTGGGCTATTTCTACTACCTTACCTCCATTTTTTCCCGTAAAGGCTATCGTGGTAGCTCCCAAATCATGAGCTTTCATGAGACCCCTTATTACGTTAAGAGATTCACCTGACGTAGTTATACCTATGGCTATGTCACCTGGCATGCACAGGGCTGAAACTTGACGTTCAAATATGGTCTCAAAGCCATAATCGTTGCCTACGGCAGTCAAGATAGACGTGTCCGTCGTTAGAGCTATCGCAGGCAACGCCCTTCTCTCTTTTTTGAACCTCCCCACAATCTCCGCCGCTATGTGCTGAGCATCCGCAGCACTTCCACCATTGCCAAAAAGCAACACTTTATTGCCATCCTTTATAGCCCGTGCTATTATCTGACCTATCTGTAGTATCTGCTGTGCGTAGATGGACACAAAGGATAGCTTTACATCCGCACTTTCCTTGAAAGAATTGTAAACAAGATCAATCATTCTTTCTAAGATCACCCACTGTGAAGCGCTTCATTACCTTAAAGAACTCCACGAGCTTTTGCTTGTGGTACTCTTCTTGATGGTTTATAAACTCAAACAACCTCCTTATATCCGGATCTTGAATCTTAGAAGCGTAAGCCGCGTAATCTCTGCCCGTAGCACTCTCGTACTCTATTTCTTCCCTTACCTCCCTTTCCAAAGCTTTGGTAGGTTGCAAAGTAAAGTCCGCTTGTATCTGTGGCATACCGCCAAGCTCTCCTATCTTCTCTCCCAGTTTGCCCATGTGAACCATACTCTCGATGGCAAGGTCCAGCATTATATCCTTGTAGGTGCAGTCCTTTGAGTGGAAAAACTGGTAAAGGTATTTGATAATGATTTGATACTCTTCTTTTAAAAACTTATTTAGAACTTCGATTACCTCTGGGTCTGCCTTTCTTACATCTGTCTCTATGGCTATGCTTTCTTTCGCCTTCTGGGAAAGCTCACTAAACTCGAACTTATGATGCTGTTCGTCCTTTATGACTCTTTCCAACAGCCTTTTAACAGAATCATCGTCTATCATATCCAATTGCTTAGAGTATACGTCTATAGCCATCTGCTCCGCATCTACGTCCTTTTGGAGCATATCTTCCCAATCAGGACCTCCTATCATTATGGCTTCCTCTACTCTTTCCAGTACCACACTACCCCCAAGCTGAACAACCTTTTGAGCGAACCATTTAAGATGACGCATTTCCTGTCTGGCTATCTCCTCGATCTCGCTAGTTATCTCCGCATCGCTTATGAGGAAGATATGATAAAGATACTGAACGATAGCGGAGTGCTCCAGTGCAACGTCATAAAGCAGCATGTTTATAAGCTCTTTCTTGTGCATGACATCACCTCAATCCTACTTGATATACTTTACTAATATAATCGCTAACCATCCTATAGGTGTTGAAGTAGCTACCGATGGTGGCGATGCTGGCTTTCATCATCCTTACCCACTCATCCTTGTTTTTGTAGTAAAGTGGGAGAATGACATAGGAGAGCTTTCCGTATATGTCCTGAAGGTCTTCTTCATCTTTGGACTCAGAAAGGTCCGTCCAGTGGGGTTTAGGACCTATTCCCCATCCGTTTACGCCTTCTATACCACCCTCCAACCACCAGCCATCCCAAACGCTAAAGTTCAAAACACCGTTGATACCCGCCTTCATACCACTTGTACCACAAGCCTCATAGGGTCTTTTGGGGTTGTTCAACCACACATCACATCCAGCGATCAACAGATGCGCCATATCTATGCTGTAATCCTCTAGAAAAACCGCCTTTACCTTTTTGGTTCTTTCTCTCAGCTGTTTTATCTTATTCACGATATCCACTATCATCTCTTTACCCCTTGTATCCTTTGGATGCGCTTTACCCGCAAAGATTATCTGTATATCTCCAGAGTGATTTGCTACCTCTATGAGTCTGTCCAGATCTTTAAGTATTAGGTTGTTCCTCTTGTAAGGCGTGACCCGTCTAGCTATTCCTATGGTCAAAACGTCATCCGAGAAGTTTGCGTCCGCCTTCTTGTTTACATAGCTGATAAGTTGGTCCTTTATCTTATTATGCTTTTTTAGCAACAACTCCGATGGTAAGTCATAGGCACTGTATAGAAGTATGGGATTTTCATCCCATCCCGGCACCAACTCATCAAAAAGTTCTCTTATTTCTGGGTGCATCCACCTCTTGTGGTATACACCGTTTGTGACATACTCCATGTTGCAATTGCTTCCTTCGATACTGCACTCTGTAAATATTCCCTTGGAGACAAACATATGTTTATAAGAAACTGCGTTGACTTTGCATGAGTACTTAAGAGCAAGAAAAGATAGGTTTACATGTTGACCTTCCGCTTCCTTTTCCCAATCTACAGCATGGTTAAACGTCTTTAGCTCTTGTTTTACCATATCGATAGGGAATCTATCATGTCCGGCGGGCACCGGTGTGTGCGTAGTGAACACGCACTTAGACCTTACCTTGTTTGGGTCCTTTAGATCTCTGAGAAGCTCAAGAATTAAAAAGGCAGAGTGGCTTTCGTTCATATGATATACGCTTACGTTGTAGCCAAGAGCCTTAAGGGCTCTATAACCACCCACTCCGAGTAAAATCTCTTGTCTCAGTCTGTAAATACCGTCATCAAAGTAAAGCTTATAGGTTAACTTTCTTATGTCCTCATCGTTTTCTGGTAGATCAGTGTCCAGAAAGAGAACTCTAATGTCCTCTTTACCCCTTATCGTGTATTCCCACACTTTGACCTTTTGCACTCTATCTCCAAATTCAAGATCAAACACCAAGTCTGTAGCTTTTAGTATCCTCTTGTAATCCCACATGCTGTCAAAGTCCAATTGCATACCGTGTGGTGTTAATTTCTGAAGGGTATAACCCCTCTTATAGAGTAAAGTGATGCACACTGCAGGTATACCAAGGTCCGCAAAGGCATAAAGCGTATCACCTGCCAACACTCCTAATCCACCGCTGTAAGTTGGTATCCTATCCTCTAAACCAAGCTCCATAACAAAGTAAGCTATCATATTCTAAGCCCCGCAGAGTAGATTTTAACAAGATAATCGCTAACCATCCTATAGGTGTTGAAGTAGCTACCGATGGTGGCGATGCTGGCTTTCATCATCCTTACCCACTCATCCTTGTTTTTGTAGTAAAGTGGGAGAATGACATAGGAGAGCTTTCCGTATATGTCCTGAAGGTCTTCTTCATCTTTGGACTCAGAAAGGTCCGTCCAGTGGGGTTTAGGACCTATTCCCCATCCGTTTACGCCTTCTATACCACCCTCCAACCACCAGCCATCCCAAACGCTAAAGTTCAAAACACCGTTGATACCCGCCTTCATACCACTGGTACCACACGCCTCATAGGGTCTTTTTGAGGTATTTACCCAAAGGTCGCACCCAGACGTAAACATCTTAGCCATATCTATGTTGTAGTTTTCTACAAAAACCATGCGCAGGCTATGTGTCTTAGATCTTACGTACTGTATCTTCTTGAAGATGTCCTTTATCATGTTCTTACCTTCTGAATCTGCAGGATGAGCCCTGCCTGCAAAGACGATTTGAATCCCATCAAAGCTCTCCGCTATTTTTATCAACCTGTCTACGTCCTTTAGTATAAGGTTTACTCTCTTGTATGAGGTGATGCGTCTTGCAACGCAAAGGGTAATGGTATCGTAAGAAAAGTTAGCATCGTACCTTTTGTTTAGGTAGTTTATCAGCTTCTCCTTTTCTAGCTGGTGTGCTTCCAGCAATGCATTGGATGGTATATTGTAAGCGCCCATCAGCAAGTAAGGGTCCTCATCCCAACCTGGGAGGTAGTCGTTAAACACGTTGGCTACCTCTGAAGATACCCACCTTTTATGGTAAATACCGTTGGTTATATAACCTATTTCTCTACTTGGGAAAAGCCTTTCCATCGTATACCTGTGTTTTAAGGACACTGCGTTTGCTACAGATGCATTCCTTAACGCCAGTTTTGTAAGGTCGAATTTACCGTCTTCTGCGTATCTATCCAAGTTTTTATATTCCGTTAGACAGTTTTTTACCAGCTCTATAGGAAAGCTATCGTAGCCTAATTGCATGGCTGTATGAGTTGAAAACACAACTCTCTTTTGGACTTCAATTTCATCCTTTAAATCTTCTAAAAGTTCCAGTATCAAAAAGGCTGAATGACTTTCGTTGATGTGATATATACTAACATCAATGCCAAGTTTTCTCAATAGTCTATAACCGCATATCCCTAGTATAGCCTCCTGAATCAACCTAATTTCCCTATCCTCCACATAGACCACTTGAGAAGCCTGTCTTACCTTTGGATCGTTGCCCTCTACATCTGCATCCAGAAAGAAAACGTAGACGTCCGATTTACTTTTTATTACCTTCTGCCATACCCTTACTTTTTGCTTACGACCAAACAATTCAACCTCTATGTAAACGTCCAAAGGCTCTATCTCCCTTCTGTAATCCCATTCGTAAAACAGATCGATCTGCGTACCATCCTGTGCCACCTTTTGTTCTACGTACCCTTTTTTGTAGAGGAGCGTGACGCACACCGCAGGAATACCTAAGTCGGAAAAGGTGTAAACCACATCACCTATAAGCGTACCAAGCCCACCCGCATAGGTGGGTATGTGGCTATCAAGTCCAATTTCCATCACAAAGTAAGCTAACATCCTCCATCCCTCTACTCTACGTTGGCGGTTTGTTGTTTGAGCCTGTCTATCTCAGACTTTATTTCTACCACGTACTCCGAAAGTTCCGGCATTTTGTTACCTAGTGTGTTTATCTCTCTGTGCATCTCCTGAAGTACAAAGTCTAGCTTTTTCCCTACTTCGTCTTCAGTTTTTAATAATTCCTTTGCTCTAGATATATGCGCTTTAAAGCGTGTAATTTCTTCCTCTATGTCAGCTCTAGAGAGTAAAAATGCTATCTCGTTAATCACCGTTGGATGCATTTCTTGCAAAACCAATTCCTTAGCTTTTTCTAAAACCCTGTTTTTTAAACTCTCGTAAAGTTGATCCTTTATCTCCAAGATCTTTGAAAGCATGTCTTCTATCCTTCTAAGCCTACTCTCCATATCCTTCTTCAGCGTTTCCCCTTCTTCCTTTCTGCTCTCTACAAGGTTTTTTATAGCGACGTCAAGGGCTTTATCTATAGTCTCTTGAAGCTTTTCATCTACTTCCTCTATAGTCTTTTCGGCGTATCTCAAGCCAACTTCAAAAACGACGTCATCGGAGACTTGCAAGGAGAGCTCTTTAGCTAAGGATTTTACAAGGTTTACGTTTTGCAAGATCCTTTGAGGATCAATAATATAATCCATCCTTTTGGGCTCTACCTCTATGCTGATGTTTACGGTACCCCTCTTTATATAATCCTTTACCTTCTTCCTTATTGCCATTTCTATAGGCATCAAGTTCACGTTGGATTTAACAAAGATGTCTAAAGATTTACCGTTAACGCTTTTGGCAAATATTCTAACCTTCCAATATTCACTCTCACTCTCCCCCACACCAAAACCCGTCATACTCTGCATGTTTAGATATTTTAACCCAATAAAGAGATGTATTAAGTTATCGTAGAGTACAAAGGCTTTACTCTTCCTTCTGGAGTTGTATCCTCAAAGTCCCTTGGAACACCTAATTCTTCTATACAGTGTACAAGGTCGTGATAAAACTCCGCAACCTTTACCAAACCTGTTTCTTTACCCACTTCGTTAAACATCCTTATTTTGTCAGTAGCTTTACCTTTACCTCTTTCCACTATAGCACCCGCATGCCCAAAAGAAACACCTTCCAAACTCTCTTGGAATTTCCCGGCTACAAAAGCGGCAACAGGTTTATTCCATCTACCCTCTTTATAAAGCCTAAGTATCGTCTCGGCGGCTTTTTCTTCATAAGAACCCCCAACCTCTCCTTGTATAATAACGCCCTTTACGTTTGGATCGTCCGCTATATTTTCTATGACATCCGCAAAGGTAGTGCAGGATATAACATCACCACCCAAAGCCAAAGCCATGTAGACACCCCATCCCCTTCTCTTGAACATCTCCGCGGTAGTAGTAGTAAGACCACCGGACTTAGATAGTATCACAAGACCTCCGTCAGCGTAGGCTATGGAGGGATTTTTGCCACCAATGGCCCCTATCCTAGCTGGTATCCTAGGAACCATACAACCTAAAGAAGTAGGTCCTACTATGATCACACCGCGCTCTTTTGCATAATGGTAGAAGTAGACCGTATCCCTTATCGGCACGTGCTCTGTGACTATGTATATCAACTTTATACCCGCATCTATCAGCTCTATAACAGCGTCCTTTACAGACACAGGAGGAACATACACAAGACCCGTGTTTATCTCGGGGTGTTTGTCCAAAGCTTCTCTTACAGTGTTGTAAACTGGCTTTCCTGCAACCTCTGAACCGCCTTTTCCCGGTGTGACACCCGCAACCACAAATCCCGGATAAAGGGCTTCAGACTCAATCACCACCTGGGAGGCTTCCCTTCCAGTTATTCCTATAACTATTATCCTCGTTTTATCGTTTAGGTAAACAGTACCTATCATTTTCCTCCTCCTTATATACCAAGGTCTTTTGCCTGTTCTTCTGTTAAAGGTCTGTCTTCCTTTTCCTTTTCTTTTACGTGCTCATAAGTCTCAAGGAGTTCCTTTAGCCTGATGGGAGCTTCTGTCAAGGGTAAAGAAGAGTCGTAGATCTCCCCCTTTACACCACACTCTTTAAAGGCTTCGTAAAGCATCCTGAGCCCCTTTTCAGCCTCTGGACCGTTCCTTCTTACTACCCATATCCAGTTAGGATCTAATTTACCTTCTTTGTAAAGGTCTCTTATTGCGTTGGCTACACCCTCACCAAGCGTTACGTCTATCCGTGTGTTGTTTGCTGTACCACCGCAGACTAAGACACCCCTAATACCTGGCTTTGAAAGGATTATACGGGTTATCTTGTACATCTTCTCCGCAGGTGGATTTCCACCTATGTCTGTAAAGTTTGCGGGCTTCAACCCGATAGCGTAGGCGGTCTCTATTGTAACAGTAGAGCCACCTCCACCAAAGGTCATCATGGCTATATCACCGTCCATCTCCACATAGGACCCAGCCTTACCTCTGTGGTCATCCCTATCTATAAGAGAAGCTTGGATCTCCCTCTCTGTAGGCGGTCTCTTCATAGCTGTCCTTACACCGTAGATCTTTGCAGGTGGGACCGAAGCATCGTCGTCTATAGTAACTACGGCGTCAAGGGCTAGTACTTTTTGCTTCCCACCAACATCGCAGATTGCTAATGGGTTTATCTCTAGAAGCCTAGCCTCCGCTTCCCAAAAAGCTCTGTACATGTTAGCGATAACTTCAGAGAGCTCTCTTAAAACCCCCATGTATTCTTGTGGAAAACCAAGCTCCAAAAGGTAGTTTCTAACCATGTGGGGGTAAAGACCTTTGAGTGGGTTTATCTGCCAAGACTTGACCTTCTCCGGGGGCACTTCTTCTATATCCATACCACCTTCTAAGCTTAATGTGAGGACAGGAGCTCTCACTTCAGTGGAATAGGTGATGGATGCATAGAGCTCTTTTAAAATGTTAGCTTTCTCGGAAACTATGACTCCAACCGGCATCTCACCGTAAACGGGATAGTGTAAAAGAGCCTCTACTGTCTCTATGATATCTTCAGGTGTTTCGCAGAACTTTACAGCACCAGCTTTACCCCTTTTGCCTACAAGGACCTGAGACTTTACAACCCCATGCCCCAGCTGGTTCACAAAGTTTACCAGTTCGTCATTTACGTGGTCTGCAAACATAAACCTAGGCGTAGGTATTGAGTACTTTTTAAATATCTTTTCATAGGCTTCGTACTCGTACAGGTTCATCTTTTACCTCCAAAAAGGTATGATGAAGATTATATCATTTTCTGTCCTCCTTTGGTCGCTCTTTTGAGGTTGTAGAAAATGTTTCAGAAGCTGTTTGTAAGGTTCTTTCAAGATTATACTCAAATGACTTTGTTGCATAAATAAACACACCCCGCTAAAGTGAAGGAATATAGCACTTCTAATGCTGGGGAATTTCGAGCTATGGTTATAACTAAAATTGCTACCAAAGAGTATTAAGATAAGAACGGACATTGCTTAGCGATGTAGCCATTACTATGATTTATGCAAAAAGCCTACTCAAATTATTTTTTTGTCAAGCGGAAAGGCTTTGTGAGTAAATAGCATGCGAGGATAATGTAAAGGAGTGTAGCGGTAGATGGATAAGACAATTAACGAACTAGTACAGAGATATACACATTATCTTATGATTTATGCTAAAAAAAAGCTAATGGAAAGGTTTTCTTACGAAAATGAAAGCAAGACTAAAGCAGGCGTTGCAAGCTTTGGCAGCTACGCTTTTGTAATTTACTTAGAAAAGCCCTTTAGCAAAATAGACTGACTTTTTCTCAAGCTGAGTTATTCAAGACCTGCACATTGCAAAGGGGACCACTTTTAAGCTAGTATGTGAGTTTAGTTTCCTTAATCGTGAACTTCTTGAGCAAGTGATGGGAAGATGGTAACTTCCCGTCAGACAGCAGACGAGAAGCTTTATAGTTAACGGGATGAGTTTTTTGAGTTCGTAACCTTTTATGTCTGACCTTGTTTTTGCATCTTTTCTAAAAGTTTTCTAAGGCTTTTGGAGATTTCTTTCATAATAGGTTCAAACTTACACTCTAACTCTTTTATAGACTCGAAAAGCTCTTCCTTGGGGATTTCCCACGTGCTTATGAGTCTGTTCTTAAGCAATGTCATCTTAAACACATCCATATAGTATTCCTGTGGAATTACTCCTATCTCTATGAGCTTTGAAAGGCAATCATCACCGAACTTTTTAACTCCAAACTTTGGAGCAAGATGTTTACAGATTTCAAACAAAGAGTCGTAAGCAACCTGATAAAAGTACTTCACCCTATCGTAATACATGGGCTTGTTCTTAAACTCATCAAACCCTTGAGATAAAACAAATTTCATTTTATCTACAGAATCCCTTACATGCCTTGCTTTTTCATTAAGTAGGTCAAAGTCTATCAACAGCGGATTATTTGTATCCTTCTTTATAAACTCTACGACCGCTTTGGCAAACTCCTTAAAGTATATGAGTCTCTCTGATAGAAAACGGTAAAGCTCTTGTGGTGATACTGATTCCTTTAGATCTCTGTACTTAAAGTAAAAGTCTGTAAAATCTGACAGCCCCTTTACATCCTGAAATCCGATAAACTGTGCCAGCCTGACCAAACAATCCTTAGATGTAGTTTTCAAGCCGTACACTACAGAGAGGTGTCTACAAACCCTCATACAACTTTCAAAGGCTAAGTTAAAGTCTACCCTCACTTTGTCCTGAAGGAGCTTGTTGCTAACAAATTCATCCTCTGACAGAAAAAGATTCTTCTTTAAGTCAGAGTAAGCCTTTTCTAAGTTATGAAAGGACTCTAAAACGAGGCTTATCTTCACTCTTTTTTCAGCCATAAGATAAAGAATAGGATTTTATAAGAACTTTCAAGCTTGATATGCATAACCCCTATACGTGCCTGAAACTCTGATGTTTTGTCGTTCAAGATCTTCCCTAAAATCTCTGTCCGACCTTCATATACCGTTCTACTGTTGACCTTTACTATTCAATTAGACCCGAAACTTCATACCTTTCTGAGGCTTTTAGAGGTGTAGTTTCTTAAAACTTCTTCTCCGTAACTTTGAAGACTACCTTTAAAGAAATACTCGCATAAATAAGCTTCCTTTTACAAAATCCCCATCATTCAATACTACTTAGCTCTTCTCTAGTTATGTACCTTTGAATCCTCTCGAGGTTAGTAGCTTTTCCGTTCTTTTCGTCCACCTCAACCAGTATAGCGTTAAAAACCAAGTCTCCAGATTCTTCCACACTGTACTTTCTTGGAAGACCCGTTAGAAACCTCTCTATGGCTTCCTTAGGCTTCATACCTATCACCGAATACCAACATCCGCTCATACCAACGTCTGAAACGTAAGCTGTGCCATTTTTGAGTATTACGTGATCCATCGTAGGCACGTGTGTGTGCGTGCCGTAAACTACGCTAGCCTTTCCGTCTGTGTGTATGCCAAAAGCCCACTTCTCAGAGGTAGCCTCTGCATGAAAGTCTACCAGTATAATGTTGGTTTCCTTTGATACCTCTTCGTATATCTTATCGAAAAGAGTAAAGGGATTTTCCAGATGCGGTTCCAAAAATATCCTACCCATTAGGTTTACTACAGCGAATTTTATCCCTTTTTTCTCAAAGATACCGTAGCCTCTTCCAGGTGCACCTTTTGGATAGTTAGCAGGTCTTAACAGATTAGTAGAGGAATCTATAAATTCGAACACTTCCTTTTTATCCCATATGTGATTTCCAGAAGTCATAACATCCACACCGTACTCTAAAAGCTCTTCGTATACACCTTTGGTTATTCCAAAGCCACCTGCGGAGTTCTCCACGTTAACCACAAGTACATCGTAATCTATACCAAGAACACCGTATTTAAGGGCTTTTCTTCCAGGATTTCCAATTATGTCGCCAACTACTAGAAACCTCATTCCAAACTCCTCATAGTGCGGGTGGAGGGAGTCGAACCCTCACGGGCTATGCCCACGGGATCCTGAGTCCCGCGCGTCTGCCAATTCCGCCACACCCGCTAAGTTAGAAAATTATAACCTTTAGGGATAAGGATGGTACCGTCTTCTCCCTTTAGCTCAAGAGCCATTCCCTTCATGTACATATCGCCTGTTATTAGGCACGCTACAGCGTCCAATTCATCCTGAGTGTACTCTCTCCTTTCTAACTTGTAGCCCAGTTCTTTATAGAGATGGATTATAGTTTTTCTGTCTTTTCTACTTACACCAAACATGTCGTAAAAGGCTCCGGGGAAAACTTCATACACCCTCTTACCCTTGCTTTCTGCATAACCTTTGATCCTTAGGGCTCTTCTAGTTAAAATCCTCATCGGTCCTAAAGTTATCGGAAAGAATTTTATTCCCAAGGATCTAAGAAGTTTGTCGCACTCTCTCAGGTGAGGACCATTTCTGTCCTCTATGCTATCCCTGCCTTTGGGTAAAGATAGAGGAGCGTCTATAAAGATGTATTGGAATTTATCTATCAGCTGGAGTATCTCTTCATCCTCTTTTACTATTCCTACCATTATTTTAGAACCATTGAAAAAGGCAAAACCTGTATTCCTTTTTGGACTACCCGCTAGATCGAGCCCAAGGATCATAACACTAAGCTCTTTAACTTTTCCCTTAGTTTTTCCAGGGCGTTCATCTTTATTTGGGAGACTCTAGCTACAGAAACGCCCAGTATATCAGCAACCGCTTTTAAGGGTAAATCTTCGTAAAAGATAAGTTGAAGCACAAGCTGTTCTCTATCATCGAGCTCTCTTATGGCGTTTATTACCTTGTCTCGGATGTCCTTTCTTATTATCTCCTCTTCTGGCTGGTCTTCTTTACTTGGGAATAACTCCTCGTAGCTCCTACCATCGCTAAAAATCTCATCCAAACTCAAAAAATGCGAGAAGGATAGTTTCTCTAACTCTTTATAGAGATCCTCCAGCGAAATCCCCAGATAGCTAGCCACTTCTTCATCCGTAGGCTCTCTACCGTACACACTTAGGAGATGTTCAAATGCAGATTTTATCTTTTTTTCCCTATCCCTTGAACTTCTACTTAGAAAATCTAAACTTCTTAGGTAGTCGTAGATTGCACCCTTTATCCTAAGCTTTATGTAAGTTATGCTACCTTTTGACGTATCAAGCCTATCTATAGCCTCTACAAGCCCGACTATACCGTAGCCTACGAGATCGTCTAAGTCTACACAGCTAGGCAACTTCTTGTGTATTCCGTATGCTATAGATTTTACCAAGGGTATGTACTTAAGAATTAACTCCTCTCTTTCAGACTTCATTACTCTGTAAAATTTTAAAGAAATTTTAATAAAACTAGACTTTGTTGCATAAATAAACACACCCCGCTAAAGTGAAGGAATGTAACTGTTTTGGCGCTGGGGGAATTTCGAGCTGCGGCGAACTAAAATTGCTACCAAAAGTCATTAAAATAAGAGAAGTGACCTTGGTTAGCAAGGTAGACATCCCTATGATTTTACGCAACAAAGCCTGGACGCCACAAAGAATAATACTGCTTTCTTACCTAGTTATTATATCTTTGGGAACCGTCCTCTTAAAACTTCCTATAAGCGTCAATAGGGATATTAGTCTACTTGATGCGCTATTTACTTCTACATCCGCCACAACGGTGACAGGCTTGGTCGCGATAGACATAGAAAAGGATTTAACCTTCTTTGGTCAATTGGTAATCTTATTCCTTATACAGGTAGGAGGCTTAGGATATCTAACTATGACCACTTATCTTCTTGTGCTTTTTAGGAGAAAGGTAGGATTAAAAGAGCGAATGCTTCTTTCAGAATCTTTAAACTATCCCAGCATTTATGGGCTTATAAGATTTGCAAAAAAAGTCATACCAATAGTGTTAACAGTGGAAATACTTGGTGCTGTTCTGCTAATACTATCCATGTATTCTGCAAGGCAAAGTATCCCAGAAATCATCTTTTATGCTATATTTCATTCCGTATCTGCCTTTAACAATGCAGGATTTTCTCTATTTTCTGACAACCTAGTTAGGTTTAGGTCAGATATAGTTGTAAATCTAACCATATGCTTCCTTATCATCACAGGTGGGTTAGGTTTTTTTGTTATCTACGAATTATTGTCCATAGCGAAAGGGGAAATAAAACGAGTAAGTACTCATACAAAACTGGTACTTATTTCTAGTGTTTTTCTTATTCTCATTGGTTTTTTAGTTATGCTTTTGGATGTTTATAGGTTTAATGATCTGAGTGTTAAAGAAAAAATACTTGCGTCTCTTTTTCATAGCGTATCCGCACGAACAGCAGGTTTTAACACTATAGACTTGGCTAGGCTTTCCGAATCTACATTGTTTTTGATAATGAATCTTATGTTTGTTGGAGCTTCTCCTGGGGGTACAGGTGGAGGCATAAAAACTATAACCATGACTGTTATAGTAATAGCGGTCTTCTCGTTCATAAGAGGGTCAAGAGAGGTGGTCATATTTGATAGAAGTATCTCTCAACAAGTAGCATACAAATCCATGGTAATAATTAGCCTGAGCTTTGTTTATATAACGTTGGTCTCCTTAATACTGAGTGAAATGGAAGGAAGACATATGCTGCATATCCTTTTCGAAGTAGTATCCGCTTTTGCAACGGTCGGTTTATCCATAGGAAATCATCAAGGACTTAGTCTGTCCGCAGATTTTTCTCCCATTGGCAAACTTATAATCGTTCTTACCATGATAGTGGGAAGGATTGGCATACTTACCTTCATGCTTGCTATAAGCGGTAGAGAGAAGATTACAAATTTAAAACATCCAGAAGCGAGGATTTTACTATGAAAAAAATTTACGGTGTAGTTGGGCTCGGAAAGTTTGGCTTTCATGTAGCAAAAACACTAGCAGAAGGAGGAGCAGAAGTCATAGCATGTGATATAGACGAAGACAGGGTAAGGCTTATGAGTGAGTATGTTTCCAGAGTTTACGTAGCTGATGCTACGGATGAAAAGGCTCTTATGGAGTCTGGTATTCCAACAGCCGATACCGTTATAGTCAGCATAGGGGAAAATATAGAAGCCAATGTACTAGTCGTTGTTCAGTTAATGGAATGGGTGTAAAGGAGGTAATAGCAAAAGCAGTGAACGAGCTACATGCAAAACTCCTTCAAAAGCTCGGGATAAGTAGAGTCGTGCATCCAGAAAGAGACATGGCTATAAGACTTGCTACCTCTCTCCTGGTCGGCGGTTTCATGGAAGAAATAAATTTAGCTCCAGGATACAGTATATATGAAGTAAAAGCACCAATTAGTATGGTAGGCAAAAGCCTTAAAGAACTAGACATAAGAAGGAGATATGACCTTACAGTGCTCGTTATAAAGAGGGGCGATAAAATACTGGTAAATCCTTCCGGTGATGAAATAATAAGGGATGGTGATATACTCTTAGTCTTAGGAAAGTATGAAAAGCTTATAAAACTTGGTTGACAAGGCATCAAAGCTCTCAGCCAGCTTTCCATCTAAAAATCGCCTCTCATAGAACTGGTAAAACATAAGAGTGGGCTGGAGTAGGAAGTGCGCTAATAACACCCAATTGTCAGCCTATAGATTCATATATGCGACCTCGCCATTTAGCACCAAGAGATTCCGCTATCTGTTTGGTTTTTTCCATATCTACACCATCATAATCCACGGCGGTGGCTATCACTTGAAAACCTTCTTCTACAGCCGTTTTTATGAACTCTTTTACCTTCTCGTAAGCCTCTGTTTGTGCAGGTCTGCACACTTGGTTGTAGGTTTCTCCGTCCTGAGCGTTCAGACTTACAGACCAGACATCAACAAGTCCCTTCAGTTCCTTTAACTTTTCCCTTGGTAAGAATGTGAACATGAGACCGTTAGTGTCTACTCTAACTTTTCCGCCCTTAGATTTTACGTATTTAGCTATTTCCTTAAGAGCGTCAAACCTCAACGTGGGTTCTCCATAGCCACAGAAGACTATCTCGTCGTACCGCTTAGGATCTCCAATCTCCATTATAACGTCCTCTACCGATGGATCTCTTGATACCCACACCCAGTATCCTTTTACCCAGAAGTTCCTTTCCCTTTCTCTCTGGCAAAAGGCGCAGTGAAGGTTGCACTTGTTGGTCAGGTTTATATAGAGTTTATTGTTTATCACATAAGTTATAGACTCTTTCTTTTCCTTTAAGCCTATGTTGAAAAGTAGTTTTGCGTTCTGACTGGTCATCCTGTCTACGTCCTCTAATGAACAGTTGGGAATCAGCTCTGCCATCACTTTAGCGGTATGCCATATGTAGATCGGCTTGTTGGGCTTCCCTCTAACCGGCTGCGGAGCCAAAAACGGACTGTCTGTTTCAATGAGGATTCTCTGGGTAGGGGTTCTTTTTACTACTTCCCTTAAAGCTTGTGCTCCCTTGTAGGTGATAATCCCAGAGTAAGATATATAAAAGCCCAGATCTACGCATTTCTTCATCATCTGGTAGCTTCCCGTAAAGCAGTGCATTACACCACCTACTTCGTAAGCGTTCTCCTCTTCTAGTATTTTTAACGTATCTTCCTCTGCGTCTCTGGAGTGTATCACAAGGGGCAGCCCAAGTTTTCTTGCTATCCTTATCTGTTTTCTAAAGACCTCTTTCTGTTTTTCTTGGTCTGAGTAGTTTTTGTAGTAATCTAGTCCTGTTTCTCCTATGGCTACGACTTTTTTATTTTCCTTAGCTAACTCCTCCAACCACTCAAGGTCTTGGTCTCTGACATTGTCCGCTTCATGGGGATGGAATCCTATAGCGCAGTAGACGTGGTCGTAGGTATTAGCCAACTCTATGGCGTTCCTTATAGTTTTTTTATCGTATCCTATAGTTATCAAGTACTCAAGGGATTCATCCTTTATAGTCTCTTCAAAGTCTTCCTTCTTAAGGAGGTCCAAATGGCAGTGCGTGTCTATCATGGTTATCAGAATATACGCATAATGTCTTTTACATCAAGTTGATTAAGATTCTCTATTCCATAAGGATTGGGGTAGAAAGGTACCTTTAGAC
>OFGS01000026.1_pt1 | contig 44953 bp, 40 predicted proteins | sample 1521851 | NCBI WGS metagenome assembly OFGS01 (sample SAMEA3142070, study PRJEB24117) | hot springs metagenome
TTGCCCTTGGTTTTTGCAGAGAAAGCTTTCATAGAAAGGACTTGTGGAAAAATGGATGAAAAGGACATCTTCATATTAAGAAAGCTGTATGAAAATGAGTATATCTCTGGTGAAGAGCTTGCCTCTTCTTTGAATATTAGCCGAATGGCAATAAACAAGAGGATAAAATCGCTGAAAGCTTTGGGCTACAAGATTGAGTCTGCCAGGAAAAAAGGTTATGAGCTTTCTGACAAAGATATAATAAGAATTTGGGAGATAAAAGACTACATCCAATCTTCAAACCTTTTCAAAGAGTTTATATACCTTGATGAGGTGGACTCAACAAATACATATGTAAAACAGAACCAGCAGCATCTTGAAAGCGCAACAGTTGTATATGCTGAGAGGCAAACTCAGGGAAGAGGCAGACTTTCGCGCAGGTGGGTGGACCTTGAAAAGGGTATAAAGATGTCCATATTATTAAAACTTCTTTTGCTGGATTTAGAAAAGATTGTACCGCTTACACTTTTCACAGGACTTGTAATAAACAAGGTTTTGAGAAAATATAGAGTTAACTCTTTTATAAAATGGTCAAATGACATATACTTAAATGGCAAAAAGATTTGTGGTATTCTGTCAGAGCTGTCAGGTGAGGTTGAAGGTTTTGGCAGTATTATAATTGGTATAGGAATCAACGTCAACGCAAAGAGCGTGCCAGAGGATATAAAAGATATTGCAACAACCTTGAAAGCTGAAACATCACAAGATTTTGACAGAACCAGATTAATCATTGACATTTTGAAAGAATTTGAAAAAGAATTTCCCAACTTTGAAACATATGGTTTTTCACATTTCAGGGATGAATATAAAAGCTTTTGCATAAATCTTGGAAAAGAGATTTTGGTAAATGGGCAGAAGATGCTTTGCATGGACATTGGCGAAAATGGGGAGCTTGTATGTGAAAAGGATGGGAAAATAGTAGAGATTTCAAGCGGTGAGGTTACGATAAGGTTTTAAGAGGGGATGATAAAACTTGAGGCTGATATCAAAAGATGCGAATATAAAAAGGATTTTGTATCAAAAAGGTTTTGATGAGAAAGACATTATGGAGTTTGAAAAAAAAGCAAACTCGATAATCTTGAGATTTGATGATGTAAAAAATTCGTCAGAATTTGTCCAGATTCTTTCAAACATGGGTTATTTTACAGTTTCAAATGGTCCTATAATTTTTGCAACAACATCGCTTCACAATTTTGAAAAGACAAGATGCGTTCTGGCAGAGGAAGGGATAGAGTGCAGTTTTGATACAGATTTTACCATTTCGCAAAGGTACTTGTTGGCAAAAGGTAAGCAAATAAGCCTTTTGAAGACGAACGTGATGGGGATTATAAATGTCACACCAGACTCGTTTTATGAAGGCTCAAGAGCTCAGGTTGATAAGGTAAGCCAAAGAGCGTTGCAGATGATTCAAGATGGTGCAGATGTTCTTGATATTGGCGGTGAGTCCACAAGACCTTTTTCAGAGCCAGTTCCAGAAGAGGAAGAACTAAAAAGAGTAATTCCTGCAATTGAAGTGATAAGAGAAGTGGATAAGAACATTCCAATTTCGATTGATACATACAAGAGCAGAGTAGCCCAAAAAGCAATAGAAGCCGGTGCTGACATTATAAATGATATCAGCGGTGGGACGTTTGACAAAGAGATGTTTTATGTTGCAGCGCACTACAATGTTCCTATCGTAATCATGCACATCAAAGGCACGCCAAAGGATATGCAGAAAAATCCTTACTATGAAGATGTTATAGAAGAGATTTTGCAGTTTTTTGAACAAAGGATTGAACAGGCACTGAAAGCTGGCGTGAAGCTTGAAAACATCATTTTGGACCCTGGCATTGGTTTTGGGAAAAGGCTTGAAGACAACTTAGAGATACTGCGAAGGTGCGAAGAGTTCAAGGTTTTAGGAAGACCTATTTTGATTGGGGCATCCAGAAAATCGGTGATTGGCCATGTGCTCGGCAATCTTCCACCTGAGGAAAGGCTTGAAGGTACTTTGGCAATCTCTGTGATATGTGCTCAGAAAAAGATTGAATTTGTAAGGGTGCATGATGTGAAAGAAAACAAAAGAGCCATCTTGATGACACAGGCAATCTTCCAGTCTTAAACCTTTAATTAAAAGAGGTGTACACTTATGACAAAAAGAGCAGTCATCGACAGGTTTGAAGGGAGCTTTGTCATAGTTGAGCTTGAGGGAAGGAAAATGGTAGCCATTCCCGTGGAAATTGTGCCTGAGGGTGCAAAAGAGGGTGATGTTCTTGTAATTTCTATCGATGCACAGGAAACGCAAAAGAGAAAAGAAAGAATAAAAGACCTTTTTGAGAGTTTAAAGGAAGAAGGCGAAGAATAAAAGATGATTGATAAAGTTATATTTTTAGGACTTGGAAGCAATCTTGGTAGTAGAGAAGAGAATATCAAAATGGCAATAGATTATTTGAAAGAAAATATAAGAATTGAAAAAGTATCGAGTATAATTGAAACAGAGCCTTACGGATTTGTAAATCAGCCAAAGTTTTTAAACTGCGTGTTGAAAGGCACAACATTACTTTCGCCGTTTGAGCTTCTTGAGTTTGTGCTTGAGATAGAAAATAAAATGGGGAGAAAAAGGCTTTTTAAATGGGGACCGAGGAACATCGATATTGACATTCTTTTTTATGATGACTGTGTAATAGACACAGAAAATCTCAAAATCCCTCATCCAGAGCTTCACAAAAGACTATTTGTACTTGAGCCTCTTTGCGAAATTGAAAAAAATTTTGTCCATCCAGTGCTAAAAAAAAGCGTGTATGAACTTTACATAGAGCTTATCTCTTCAAGAAAGGAATGATAGAAAGTGTTAAATTCACCTTTTCTTTCAATGCCCGAGTTTGAAGGCAAAAACGTGGTTATAACAGGTGCTGCCCAGGGAATTGGTCTTGTCACAGCACTTTCTTTTCTGGAAAATGGTGCAACCGTTTTTGCCATTGACAATGACAGAGAGGCAATTGAAGATGCTACTTTCGACTTTTTTGATAAGTTCAAAGACAGGATAACCTTTTTTGAGTGTGACTTAGCAAACGCAAAAGAACTTGAGGTTGTCTGCCACAGAATTGGTGAAACTGCCGCCAAAATAGATGTTCTTGTCAACAATGCGGCTGTATCATCAACAAAGTGGATTGAAGAAAGAAGCGTTGATGAGTGGGACAGGGTGATAGCTGTTAACTTGAGAGCACCATACTTGATGGTAAAATTTTTACTTCCGTACTTGAAAGAAGGTGCTTCTATTGTAAACATAGCATCAACAAGAGCTTTGATGTCTGAGCCGAACACAGAGCCGTATTCAGCGTCAAAAGGTGGTATACTTGCACTTACACACTCTTTAGCTCTGTCGCTATCTTCCAGGAAAATCAGGGTAAATGCCATAAGCCCGGGGTGGATAGAAACATCCAACTACAAGAAAAGAAGACACCGTCAGCAGCCACAGCTGCGAGAAATAGACCATCTTCAGCATCCGGCAGGAAGGGTGGGTGTTCCCGAAGACATTGCAAACGCCATTTTGTTTTTGTCATCTGAGAAAAGCTCATTTATCACAGGAACAAATCTTATTGTTGACGGTGGTATGACAGTTAAAATGATTTATGAGGAGTAAAAAATATCAAAAAGGCAGGTAAACAGGGATGATTCCTGAAATGAAAAGGGTAACATTGTAAATCCGCGTAACAAATCTGTGCAGGTTTTCGTTTTAGATAATGGAGTATATATAGAGTATACTGCCCTGTCTCAAAAAGGGATTGTAAAGTCAGCTGTATTTGAGAACTTAGAATTTGACATAGAGAATGTGTTCAATTTCTAAAAAATAAAAAAGAGAGGCTTTAAAGTATGTGGGGAGGGTTTTACAGTATAAAAATAGACTTTTCAAAATGGCTGTGGATACAGCTGCTCTGGCTTTTATTGGGGTTTGCGGCTATAATTGTTGGGATCATTGGAGTTGTTGCTATCAAAAGAAGAAAAGCCGAAAAGATGAGAAGACTTAAAAACTTGCAAAGGGTGGAAGAGTATTTTGAAGCAATTTCAAATAGGATTTTGAATTTAGAGGACAAGGCAAAGTTTTTCAAGTTACTTGATGATGGGAGAAACCTTGAGAGCAAGTTTGAAGAGGTCACCATAAATTTCAAAAACCTAAAAGAGTACTATGAAGGGATAAAAAAGAGCTATTCAGACAGCGAGTTTAAAACGTTTATAACAATCTACAACATACTCAAGAGCGATTTGGACTTCCTAGAAAAGGTTTTAAAAGATTCTGAAAAGACACTTCAAGAAGAATTAGAGTACATTGAAAAGGTAGAAAAAGCTGTAGATGGGGTTAAAAATAAGGAGGTTTTAGAGCAAAAGATAAATGAACTTTTCACAAAAAGATTTTCTGATAATGATTTGAAAAGGAAAGTTGAGGGTATAAGAAAAATTGATGAGAAAATAGAATATTTCAAGAGCCTTGTTGATGACAAGAAAAACGAATATATAAATACAATGATACAGCTTTTAACAAAGAGGTTTGAAGAAAAGTATCCGCTGATTCTCTCAAAGTCTTCTTCTTTGGCTTTGGAGCTTCAAAAGAAGTTTGACGATGTGCTTTTAAAACTTCAGGTGTCAAGCGACTTTGAAAAGATTGTCCTGGCAGAAGACTTTTTGGAAGAATTTATGCAGGTTGAAAATGAATTAGCACAGGATTTTCAGAAAAAGATGAAATCTCAAAAAGAGCTTGTCGACAAGTTTGAAAAAATTGTGTCAGTTTACGACAAAATTGGCTTTAAATTTTATAAAGTAGACCTTGAGATTGAACGGGTGAAAAACTTGCTTGAAAGCTGCACTGACAATGAAAAGTTAGAAAAAGAGATATCTGAGCTTGAAAGCACCATTTTGACCTTTACACGGGAGTTTTCAGAGTGCAAAAAGCTTCTTGAAAATTTCGAGAGATTTTTGAAAGAGGCAAAAAATAGGCTAAAATTTGGTCTATCGTCTGACCTTTTTGACTCATATTATAAAGACTTGAAAGAGCTTTTGTACAGTAGCAACTTTGACGAATTCAAAAAACGGTATATAGAGTACCAAAACGCTATCTCAGATGCGCTTTTGAAGTCATCTTCATTTTCAACCAGTTCAAGCGATACAATTAAAAAGGTCATAAAAGACCTTTTTGATGAGTTTTTTGGATAAAAATAAAATATTACATTTTCGGGAGGTTATATTGCTATGGGGGTATTTCAAAAGATTGCCCAGCTTCTCAAGGCGAATATAAACGACCTTATTGAAAAAGCAGCCGACCCTGAAAAGATGTTAAATCAGCTGATTGAAGACATGGAAGACCAACTGCAAAAAGCAAGGGTTGAGGTTGCAAACGCTCTTGCAGATGAAAAGATTTTACAAAAGAAGGTTGAAGAAAACAAAAAGGCTGCTGAAGAGTGGCAGAAGAAGGCTGAGCTTGCAGTTTCAAAAGGCGAGGATGAACTTGCAGTAGAGGCGCTCAGACGAAAAAGAGAGTTCGAAAGACTTGCCGATGAGTATCAGAAACAATATGAGGCACAGCATGAGGCTGTTGAAAAGTTAAAGAGCGGGCTTAAGATGCTGGAAGACAAGATTGAAGAGGCAAAGAGGAGAAGAGATTTGCTCATTGCCAAGTCGAAAAGGGCTGATGCCCAGGTAACAATTACACAGACAATGAGCAAGCTAACAGACACATCTGCGTTTGAGTCGTTTGAAAAATATGCGCAGAAGATTGAACAGAAAGAGGCAAGAGCTCAGGCGCAAGAAGAGCTTTTAAATGCGTCAAAGACACTGGAAGACAGGTTTAAAGAGCTTGAAAATAGTGATGAGGACATTTTAAATGAGCTTCAAAAACTAAAAGAGAAGATGGGCAAGTAAAAAGTAAAGATTTGTGCGAGCAAAAGACTTTTTGAATTGGGTGCAAAAAGGTTTTTAAAAGACCTTTGCACCCTTTTTTTATTTTTTGTCGTAAAAAATTTTTTAGCTATCTTACTATTTACAACAAAAAATACAGAGGAGGTCAAGTACAATAAATTGTGCAGGTAATTAGCATACAAAAGATTTTGAGAATTTATACAAAAGGAGATGATGTTGCCTTGGAAAGACTTGAGGTTTTGCAGTTTAAAAGACAGCAGACAAAAAGTTCAAAGGATACTATATCAGACCGGTTTTTGGTGTTTAGTGCACAGGAGTTTTTTATTCTGATTTTAGCTTTTTTGCTTGGAAGATGCAGCCTGTTTTCAAGGAGTTTCTTTTCTTGTGCATATGTTGCAAGTTTTAAAAAGAAGGATTACATGTACTATTTAGCCTCACTTTTTTCCATCTTCGGGATAATTTCGTGCTCAGATAGAAGCTCAGTATTAAAATATGTTCTTTCCATTCTTTTGATAACCACAATAAACCACTTTTTTGACCTAAACCTTTATTCAAAGGCATTGCTTTGCGCTTTGAGCGTAGGTAGTAGCGGCAGCATTTCTATTTTCCTGTTTTCAAAACCGCCGATAGAGTTTTTATATCTTGTGCTTGAGATGATTGGCTGTTTTTGGGCAACAATTATGTTTGAAAGGTTTTTTGATGCAGTTTATTCCAAAAAAACATATGCAGCTGAACAGACAGTGATTGTGGTTGTAGTTCTGGCTTTGAGTTTTTTGGGGCTTTCAAATGGTTTTGATTCGGTGCTTTCTGTAAGATGCGTGCTGTTTTTCATTCTAATTTTTGCGATATCGCTTTTCCATGGGATGACAATAGCCACTGCAATGGGGTTTGTTATTGGACTTTTAGAGAGCATAAAAGGAGGAAGAAGTATAGAGGTGGCGTGTGTATTTGCATTCTCAAGCCTTGTTGCAGGGCTTTTCAAAGGGTTTGGCAAGCTTGGAATTGCTCTTGGGGGATTTTGCGGATACGTCATATCCATGTTTTACATATCGTCAAACCCAACGGTAAGAGTCCGCGAAATTTTGGTAGCTGCCGTGCTTTTCTGCTTGTTTCCATTAGAAAAAATTGTAAAATTAAAAAGTACTGATGAGAGGGAGGTACAGAGGATGATAAAAGAAAAGATTTTTGGAGTTGCGTCTGTGCTTGAGAATATACAGCAGAATGTTTGCAGCAAACCAGCAGTTTTAATTTGCAAGGACGAAGCAAAGAATATTGTTCAAAGTGCATGCCAAAAACTTTGTTTAGATTGCAGCAATTCCAATGTGTGCTGGAACATAGATTATCAAAGGACAAATCATAGTTTGAACGAGATAAAAAATATAATATTGAAGAAAGGAAAGCTTTCTCAAGAGGATTTAAAAGAATTTAGATTTTTGTGTGAAAAATCCAAAGAGTTTGTAAAGGTTATAAATGGTTTCTTGGAATCTTTGAAATATTCAAAGCTTGTTCAAAAGGCGTCAAATCCCAAGGAAAATGTGTTCAGGACGCACATAGAGATTTTAAAGGACATTGTGATTGATGCTGCAAAGATGGCTGAAAATGAAGCAAAAAAAGACAGGGGAACATCAAGAGAGATTGAACTTGAACTTGCGCGGTTCGGGTATGAGGTTGAAAAGGTTGAGTATGTTGTATATGATAATTATTTTCAGATAGATATAGACCTCAAAGATGGGTTTAAAGCACCAAAGAAAATGGAGATAGAAGAGATTGTAAAGGGGGTTGTAGGCTGCGGTGTAGAAATTATATCAGAAGTACCAAAAATCTCAGGTGGATATACAATTTCCATTATTAAAAAGCCAGAAGTGCAAATAGATTATTCTATATATTCAAAGAGCAAAGAAAACATAAACGGTGACAGGGTATGTTTTTTACAGCTCAAAAACGGAAAGTTTTTAGCCTGCATATCAGACGGTATGGGCACAGGAAAAATGGCTTCAGAAAACAGCTTCATTGTTATAGATGCTCTTAAAAAATTCTCATCGCTTGGGTTTGACAGAAAAGTTGCGATAAAGTTTATAAACTCTCTTCTTTCAATTAAAAATGGTGAGGGGTTTGCATCTGTTGACGTTGTGTGCGTAGACAGATTTACACTTTTGTGCGAGTTTTTAAAAGCCGGGGCAATGCCAACCTTCATAAAAAGAGGAAATGAGGTTTTGACGGTAGAGTCAAACTCTCTTCCGGTTGGAATAGAAGCCGAGAGTCAGTTTGATTTTTCAACCTGCAAGCTTCAAAAGGGTGACATGATATTTATGTTCTCTGACGGGCTTTTTGAGCTCTTGGGCGAGGATGGTGACAGGATTTTGAAAGAGTTTATTGCCAAAAACCAGTTTGTGTCAACCCAGAGCAGTGCTAAACAGATTTTTGAATGGGCAATTTCTAATTCGTTTTTGATAAAAGATGATGTAACCATAATTGTCTTGAAAGTTGGAGGTGGACTTGAAAAAAGAGGTGAGTAAAAGAAGGCATAATTTCTTTTGGCTTGACACAACTTTGATGCTGCTTGCTCTCGTTGTGCTTTTGATTGCAAATATTGTTGCAAAACCTGCACTCAATAACTCAAAAAACGTGCAGAAAGAAAAAGACAATATTGTACAAGAAAGCAAAACTCAATCTGCATCCACCACTCTACAAAGCAAAAATCAAAAAGATGATATTTATATAAATCTTCTAAGGAAAGAGAAAAACAAGATTGAAAGGATTTCGCTTGAAGAATATGTCATAGGCGTTGTAGCAGCAGAGATGCCTGCCGAGTTTAACTTGGAGGCTTTAAAAGCCCAGGCAGTTGCTTCAAGGACATACGCTGCGCGAAGGATTGTAGGTAAAGCTTTGCACAAAGGATATGAAGGAAAAAAGGTTTACCTTTGCGATGATTTTTCCCACTGCCAGGCATACATTGACAAGGATGAGATGAAACAAAAGTGGGGCAAAAACTTTGAAAAGTACTATAAAAAGATACACATGGCTGTGAAAGAAACAAAAGGAGAGGTGCTGGTGTACAAAGGGCAGATTATAGATAGCCTGTATCATGCCGCATCTGGCGGGAAAACTGAGGATGCTAAAGAGGTGTTTGGAGAGGATGTTGCTTATTTGAAAAGTGTTGTGAGTCGTGGTGAGGAAGGCTGTCCAAAATTTTCAGGTGAATTTTATTTTACTTATGGTGAGTTTATAAAAAGATTAAAAAAATATTTTCCTGGGTTGAGGGTGGAGACGAAAAATATATCTTCCCAGATAAGAGTAATTGAAAGGACAACTACACAAAGAGTAAGATGTGTTAAAGTAGGAAATACAATTTTGAGTGGGAATCAGCTCAGAAACATCTTTGGACTTTATTCAACAGAGTTTTGGATTTACCCTGACAAAAGGGGAGTGAGAATTCAAACAAGAGGGTATGGACATGGGCTTGGGATGAGCCAGTGGGGGGCAAACTATCTTGCACGCCAGGGGAAAAATTACATACAGATTCTTCTTTATTACTATCAAAATGTCAAGATTTGTAGGTTAAAATATAGGTAAGAGAAAATTTAATCTGCTCTTAAGAAAGGGGAAATTTAAAATTGAACTGTTATTTGGTGGAAAATGATATTGAAAAGCTTAAAAAGTATATTGAAAAAGTGGGGCCTGACAAGTACGCAAAGGAGTATCTTCTTAGAAAAATGGTGTATCTTCACATATATATAGAAGACCTGACACCCATACAGGCAAATATAGTAAAACAGACAATGCTTTCCATTGGCTCAGACGCTGTTGTCAACAAAGGCTCAATAGACCACTCAGTCCAAAAGAGTGACTGTTTGGTATTTGGAAATGTCCTGCAGCTTAAAATGCTGTGTGAAAAACTAAAAAAGCAACCTTTTAAACTGAAAGAACTTGCAGAAAAAGTACAAAAGATTGTGGAGGGATTTGAACGTGATTGTCTATGTCCCGGTAGACCCAAACAAGAAAAAGATGATACTTGAAAATGGGATAAATATAGAAGAGGACTATAACAAGAAAATCGGGCTGTGGGGCGTGTATGTCAAGTGCATATCAGGGTTTTTGACGCCTGAAGATATAGCAGCAGACTGTGTTGCGGTAAATGTGGATATTCAAAGAGCATACATTGCAAACTATGACCTTTGGCTTGCTTACAAGCTTTCGAAAAATGAGATTTTTAATAGGATGTACATTGCGTCTATTGTGAATATAAAAAAATACAGGTTTGGAGAGTACAGAGTGCCAGAGGCTTTGATTGTATCTTCTATCAGGAAAGAGGATATAGTGGATGTAAAAGAGACAACAAGCCTTTGCGATAGAATACTTTATCAAAATGACCAGATATATATAGACTGCCTTGTGGAAAGAATTTCTCAAAACATAAATGTAGCAAAACACCTGATTGTGGACTATTTTACAAAACTCAGCTTTCAAAATAACGATATTACTGCGCAAGTTGTGGAAAAAGAAGACAGCAAACTTTACGTGTTTATCAACAGAAAAGATGAGTGTGTGTGGACTGTTGAGATTTGACAATAGTACCCCTTGAGATTTTAAGCAAACTTTACAAAGTTGGCTTTTGGGTAGTATACAAAAAGGAGCATTTATTATACAATTTCTATATAAAAATTGTTTTGAGGTCTTTTCTTTCTTTTGAAAACTCAAGGGGGATTTTTATGAAGTTCAAATTGATAGCCATTTTACTGGCAATTCTTTTTATGCTTGCTGCTTGCACGCCTCAAAAAGCAAAGACAAAAGAGTATTCACAGGAAGGAAGGTGGATGGTTTTAGATTATAAAGGAAAGGCTTTTGTCATTGACTGTGACAGCTCTTCTATTATCATCAGAGGGAAAGTCACGTCTGACATTACTGTAAGGTACGTCAAAAAAGTGGTATGGACATATAATGAAAGTGGCAGCAATGTCAAGGAGCTCGATAGAAAGCAACTGCAAAAGATTTTTGATGACATGGATGCCAGCATTGAAAATGAAGTTGACAGGGTCTATGTAAAGGCAAGGGCATACGGCAGTGCTGAGGCAGTTTTAGCTAACAAGGTTTCAAATCCAAAAAGAGAATTTGAATTTGAGGTTTTCCTGCCGCAGGACTGCAAAGTAGTTGTTCAAAACAATAGCGGCAATGTAAGCATCTCAGATGTTAAAAATGGTTCTGTTTACATAGTAAATGGAGTGGGGAACATTGCAGTGACAAACACAGATGCACCGCTTGACATTAAAAATGGTGAAGGTGATATCAAGCTTGACTATGTCAGTGGTGAATTTTCAATTAACAATGGAAAAGGCAACATAAACCTCAAAATCGAAAAAACAGGCAGCTTCAAAGTTTCAACAACAAAAGGGAATATTATAGCAAAGATAGAGAAGATAAGTGGATATGGCAATTCATCTATTGTAAATGTGGGTGAAGGAGATGTTAGCTTTACTGCAGGAAAAGATGTCAAAGCAAAGATTAAGATATTGGCAAAAGGGAAGGTAAAGTCTGACTTTGACATCATAAAAACAGGAAATAGCTACTATATAGACCTTGATTCAGGGGGAAATACTATTGAAATCACAAATATAAATGGTACAGTAAAAATAATTAAAGATTATTAAAAAATACAGGGTCTGTCTTGAAGCTTGTGGACAGGCCCTGTACTCTTTTTTATAATGATTTTTCACACCCACCTCTGGACAATTGGCATGCGTCTGCCAAAACCAAACGCTTTTGATGTTACTTTCAAGCCTGGTGCTGCCTGTTTTCGTTTGTATTCTGCTCTTTCCACCATCTTTATTACTTTGAGCACAAGATCTTTTGGGTATCCCATTTCCACTATTTCATTTATGCTCTTTTGATCTTCTATATATGCAACAAGTATTGGGTCAAGCACCTCATATGGTGGGAGAGTGTCCTGGTCTTTTTGGTTGGGGCGAAGCTCTGCAGACGGTGGTTTTACTAAAACGTTGTGTGGTATTATTTCTCTTTCCCTGTTTATATACCTTGCAAGCTCATACACAAGCATTTTTGGCAAATCGGATATAACTGCAAGCCCGCCTGCCATATCACCGTAAAGCGTGCAGTATCCAACTGCAAGTTCAGACTTATTCCCTGTTGTTAAAACAAGCCGGTTTTCCCTGTTTGATATAAACATGAGGATATTTCCGCGAATTCGCGCCTGAATGTTTTCCTCTGCCAAGTCCTGCAGAGCAACTTCGCTTCCATTGAACATTTTAAGATAGCTTTTAAACGGCTCTTCAATTGAGTAAACCCTAAATTCTATGCCAAGGTTACTTGCTAACTTTTGAGCATCTTTTAAGCTGTGCTCTGAAGAATATCGCGATGGCATAGCAACACCAAGCACATTTTCCCTGCCGAGAGCTTCAACCGCCAAACAGCAAACAACTGACGAGTCAATCCCCCCAGAAAGACCTACTACTGCCTTTTTGGTTATTCCAGTCTTTTCAAAATAATCTCTTATACCAAGCACAAGTGCTTTTTTAATCCACGAGATGTCTTCATGTATGTCAACTTCAGGCATATTGTCAATCTTTTCAAGCTCAATTTCTAAAATATCCTCTTCAAACTCTTTTGCTTTTGCTATGAGCCTGCCCTTTGAACTGAGCACAACACTGTTTCCGTCAAATATCAGCTCATCATTCCCGCCAACCTGATTCACATATATAACAGGAATGCCATACTTTGTTGCAGCCTCTTTCAAAACTTTTAGCCGCTGAGTTTCAAGTTTTGTGTAGTGATAGGGTGATGCTGACAGGTTTATAAATACCTTTGCACCCTTTTGAAAAAGTTCATCAAGTACGTTTATGTCATACATTGCATTTTCATCGTTATTTATGTTCCAGATATCCTCGCATATGCTTATACCAAAGTTTATCCCTTCAATAGTTACAACCTCTCTTGTAGGACTTGGTGTAAAATATCTGTTTTCATCAAATACATCATAAGAGGGCAAAAGAGTCTTGTGTATCATCTTTTCAATTTTGCCCCGGTAGAAAATAATAGCACTGTTGAAAAGCTTTGAAACATGGTGGCTCTTTGTTGGGCTACCTACAATTACATAGCTATCTTCCACTTCTTTTGCAATTTGGTCTATTGCCTTATCAATTGCATCTATAAAATCTTTTTGGAACAAAAGGTCTTTTGGAGGATATCCGCAAATTGAAAGTTCTGGAAATATAAGAATTTTTGCATCTCTGTGGGATTTTATAATCTCAATTATCTTTTTTGTGTTACCCTCAATATCTCCAACAATGGGATTTATCTGGCAAAGCAAAACCTTCACATCTTCCACCTTCTTTGTGCTAAATATCCTTCTGGTCTTTTCTAAAAAATTATTTATTTTTTATACTTTCAAGAATCTTTTGATTATATATTTCAGAATAATAGCTAAAATCAAGGTATTCTCTGAGGACACTTACTTCAAACAAGCTTCTTTCTTCATGGTCTTTTAGAATTATCCCATCCTTGATTATGCTGTACTTAAGAAAAATATTAGCATTTTTCAAGTTGACAATATCGACATCTCTTTTAAATACAGTTTTTCCTTCTTCCATCAAAAGACCTCTCAAGATTGCTTCATATTCAACAACACATCCACACAGCTTTTTACAAACTCTTTCATAAAATTATATCACAAAAAAGAAAAAAGCGCTTTTATTTTTGCCATTCATCTAAAATAAAGTAATCCAGGGGCTTGTGGCAGGTGCTGTCAAAGGGTGATTTGGGTATTTTCACCCTTTTATTTTTTTTTCTTAAAAAATGAGATAAAGACTAAAAATAAAGAAAGAGAAACTTGCTGTGAGAAGTATTATAATAAATTCTAAGAGACTATACAAACACAGGAGGAGAAAAGCTGTGAGAATAAGTCTTGACGGAAAGTGGAAGTTCAGAGAAGTTGGTCAAAATGAGTACTATGAGGCAAGCGTGCCAGGGTGTGTCCAGCTTGATTTAATTAACCTTGGAAAACTTCCCGACCCTTTTTACGCCACAAACGAGGTTTTGTTTTATGACTTAGAAGAGAAAGATTTTGAGTATGTAAAAGAGTTTGATGTTGATAATGTCGATTTTCAGGTCAAAAAGCTTGTGTTCGAAGGAATTGATACGGTATCTGAGGTTTATTTAAATGACCATTATTTGGGCAAGACCGACAACATGTTTTTGAAGTATGAGTTTGATGTGAGCCTTGCACTTAAAAAAGGGAAAAACATTTTAAAGGTGGTGCTTCTTTCACCAATAAAAGAGGCAGAAAGGCTCAAAAGCATTTACCAGTCAAGCTACAGCTATCCGCAAAGAAGCTGGATAAGAAAGTCGCAGTATTCGTACGGCTGGGACTGGGGTCCAAGAATTCTCCAGATAGGAATCTGGAAGAGCGTGTATTTGGAACTTCACAATGGGCTTGAAATTCAAGATGAGTTTGTAAAAGTGGAAAGTATCTCAGATGAGCTTGCAATTGTTAAAGTGTTTGCAAAGATAAACTGTTTTGAAAAACCATCCGAAGTTGAGATAGAGATATTTGATGGTAGCTCTACCTTGAAAGTTTTACCAGAGGTTTACAAATCAAAAGATGGATATTTGATTGATGAGAGAATTGAGATAGAAAATCCAAAACTTTGGTGGCCAAACGGGTATGGGGAACCTTCTTTGTATGAGTTTAAAATAACCGCAAAGAGCTCAAATGAATTTCAAGAAAAGAAGGTCACAACAGGGCTCAGGACTGTAAGAGTAATAAAAGGAAAAGATGAATATGGCGAAAGTTTCATCTTTGAGATAAATGGCAAGAAGATTTTTTCAAAAGGGGCAAACTGGATACCAGCTGATTCCATCCTGCCAAGGTTGAAAGAAGAAGACTATAAAGAGTTAATTAAAATGGCAAAAGATGCGAACATGAATATGTTAAGAGTCTGGGGCGGCGGAATTTATGAGTATGACTGGTTTTACGACGAGTGTGACAAAAACGGTATAATGGTGTGGCAGGATTTCATGTTTGCATGCTCAATCTATCCTGATGAGTTTGACTTTTTCGTTGAAAATGTGAAAAGAGAAGCAGAATATCAAGTAAAGAGGCTCAGAAACCATCCATGTATTGTGCTCTGGTGCGGAAATAACGAAAACAACTGGGGATTTAGAGACTGGTGGCACATCGGCGACCCAGAGTTTTTGGGAAACAGAATATACAAAAAGGTGCTTCCTGAAATTCTGGCAAAACTTGACCCAACAAGACCATATCATATCTCAAGCCCGTATGGCGGTGAGCATCCAAACAGCGAAAAAGCTGGCGACAAACATACATGGGATATCTGGGCTGGCTGGAAAGACTACATCTATTATAAGTACGACAACGCAAGGTTTGTCTCTGAGTTTGGTTTTCAGGCAGCTGCACACCTTGACACGATGAAAAGATATATACCTCTTAAAGACCAGACAATCTTTTCAAAGACGTTGAGAATGCACGAAAAGCAGGAAGAGGGTTTAGAGAGACTTATAAGGTACATGGCAGGTTCAATTGGTCTTCCAAAAGACTTTGACTCTTTTGTGTACCTTTCACAGTTTGTTCAAAAAGAGGCTATAAAGCTTGCTGTTGAGCATTATAGGAAAAATAAATTCAGAACAGCAGGAGCTCTTTACTGGCAGCTTAATGACTGCTGGCCTGTCATCTCATGGTCGTCAATTGACTATTTGAAAAGAAGAAAGGCACTTTACTATGAGTCAAAAAGGATATTTGAAAAATTTTTGCCAGTAGTTGAGTATGAGGATGGGAAGCTAAAAGTATATGTTGTGAGTGATGAGCTTGAGCCAAAACAAGGTCAGCTCAATATTACAATCTGGAACTTTGACGGGCAAAAGCTATACGAGAAAAACCTTGCTGTTGAAATTCCTGAAAATGGTGTGTTTGAGGCATTTTCTGAAAAAGTAGAAAACATGAATATTTTAAAGGGCGAGTGGTTGTATATACCCAAACATGTTGAGACAGCTGTAATTGGGGATAAGGTGGACAGAGGGCTTTTAGAGAGTATAGTTTTTGTAAGCCTTTTTGTTGACCAAATAGAATATGAAAACTACTTTGTATTTGAAAAGCCAATAAACCTTGAGCTAAAACCCTGCCAGTTTGAGTACGAGATAAAAGATGACTATATTATAATAAAACCCAAAACTCCTGCAATTTGCCTTATAATTGAAGCTGATAAGGATGTAGAAGACAACTTCATCTTTGCAAGACCTGAAAAAGAATACAAAATCCGCTTAAACGGCGCTCAAGTTAACAAGGTTTGTGATTTGGTTGAGATGGTGATAAGGTAAACTGAATACTTCTACGCAGAATACTCTTGTAACCCTCTCTGGCATGTAGCAAGTTTTAAAATTTGTGTAATGAGAATAATTCAATGCCAGAGGGGGTTTTGTTTTTGAAAACAGAAAAAAGGCAAAAATAAAATTAGTAAAATTGCTGAATGCACAACAAGTCAGATATTTGATATAATATGATTACTGCAAATGTTTGCGCAAAAATTTAAATATAAGAAAGAGGGATCATATTGAGAAAGCCGCACGTGATAGAAGCTATAATTGGGAATACAAAGGTCTTAGGGCAGCTTGATTCAAATGGCATATTGCAAAGGTTTTATTGGCCTGCAGTGGATTATTATCAGCAAATAAAACTCTTTTTGGCAGCGGTTTTTTTGGATGGACTTGTATTTTTCGAGGATGAAAATTTCAAGATAAAAAGTGGATTTGTGGATGACTTTGCATATTTTTTTGAGTATAAAATTGCAGACAAAACAATTTTTCAACTTGACTTTGTTGACTTTGAGACAGACAGCTTGGTTCGTTTATGGGAAACTGGCTTTGAAGATTTCTATGTCTTTTTAGAACCCATGATAAATTCCTCAAGCCTTTTTAATGCTGCAAAGGTTGATAAGGAAAAGGAAATAATCTATGCATATTTTAAAGGAAGGTATATTGGTCTTGCTTTTGGAAACAAAATAGAAAGCTTTACAGTAAAAAACGGAATTGATGATGCAAACGATAATCAATTGGAAGGCTGGCTTGAGGCAACAAACCCTCAGATTGCTGTAAAGCTCAAAAATGCGGGAAGAGTTGTGTGTTTTCTTGCTTTTGGGAACTCAAAAGATGAGGTCTATCGAAAGCTCTCTTATTTAAAGCAAAAGGGGTATGACGATGTTTACAGTCAAAACAAAACCTTTTGGGAAAAGAAATTTTCAAAAGTGAAGCTCATTTGTACAGAAGACCCCAAAGACATAGAACTTCAGAAAAGAAGTGCCTATGTATTTTATACTCTGCAAAATTCCAAAACAGGTGGAATTTTAGCTGCATCTGAGGTTGACGAGAAGTTTTTCCACTGTGGCGGTTATGGTTTTGTCTGGGGAAGAGACGCTGCGTTTATAACAGCTGCAATGGATGCGCTTGGACTCTCAAGGGAGGTTGAAAAGTTTTTTGAGTTCAAATTTTCTTGTCAGGAAAAAGAAGGTTTTTGGGACCAGAGGTACTATACAGACGGTACTTTGGCACCAAGTTGGGGAGTTCAGATTGATGAGACAGCTTCTGTTGTTTGGGGATTTTTGAGCCACTGCGAAAGACAAAATTCCTTGCATTTGATTGATTTGCATAAAGAACAGCTCAAAAAAGCACTGCTGTTTTTGATAGCTACAGTTGATAACGAAAAGGGAGTTGTCTTTAGAAGCTTTGACCTCTGGGAAGAAAGAGAAGGAATTCATCTTTATTCTAACGCAAGCATATATGCAGCGCTGGAAAAAACTAAAAAATATTTCCCTGAACTTGGAAGTGAAATTAAAAGAAAATTAAAAGCGATAAAAAATCAAATAGCTACAGCATTTTACAGTCCTAAGCTTTTACGGTATGTAAGGTCTACAGATGTCAGAATTTCAAGAGAGGAATTTTTAAAACTTCCTGAAGAGAACAGGTATGTAGAAAAGGACGAAAAATATGAGATAACCTATTATTTCAAAAAACAAGATGAGGTTGTTGACATTTCAATGCTTGGTGTGTACTATCCTTTTGAAATGATAGATAGCAGCGATAAGGCTTTCAAAGCTACCGTCTTGGCTATTGAAAGGGAGTGCCAAAATACCATTGTCGGCGGCTACAAGAGATACTCTGATGACAGATACATTGGTGGAAATCCATGGATACTGACAACACTCTGGCTTGCAATATACTATAAAAAAACGGGGCAAGTTGACAAGGCAGAAAAACTCTTTGAATGGGCAAAGGCGCACAGTTTATCTAACGGACTTTTTCCAGAACAGGTTGACAGGCTTACTGGCAAGCCTGCATGGGTTGTCCCTTTGGCATGGTCTCATGCAATGTATGTGCTTTATCTTTATGAACAAATAAATTGATAAAAATAAAAAAAAGACCAGCTTATTGGCTCTATAAGAAACGGCTGGTCTTTTAGATTTATATATTACACAGAATTGTAAGGTAAATATTTCTCCAATCTCTTTTTTGAAGGTTGATATCTAAAGTTTGTTTTTCCAATTATTTCACCATCAATAAATTTTATTTCTACATCATATATTGCTTCTTCTAGTTGAAAGGAGTCAAGAATGATATGTTCTGCATATTTTATAAAGTAATTATTAATTTTTTCTCCTGATGGAATATTAGCTAAAGAAAAATAACATTTTTCAGAATTCTTTTTTATCTCAATAATAAGTGGACATGTATCGATGGGGTTAATTAGTTCAATTTATATTACAAACTTTTTATCATTGCCAAAAAGAACGTAAGTTTCATGCAATAATTTTAAAAACCCATCTTCAGTTTTAAACGTTTCCAAACCAATTTTTACTTTTTCTATTTTCAACTCTTCTTTTAATCTTTTTAGTTTTTTGGTAGTTGTAGAAATAATTAATTGTTCATTACATGCAATAATAAAAGGTTCATTTTCTTTTAAGAAAGTTGAAATATTAATAAAATCACTGTTTCTCTTGCATTCAATGACATTGTTTTCTGTTATGATTTTTATTTCTTGAAATGCCTCTAAAGGGTGATAAAGATTCATTAACATTTACCTCGCACTTTATAATTATTTCAAAATAGTCTTTTTGCTGAATATTTCCTATTCTGAAATTAATTTTATAATTTCTTTTATTTTAATAACAAGTTTAGTATTTCAAAAAAAACAATACCTACAATACATACTGCAATATACAAACCAATACCTTCTAAAGATGGAGCAAATATTACCAAGAGTATTATTGCCGCAAGTATAAAAAAGACCACTATTTTACTAAAATTCTTATATTTATAAAATTTGACTTTTTCTAAATGAAAAAAGCGAATAGTAAAAAGTGAAAACAAAAATTCAAATATTATTAACATTACAAAAAGTTTTAGTGAAGATATTATCCTAAGCATAAGTATACCAATATTTAACACACAAGAAAAAGTGATAAAAAATACCGTAGGTTTTATTAAAATTTTCTTTGAATAACCATTTAGATTTTGTTCTATTGACAAATCTAATATGCTATCAACTACTACTCCAACTACTATAAAAAGTTGTACAATTCTATTTGCTACATTTCCTTTTAAGATTGGTGAGTTTCTATTGAGGTAAAATAAAATTAATGCTAAGAGTGAAGAAATAATTCCACTGAGTACCCAATTCAAAAAATGATATTTGGTTTTATTTGCCATATTCATTCCAACCTCGGACAAATCCTTTTACAAAAGATATACCAGTTGTAAAATATTCTCCATATTCAAATATTTTAATTATCTCTTTTGCAAAAGCACTTGCAGCACTGGACAAACTATCTTGTTCTACTCCTCTTAAACATATATCCATTTTTCATTATATTAAATCAAAAAAGATTTATCTTAATGTAAAATTTAATACCTCAAAAAGTATTGTAACAAAAACAAAAATTAATAAATATCTATACATACCTTCTATTTCAGGGAATATTATTCCCAAGAAAATTCCTAACAAGAGAGCAGATAATATAATAATTTTTGTATAATTTTTGTAATTCTTAAATTTAAGAATATATAAGTAATTAGAACGCAGAACAGAATATGTGAAAAAAATTTCGAGCAAGATAAAAGCTCCCAAGTCTTTTATGCTTGGTATTATTTTTAAAACTAAAAGACCAATGTTTAGGGGTAGAAAAAAGAAAACTAAAAATAACAGAAAGTTATTTAATAAAATTCTAAGATGTACTTTGTTAGAATTTTCAATACATTTAGCATCAATTATTGCACCGACTACTATTCCAACTACAATCAACAATTGAATAATTCTGTTTAAAGGATTTTCTTTAAAGTAAGAAGAGTCTTTTAAGTAGTAAACAGCATAAACGAGCAGTGTAGAAGTAATGCATCCAGCTACGATCCAACTAAAATAACTTTTTTTATTTTCCATACTCTCTCCAACCTCTAACGAAACCTTCTCCAAATGACCAACCTATTGATATCCATCCGACAATTCCAGGTGATTTAATTACTCCTTTTGCAAAACCACTTACAGCTCCAGACATGCCAGCTTGTCCTATTCCTCTTAATGTATATCCATTTTTCATTACAGCATTAAATTCTCTGATTTGTTTGTAGCCACTAATACCGCCTTTAATGCCATTTTCCAAACCTGAAGCTATTGCTGTTCTTTCTATATCATTTATGTTTTCTTTGACGCCTTCTTTCACACCATTTAAAACTCTTCCGCCAAACTCTTTTAATTCCTGTATTGGATTTATTCTTGTAACATACACCTGCATTCTACATAACCCCTCCTCTAAAGTTATATTTTAAAAATTAAACTGATATTTTAATATAGCAAAAAAAAAAAGAAAAGAACAACATCAATAATGACAAAGTTTAAATAAAATGTTTGTGGAAATTGCATAATTTTTGAAAACTAGCTCCAGGTAAAAGATTTATGAACTTAAAGTATTAGAATTTGGAGAAGATAATATTAGACAAAGGAATTAAAATTATAGAAATGTTTTTGTTATAACTTTGCACAAAGTGGTATAAATTATATAAATCCGAAAAGCCAAGCTGTCAGAAAGGAGATGAATGGTTGCGGATACTGCAGCTTACGTGGGAATACCCGCCAAGGATTGTTGGTGGCATCTCGAGGGTGGTAAGAAGCATCTCACAAAAGCTCTCCAAGGACGATAAGGTGTATGTTGTCACACTTTCGGAAGACTATGAAAGAACAGAAGACTATGGAAATCTCAAGGTATTAAGATGTCCAGTCTATCCTTTGAACTCTTTAAACTTTATTGACTGGGTCATGATGATGAACATGGCACTTGCTGAAAAAGCTATATATATATTGCACAAAAGGAAGGAAGGTTTGATATAATCCATGCGCATGACTGGCTTGTAACTTTTGCTGCGCGCATCGTTAAGTACGCTCTTCGTATCCCTTTGGTTGCGACAATTCACGCAACAGAGCACGGACGAAACGGCGGGATACACACAGATATGCAAAGGTTTATTCACAATGTTGAGTGGTGGCTCACATTTGAGGCGTGGAAGGTAATTGTCAACTCTGAATTTATGAAAAATGAGTGTGAAAGGATATTTAGTTTAACACCTGACAAGTGTATTGTCATTCCCAATGGAATAGACTTTGAAGAGTTTGCAGAAGCGCCATTTGATTGGGATTTTAGAAGAAAATATGCACTTGACAGTGAAAAGATAATCTTTTTCATTGGAAGACATGTCTACGAAAAGGGAATTCACATCTTGATAGAAGCCTTCAGAAAAGTACTTGACAATTTTCCTGATGCAAAGCTCATAATTGCAGGCAATGGTCCGATGACAGGTGAGCTTTATTCTAAAGCCCACTTCTCAGGACTTTCACATAAAGTGCTGTTCATAGGATTTGTCAGTGATGAAGAGAGAAAAAAACTTTTCAAAGTTGCTGATATTGCTGTGTTCCCAAGCCTTTACGAGCCTTTTGGGATAGTTGCTTTAGAGGCGATGGCATCAGGATGTAGCACAGTTGTGTCTGACATTGGCGGGTTTTCTGAGATTGTAAAGCACCTTCACAATGGACTTACTTTTTACTGCGCAAATCCAAACTCACTTGCCGACATGATTTTACTTCTCTTAAAAGATGACCTTCTTCGTCAAAGACTCTCAAGACAGGCACAAAGTGATGCAAAAGAGATTTATTCATGGGACAAAATTGTAAAAAGACTAAAGAGTGTATATGAAATGATTGTCACAAAGGCAAAAGGAATGGAGTGGTTTTCAGCACTTTAGAGGAGAATTTTAAAGTAAAAGGAGGAGGTCTCAAAAAGTTATGAAAGGCGTTATAATGGCAGGCGGGTCTGGGACAAGGCTCAGGCCCTTGACTGTGTCACTTCCAAAACCGATGATACCTTTTTTCGGCAAACCTGTAATGGAGTATGCGGTAAAGCTTCTCAAAACCCACGGGATTTTTGAGATTGCAACAACTCTTCAGTATCATCCTGACAAGATAATCAACTATTTTGAGGATGGGCAAAAGTGGAGTGTTTCCATCAATCACTTTGTTGAGGACAGGCCTCTTGGCACAGCAGGTTCTGTCAAGAACGCAAAAGGGTTTTTGGATGAGACTTTTGTTGTTTTGAGCGGGGATGGAATTACAAATGCAGACCTTACAAAAGCTATAGAGTTTCATAAGCAAAAGGGCAGCAAGGTCACAATTGTATTAAAAGAGGTTGAAATACCTATAGAGTATGGTATTGTTCTTACAGACGAGGAAGGAAGGATTCAAAGGTTCTTTGAGAAGCCTTCGTGGAGCGAGGTCTTTTCAAACCTTGCATACACAGGGATATATATAATTGAGCCAGAGATACTTGACTATATTGAAGATGGCAACCCTTATGATTTTAGCAAGGATTTGTTCCCAAAACTTTTGAAAGAAAAAGTACCCATGTTCGGCTTTAAAATGGATGGGTACTGGTGTGACATTGGTGATGTAGGGAGCTACATCAAAGCTCACAGGGATGTGTTCAGGCTGGGTGGAATACTTGACCTTGATTTGAAAAGTCCTATAATATCTAGGGAATCTAACATTTCACCAAACGCAAAGATAAGCCAGAGTGTGTTTATTGGAAGCGATTGTGAAATAGAAGACGATGTTGAAATAGGCGAGTTTTGTGTAATTGGTGATGGTGTAAAGATTGCAAAGGGAAGCAAACTTGAGAGGGCTATACTTTGGAGCGGCAGTTTCATAGGTAAAAACTGTGAGCTGAAAAGCTGTATCATCTGCAGCAAATCCATTTTAAAAGACTATGTAAAAGTGTCTGAAAGGGCAGTGGTTGGGGAAAACTACCTTTTGAAAGATTTTGTTGAGGTCAAGGCAGAGGCTAAAATCTGGCCAGAAAAAACAATTGAGTCTGGCACAGTGATAGACGAAAACATCTACTGGGGAACAGAGGTTATAAAGAGCGTGTTTTGGGTTCGTGGAATTACAGGTGATTTTAACCAGGAGATAACACCCCAGTTTGCTATAAAACTTGGGAATTCCATCGGTTCTGTCTTTGACAAAAACGCAAGGATTTTAATTGGCGACGACTATACAGAAAAGAGCAGTGTTATTCGAAAAGCTATTGAGACAGGCTGTCAGGTAACAGGTGCAAGACTTTACAGGACAAGAGGAATAATACTTCCAATCTTCAGATACATTGTCAAGGACTATTACGATGCAGGCATTTATGTGCGCTCAAGAGGAAATAGCATAAGGATTGAAATATTTGACCAAAACGGCATTAACATTGACAAATCGCTTGAAAGAAAGATTGAAAACCTGTTTGTCACATGCGATTTCAGAACCTCTTCAAACATCAATTTTGTCAATGAACTTGTCTCATCACCGCTTGAGATGTACTTTTCAAGGCTTGAGGAAACGTTCGAAAGTTCCAAGTTCAAAGGGCTAAAAGTTTGCATAGTTTCGGAAGACAAATCTATAATTTCGCTTTTTGACAAGATTTCTGAGCGATATGGTTTAAAGACTACTTTGATTAGTGGTGGTTCAAAACAGTGCATAGAGAATCTTAAAAACATGTGTGTGCAGAGCGAATATGATGCAGGATTTCTGATTGACAGGCAGGGAGAACACTTTATCATGATGCTGGGAGACTGCATCCTTTACGGCGAAAAGCTCAAGATGCTACTTGCATGGCTTGAGATGAAAAAGTTCAAAAATAAATGCATGATTTTGCCAGAGTTTTTCAAAGCATTTATAAGCGATGTGGAGAGAATTCTGGATGTGCCTGTAAAATACACTGGGAATGAGATAAGAGATTATATGAAAGTAGTTTTAGATGAGGGTATTGACTACTTTTTCTACTATGATGCGGTTTCTTCTGTAATGCTCATATTGGAAAAACTTGCTGAGGTAAAAGATTTGATAGATAGAGTGAAGAAATTAGAGGAAGTTCATGTGTAAAAATATTTAAAATAAAAAGGAAAGGGAGTTTTGGGATTTTACCCTTTCCTTTTTTATTTTTCATCAAGGGGGATTGAAAAAATTGAACAAGCTACCGAGGTACAAAGGTTTTAACCTTCTGGGACTTTTTGTCCCTGGCAGAATCTTAGGCTTTTTTGAAGATGATTTTAAATGGATGGGCGAATGGGGTTTTAATTTTGCGCGAATTCCCATGAACTACAGGAACTGGTTTGTTGAGGACAGCTCAGATATCAAAGAAGAGATTTTGCAGATGATTGACAGGGTAATTGAGTGGGGAGAAAAGTACGGAATCCATATATGTCTCAACATCCACGGTGCACCGGGCTACTGTGTAAATGAAAAGACAAAACAGGGATACAATCTCTGGAAAGATGAAGAGCCTCTTGAGCTTTTTGTATCTTACTGGCAGACATTTGCAAAGCGGTACAAAGGTATATCATCAAAAAAGCTCAGTTTTAATCTTTTAAACGAGCCAAGGGCTTTTTCAGGCGATGAAATGACAAAAGAGGATTTTATACGTGTGATGACATATACAACTCAAAAGATAAGAGAGATTGACAAAGAAAGACTTATCATTGTAGACGGTGTTGATTATGGGAATGAGCCGGTTGTGGAACTTGCAAATCTTGGTGTTGCGCAAAGCTGCAGAGCATATATCCCGTTTGAAGTAAGCCACTGGGGAGCAGAATGGGTTGAAGGCAGCAGAAATTTTACAAAACCTTCATGGCCACTTGTGCGCGAAAATGGTGAGATTATTGACAAGGAATATTTAAAAAAACATTACGAAAAGTGGGCAAAGCTTATTTCGCTCGGAGTTGGAGTTATCTGCGGAGAAGGTGGAGCGTATAAGTATACACCTCATGATGTAGTTATAAGGTGGTTTTCTGATGTGCTGGATATCCTAAAAGAGTTTGGTATTGGCATTGCGCTTTGGAATTTGAGAGGACCGTTTGGAATAATCGATTCAGGGAGAGAAGATGTGGAGTATGAAGATTTTTATGGGCATAAGCTTGACAGAAAACTTTTAGAGCTTTTGCAAAGATTTTGATTCTAAAAAAGCATAGCTTTTAAGTTCGCCTCAAAAAAGAGGCGCTTTTTTGTTTTCTGGTAAAAGCACCTAAAATCAATACAGAAATTTTCGCACCTTGGGGTATGGAAGGTTTTTCACTGCAGCGTTATAATAAGAATTATAATATAACTTTACCAAGGTATATAAGCTGCAAATGAAAAAGGAGAAGGGCTAATTTGAACTCAAACATAAAACTTTATATAAGATGGGCGCTTGTATTTTTGTGGATGGCAGTAATCTTTTATTTTTCTTCCCAGGAAGGGGTAATCTCTCATCAAAAGAGTTTTTCGGTGGCAGCTTTGTGTGAGAGGATAGTTGAATTTTTTGCAGGAAAAGATATCATTACAAACGCTAACAGAAAAAATTTTGAATTTTTTGTAAGAAAACTTGCGAACGTCACAGAATATTTTGTGCTTTGCATGCTATTTTACAGAGCTTTTCTTGCAGGAGGAAATGGCTATAGAAAATCTGCTGCAAAGAGCTTTATATTTTCTTTTCTTTATGCTGTGACAGATGAGATTCACCAGATATTTGTTGCAGGAAGAGGTCCAAGCCCGGTGGATGTTGGGGTTGATTCTATCGGAATGCTTTTGTATCTGCTACCTAAAACCTTGAAAGAAAAGATTAGAAAAAGGGCTGGGTGATATAAAAAATACTATACTTAAGAATCACCTGCCCTTTTACCATTTATTTTTAAACACAAGCCACATCAAAAAACTTCCCACCGAAAATATCAGTATTGCAAAAATTGCCTTTGTCCTGTCAACACTCTCTTGCACCTTATATCCTCTTTTTACAATTTGCACTTCCAAAGCGTGTATATCGGTATCGCCACCATGAACCTTGCAACTTCTGTTAAATATTCCTTTTACCAAAATGGTATCGCCCTTTACAAGATACCTGCCCAGATACTTTATCTTTTTTGCATCTTCATATTTCATAAACACGCCAATTGCGTTCTGGCCGTCATGAATGTTTACCCACGCATACTTTCCTCTTTTCATTATCTCACCGATTGCTTCGCCCTGAAACTCTACGGTTTTGCCGTCATATTTAAAACTATTGTTGAGTAAAGTTGTGCTGTCAACAGGATTTGCAAGTGCAGGCTGTACAAAAACTTTTAAATATACCAAAACCAAGATTGTCAAAATACAAATTTTTCTAAACAGCATCTTTGCTTATCCTTCCCTTGCTTCTTTAAATAAGAATGCAAAAAGCGCTATTACAGACATGAACTCAAGCCTTCCCACCCACATCATAAAGATGTAGATGATTTTAAGAGCATCTGGCATGGAAGGCTGAGTAATTCCGATTGAAAGTCCAACGTTGCCAAGTGCTGAGGCAGATTCAAACATCGCAGCTTTCAAAGGATATCCAAAAAATGTGCCTGCCAGTGTTCCAAAAGCAAATGTTGCAATATACAAAAGTGTTATAATAGAAGCATTTCGAACATGCCTGTCTTGCAATGCTACTTCTTTTAGGTGATGAAACTTTTCAACAACAACTGCTGAATCAGGTTTTATCATCTTCTTTATATCGTTTACAAGAGCATTTGCCAATATTGCAATTCTGAGCGCTTTAATACCACCTGCAGTTGAGCATACAGACCCACCTGCAAGCATTGCTATTACAATGAGTATAATAGCAGCATCTGACCACTCATAGAAAAATTGCTGTGAGTAAAGGGTTGCAAACCCTGTGCCTGTGTGAGCAGAAATAAAATGGTAAAAGGTTTTTCTGAACGAAACCATACCGTCAAAGTAAATTCCTTTTAAGGCAAAAGCACCTAAAAAACTCAAAATGGTTATTGTTGTAAAAAGGCTTTTTATTTCGGCATTTCTTATACCCTCTTTATAATTCCCCGTGAGGATAAAATAATGGAGTGCAAAGTTTATTGTTCCTAAAATCATTATAGCCATAGATATAATCTCATATGAGAGACTGTGGAAATACATTGCATTTTGTGACTGTGGAGCAAACCCTGCTGTGTCCCAGCCACCAAGAAACATCCACAGTCCTCTGAAAAATGCCATGTCCAAAGGAAGACCTACTAAAACTCCATTTATTGTCAAAGCCAAAGTTCCCAGAACAAGGTATAAAAGGCTCACAGACCAGATTATCCTTGCTGTGTGCATAACGTTTGGAAATATTTGCTCGTCTCTTGCCTCGCCCATGTACACTTTTAAAAGTCCACGCATACCCGAGGCAAGAAAGCTCAAGGTCATAAGTACCATGCCCTGCCCGCCAATATAACAAATCAGGTGTCGCCACATGTTAAGCCCCATTGGTGCATGGTCTAAGTCCTGAATGAGAACAAGACCTGTTGTTGTGTATCCGCTCATGACTTCAAAGAACGCATCTAAGTATGAAGCAAAATGTCCCGAAAGGTATGGTGGAACAGCTGAAATTAGTGCGCCAAGCGCCCAGGTTAAAGCCACCATGCTCATTCCAGCGCCCCATGAAAACTTCTCTTCTTTTGTATCCCTTCCGATAAAGATAAATGTAAAACTTACGAGAAAAAAAAGTCCAATGCCAATCATAAGATTAAATAACATGTTCCACTCTCGGTACAAAAGAGAGGTTATGGCAGCTACTATTTCTACTATCCCTATTGCACTTAAAGTTTTCCCAGTCATGTAAAGGACATGTCGAAGCTCTATATGACCATCTTTAAACTTATGTTTGTTGTACATTACTCTTCAACCCTCTTCTTCAGCACTTTTTTATTTATGAGCAAAAAGATAAGGGATTAAAGTGACAATGGCACCAGCAGCGATGAACCCCAGCGCAAGGCCAATCTCTACCAGCACACCAATAAATGTGGTTTTAAGATTTTTTTCCTTTTTCTTAAGCATCCCAATCAATCACCTTCTACATTATTTTGAGCTAATTAAACGCTTGAACTCTCTTTTTGCCTGTTCACTGACAATTACAAGCAGTGTATCACCTGGCAGAATAACACTATCCCCAGACGGCACAAATGTTTCGTTTTCTCTCATGATAGCACCTATTATACTTTCTTTTGGGAACGGAACTTCTGCAATCTTTTTGTTAGCAGCAGGTGAATTTTGCTGAACAACCGCCTGGAAAACTATTATCTCACCATTTTTTAACGTGGCAAGGACAGAAAGAGGTTCTATCTCCACCTCATGTTCGATTATCTTTGCAATGATATCTGTTGAAGATATCACATTGTCAACACCCAGTCTTTTCATCACGTTTATGTTTTTGGGGTTGTTCGCCCTTGCTATGGTTCTTTTTACCTCAAATACCTTCTTTGCTAGCTGACATGATATGAGGTTGTCCTCATCCTTTCCGGTTACAGCAATAAAAAAGTCACACTTGTGAACTTTTGCATCAGAGAGGGTGTCCAAAGAAGTACCATCACCTTCTATCACAGTCACATTCGAAAACTCTTCGGCAACTTTTCTGCAAAGCTCCGGTTGCTGCTCAATCACAGTTATGTGATACCTTCCTCTTTCTGCCAAAAGTTTTGTCAAAAAATACCCAACCTTTCCACCGCCAACAATAGCAACTCTCATTGATTCACCTTCTTTTCAGCAACTACCATGATATCATTTTCCTGAAGTCTTATGTTTTTATTCTTGAAATAAAAGTGTTCGTTTCGGATTATCCCAAAAAGATAACAGTTTTCAGGGAGAATTATTTTGTCCAGACCTTTTCCAATATCATCTCTCTTTGGAGTGATGTACTTGAAAAACACATCGTCCTTGCCGAACCTGTGCTTGTGCCTTATCTCGCGCGAAAGAAGGATTGATTTTATATACTCAACAGCCAAGGTTGTAGGACAGATTGTTTCAAGCCCAAGAGAGTGGAAAATATCTTCTCTTAGCGGGTCATAAATCCTTGCTATCACCTTTGACACGTTGTAAATCTCTTCTGCAATCTGAGCAGCCATTATGTTTGTACTGTCGTCAGGAGTTACTGCTGCCAGTGCGTCAGCTTTTTCTATTCCTGCCTGTTTTAAAACATCTTCATCAATCACAACCCCCTGGATTTTCATGCCGTTAAAGTCAGGACCAAGTCTTTCAAAGTTTTTAGCGTCAGAGTCTATCACCACAACGTCGTGTCCTTCATCAGAAAGAGACTTTGCAAGTGTTGAACCTACTTTTCCACACCCCACAACTATTATATACAATTTTTCTGCACCCCTACTTGATATTACCTTTCAAAATTCATAGATTAAATTATATTCCTTTTACAATAGACTCACAAGAGGGATTTTGTTAAAATAAAATTAATAAAAGGCGCATAATTGCTAAAACAAAAAGGAGAGACAAAAATGGCTAAAAAACTTTTGTGCGGGGTGTTAACAGCTATCTTTTTTATAGTTTTTTCTTCAATTAATATATTACCCGCATTTTCACAAACTCAAATTCCGGAGTGGATAAGAATAGGTGTGTTTTATGCTGACAGTTACAAAAAATCAAGCCCGGTTGATTCTGTAAAAATTGAGGCAAAAGAAAAGCTATTTTTGGCTATTTCTGATGACAAAAACTTTATTACAATTGCGGATACACAAAAAAATAGTCTTACAGTTTCAAAGGATGTGTACAAAAAGAATGGTCAAGAAGGACCAAATTATCATGTGACGGTCGGAAGATATATTTCATACAAAACAGCAGAGAATAGCTTGAAAAGTTTTTCTTCATTCAAAGATGCCTTTGTTGGCTTTGTAAATGGTGGATATAGCATATTAATTGGCTGCTTTGACAATATAAATGATGCAAAAAAGCTGGCGGCAAAACTTTCTGGTGCAACCATTTATTCTTCGGAGATGATGGTGCTTGTAAAAGATGAGAGTGGCAAAGTTATTTTTGGATTTGACGGACAGAGTACAAGGTTTTTGATGTTAATTCCGCAAAAGCAAAATGGGGTTGAGAGAATAAAGATAGGTGACAGATGGTTCAGGGGAAGGGCTGAGTTTAAAAGAATAAAAGGTAGTGATATGACAGTTATAAATGTTACAAAGCTTGAAGAGTATCTGTATGGCGTTATCAGGATGGAGATTGACCCGCTGTGGCCAATGGAAGCTGTAAAGGCGTTTGCTGTGATTGCCCGAACGTATGCTGTGAGGAACCTTGGCAAGCACCAATCAATTGGGTTTGACCTGTGCCCGACAGACCACTGTCAGGTATATGGTGGTGCGGTCGATGGCACATATGGTGAAAAGCAAGCAATTGCAGCTGTTGACTCAACAAGAGGTGAGATTATAACATACAAAGGCAACCCGATTGACGCTGTGTATTTTTCGTCAACAGGCGGTATTCCCACAGAGAATTCTGAAAATGTTTGGAGGTACCCTGTTGAGTATTTGAGGTCTGTTGACAACTCTAAAGAAGCAAAAAATTCAAAGTCGTCGTGGGTATTTCAGTTTACCAAAGATGAAATAAAAAATATGCTCAAAAAAAGAAACATAGACATTGGCGATATTTTGGATATTCAAGCTCTTGAGTACACAAAAGCGGGAAGGGTTTTGAGGCTAAAAATTGTGGGCACGCAAGGCGAATATGAGTGCCAAAAAGAAGCAACACGCCTTTTGTTTGGCCTTTACAGCCAGGCATATACAATTGCAACAGATGCAGATGTAGCCGTGGTAGATAGCAATGGGAAGGTGAAAAAGGTAAGAATAAGCAGCCAGAAGATTTTGTTCGAGGATGGGAGTGTAAAGAATGCAGGCTATGTTCAGAAAGATCAAAGCTCTAGCAATGGAGAATTTCTTCCACCATCAACAGCCCAGAGTGTATACCTTTCAACCTATGATGAAGTTTATAAGTCTGAAGATGTTGGAGGTTTTGAGAGTAAGCAGCAGACATTTTCACAGCAGTATATAGAGGTAATAAATCCAGATGGTAGCATTGACAAGGTGCCACTTATTCCTACTACTTACACATTCAATGGCAAGGGCTGGGGACACGGCGTTGGAATGAGCCAGTGGGGTGCAAAAGGCCTTGCTGAAAGTGGTTATAATTATAAGCAGATTATCAAACACTATTACACAGGAGTTGAGATTGAAAAGAGATGAGAAAATGGAAACTCAGTGACTTTCACTATGACCTTCCTGAAGAGTTGATTGCACAAAAACCTGTAGAGCCCCGGGACAGCTCAAGACTTATGGTTATTTTGCCAGACGGTACAATTGAGCACAGAATTTTCCGCGACATAGTTGAATACTTAAACGAAGGTGACTGTCTTGTTCTAAATAACTCAAAGGTCATACCTGCACGTTTGATTGGGCAAAGAGAGGACACAGGCAGTTTTATAGAATTTTTGCTTGTAAAAAGGCTTGATATAAACACATGGGAGGTCATGACACGGCCGGGCAAAAAGGCGCGAAAAGGAAGAAAGTTTGTGTTTGGCAATGGAGAACTTAAAGCCGAGGTTTTGCATGTAAATCAGGATGAAGGCACAAGGATTGTGAGGTTCTATTACGAAGGGGTGTTCGAAGAGGTTTTAGAAAGACTGGGCAAGATTCCTCTTCCACCATATATAAAAGAGGAGCTTGACGACCTTTCAAGGTATCAGACTGTGTACAGCAAAGTGCCTGGTTCTGCTGCAGCACCGACTGCAGGTCTTCACTTTACGGAAGAGCTTCTGGATAGAATATCAAAAAAAGGTGTTGAGATTTTGTATGTGACACTACACGTTGGGCTTGGAACTTTTAAGCCTGTTAAGGTTGAAAATGTGGAAGAGCACAAGATGCATGAGGAGTATTATGAGATTTCTCAGGATGTTGCAGATAAAATAAACAGAGCAAAAGAGGTTGGAAAAAGGGTCATTGCGGTTGGAACAACATCATGCAGGGTTTTAGAGTCGTGTAGCGATGAAACAGGAAGGGTAAAAGCAAAAAAAGGCTGGACTGATATCTTCATCTATCCAGGGTATAACTTTAAGGTACTTGACGGGCTTGTGACAAACTTTCATCTTCCAGATACCACCTTGATGATGCTTGTCTGTGCATTTGGCGGGTATGAAAGAATCATGAATGCATACAAGATTGCAGTTGACATGCGATATAGGTTCTTTAGTTTTGGAGATGCAATGCTTATCTTAAGATGATTTTATATTATATGGCATATATAACAATATATACACTTTGAAATATTGCCATCTTTGATGTATAATGTTCTTAAAATATAGAGGAGATGAGATTAAATGGAAGAGTTAAGACAGATGATGACTTTGATGTTAGAGAAAGTGGATAGAATAAACGACGGTCTTGAAGAGGTAAAGCAAAGGCTTGACAGGGTAGAGAAAAGGCTTGATAAAGTAGAAGAAAGGCTTGACAAAGTAGAAGAAAGGCTTGACATGGTTGAACAAAGGCTTGATGCAGTAGAGAAAAGACTTGACGAAGTAGAACAGAGACTTGACAAGGTAGAACAGAGACTTGACAGAGTGGAAGAAAGACTTAACGCAGTAGAAGAACGACTTGACAGGGTAGAGCAAAGACTTGATGCAGTAGAACAAAGACTTGACACTCTTGAGAAGAGGGTTGACAGGCTTGAGGTTGAGACAACCAAGAGTTCTGTTATGCTCGAAGACCTCAAAAGAAAACTTGAGCTTATGGCAGAAATCCAGCAGTCTCACTTTGAGCAGGACAAGCGTGAACATGAAGAGCTGAGAAAGTATGTTGATGGAAGGTTTGTTGTGCTTGAATTTGCAGTAAGGCAGCTCTCAAGTAACCTGGAGGAAATGAAGAAAGATTTAAAAGAGCTTAAAGAAAACAAAGTAAAGGTGGAAGTGTTTTATGAGATTTTGGGCAGGCACGAGGTTGAAATAAGCAATCTCAAAAAAGCTGTGTTTTCAGCAAATTAGAATAAGAGGGGCACAAGAAGAAGCATTTGAGCCCCTTTTTTGTTTGGCAGGATGTGATATAATTTAAGATAAGATTTTGATGGAGATGAAATAGCAAGATGATAAATTTCCAGGCTCCGCTTTTGGGAAAACTCAAATATTTTGAGTACCTCACAGCACCTAATTCAGAAAGATACAGAACAATTATGAGGTACTGTTTTTTGTGCCATTTAGAGTACAAAAACAGGCTTACAAAAGAGGAGATTTTCACATTTTTAAAAAATTTTCCACAGTTTGCAGACTACACAGAGCAGATGTGCGACCAGGATTTGAAAAATCTTGTTGAGTGGGGGAACCTCAACTCAATCCAGGACACCTCAAAGACCAGGACTGTTGAAGAGTTCAAAAACAAAAGATTTTTGTATGAACTTACACCTATAGGTCTCAAGATTGAAAGGTTTTTGTTTGAACTTGAAACTCAAGAGGACACAAAAGCAGAGCTAAATCCCAAGCACATTGAAAAGATATATTTCTTGCTTCAGCAAGTGGACAGTGTATTAGATGACCCACAAAAAAGAGCAGTTGACTGGTGGGACGAGCTAACAAGAGCTTTTGAGGAGATTGAAAAGAGCTATTCAGAGTATATCTCAATGTTAAAATCGTATGAAGCTGAAAATCTCATGATAAAAGAAAAGTTTTTAGATTACAAGTCAAAACTTGTACAGTACCTTTACAACTTCTATGTCATATTCCAGAACTATCTTCCGAAAATAAGGTCTACCTTTTTGTCATTGGAAGCTGCTAAAATAGAAAAGCTTTTGAACTACATAATCGCCCAGGAAAAAGAGCATCCCAAAAACATATTCAAAGACCCAGAGAGCATAGAAAAGAACATAAAAGCAAGGTTTGACAATATAAAACTTTGGTTTGTTGCTCCTCATGGCCAGGCAGAAAAACTTTCTGACCAGATTCAGGGACTTATAAGAAAAGTGTCTGACCTTGCAGCAAGGCTTTCAGAGATGTCAAGTGTCAAAGTAAACAGACAGGAGGAGTACAAGCATTTAGCAAAAATCTTCTCAAACCTTGATTTGGCAACCTGTCACAAGCTTTCTGCAGTTGTGTTTGGCGTGCTTTTGCCTCGGTACATTGCAGCCGAGGAGAAGAGACAGAGTGAGCTTGCAAGCCTTAGCATTCTTGACGTGCCGCCAATGAAGAGTTTGCTACACTCAAGAGGAAGGCTTGTGAGGGAAAAGAGCAAGGTTTTGCCGGCATCTGAATTTTCTGAAGACAAGAAGAAAAGGTTTGAAGAGTACAAAAAGAAGATTGAAGAGGAAGAAAAGCTTGTTGCTGAGCTTATAAAAGATGGAAAAATTGAGTTTGAAAATCTTCCTGTTTTGACTCCACAGGTTAGAAAAAAACTTCTTGTATGGCTCTCAAGAGGACTTTCGTCAGGTTTTGGTAATACAGACTCAGGGAAAAGATTTAAAGTTGTAAGGCCAAAAGATGGAAGGTATTGCGTTCTAAAATCAACAGATGGTGAACTTGAGATGCCGGCGTATGTAATTGAGTTTGTTGAGTAAAGAAAGGCAGGAAAGAAGAAAAGATGAAAAGTGCTCTTTTAAAGCTACTTAGTAACTTTTGGATTTTGAAAGAAAAAGATGTTGAAAGCTATTATGAGTGCAAAAACATTGACAAAGAGTTAAAAGACTTTATAGTTACCAAGCTGGGACTTAAGTTCTATGCTACATCTGAAATGGTCAGACTTGAAAAGGTACCACTTGTTCCAAGAGAGTACATGGGAATTTTGGAGTTTGAAGAGCCGAAAGACTATGTATTTTTCTGTCTTGTTCTTGCGTTTTTAGAGGACAAGGGCAAAGACACTCAGTTTTTGCTTGAGGATATCACGCAGTATATACGCTCGAATTATCCTTACGAGGAAATTGACTGGACAATGTATTCTGACAGAAGGTCGCTTATTAGAGTGCTAAAGTTTTGCGAAAAGATGGGGCTTATTAAGATAGATGATGGCAATCAAGACCTGTTTGTGGAAAGAGCTGATGTTGATGTACTTTATGAATCAACAGGGCTATCAAAATATTTTATGAGAACTTTTCCTAAAAGCCTTGTTGAGTATTCGTCAGTTGAAGAGATTTTAAATAGCGAGTTTGAGTTTACAAATGGACTTTCTGACCAAATAACTGACATAAAGAGAATAAAAGCCTACAGAGGGCTTTTGATAGATGGCATTGTGGATTTTGAGAGTGAAGCACCACTTTATTACATTAAAAAACAAAAGACAACAATTTCACAGGACCTTGAAAGGTTTGTGCCAGAGCTTGAACTTCACCTGTTCAAGTCGTTTGCATACCTTAGCGTTGAAGGTGACTACGACTATACCTATCCTGACAATTCAAACCTGTGCGACGTATTGCTTTTGTGCTCAAGAGAACTTCTTGAAAGGGTTGAAAAAGGGGAGCTGAGACTTTCGCCTGCCCATGAGATGCTTGAAATTTCGCTTGACCATTTTAAGCTAATTGTGGAGGATGTCAAGAAAAAATACGGGCATTTTTGGAACAAGGAGTGGAGGGAAAAATCCACTGATAAAATATTTGAAGAACTTTTAGAATTTTTGCACCTTCACAGTTTTGCAAAGACAAATGACGATGGATATCTTGTCATATCCCCTATTTTTTTAAGAGTTGTTGGTGAGTATCAGGACTTTGTTGCAAATGGTGAGCTTTCTTTGCAAGATGATAGTAGAGAGAAAGAGTCCTGAAAGATATAAATGTAGATGGAGGTTTGTATTTTGAAGATGAGCAAGGAAAATAGATGGGTGCTAAGCAGAGCCGGAGTTTTCAACTACTGGTACTATGACGAGGAGTATTTTGACTTTTACGATGGCAGGATGCTTATTCGCGGTCCTAACGCTTCAGGCAAGTCTGTCACAATGCAAAGTTTTATTACCCTGCTTTTAGATGGCAACTACCACCAGTCCAGGCTTGACTCTTTTGGGTCAAATGCGCGAAAACTTGAAGATTATGTTCTTGGCGACCAGGGCCCGGGTCAGAAAAACGAGGCAATAGCTTATCTTTTTCTTGAGTTTAAAAAACAGAATATATTTGTATCCATAGGTATGGGAATAAGGGCAAAAAGAGGCACAAGCCCTGATACATGGTATTTTGTTCTAACAGACGGGAGAAGGTTTGGAATTGACATCTTCTTTTATGAAAAGATAGGCGACCAAAAGATTCCACTTACCAGGAAGAAGTTTGAAAACCTTATAGGAGATGGTGGCAAGGTCTTTTCAAGCAGAAAAGATTATATGGAGGAAGTCAACAAAATTCTGTTTGGTTTTGAGAATATAGAAGACTTTGAGAATTTGATAGAGCTGATAGTTCGAATAAGAGCACCAAAGCTTTCTAAGGATATAAAACCTGATACTGTCTACAAGATGCTTCAGGAGTCTTTACCAGCTCTTTCTGAGTCAGACCTTCGCGCGCTTTCTGACTCAATAGAGAACATGGACAGAATTCAAACAGAGCTGAAAAATCTTGAGATTATAAAAGATGTGCTGGAAAGGTTGAAAAAGGTTTATGATGAGTACAACAAGCTTTTGCTTGCGCAAAGTATATTTAGCGTGCTTGAGAGCAGCAAAGAATATTTAAACCTCAAAAAAGAGGTTGAAAAAGCTAAAGCTGATGTTGAGAAAAATAGAGAGTTGAAAGCTCAGATAGAAGAAAAAATAGAAGAGCTTAAAAAAGAGCAAGAGTCTTTGACATTGAGGCTTGAAAGTATAAAAGAAAGTGACATATTCAAGCTTCAAAAGGAGCTTTTAAATATAAAAGAAGAGCTCAGAGAACTTGAGGAGCAGAAAAACAAAAAGCTTTCCCAGATAAATTCTGCTTCACAAAAACTTGAAAAGGAAAGGCAGCAGCTTATAGCTTTAGAAGAAGAGCTTGAGAAGTATAAAAGAAAAATAAAAGATAGCGTCGAAGAAGGCAAATTGCTAATCGAATCTATTGGTTTTCAAAGATTCTCAGAAACGCTTGATATGTATCTTCTTGAGCAGGGTAGCCTTGACATTTTAAAGGATGAGCTTTCATCTTTCTTATCTCAGGTTGAGATTGCACTGAAAAACTATGAAAAGCTGAATGAAATCAAGAAGGATTTAGATGGTCTTTACAGGGAGCTTGATATGAACAGAGCAGAATCACAAAAGGTGGAGGAAGAGATACAAAATCTTTTGTTTCAGCTTGAAGAAGTAAAAAATAGTCTGAAGAATGCTATTTCTATTTACTTTGAACAAAATGAGGTTTTCAAAGCTCAAGATGAGCAGAGAACAGCAATTTTCCAGGCGATAAATAGTTGTGAGAAGAAAGGGGATTATGGCAGAATATATTCAATCTTAGATGATATTTATAACTTCCATTACCTTTCTATCTCAGATACAATAAGAAGACTTGAGTTTGAGATAGAAGTTTTGAATAACCAGATAAAAGCTAAGAAAGAAGAGATTGAGAGGATTAGAAGCCAGAAAGATGATGAGATTATACTCTCATCTCAGCAAAAGAAGGTAAGAGACAGGCTTTTGCAAAAAGGGGTGCCATTTATACCTTTTTATATGGCTGTGGATTTTAAAGACGGTGTGGATGAAAAAAAGAAAGCTATTATTGAAGATGCGCTGAGCTGTCTTGGAATCTTGAATGCTCTGATTGTGCCAGAAAAGTACAAAGATGTTCTTTCGGACCTTATGGATGATGAAAAAGAAATGATTTTAATTTCAAAACCTGCGTATTTTTCGCACACACTAAACCAGTTTTTAGAAGTCGCCAACTTTGATGGACCTATTGAGCTAAAACAGGAAGTGGCAGCTGTGATTGACAGTATATTTGCTACCGAAAAAGGTGAAGGCGTCTACATCTGCGAGGATGGAAGGTTTGGCAGCGGAATTTTAAAAGGCAGAACAACTACGTCCGAAAATGCAAGGTTTATTGGCATTGAAAATAGAAGAAGGTACAGGCAGATGTTAATATCCCAGCTTGAAGATGAAGTGCAGAAGCTTTCAGTTGAATTAGATAACAAAAAACAGGAGAGAAATGCACAGAAAAATTTGGTTGAGAAGCTTAAAAACGAGAGAGACAGCTTTCCTTCATTGGTTGACCTTGACACTGCATTTGAGATGATTGAAGAAAGAGAAAACCAAAAGTTAAAACTTCAAAAAGAGATAGAATTTTTAGAGAAGAAGACAAGAGAGCTATTGAGCAAGGAAAATAGTTTAAAGCACGAAATTTCTGTCATTGCAACAAAACTTTCTGTCACAGCTGCAAAGGATAATTTTTTGAAACTTGCTCAGGAAGCACAAAAGCTTAAAAGTGTGCTGGTTGATTTAGAAAACGAGGTCGAAAAAGAAAAATTGGTTTCAAGAACAGTAACATCAAAAAGAGAACAAACTCTGCAGATAGAAGAAAGCCTGCAGAATTTAAGTTTTGACCTTCAGAGCCTGAAGACAAGGTGGGAGAGCTTAAGTTTAAAGAAGGCTGAAATTGAAAAAAGGCTTTCAAGCGATGATGCTCAAAAGCTTTTTGAAGAGCAGCAAAAGGCAATTGAGCGTCTTGATAGTATTCCTAAGGAGATAGAAAGCTTTAACAGAAATCTTCAGGAAGTAATTGCAAAAATTTCGCGACATGAAGTGCTGATTGAGACAAAAGGTCTGCAGCTTGAGAAAGCCAAAGTGGAGTACACAAATAGCCTTGAAGTGTTGAAGATTGAACTTTCTTTTGGTTTCGTATGGAAGGAAGAAAATCTTGAGGATGAGACCAAGCTTTTAGAGTTTGCAAAGGAAAAAAGTAGCTTTGCTAATGAATTTAAATCTAAGGACTTAAACCAGGTTTTGCAAAGGCTCATCTCTGCACACTATGAAGCCCAGGTGCAGCTTGCAGAGTTTGGAGCAAATCTGAACCTCAAGGAAGATAATAAAACTGGCTATGCAAGATATTTGTGGACAGCAAAGAAAGATGGAAGGGTGCTTTCGCTTTATGAGTTTTTAGAGAGAATAGATTCTGAGATAATCGAGAAGAAAAATCTTATTACCCAGCAGGAAAGAGAACTTTTTGAAGAGGTTTTGGCAAAGGACATAGGCTTTAAAATCTCACGCAAGATAATGCTTGCCCAGGACTGGGTAAAGAGGATGAATGAGCTAATGGACGGCATGGACCTTTCAGGGAATCTTAAATTCAGGCTTTCGTGGGAGCAGAAAAAGCAGGAACTTGAAGATGAGCTTTCAACATCAGAACTTGTAAAACTTATCAGCAAAGACCCCGCAACAGCTTCAGATAGCGACAGGCAAAAGATTGTCAAGCATTTTAGAGCACGTATTGAAAGAGCAAAAAGGCTTCAGGACTCACCCGACAGTTTTCGCAGTCTTTATGAGATAATGAAAGAGATTTTGGATTACAGGCAGTGGTTTGAGTTTCGGCTCTACTTCCAAAGAGGTGCAGAAAATAGAAGAGAGCTTACAAACAACGCATACGACAAGTTTTCTGGCGGTGAAAAAGCACTTTCCATTTATGTTCCTCTTTTGGCGGCACTATGTGCAAAGTACCAGAGCGCTGCAAGCTTTGCACCAAGAATAATTGCGCTTGATGAGGCGTTTGCCGGCGTTGATGAGAACAACATTGAAAAGATGTTTGAACTCATAGAAAATCTTGAATTTGACTATATCATGAACTCCCAGATTCTATGGGGAGATTACAAAACAGTGCCAGGTCTTTGCATTTATGAACTTATTTCAGACCGAAGCAAAGGCTGTGTTCTCAAAGTAAAATACATCTGGAACGGGTACAAGAAGGTGTTGGTGGAGCTATGAAGGAAGACAGGCTTTTGCAGGAGTGTATAGAATACTTTTCACACAAGGGTTTTGCGCGTGTACTGGAGCTCATTTACAACAAATACAGGTCGCTTGGCAGGTTTTCGGGTAGGATTGTGCTGGAAAACCTACAGCCAGTTGAAAAAGAGATGCTTTCGCGCTATCTTGGAAGAATTGTCAGTGGAGACAGGGTGGTTATCAATGTAAAAGAGTTTGCACAAAAGAGGTTTGAGCAGACCAAATTTTCTTCGCTTGATTTTAAAGATGTGCTATCACACGTATTGAAAAAAGATGTTTTGACAAAAAAAGAAGAAAAAGAAAACAGAGAAAAGCAGCTTTTAAGCTTTCTTGAGAAATTAAAAAAACAAGTAGAAAGTGAACCGGCTGCGGAAAAAGTGTATCTGGTTGTAAAAGAAAATTTCAAACAATTTGAAGGGTATCTTAAAAAGTATTCTGAAGAAAAGTTTTTGGGTATTTTGAGCTGTAGCATAAAAGCTGCCGCAACAAAGCCAGAAAAAATAGAAAGCCTTGCAGTGTTTGCAACCAGGATAGCGCATGACCCTCATTTTTTTGACGAAGACCGCGACAGCGGCAAGATATTTTTAAGAATTTTAAGCTTGCTCAAAAATGTTGAATATCCAAAGTCTTCAGAGGAAAAGGCTGAACTTTTGTACATGCACAACATCATCATAGACGAGCTTTCTAACTGGTGTTTGGTGTATGGTATAGGTGCAATATCAGAAGATGCAGCAGAAGATGAAGCGCTCAAAAGTTTTGCTTTGCAAAGAAAGCCGGTGATTCTGCCTCTTTATACCATTAAGGATTACAAGCAGTTTTTTGGATATTCAAAAAAGATTGTAGTGGTAGAAAACCCTGCTGTGTTTTCTATGCTGATGCAAACTTGCAGTGATATTTCTCTCATTTGTACAAACGGGCAGCTGAGACTTTCTACAAAGATTGTACTTGAGAGCCTTTCAAAAGAAGGCTTTACTATATTTTACTCAGGCGACTTTGACCCTGAAGGGCTCTTGATAGCAGACAGGATTATTCAAAACTATGGTGCTGTTCCCATTTGCATGGATGAAGAAAGCTATCTTTTGTCTTTATCTAAAAACAAGATTTCTCAAAAGAGGCTTGTGATGCTCCGAAACGTAAAAAGCCCAGAGCTTTTTGATGTATGCAGTAAAATGAGAGAATTAAAGCTTTCGGGGTATCAGGAGAAGATTGTTGAGAGGATAGTTGAGAGGTTAAAAAGTTAACATTTTTCAATAATCTAAATGATGCCCAAAAGTAATATTAATAGAAGTTATAAGAAGTTATAAGTAAATTCTTAGGGGCTGGCATTTATTTGCATCCCAGCCCCTTTTAGTACTTAAATTGTTCAATTAACATTTGAGTTTTACCACAAACTCAGCACCTTCTCCTTTTTTGCTAAATACACTAATTTCACCATTATGCATTTGTATTATCTCTTTTGCTATTGATAAGCCCAGCCCACCTATTCCTTTTTTTGCACTTTTGCTGTAAAATCTATTGAAAATATAAGGCAAATCTGCTTCATCAATACCTTCTCCATCATCTTTGATTGATACTTTGATATAGTCAATTTCTTTTTCAGCTTTTATATAAACGTTTCCTGTGTCGTTTGTATGATTGACAGCATTGATAATAATGTTGCTAAAAGCCCTTTTTAGAAGTTTGCCATCAGCTTTTGTTACGATGTCATCTTCAAAAAGCCAAAACTTTCTATTTCCTTTTATAATAATGTTTACTTCGCTGATAATTTCATTAAAAAGGCTCTTTAAGTTTATAGGTTGTATATTCAACTGTATAGTACCAGATTGTAGTTTTGATAGCTCAAGAATTTCATTTATAAGATTATTTAAGTGGTCGGCCTCAATCATGATTGAGTAGGTATATTCTTTAATTTGGTCTTTGTTTAATATGTCATCATATATTGCTTCAGCATAACTTTTTATGATGCTCAGCGGAGTTCTCAATTCATGAGTTGTATTTGCTATAAAATCTCTCCTTAGCTTTTCGGTTTTAGAAAGATTTTGGGCCATGTGATTGATTGTTTTTGCAAGCTCACCAATTTCATCTTTGTTTTTAACATCAATTTTAACGTTATAATCTCCCTTTGCTATAGCTTTGGCAGCATCAATGATTTTAAGAATGGGTTTTGTAAATAAACTGCTAAGCGCATATGCACCAATGATTGATGCCAAAAGAGCAGCGATAAAAAGGATAAAGATTTGATTTTTGACATTTCGAACGTCATTTTGAATGTCATGCAAAGGTGTATGAATAAATATTGCCCCTATGATCTTATTATTGTTAATTATAGGCATTCCTAAGGTAATTAATGTACTTCCTTGAAATGTTCTTTGGTCTGTTCGATAGATGGTTTTTCCTGATAAAACATCTAAAATTGTTTGTCTTTCAATATTCCTTGTTCTTCCAAACATGAATCTGCCGTGAGATTCTATCAAACTGCCGTTTGAATCGTATATTGATACCCTGCCATTTATAATATTAGCTATATTATTTGCTTCGCTTGAATAATCAAGGTTATTCTTGAATTTATCAGAAATGTCTTTTGCATATTGAATCATTTTATTTTTTAGGTTAGCTTTAAAACCGCTTGTGATGATATTTCCTTGAAGAAAAAAACTTAAAGCTAACATACAGAAGAGCAAAATAAGTGTGTAAATCAATAGTTTAAAACTTATCCTTCTCATTTTTTCACCTCAAACTTGTATCCATAACCTCTTACTGTTTTAATGTAATCTCTGAGATCTCCAAGCTTCTCTCTGAGGTTTTTAATATGTGTATCCACAGTTCTAAGATCCCCATAATATTCATAACCCCATACGCTATTTAAAATCTGCTCTCTTGAAAGGGCAATGTTTTGCCTTTCATATAGGTACAATAAAAGCTCATATTCTTTTTGAGTAAGATTTATTTTTTGACCTTTTACATATACTTCTCTTGCTGCTTTGTCGATGAACAAAATGTCATTTGAATTGGGCTTTTTGGTTCTCTTTAAAATTGCCTTTACACGTGCAACAATCTCCTTAGGACTGACAGGCTTTACAACATAATCATCAGCACCAAGTTCAAATCCAAATATCTTATCATCATCCTCTCCACGAGCTGTTAGCATAATAACTGGCGTATCGTCCTTTTTCCTTATTTCTCTCAGCACACTCCAGCCATCTTTTTGGGGTAGCATCACATCTAAGATTACAACAGAGTACATTGAAGGTTGAAATTTTTCGATTGCTTCATTTCCGTCCGATGCTTCTTCTACTTCAAATCCTTCTTTTTCAAGATATAACTTTATTATTTTTCTGAGTTTTTCTTCATCTTCAATCAGCAGTATCTTCAACCTATGACTCACTCCTTGTGAATTTTAGATGTGAACAAACATAGTTCTTAAATAAATTTTACCAAAGATTTGAGAAAAAATCTTCATTTTCAAAAGACAATTTATTTAAAAGATTTTCTTCACAAAAACTCCACAATTTCTTCACTTGAGTTTCACAAAACACCTTTATATTTAAACTTGCAAAACAAAATTTTAGTTTTTGGGAGGTTGATTTTAATGAAAAGAAGAATAGGTTTTGTGGTAGCAGTGGCTTTATTAGTGCTTGCCCTGAACTTAGCTGCTTTTGCCGCAACAAGTGTTTCAAACAACAGTGCACAATCAGCAACTAATACCACAGTTTTGCACATGGCAAGAGGATATGGTGCTCAGTTTATGGCATCAATTGTAGCAAAGCTGACAGGTCTTACAGTTGATGAGGTTATAAAATTGAGGTCACAAGGACAAACTTTCTACCAGATAGCTTTGTCAAAAGGTGTGACAGCTGAGAAGTTTAAAAGTGCTGTATATCAAGAAAAAGCTGCTTTAGTTGACCAAAAAGTAAAAGATGGCGTTATTACAAAAGAACAGGCAGAGGCAATAAAAGCACAGATGAAAGCACGAATTGACAGCTGCAACGGACAGGGTTATGCAAACAGACTACAAACTGGGTATGGACTATTCGGTAGCGGAAATGGGCAAAAGCAGGGTATTGGGCAAGGTAAAGGCATTGGCAACGGCAGAGGTATGAGAGGTTTTGTAAATGGAAATTCTTCGAATCAATCAAAATAAGTAAGTAGACATTTGGGCTTAGCGGGGTATTTTTGCTCTGCTAAGCCTATTAATTAAGGAAGGGGAGGAATTACTTTGAAAAAATCTACAAATAAAAATGGCTTCAATAAATATTTCAGGCTTTTTTCTCAAATATTGTTTTTTACTATTATTCTAATTACTGCAATAATTCACTCTTTAGCTGAAAAAGGAGTGGAAGTTAAAGTGCCTTTTTTCTCTAATGCATCATTACAAAAGTTCTTGCTAGATCGCCTCGTCCTTTTAGGACGGGGATGAATGCAAAGATTGAAACTGAGAACCGAATATGATATATATGATATAATTGAATCAAATTCCAAAAATATTAGGGTAGACTATAAGGTTATATAGAAAGTCAGTGGAAGAAGGTAGAAAAAGATGGATAAGACATACATTCTACCAGTCCCAGAAAAGTATAAAGTTTTGGCAAGAGAACTTTCAGAACAATCAGGTAAAATCTACTCTAAAGCAGAAAGTTTTCTAAAGAAAATGGACAAGAAGGGAATAAAAATATCACGGAAAACATTTGACAGGTACATGGAATGGTGGATACACCAGAAGGATTTTGTTCTTCACAGTCAGAGTAAACAGGCAGCATAT
>OFGS01000027.1_pt1 | contig 44292 bp, 40 predicted proteins | sample 1521851 | NCBI WGS metagenome assembly OFGS01 (sample SAMEA3142070, study PRJEB24117) | hot springs metagenome
TACCTCCTTTGTTGTGTTTTGTCGTAAGTTGTACAACTTACATTCTGTATTTTACCAGGAGGTACCTCCTTCTTGCAAATCTCATTTCACTTCATTTTCACTCATTTTCGTTCATTACAGGAATGCTCGTAAAAAATTCAGAGTTAGAAATTTGCAATTTTTGCTTTGAATTAAATATACTACAATGAACTTTAATTTTCAAACCATTTAGGGCACAAAATTCGGTTAATACTGTAACTCAAGTAGTATTTTTCATTGGCTAAGCAAAACTCTGAATACTAATTAAAGACTATCTTCAATAATATTGCAAAAATAGTTGCAATGATGTATAATTTATGCTAAATTGAATGTATAAAAGCACACATGGATACAATTTTAAGAAAGGGGGAAAGCGATAGTTGCCGCGAACAAAATGAAGAGAGTGCATTTAAGAAAACTTTTAGTCTTTGCTGTCATCTTCTCTTTTATTGTCACAACAGTTATTGGTTTTGCTTCTGAAGGTGTGAAAAAGAGAAGTGAAATCCCTGACAAGTACAAGTGGAATCTTGAAGACATCTATAGTTCACCAGAAAAATGGAATGAAGATCTAAACAAGGTTCTAAATTATTATATTCCTAAATTTCAAAACTATAAGGGTAAGCTTTCAGACAAAAATAAGCTACTTGAATGTTTAAAGTTAAGAGATGAAATGATGAGAATTGCAGATAAAGTCTACGTTTATGCTCATATGAAGACTGATGAAAATCAGGCTGATAACAAGGCAAATGAAATGAGATCAAAATCTGAGACAATGTATGCGCAAGTCTCGGCAGCGGTTTCGTTTATCCAGCCAGAACTTTTGCGTTTGCCTGAAAAAACTTTAAAATCCTATATGCAAGATAAGAGTTTTGCAGATTATAAAATGTATCTGGATGCTGTTCTAAAGCAAAAGCCTCATACACTATCCCCAGAGGGTGAAGAATTATTAGCGTTAGCTCAGGATTTTGCAGGCTCACCATACAATATATTCACTCAGCTAAAGTATGCAGATTTAACATTCCCAAAGATTAAGGATGACAAGGGTAATGAGATTCAACTTACCGAGGCAAGCTATGGAAAGTATCTTGAGAGCAAGGACAGAGATTTCCGAAAAAGAGCATTTGAAGGTATATACTCCTCATTTGACAAAGTTAAAAATACATTGGCAGCTACATTGACTGCTGAGGTTAAGAAGAATGTGTTTTTTGCAAAGGCAAGAAAATATAATTCAGCATTAGAAGCTTCTTTAGCACAAGAATTTATTCCAAGGAGTGTTTATGATAATCTCATCAAGGCAGTCAATAACAATATTAAGTATTTGCATAAGTATGTAGAGCTCAGAAAGAAGATACTTAATCTTGACAAAGTTCATATATATGATATGTATGTTCCGCTTGTAGCAAATTATGAAATGAACATTGATTATGAACAGGCGAAGAATTTAATTTTAGAGGGTTTAAAGCCACTTGGGAATGATTATTTAAAGGTTTTAAACATTGCATTCAACAATAGATGGATAGACGTATTTGAGACCGAAAACAAGTACACAGGTGGATATCAATGGGGAGCGTATGATACGCATCCTTATATCCTTATGAATTATAATAACACTATGGATTCGGTATTAACCCTTGCTCATGAGCTTGGGCATGCTATAAATTCATACTATACAAACAAGACACAAAAGTATATAAATTCTAATGTGCCAATCTTCACAGCTGAGGTTGCTTCGACCACAAATGAGCTTCTCATGATAAATTATCTGCTTAAAAAAGCAAAAAGTGATGATGAAAGACTTTATCTTTTAAATACTCTCGTAGAAAATATAAGAGGTACTGTTTATACTCAGGTTATGTATGCTGAATTCGAGAAAGAAATTCATGAAAGAGTTGAAAAAGGCGAAGCACTTTCTGCAGATACATTGAGTGACATTTGGGGTAGTTTAATGAAGAAGTATTACGGTGATAACTTTGAAGTTGATAAGCTTGCAACACTATGGTGGGCAAGGATACCACACTTTTACATGAACTTTTATGTTTACAAATATGCAACTTCTATGGCTGCTGCAAATAAGGTTGTAAAGAATATTGAGAAAGGCGATACTGCTAAATATATAGAGTTTTTAAAAGCTGGAAGTTCAGATTATCCAATCAATGTTCTTAAAAAAGCAGGTGTTGATATGACATCAACAAAGCCTGTTGACAACTTGTTAACATACTTTGGTCAGCTTGTTGACGAGATGGAAAAGATTTTGAAAAAGCAAGGAAAGATATAGGGTAGAAAAAGAAAAAAGATAAAGATTCAAAAGGGACTGCTCGTAAAGAAGAGGAGTGGTCCCTTTTTTTAGTTTTAAATAAAAGAGATGCAGTTTCCAAATATTCTTCTTGACCCAGAAAGAAAAATCTGTTATTATATAATTGAAAATGATTTTCAATTAACACAAAATATCAATTACAAATTATTTTCAAAAAACCAAAGAGTTTTATGTTAAATGTCATGAGAGGTGATCAGCTTTGACGCTGGATATGATTTCAAAAGACCAGGAAGTTATAATAAAGAGCATAAAAAGCAAAACCGCACGTGTGTATGCTTTGAGATTTGGTATAAATGAAGGAAGCAAAGTAAAATGTGTAGCTAAAATAAATAATGGTCCTATTATTCTCAGGAAGAATCACCAAGAGATTGCAATAGGAAACGGTCTTGCTAAGCGAATTGAAGTTGAGACTCAAAAGTAGAAAGGGGCTTGATGCATTTGAACTGTCACTGTGTACAAGAGATGCTAAATATTCCAGATGACAAAGAGGTAATAGCACTTGTTGGGAATCCTAATGTTGGGAAGTCAGTTATTTTCAATAAACTGACAGGAAGATATGTAGAAGTTTCAAACTATCCCGGCACAACTGTAGATGTTAATTATGGTTTTTACAAGGATTATGTTATTGTCGACACACCGGGAGTTTATGGAATTTCTTCTTTCAATGATGAAGAGATTGTAACGCGTGATATTGTGCTAAGTACTCAGAAGATTATAAATGTAGTCGACAGTGTGCATCTTGACAGAGATTTATTTTTAACACAGCAGCTTATTGATTACCAAAAAGAAGTCATAGTTGTACTTAACATGGTTGACGAGGTTGAGAAAAATAATATCAAAATTGACATAGAAAAGCTAAAAGAAATCCTTGGTGTTGAAGTGATAGCCACATCGGCAAGCAAAGGACTTGGTATTGACAAATTAAAAGAGGCTATAGATAAAAATCTTTTTAAAAAAGGTAGAATCACTGCTAATTTAGAAAAGGTTTTAGAATCTGAAGGAAAGAAATTTTCTTGGGAAAGCCTTGCCGAAGCTGAAAATGTATTCAGTTCATCAGTGTCTGAACTTCAAGAGAAGATATACGCTATGAGGCGCACTTATGTAGATGAGATATTCAATAAAACTGTCAAGTTTGATACCAAGAAGCTTGAGTTTAAAAACAAATTAAGTCAGGTTCTTATAAATCCTGTCACAGGAATTCCTATTTTATTTGCCACTTTGTATATTATGTATTATTTTATGGGAGTGCTTGTTGCGCAAAGACTGGTTGACTTTACTATGAATACAGTGATGGGAGAGTATTACCTTGGCTTCATAAAAGGGATTGTAGAAAAGTTTGTTACAAACCTCTTTTTGCAAAAGATTATTGTTGGCAATTATGGAATACTTTCTATGTTTCCAATCATCTTTTTGGGATTGCTATTTCCCCTTGTTGTAGCCTTCCACCTTTTTATGAGTATATTAGAAGACAGTGGTTATCTTCCCAGAATTGCAGCGCTTGTTGACAGAGTGTTCAATAAAATAGGTTTAAATGGAAGAGCGATAATTCCTATAATTTTAGGTTTTGGCTGTGTCACAATGGCAACAATGACAACAAGAATATTAGGGTCAAAAAGAGAAAGGCTCATTACAATGTTTTTGCTGGGACTCACAATACCATGCTCTGCTCAGCTTGGGATAATCAGTGGCCTTATCTCAAGACTCGGGTTTTGGTATCTTGTTGCTTATATATTGATAATTGGATTTATCTTTGGGCTTGTGGGCAGGATATTGAATAAAATTATAAAGGGTGAATCAACCTCGCTTTTTATAGATCTCCCAACTTTGAGAATTCCTCAACCTTCTAATGTTTTGAAAAAGACCTATTATAAATCAAAAGGTTTTTTGGTAGAGGCTTTTCCAATCTTTGTTGCAGCAACACTTGTACTTGGATTTTTGGATGCAACAAACCTTCTTCATGCTATAGAAAATTTTGCACAGCCGGTTGTTACAGGATTTTTAAAGCTGCCAAAACAAATAACCGAGGTGTTTATCCTGAGCATAATAAGACGTGACTATGGTGCTGCAGGACTTGTGACAATTCCAACTACAAAAGGTCAGATGTTTGTTGCACTTGTAACAACAACATTGTTTGTTCCTTGCATTACTTCTTTTGCTATGATGACAAAAGAAAACGGGCTTAAATATTCAGTTTTTGTATGGATTTCTTCCGCTGCGATTGCGATTTTAGTGGGAGGGGTTCTTGCAAATATAATGCTTTAAGCTTTTGCATGTTCAAAAAAGGAGAGTGTTTTTGCAATGAAAGTAAAATGTCCTGTTTGTGGTTATGAGGTGGACATTACAAACAGAAAATGTCCGCGGTGTAACGCTTCTTTGGTTGAAGCGTTCAAATGTTCAGGAAATTGTAAAAGCTGCAAAAAGAGCTGTTCAATGAAGTCTTGACATCTGAGCTTTTGAGAGAATAAAATGTATATCATAAGTAAATTGCAAATTACAAATTGATATGGCGGAGCAGTGATATTCAGAATGAAAAAAGATCAGTTGGAAGAAATAAAAGATCAGCTTAAGCAAAAAGGTTATAAACTCACGACACAAAGAAGAATAATATTGGATTCAATTCTTGACAATCAAGACAAACATTTGAGTATTGAAGAAATATACAAAATAGTAAAAGAGAAGATGCCAGAGATTGGACTTGCAACAGTATACAGGACCATAATGCTTTTGAACGATTTAAAGGTCCTCAACAAGATTGACCTTGACGATGGATGTTCACGTTTTGAACTTTCAAATAGCGAAGATACCCACAATCATCATCACCTAATATGTATAAAGTGCGGGAAAGTGGAAGAGGCAGAAGATGATTTACTTGAAAGTTTAGAGGCTCAAATAGAAAAAGAAAAAGGATTTAAAGTTGTTAATCACATAGTCAAGTTCTATGGTATATGTAAAGATTGCAAAAAGGAATGAGAAGAAGCTTCTTCTCATTCCTTTGATTTTATACCTATCTTATAAAAGGTTCCATTGTTATCGTCTATATTACCAAAACTATCTTTAAATGCAACAAACAAAATACCACTTTTGAGCAGAGGAAGTACTGCTATATATTCGCCATTTTTTTTAATCATTTTAGTTTCATAAACTTTGCCTTCTGCAAACTCCTCTCCAAACCCAAATTTAAGATAAATCTCCTTCTCAAGACCATCCAGCAAAATACCATTATTATAGGTTACTATTAACTTATCGCCTGCAATGGGCTGTTGAGGGTACAATTTAAAAGGAAGTTGCATCTTTAAATTGATTCACCTTCCTTTACCTTGCGAATACATGATTGCCTATGACAGCCACAATTGGTCTGCTCCAAATCCATTTGTTTGTAGTTTTTGCGGGATTGAAAAAGTAAAGAGCACCGCCTGTAGGGTCCCATCCGTTGAGAGCATCCCTTGCAGCATTTATTGCTGATACTGTTGGGGGAAGGTTTATCTGGCCGTTTGCTACAGACTCAAAAGCACCTGGTTGATAGATTACACCTGCTATTGAGTTTGGAAAACTTGGATGTCTTACCCTATTTAGCACCACTGCTCCTACTGCAACTTGTCCAACGTAAGGTTCTCCCCGTGCTTCTGCGCTGATAAGATGAGCAAGAAGGTTGAGGTCTGAACTGTACGATGAACGTGTTGTTGTGACAATTCCAAGTGCCCTGAAAGTTTCGCTTCCTGCAATTCCATCTACTTTAAGGCCGTTTTTTGCTTGAAAGTATCTTACTGCCTTATATGTTTTATATCCATAAATACCATCAATTGGCCCATCATAATATCCCCACTGTTTGAGTCTTTTCTGGATTTCAATAACCTCTGGTCCTGTAGAGCCATAGTATGAAAGGATAATAGGAGAGAGAGCATATTTGAATTTAAGGTGTTGATAGTCAGCTGTGATATACACGCTCAAACTCAGAAGTATGAATAATATTAATGCTTTTACAAATCTCATTTATCATCACCCCATGCAGTTTAATTCACGCTGCAATAAGATTTTACAAATAGTATTATGCATCTAAATTTTTGAGAATATGCATGAGTGAATAACCAAAGCTCAATGTGCAAATAATTTAAAAGTAGGAGAATTAAAGAATTGGGGTGATGACAAGGTGAGAAAAGCCATAACATTTTTGATAGTATTTCTTATGCTCTTTGGAAATTCACATATTGCCTGTAAAAAGGTATTTGGTGAGTCCCTTCAAACCCAAACACCGTCCTTAGAAATTTCAGCAAAATCAGCGATACTTGTTGACTTTGACACAGGAAGGATTCTTTACGAAAAGAACTCACATGAAAAACTTTCCCCAGCATCGATAACCAAGATAATGACCATGATTTTGATATGTGAAGCAATAGAAAAAGGTAGGATAAAACTTTCTGACAGAGTTGTTGCAAGTCAAAACGCATCAAGCCTTGGAGGTTCTCAAGTTTATCTTAAGGAAAATGAAGAGATGACAGTTGAAGAGCTTTTAAAATCAATTGCAATTGCCTCAGCAAATGATGCGTGTGTTGCACTTGCAGAGCACATTGCAGGAAGCGTCCAAGAATTTGTTTATATGATGAACAAAAAAGCAAAAGAACTTGGAATGCTTGACACAAACTTTGTAAATCCATATGGACTTGATGCTGAAAATCATTACACCAGCGCATATGATGTTGCAATAATGTCAAGAGAACTTTTAAAACACAAGATCATCAGAAAATACCTTACAACATGGGTAGATACAATAAGAGAAGGCAAATTTGGTCTTACAAATACAAACAAGCTTGTAAGGTTTTACAAAGGGTGCACGGGTGTCAAAACAGGTTCTACCGACAAAGCAAAGTTTTGTGTATCAGCATCGGCTTTAAGAAATGGCCTTCATTTAATTGCGGTTATAATGGGAGCGCCAGACAGCAAAACAAGGTTTAATGAGGCCACAAAGCTTTTGGATTGGGGTTTTGCAAATTTTTCAATGTACAGCCCTTATTCTAAAGGATATTGTTTTGGTAAGGTAAAGATAAAAAATGGAATTGAGAAAGAAGTAGAAGCAATTTTGAGCACAGATGTCAAGCTTCTTGTTAAAAAAGGTGATGAAAGTACAGTTGAGTCAAAAGTGGCATTGCCTCAGCAAATATCAGCACCTGTGAAAGCTGGGCAAAAGATTGGAAAATTAGAACTATGGCAAGAAGGGAAATTGCTGGGTGCATATGACTTAATTGCCAAGAAGAATGTCCAAAAGAGAAATCTTTTTGATATTTTCCGCATGCTTTTTAGGCTTGAAATCTGAACTTGAAAAAAATAAAATGGTCGGGGCGACTGGACTTGAACCAGCGAACCTCTAGCACCCCAAGCTAGCGCTCTAACCAAACTGAGCTACGCCCCGACCTTTTGTTATTTACACCATCAATTATATTCTAATTTTTTTAATATTTCAAGGAAAAAATTTGCTGGTAGATTTTTAAAGTATTCATAACTGTTTTTTCCCAGCTATAACTTTTTGAAAGCAAATAACCTTTTTGAGCAAGCTGATTTTGCAGCTCTACATTTTCTAAAACAAGCAGTATTTTTTGAGCGATGTCTTCTTCAGAATAAGGGTCCACATACAGGGCAGCATCCTTTAAAACTTCAGGCAGGCAAGTTGTGTTGCTTGCTATAGTTGGGACTTTGCAAGCCATTGCCTCAAGTGGTGGAAGACCAAACCCTTCGTACAGCGATGGATATACAAAAAGCAAAGCACCGTTGTATATATATGGCATATATTCTACATCCACATAGGAAAGAAAATGCACGTGGGAAGTGAGATTGAGATTTTCAACCAGATTTTTTATTTCTTCATAACTTCTGCTGAACTTCCCTGGTATTACAAGGGAAATAGGTTCAATTTTTTCTTTTATTAAGGAATAGGCTTTGACCAATCTTTTGAGATTTTTCCTTGGCGAAAAACCACCTACATAAAGGATGTATGGGAAGTCAATGTTGAATTTTTGCAAAAGAAAGGTTTTGACTTCATCTTCTGGCAAGGGCTTGTATATGTCTTCTGCTGCTAAATATGTTACAAATACTTTTGAAGGGTCGATATCAAAATACTCACAAATATCTTTTTTAGAGAACTCAGACACAGTAATAATGCAGTCAGTTATTTTAACAATCTTTGGGACGATATCCCTAAATATCTTTAAATAACTTGGTCCGACTGTCTCAGGAAGTCTGAAAGGAATTATATCGTGCAGGGTAATAATGTAGCTGCATTTTTTAGACAGAGGAAGCCCAATTCCATTTTGAGGGACATGGTATATATCGATATCATTTTGAAGTATAATCTCTTTTATCATAATTTCTTCCCAGAACTTATCTAACTGCTGAGGAAGAAGGTTGATGTTTATATTCTGTGCAAGTACAAATTCTGTCTCGCAGCTATCAGGCCAGATTATTAAATATTCATTTTCTTTGTCGAGTTTTTTGATATAATTTAAAAGCTGATAGGTGTAAGTGCCAATACCAGAACCTCTATACCATTTAGCAGCTCTACCATCAATGCCAATTTTCATGATTTTTTCATTTTCAATTTGGTCAATTTTATTATATGATATTAGTATTCTCATGTGTTAAAAGGGAGTGATCAAGAAGTGACAGTGAATTTTATTGTTGATAAAGAGCTGGCAGGGGTAAAGGTGGAAAAAGCCATAAAAAAGAAATATCCCTCAATTCCAATGAGCGTAATTTTTAAGATGCTAAGAAAAGGAGAAATTATCGTAAGTTTTCTTCCTGCTCAAAAAGGACAGGTTTTGAGGTTTGGAGACACTGTGAGTTTTGAAATAGAAGATAGATTTTTGGAGCACAAAAAAGTAGAGATCAATAAAGTGTACGAGGATGACAACATTGTTGTAATTGACAAACCATACGGAATTCCATCACATCCAGATTCGAACAATGAGTACTCTGTTGTCAGCTGGATAGAAGACAATTACTCTAAAGATGAGCTTCCTCAGCTTTGTCACAGGCTTGATAGGAACACAGCAGGACTTATGATCATTGCAAAAAATAGACAAGTTTTAAGCGAGATGTTAAAATATATGAGTAGAAGGGCAATTATAAAGAAGTATTTATGTATAACTAAAAAAGCTGATTTACCAGAAAGTGGAGTGCTTGTTCACTATCTTAAAAAAGATTCAAAAAAGAGCAAGGTATATATTTCTGACTTTCCACAAGATGGCTATTCAGAAGTGGTGACAGCATATAAGATTGTGAGACAAAAAGATGACTTGCAGCTTGTGGATGTTGAAATCAAGACTGGTAAAACCCATCAAATCAGAGCGCAGCTTGCGCACGTTGGACTTTGCATCTTGGGTGACAGCAAGTATGGTGATTGGGAGCTAAATAAAAAGTACAAGGCAGATATGCAGGCCTTGTGTGCTTATTATCTTAAATTTGAGATTGGGAAGAAAGGTATTTTAAGGTATTTGGATGGTCAAAAGATAGTAAAAGAGACAGTAGAATTTCCGGTTGATATCGTAGGTTTTTCTTCAATAAACGTATATAAAGAAAGAGGGCTGGAGATATGAGGAAGCTTTTATATGCATTAGGGTCGTTTATCATAATACTTTTAATAGGCATAAATGCTCTTTTTTACTATGAAAACATGTACATCAAAAGATACATTCCTGTTACAGAAGAGGTTTACAGAAAACCTCAGCAACCGACTTTGCCAAATACACAACAGAATAAGAATACTTCTGCTAAAAACAATTCGTCCTCTGTTAAGCTTAAACCCCAGCCAAAAGAATACAAGGCAAGTGTGTTTATGGCAGGAGATGTGTTTTTCAACGGCTATCTGTTAAAATCTTATTATGACAGGCAATCCCAGGCTTATACATTCGGGGATATATTGGAGAACGTAAAAGATATCACTTATGCGGACATTAGTATTTTCAAGTTTGATAGTGTGGTTTCTGACAATATCCCCATTTCGACGTATGGAAAATACAACGCTCCAAAAGAGGCTTTAGATGTGCTCAAGTCAGCTGGATTTAATCTTGCGGTGCTTTCATCATCGCATATATTTGATGGAAAGGTGGAAGGTTTGCAGAAAACAATAAATAATTTGAAAGAGGCAAAGATTGAAACAGTAGGCGTTAAGCTTTCTCAGGAAGAGCACACTTCAAAGGTTTTTGATATAAACAACATAAGAATTGGCGTTGCTGCATTCACAAAAGAGCTTTCATCAGTCTATTTGGGAGGGAGCTCTACTTATAAGGATTTTGTAAGCGTTCTTGACAGGGATGAGATACAAAACGAGCTTGAGTACTTGAAAGGACTGAACTGTGACATTATAATAGCATATACAAACTGGGGAGTTGAAAATTCAAACTCAGTTAGTTTTGAGCAGAAAGAGTTTGCAAAGGAGCTTATAAAAAATGGTGTTGATGTTGTAATTGGTACTCATACTCATACAATTCAGCCGTTTGAAAAGGTTAAAGTTGAGGATGAGTCAGGCAACATAAAAGAGGGGATAGTATTTTATTCGCTTGGTAATTTCCTTTGCGACCAGACAGTAATCTTTCCATACAATAGGTTTGGCTTAACTGTAAGACTTGATCTTGTTAAAAAAGAAGATAAGCTCACTAAAAAGATATCAGTTGAGCCAATATATATCTTTAGAAAGACAAGAAGGAATGCAAGTTACTATGATTTTATTGTCCTTAAAGCAAAGGACATTTTAAATAGAACTGATGTAAAAACATCCTACATTCAATATGCCAAAAAATTGCTTGAAGATGTTGATAAATGGCTTAAAAGTGTGCAATAAACAAAATTTTTTGTGCGTAGGGGGATTATTCTAAAGTGGAGAGAAGACAGGACAGAATTCGTAACTTTTGCATAATAGCTCACATAGACCATGGGAAATCAACCTTGGCTGACAGAATAATTGAGCTCACAGGAGCACTCACAGAAAGAGAGATGCAGGACCAGGTACTTGATACCATGGACATAGAAAGAGAAAGAGGAATTACCATAAAAGCCCAGGCAGTAAGGCTCAACTATAAAGCAAAGGATGGAAAGGAATATACCTTTCATCTTATAGACACTCCTGGCCATGTAGACTTTACCTATGAGGTTTCACGAAGCCTTGCTGCCTGTGAGGGTGCAATTTTGGTTGTTGATGCAACCCAAGGTATTGAAGCGCAGACGCTTGCAAATGTCTATCTTGCACTTGAGCACAACTTAGAGATAATACCAGTTATAAACAAGATTGACCTTCCAAGTGCAAGACCTGAAGAGGTCAAAAAAGAGATAGAAGACGTGATTGGACTTGATGCATCAGATGCACCGCTCATTTCAGCTAAAATGGGTATTAACATTGAAGAGGTTTTAGAGAGGATAGTAAGAGACATTCCACCTCCAAAAGGTGACGATACAAAACCGCTCAAAGCTTTGATTTTTGATTCGCTTTATGACAACTACAAAGGTGTTTTGGCATATGTGAGGGTGTTTGACGGGGTTGTGAAACCAAATATGACCATTAAGATGATGTCAACTGGTGCTCAGTTTACTGTAACAGAGGTTGGGTATTTTAAACCGGGAATGCTAATCCCATGTGATGAGCTAAGAGCCGGGGATGTTGGCTACATTGCAGCGTCAATTAAGACAGTGAGAGATACAAGAGTTGGTGACACGATAACCGATGCGAACAACCCAGCTGATGAGCCTCTGCCGGGCTTTAGGAGATTAAACCCAATGGTGTTCTGTGGAATTTATCCAACAGGTGATACAAAGTACGAAGAGCTAAAAGAGGCCTTAGAAAAACTTCAGCTCAACGATGCGGCACTGTTTTTTGAACCAGAAAGCTCTGCTGCCCTCGGGTTTGGTTTTAGATGTGGATTTCTTGGACTTTTGCATATGGAGATTGTTCAAGAAAGGCTTGAGAGGGAATATGATTTGAACATAATCACAACAGCACCGTCGGTTGTATTTAAAGTTACAAAGACAGATGGCGAGGTTTTGTACATTGACAATCCTACAAAACTGCCGCCACCAAACGAAATTGCCAAGATGGAAGAACCGATGGTAAAAGCAACTATCATGGTACCTAACGAGTTTGTAGGTAGCGTAATGGAGCTGTGCCAGGAAAGAAGAGGAATTTTTAAAGATATGTCATATATTGAGACAACACGTGTTATTCTCACTTACGAGATGCCTCTTATGGAGATTGTGTACGACTTTTTCGATGCTCTAAAGTCAAGGTCAAAAGGTTATGCGTCATTCGACTATGAGTTTATAGGGTATGCTGAGTCAAAGCTTGTAAAGCTTGACATTATGATAAAAGGCGAGGTTGTTGACGCGCTTTCGTTTATCGTTCACAAGGATAAAGCATATCAGAGGGCAAGAAGAATTGTTGAAAAACTCAAAGAGGAGATTCCACGGCACTTATTTGAAATACCAATTCAGGCTTGTATTGGCAGCAAGGTTATTGCAAGAGAAACAGTAAAAGCTTTACGAAAAGATGTGCTTGCTAAATGTTATGGCGGGGACGTTACAAGAAAGAAAAAGCTTTTAGAGAAACAAAAAGAGGGTAAAAAGCGAATGAAACAGGTTGGAGAGGTTGAGATACCGCAGGAGGCATTTATGGCTGTTTTGAAACTTGAAGACTAAACCATTTTGTTAGAAATAAAAAAGGAAGTGCGAGCCAAAATTGAGAAATATAGGACTTTATATTCACGTTCCATTTTGTAAAAAGAAATGTTATTACTGTGATTTTGTGTCATACGAAAACGTCGATGATAATATGGTTTTTGCATATTTTAGCGCGCTTGAAAATGAATTAATGTTTTATAAAGAAAATTATGAAATTGAGATAGATACTATTTATATTGGGGGTGGGACACCTTCTTTTGTCCCTGCCAAGTATATCTTAAAGCTGTTGGAGTTTATATATTCAAACTTTAAGGTCAAAAGCACCTGCGAGATAAGCATTGAGGCAAATCCCGAGAGTATCACAAAGGAGAAACTTAAAAGTTACAGGGAAGCAGGAATAAACAGGCTCAGTGTGGGGATACAGTCGCTAAACGATGCAGAGCTTAGAGCAATTGGTAGAATCCATGACTCTGAGGTTGCATTGAAGATTTTAAGTAGAGTACCTTTATATTTTGAAAATTTTAGCGTTGATGTTATTATAGGTCTTCCATATCAGACTTTTGAAAGTTTTTCGCAGACACTCAATACACTTTTGAAATTTTTACCGCCTCATTTGTCTATTTATTCACTGAAGATAGAAGAGGGAACACCTCTTTTTGAAAGATATGAAGAGTATAAGAGTTTGTTGCCAAGTGAAGATGAAGAAAGAAGAATGTTCTGGTGGGCAAGAGACAGGCTTTCAGAGGTTGGACTCTATCATTATGAGATTTCTAATTTTGCTAAAAAAGGCTTTGAGTGCAAACATAATTTGAAATACTGGAACTGTGATGAATACATTGGAGTTGGCTGTGCAGCTCATTCATTTTTTGAGGACTGCAGGTATTATAATACTTCTAATATAAAAGAATACGCTAAGAAAATTAAAGAAAATGGTTTAGCTGTGGAAGGAAAAGAGCTTATTTCAAGTGAAGAGAGTGAAAAAGAGTTTATCATATTAGGGCTCAGAAAGATAGAAGGATTTTCTCTTGACGAATTTAGAGAAAGGTTTGGCATAGAGTTTGAAAGAAAGTACAAATTTCAAATTGAAAAACTGAAAAAATATGGCCTAATAGATATAAATAGTCGTATAAAACTTACAGAGAGAGGAATTGACCTTGCAAATTTAGTGTGGCAGGAGTTTGTGTAAAAAGGTCAAAGAAAGTCAAAAATGTACTTGACAAAAATCTACTCAAGTGATATCTTATATCTTAGAATTAGCACTCATCAACAGAGAGTGCTAACAGTAAGGTGAGGAAAATGCTGGATGAAAGAAAAAGGAGAATACTTGAAGCTATCATAGATGATTATATAAATACAGGTGAACCTGTTGGCTCAAGAACAATTGCAAAGAAGTACATTTTTGGTATTTCTTCTGCAACAATTAGAAATGAAATGTCGGACTTAGAGGAGATGGGGTATTTAGAACAGCCTCATACATCAGCTGGTAGAATTCCTTCAGACAAGGGCTACAGGTACTATGTTGATGAGCTGATGAAGGTCTCAAGGCTTTTGCCACAGCAAGTTGAATTTATCAGGTCGCAGCTTGATGTCAAATTCAATGAAATAAACGAGTATATGGAGAACATTGCTAAAATAATATCTAACCTGACAAACTACACAGCAGTAATTTCAACGCCAAATGTTAAAAAGAGCTTTATAAAATATCTCCAACTTGTTCCAGTTGATAGCAAAAGATATATACTAATTTTAGTAACAAACACAGGTCTTGTAAAAGATATTCTCCTGGACAAACCCGAGAATGTCGATATAAAAGACTTCATATATATATCGAATATCCTCAATGAAAAACTGAGTGGGCTTAAGCTTGAAGACATTGACCACAAAATTGTACTTGACATTGAAAATATGCTTGGCAAAAACAAAACAATCTTGTCACCAATAATTGAAAATGTACTGCGCACAATCAGTGCAGCTGACAGCACAGAAGTTGTTTTGAGTGGAATCAAGAACATGTTTGATTTTCCTGAGTTTAGTGACGTTTTGAAGGCAAAGATATTCCTGCATATATTTGAGCAAAAGGAGATGCTAAGACAAATAATAAACTCTTCAATGCATGAGCATATAACAATTAGGATTGGTACAGAAAATCCAATAGAGGATTTAAAAGAGTGTAGCGTTGTTCTTTCCACTTACAGAATAGGAGAAAGCATTGCAGGTTCGATAGGTATAATTGGTCCAAAAAGGCTGAGATATTCTCAGACAGTTTCGCTTATTGACTACATTTGCGATACTTTATCTGATATTCTGACAAGACTTTTCACAGAATAAATTAAAGAGGTGATTTTTTCAGATGTTTGACATGGAAAACAAAGATTTAAAAAGCGAGCAGGCAAGCTCACTTGATGCTCAGAGTGTAGAAGAGAGCAGTTGTGAGGAAAAGAATGAAAATCCTCAGAATCAGGAAACGCAAGAAGATGTAGAAAAAACACAGCAAGATGAGGATTTGAGCGAAAGTAGTCAAGATGTTGATGCTGAGTCCCAGCAAGAAGACCCGATAGAAGTTTTGAAAAAGCAGCTTGAAGAAAAGGAGAGAGAAGTTGAGGAATACAAGAGCTTATGTCAGAGGATAGCTGCTGATTTTGATAACTACAAAAAGAGAATAGCAAAAGATAAAGAGAATATGTATTATGAAGTTGTTGCTGATGTTGTTGGCAAACTCCTTCCAATTGTTGACAACTTTGAAAGAGCGATTGATTCTGCAAAAAATTCAAAAGACACAAATGATGAACTTTTAAAAGGCCTTGAGATGATAAAAAAACAGATTGATGATATCTTTTCAAAGCTTGGTGTTGAGCCCATTGAGGCTTTGAATAAAGAATTTGACCCGTACCTTCACAATGCGATTATGCATGTTGAAGATGAGAGGTACGGTAAGAATGTTGTAATTGAAGAATTCCAAAAAGGTTACAAGATAAAAGATAGGGTTATCAGGTATAGCCTTGTAAAGGTTGCAAATGCAAATTAAAAAATAAGGAGGTTGATAACAATGGCTCATATTTTAGGTATAGACCTTGGTACAACAAACTCTTGTATGGCAGTTATTGAAGGCGGTCAGCCTGTTGTAATTCCTAACGCAGAAGGTTTCAGAACAACTCCATCAGTTGTTGCTTTTACCAAGACAGGTGAGAGGCTTGTCGGGCATGCAGCAAAAAGACAGGCTATCACAAACCCTGAAAGGACTATTATATCAATAAAAAGAGATATGGGAACAAACAGAAGAATAAAGATAGATGACAAGGAATATTCACCAGAAGAGATATCTGCTATGATTTTGATGAAACTCAAAGCTGACGCAGAAGCATATCTTGGCGAGAAGATAACACAGGCTGTTATAACTGTTCCAGCTTATTTTACAGACTCACAAAGACAGGCAACAAAAAACGCAGGTAGAATTGCAGGACTTGAGGTTTTGAGAATTATCAACGAGCCAACAGCAGCAGCTTTGGCTTACGGTCTTGACAAGGAAGGTCATCAAAAGATAATGGTATATGACCTTGGCGGTGGAACATTTGACGTTTCAATCTTGGAGATAGGCGATGGTGTAATTGAAGTTTTAGCAACGTCTGGTAACAACAGACTTGGTGGTGATGACTTTGACCAGAGGATTATTGACTATATAGCTGACGAGTTTATGAAAGAGCACGGAATTGATTTGAGACAAGACAAGGTTGCGCTCCAGAGACTAAAAGATGCAGCAGAGAGGGCAAAGATTGAACTTTCGTCTGCGCTTCAAACAACCATTAACCTGCCATTTATAACGGCAGATGCAAATGGTCCAAAACACATTGATATGGTTTTGACACGTGCAAAGTTTGAAGAGCTTATAAAAGACCTTGTAGAAAAGACAAGAGAACCTGTTGAAACGGCACTTGCCGATGCAAAGCTCACTCCAGAGCAGATTGACAAGGTCATTTTGGTTGGTGGTTCAACAAGAATTCCTTATGTTCAGGAATTTGTAAAGAAACTCACTGGCAAAGAGCCGTTTAAAGGAATAAATCCGGATGAGTGTGTTGCAATTGGTGCTGCAATCCAGGCAGGTGTTCTTGCAGGTCAGGTAAAAGACATATTACTTTTGGACGTAACACCACTTTCACTTGGTATTGAGACTCTGGGCGGTGTGTTCACTAAGATTATTGAAAGAAACACAACAATCCCAACACGAAAAAGCCAGATATTCACAACAGCAGCAGATGGTCAGACACAGGTTGAGATTCACGTTTTGCAAGGAGAAAGACCACTTGCAAAGGATAACAAGACACTTGGAAGATTTATACTTGACGGTATTCCACCTGCACCGCGAGGAGTGCCACAGATTGAGGTTACATTCGATATTGACGCAAACGGTATTGTGCATGTTTCAGCAAAGGACCTTGGCACAGGAAGAGAGCAAAAGATTACAATAACATCCCAGACACATTTGAGTGAAGAAGAGATTCAAAGAGCTATTAAAGAAGCAGAAATGTACGCTGAGCAGGATAGAAAGAGAAAAGAATTAATTGAGGCACGAAACAGAGCAGACTCTATCATCTACCAGACAGAAAAGCTGCTGCGTGACCTTGGTGACAAGATGACAGAAGCTGAAAAACAGCAGATTGAGGCAAAACTAAAAGCTTTGAAAGACGTTATGAATGGTGAAGACAAAGAACAGATTGAAAGGGCAATTGACGAGCTCACAAAATCGTTCTATGATGTGTCTACAAGACTTTATCAGCAGGGTTATACCACATCGGGACCACAAGGTGGACCAAACCCAGGTGGTGGTCAGAGCGGTCCTGATGGCAATGTAAATACTGATTATAGGGTATACTAAGGATTCTGATAAAAACAAGGTAAAAGGACCAAAGTCATGATGTTTTTAAAAATGGCTTTGGTCCTTTTTATGATTATTATTTGTTAAATTCATGTGGCTGGTATATAATAATATTCAGTAAAGTAAGCGGGTGATAGAGATGGCACAAAAAAAAGACTACTATGAGATTTTAGGTGTTCCAAGGAATGCAACAGAAGAAGAAATAAAAAGAGCCTACAGAAGACTTGCAAAACAATACCACCCTGATGCAAATCCAGGTAATAAAGAAGCAGAAGAAAAGTTCAAAGAGATAAATGAAGCATATGAAGTCTTGAGCAACCCTGAAAAAAGAAAGCTTTACGACCAGTTTGGCCATGCAGCATTTGACCCGAAATATGGTGCGCAAGGCAGTGGTGGTTTTTCTGGTGGATTTGGCGGTGGGTTTGCTGACTTTGATTTTGGCAGTTTTGGCGACATTTTTGAAGACCTATTTGAAGGCTTTGATATATTTGGAACATCAAGAAGAAGAAGAAAAGAAGCACCAAGAAAAGGTGCTGATATATATGTCGATTTAGAGCTGACTCTCAAAGAGTCTGTATTTGGCTGTGAAAAAGAGATTCCAATTTACAGAACTGAAAAGTGCAGTGTTTGTGGTGGAAGTGGTGTAAGACCCGGTTCTGCACCTGCGAGATGTCAAAAGTGCGGCGGCACGGGCCAGATAAGGTCAAGACAGGCAACATTCTTTGGAGAGTTCACCACCATAAAAACCTGTGATGCGTGCGGCGGCACAGGAACAATTATAACAGACCCATGCAGAGAATGTGGCGGAACAGGAAATGTAAGAAGACAGCGAAGAGTAAAGATTAACATTCCGGCAGGAATTGATGATGGTCAGGTAATAACATTAAGAGGCGAGGGTGAAAGTGGCATCAAAGGCGGACCGAATGGCGATTTGCATATTAGAATAAAAGTAGCGCCTCATCCTGTGTTCAAGAGAGTGGGGCAAGACCTTTATATTGAGGTTCCAATAACATTTGTTAATGCAGCTTTGGGTAGCGAGATAGAAATTCCAACGCTTGATGGCAAAACGAAAGTGAGAATTGAACCAGGGACACAAAATGGTGATGAGGTCAGGATTAAAGGCAAGGGTGTGCCGAACTTACGGTCAAGAGGCAGAGGCGACCTTGTTGTAAAATTTGTGGTTGAGGTACCAAGAAAGCTTTCAGAAAAACAAAAGGAACTTTTGAGAGAGTTTGAAAGACTTTCGTCAGAAGAGGGATATGAAAAGAGAAAACATTTTTGGGATAGAATAAGAGAAGCTTTTTCTTAGACAATTTTTAAATTTGAAAGAAGGAGAACAAAGTGCAAATGAGATGGTATGAGATATCAATTAAGACCACCGAAGAGGCAGAAGATGCTATTTCAAATATTTTGTATGAGCTTGGAGCAAACGGCGTTGTCATTGAAGACAATGAGATTGTGGCAAGACCAAATTTATGGGATTATATTGATGAAAACCAGTTTACAAAAAAGGATTATGCGAAAGTTTGTGCTTATTTTCCTGAAAGCAGTAACATTTTGGAGCTTACCCATACTATTGAGGAGAGGCTTAAAGAAATTGCAAAATATATTGATATTGGAGAAGGTAAAATTAGCGTTTCTGAGGTTGATGAAAAAGACTGGGCAGAAGAGTGGAAAAAGTATTATAAGCCTGTTGAGATAGGCAATATTGCAATTGTTCCTTCATGGCAAGATTATAAAGCCGAAGACAATAAAACAATTGTTAGGCTTGACCCAGGTATGGCATTTGGCACAGGAACTCATGAGTCAACCATTTTGTGCCTTGAGGCTATCCAGGAATATGTAAAGCCAGGGATGAATGTTCTTGATGTTGGGACAGGTTCAGGGATATTGGCAATAGCTGCAAAGAAGTTTTTGGCAAAAAGAGTTTTAGCTGTGGATATCGATGAGGTTGCTGTAAAGGTAGCAGAGGAGAACGCAAGGTTAAATGGAGTAGAGATTGAAATAAAAAAGAATGACCTTGTTGAAGGAATAGAAGAAAAGTTTGATGTGGTTGTTGCTAACATTGTTGCTGATATTATTATAAAGCTCTCAAAAGATATAAATAGAGTTTTAAAAGAGGACGGAATTTTTATCTCTTCTGGCATTATTGAAGACAGGCTTGAAGATGTTTTGAAAAGCTTTGAGAAAAATAGTCTTGAAATTTTAGAAGTGAGAAAAATGGGTACATGGTGCTTGGTTGTTAGCAAAAAAACTGTGTAGGGTGATATTAAGTGCCAATCTTTTTTGTTGAAAAGCAGAATGTTGAGAATGATATTGCCTACATCACAGATAAAGAAGATATAAATCATATAGTGAAGGTTTTAAGAAAAAGAGAAGGAGATAAAATAAATCTATGTGATGGCAATTATGACTACTCATCGCGTATAGTTGAAATTTCAAAAAACAGAATAAAACTTTTGATAGAAAACAAAACTTTGAATGACCGAGAAAGTATCAAAAATATTTTTTTATTTCAATGTATTATCAAAAACCAAAAAATGGACTTTGTTGTGCAAAAGGCAACAGAGCTTGGGGTAAAAACAATTGTACCTGTGGTGTCAAAAAGAGTGGTGATTGATATTTCAGAAAAACAGGAAAAAAAGGTTGAAAGGTGGCGCAAAATCGCGCAAGAGACTCAAAAGCAGTGTCTTCGCCCTATGCCACCTTTAATCGAAATGCCAATTAGGATTTCGGAGATTAAAAGGAAATATTTAGATAAGCTTGATATTCTTTTAATTCCCTATGAAAAGGAACTGAGAACATCAAGATGGGGGCTATCTTCAGATTACAATAACATTGGGATTTTGATTGGACCTGAAGGCGGTTTTGAAGAAGAGGAGATAGAAAACTTAAAAACCTTTAAAAATGTGCAAGTTATTTCGCTTGGCAAAAGAATACTCAGAAGTGAGACAGCCTCAATTGCAGCGCTTTCCATCCTAATGCATGAACTTGGAGAAATGTGAAGGGAAGTGCAAAATTATGAATGTATACTTTGACAACGCTGCAACCACAAGACCTTTTGATGAGGTGATTGAGCAACTTTCAAAGTTTTTGTCCCAAACCTATGGCAATCCTTCATCGCTTCACAGACTTGGTGTTGAGGCAGAAAGAATAGTAAAAGAGGCAAAAGAAATTATTGCAAAAAAACTCGGTAGCAATGCAGATGAGATTTATTTTACATCGGGTGGGACAGAAGCAAACAATTTAGCACTTATTGGCTGTGCGTTTGCACATCAAAAAAGAGGAAAAAGGATTGTATCAACACCTGTTGAACATCCTTCTGTTATTTCTACACTTGAGTATTTAGAAAGAAATGGATTTGAGATACAATATGTACCTGTGGATGCTGAGGGTAATGTAGATTTTGACCAGTTTGAGAAGCTTGTAGACCAGAATACCATTCTGGTAAGCGTGATGCTTGTCAACAACGAGACAGGGCATATATTTGACGTGAAGAAGCTATCTGAAATTGCGAAAAAGAAAAACCCAAATGTTATTGTTCACACAGATGCTGTCCAGGCTTTTATGAAAGAAAAGACCAATGTTAAAGAATTGAATGTGGACCTTATGTCGATAAGTGGTCATAAAATACACGCATTAAAAGGAATAGGAGCTTTGTATATAAGAAAGGGTATAAACATCCAGCCAATAATCTTTGGTGGACAGCAGCAAAAAGGTATAAGACCTGGAACAGAAAATATGCCGGGGATTTTTTCGTTTGCTAAAGCAATTGAGGTGTATGAGAGATTAAAAGCTTCTGAACCTGATAAGCTAAGGAATATAAAACGAAGATTTATTGAAGGGCTTTCAGCCGTGGATAGCGTTGTGATAAACTCTCCTTTAGATAAGACATCAGATGCAATATTAAACGTATCTTTTTTGGGTATTAAATCTGAAGTTTTTCTTCACACGCTTGAAAGTTATGGCATATTTGCGTCTTCTGGTTCTGCCTGCTCATCAAAAGGCAGAACTTACAACGAAGTTTTGCACAGTATGGGAAAAGGGATGGAAATTGCAGAAAGCAGCATACGTTTTTCGTTTTCTTACCTCAATCAAATTGAAGAGGTTGACTATGCACTTGAATGCATTGAAAAGGCGTTGCGATTCTTGAGAAAAATAAAAAAGTAAAGGATGGGCTCAAAATTGAAAGCGGTAATGATAAGATACGGTGAACTTGCGTTAAAAGGTCAAAATCGACCTTTTTTTGAGGATACTCTGGTCAGGAATATCAAAAAAAGACTTTCTGACCTTGACTCAGTTATGGTCAAAAAAGAGCAGGGCAGGATATTTGTTGAAAATTTAAGTGAGGAATATTTTGATGAAGCTATTGAAAGGCTAAAACGCGTTTTTGGGATTGTAGGAATTACCATATGCGAGGTTGCTGAAAAGAATTTAGAGGGAATAAAGCAGGCTGCTGAAGTTGTGACCAAAAGTGAGCTTGAGATGGGTAAGAAGACTTTTAAGGTGGAGACTAAACGAGCAGATAAGAAATTTGAGCTAAAGTCTCCAGAGGTCTCTAAGTTGATAGGTGCGCTTATCTTGAGAAAGTTTGCTGAGATGTATGGACTTTGTGTTGACGTTCACAACCCTGATTTTATTTTGAACATTGAAATAAGAGACAAAGTTTATGTCTATTCGTCAGAGGAAAAAGGTATTGGAGGAATGCCACTTGGCACAGGTGGCAGGGCACACCTTCTTTTATCCGGTGGTATAGACAGTCCTGTTGCCGGTTTTATGATTGCCAAAAGAGGTGTTGAGATAGAAGCAATTCACTTTTATGGTTTTCCTTACACTGGTGAGAAAGCTAAAGAAAAGGTAATAGACTTGTGTAAGGTTTTGGCAAAATACACAGATAAAATAAAGCTTTATATAGTTCCTTTTACTGAAATTCAGCTTTCTATTTATGAAAATTGTGATGAGAGGTTCTTGACAATAATAATGAGAAGGTTCATGATGAAGATTGCACAAAAGATTGCCATGCAAAACGGTGGGCTTGCTTTGGTTACCGGTGAGAGCATAGGTCAGGTTGCAAGCCAGACAATGGAAAGCCTGTTTTGCACGCAGGCAGCTGTTTCAATGCCAGTTTTCAGACCGCTCATTGGCATGGACAAGGAAGAGATAATAAGACTTGCAAAGAAGATAGGGACATATGATATCTCTATACTTCCTTATGAAGACTGCTGTACTGTGTTTGTTCCAAAGCATCCAAAAACAAAACCAAAGCTTGAACAAGTTTTGGCTGAGGAGAGTAAGCTCCAAGTAGAAGAACTTATTGAAAAAGCAGTAACAAATACCGAGTGGATGGTGATAAGAGATAGGTGAGCTTGTAAGACTTCAGAAATTTATGGCACAGTGCGGCATAGCTTCCAGGCGGAAGTGTGAAGAGATTATCCTGCAAGGCAGAGTAAAAGTAAATGGAAAGACTGTGAACCAGCTTGGATTCAAGGTTGACCCCGAAAAAGATGTGGTTGAAGTAGATGGAAAGAGAATATCCCTGCAGATGCAGAAGGTATATATAATGCTTAACAAACCTTTTGGAGTTATTTCATCTGCAAAGGATGAAAAGGGAAGAAAAACAGTGGTTGATTTGGTCAAGGACAAAGTAAATGTGAGGGTATTTCCTGTAGGGAGGCTTGATTTTGACACAACTGGTTTGATTCTTCTTACAAATGATGGTGAGTTTGCATACAAAGTCACACATCCAAAACATGATATTGAAAAGACCTATATAGCCCTAATCAGAGGCATTCCTTCTAAGGAAGAGATAGATAGATTTGAAAAAGGTCTTTTGATAGATGGGAAAATGACTGCACCTGCCAAATTTAAGATTTTAAAGCTTATAAATGGTAATGCTCTGGTTGAGATAAAAATACATGAGGGAAGGAACAGGCAGATAAGAAAGATGTGTGACCAAATTGGTCATGAGGTTTTGAAGCTAAAAAGGGTTGCAATTGGCAAACTCCAGCTCGGAAAGCTAAAAGAAGGAGAATTTGTTTTCTTAGATAAAGAAGCAGCAAACAAGGTATTTGAAAAATGAAGATTAAAAAAACTGAAAGGAGAGTGCTAAATTGACTGATGAGAGGTTAAAACTTCTTGCAAAAAATCTTATTGAGTATTCGGTTGAATTAAAAGAAGGCGAGAACATTTTAATTGAGCTTTTTGGACAGGAGATTGAACTTGCAAAAGAACTTGTAAAACTTTCATATTCAAAAGGTGCAAAACCATTTTTGTGGCTGAAACATCCCACATTGCTCAGAACTCTTCTTTTAAATGCAACAGAACAGCAAATAGAAATGATTGCTCAAAATGAAAGAGATCTTATGAAAAAGATGGATGCATATATAGGTATTAGATCTTCGCCAAATCCATTTGAACTTTCAGATGTTCCAGACGAGAAGATGAATCTGTTTCAAAGAATATGGTTTCACAAAGTTCACGGAGAGGTCAGAGTTCCAAAGACGAAGTGGTGCATATTAAGATACCCCAACTATTCAATGGCACAACAGGCAAAAATGAGCTTGGAAGAGTTTGAAGATTTTTATTTTAACGTGTGCAATCTTGACTATAGCAAAATGTCAAAAGCAATGGACGCTTTGGTTGAGCTTATGCAAAACACAAATGAGGTTCGAATAGTAGCAAAAGACACAGATTTGAGATTTTCAATTAAAGGCATGAAAGCTGTCAAATGCGATGGTCATATGAACATTCCCGATGGTGAGGTATACACTGCGCCTGTCAAAGATTCTGTAAATGGTTATATAACATACAATACACCTTCGAACTATGCAGGGTTCAAGTTTGAAAATATAAGATTTGAATTTAAAGATGGAAAGATTGTAAAAGCAACTGCTAACAATACAGAGAAGCTCAACAAGATACTGGATACCGACGAGGGTGCAAGGTATATTGGTGAATTTTCAATTGGTCTGAATCCCTACATTACAAAGCCGATGGAAGACACGCTTTTTGATGAGAAGATTGCAGGAAGCATTCATTTTACTCCAGGTAACGCCTATGAGGATGCTGATAATGGCAACAGGTCAGCTGTTCATTGGGACATTGTACTCATTCAAACACCTGAATATGGTGGAGGAGAAATTTACTTTGATGGAAAACTTATTAGAAAAGATGGGAGATTTGTGATAAAAGAGTTGGAAGGTTTAAACCCAGAGAACTTGAAATAAAGTGTTTGCTTGAAAAATTTTTTCACAGTATTTGCCTTTTGTGAATATCATAGAAGTAGACATAAATATTAATTGAGGATGGAAAATGGAAAATTATTTTTCTGCTCAGCAGCTTGGGACATTTGCTGGTATTGCTATCGCTACAAATATAATTGTCCAGTTTACCAAAAGCATTTTTAAAAGACGATGTAAAGATTATGTAATCAGAATATACACATTTGTTGTAACTTTTATTCTTTCGTTTATCTTCATACCTCATCAAAATACACCTAAGGATATTGTGCTTCTTATTATTAATTCAATATTGATTTGCATGGCTTCATTTGGAAACTATGAGATTTTTAAAGACACATACAGAAGCACCAAAAACAAAAATTGATAAGGCTGCCCAGCAAACAGAGTTACAATTTAGCTCCTTGACTTTGCGGGCAGCCTTATTAGTTCCTTTGAAAAACCGCAGGTTCAAATTTTCCCAAGGCACACGAAAATCATTATAGCCTTGTGAGCGTGAAGCCTATTTTCTGCCTCATCAAATACCCTCGATTGCAAACCATCTATGACCTCTGAGGTTACTTCAAACCCTCTGTATGCTGGAAGACAGTGCAGAAATATCGCATCATCCTTTGCTAATCTCATGAGAGAAGTGTCAACCTGATATCTTTCAAAATCCCTTATTCTTTTTTCCTTTTCTTCTTCCTGACCCATCGAAACCCATGTGTCTGTATAGACAACATCAGCATCTTTTACAGCCTCTTTTGGACTGTAAGTAAAGATGACATTGCTTTTACTCTTTTTTGCCTCATCAAGTGCAAAATCTACAACCTCTTTTTTTATTTCATAGCCGGGTGGGGTTGCAACTGCTATGTCAAGACCAAGTTTTGCTGCGCCTACCAAAAGTGTGGCTGCTACGTTGTTGCCGTCTCCCACATATGCGATTTTTAAGCTGCTTAGCTTTCCTTTCTCCTCAAAAATTGTCTGAAAATCAGCTATGATTTGGGTTGGATGATAATCATCAGTAAGACCATTTATAACTGGGATGGAAGAATGTCTTGCGAATTCTTCAACCTCTTTTTGTTCATATGTTCTTATAACAATTAGGTCAAGGTAGCGCGACAGGACCTTTGCTGTATCTTCTATTGTTTCACCTCTGCCAAGCTGAAGGTCGTTTTTCCCAAGATAGAGTGAATATCCACCGAGCTGATGAATTCCCACTTCAAATGATACACGCGTCCTTGTTGAAGCCTTTGTAAATATCAGTCCCAGTGCTTTGTTCTTTAAATATGGGAAATAAAAACCTCTTTTAGCTTCTTTTTTGAGTCTGCTTGCAAGCTCAACCAAATACAGAATATCTTCTTTTGAAAGGTCATTTAGATGAAGAAAATGTCTCATAGCACTTCATCCTTTCATCTTTAAATAAATCATTCAGACAGTAAATATCTTTTTCAACCTCATGAAGTAGAGATAGAACATCCACATAATACAGTGCTGTGTCAATCGATGTTAATGTTGTGATTCCAAACTCAACAGAAAGCCTTCGCAAAACAAAACCAAACTCTTGCATTTTGTCTTTGGATGGAATATTTATTACAAACGAGAATTTGTCTTCAAGTAGCAACTTTTGAGCAGTCTCTTTGTCTATAAACTCAACATTTAAACCTTTTATATAATCTTTCATACTATCTAAGAGGAACACTTTGTAGTTTACTTCATATAATTTTCTTATGATCTGCTGTATAGCATCCTTTTCACTTTCAGGCGCTAAAATCAAGCAGTTTCCGTTTTTTACAAATTTATGATTGGAGGATATAAAAGCTTTATAAAGAGCAACTTTTAGGTTTTTGGAGATACCAAGAACTTCGCCGGTGGATTTCATCTCTGGTCCTAAATATGCATCAACCTTGGATAGTTTGGAAAACGAAAATACAGGAGCTTTTACTGCAAAAAAGTCTGGTTCTTTTACAAGGCCAGTTTGGTATCCCAAGTCTTTGAGCTTTTTGCCAAGTATGAGCTTGGTTGCAATCTTTATCATAGGAATCCCTGTAACCTTGCTCAAAATTGGTACAGTTCTACTTGCGCGAGGATTCACTTCTATTACATAAACATTTTCATTTTTATCAATTACAAATTGAATATTGAAAAGTCCTACAACTTTTAATGCACGGGCAAGTTTTATAGTATAATCAACAATTTTTTCTTTTACCTTTTCAGATAGAGTATGGGGAGGAAACACTGCCATGCTGTCTCCAGAATGAACGCCAGCTCTTTCAATATGTTCCATGATCCCAGGTATTAACACATCTTCTCCATCCGAGATTCCATCAACTTCTGCTTCCTTTCCAAGGATGTATTTGTCGATCAAAATAGGATGCTTTATTGATATCTCAATTGCAGCTTTGATGTATTTTTCAAGCTCATCACGGCTGTAGACAATCTCCATTGCCCTTCCACCAAGAACATAAGATGGTCTTACCAGAACAGGATAACCAATCTTTTCGGCAATCCTCACAGCATCTTCCAAGCTGTATGCAGCCCCACCAGGAGGATAAGGAATATTAAGGTTCTTGAGAAGGTTTAAAAACTTGTCTCTGTCTTCTGCAGTGTCAATGCTTTCCATAGAAGTTCCAAGAATCTTCACACCGTTTTTTGCAAGGTATGAAGCCATATTTATTGCAGTCTGACCACCAAATTGAACTATTACGCCCATTGGTTTTTCCTGTTTTATTATGTCTAAAACACATTCTTTTGTTAGAGGTTCGAAAAAGAGCTTGTCTGATGTATCAAAGTCGGTTGATACTGTCTCAGGATTGTTATTGATGATTATAGCTTCAACTCCTTCTTCTTTTAACGCGAATATTGAATGAACACAGCAATAATCAAATTCAATTCCCTGACCAATTCTTATAGGACCTGAACCAATTACAATTGCCTTGGGCTTTGAACTTACAACTAAGTCAGTTTCTTTTTCATATGTGGAATAAAAATATGGTGTTTTTGCTTCAAACTCACCTGCACAGGTATCAACCATCTTGAAAGAAGGTTTTAGCTTACATTTCTCTCTTATTTCTATTACCTCGTCCACATCCTCTTTTAAAAGATTTGCAATGTATGAGTCACCAAACCCAAGTCTTTTAGCTTTTTGTAAAAGGTCATATGGCAGTGATTCTATGTCATATTTTTTAAGCTGTTTTGACATATCAACTATGTTTTTGAACTTTTCAATAAAGAAGTAATCAATCTTGCTGAGGTCTGAGATGAACTTGCAGTCATAATTTCGGGAAAGAGCTTCGCAGATTGCGAAAACTCTCTCATCATTTGGAGTTTTTATATACTCTAAAAGTTCGCTATCTGTCATCTCTTCGAATTTTTTAAGCCCAAGCTGGTAGTTAATCTTAACATCCAGTGAATCTATTGCTTTCAAAAATGCTTCTTCAAATGTTCTTCCAATTGCCATAACCTCGCCAGTTGACTTCATCTGTGTGCCAAGTCGTCTGTCTGCCTTTTCAAACTTGTCAAACGGCCATCTGGGCACTTTTACAACAACGTAGTCTATAGACGGTTCAAAGCTTGCATATGTGTTTTGGGTAATAGGATTTATTATTTCGTCAAGTGTAAGACCAATTGCTATTTTTGCAGCAATTCGGGCAATAGGGTACCCTGTTGCTTTTGATGCTAAGGCAGACGAACGGCTCACTCTTGGGTTTACCTCAATTACAACATACTCCATGCTGTTTGGATTTAGCGCAAATTGAACATTGCAACCGCCCTCAATTTTAAGACTTCTTATTATGTTCAAAGAAGCACTTCGAAGCATCTGATACTCTTTATCAGAAAGAGTTTGAGATGGGGCAACAACAATACTGTCACCTGTGTGAATTCCCACAGGGTCTATGTTTTCCATGTTGCACACAGTGATGCAGTTGTCGTTGCTGTCCCTCATGACCTCATATTCTATTTCTTTCCAGCCAAGGACACTTTGTTCAATCAATACTTGATGAATTAAAGAAAGTTTCAATCCCTTGCTTGCGATATATCTCAGATCTTCTTCATTATAAGCAATTCCACCGCCTGTGCCGCCAAGGGTATAGGCAGGACGAACAATAACAGGGTATCCAACCTCTCTTGCGAATTCTATAGCTTCTTGTACAGAGTGTGCTATGATGCTTTTTGGCACAGGTTCTCCAATTTCAATCATGGTCTTTTTAAAAAGTTCCCTGTCTTCTGCCTTTTTAATTGTTTCAAGCGATGTTCCAAGAAGAGAAACTCCGTACTTTTCCAAAATTCCTGCTCTAGAGAGCTCAAATGCCATATTGAGTGCTGTCTGACCACCAAGCCCAGCCAAAAGTCCCTGTGGTCTTTCTTTTTTGATTATTTCTTCGATATAATCAACTGAAATTGGTTCAATATATACCCTGTCAGCAATTTCTGTATCAGTCATGATTGTTGCGGGGTTGGAATTTACAAGCACAACTTCTATTCCTTCTTCTTTTAAAGCGCGGCAGGCCTGAGTTCCTGAATAGTCAAACTCAGCAGCCTGCCCAATTACTATCGGACCAGAACCTATTATCAAAACCTTTTTTATGTCCTTTCTCTTTGGCATCTTTTTCTACACTCCATTCAAAAGCTTAGTAAATTGGTCAAATATATATTTTGAGTCATGTGGACCTGGGCTTGCCTCAGGATGGTATTGAACGGAAACTATAGGCAAATCAAGATGAGCAAACCCCTCAACAGTTTTATCATTTACATTTATATGTGTGATTTTTATTTTTTCATATTCTTTATATTCAATTGCATAGTTGTGATTCTGTGAGGTTATATAAACCTTGCCGGAAATCAAGTCTTTAACCGGGTGGTTTCCTCCATGGTGACCAAATTTCAGCTTGTATGTCTTAAGTCCTAAACACAAACCCAAAAGTTGATGACCAAGACAAATTCCAAGGATAGGTTTTTTTAGCTCTATTATTTGTTTCAAAGTAGGGAAAATTTCTTCTAAGTCAGTAGGGTCGCCCGGTCCGTTTGAGAATACAAAACCCTCGGGATTTATTTTCATCATTTGGTCAAGTGAGCTATTATATGGAAACACATATAAATCAAGCCCTCTTTTTGAAAGCTCTCTCAAGATGTTTTGCTTTATTCCAAAATCTAAAACAGCAACCTTCTTGCCACTACCTTCAATTCTGTAAACCTGAGTGGTCGAAACCTCTTTTACCAAAGATGGTTTTTGTTTTTTATACTCTAATATTTTGCTCAAGAGTATTTCTTTATTGTCAGTCTCTGTTGAGATTATACCAAGCATTGACCCTTTATTTCGTATGTGCTCTGTTATAGCTCGTGTATCTACACCCTCAATTGCTACAATATTATTTTCTTTTAAATATTCATGCAATGTCTTCTGAGCCCTGAAATTTGAAGGTGTTTTGCATGCCTCTCTGACAATAAAACCTTCAACATGAGGTTTGTATGACTCCACATCTTCACTATTTATTCCGTAGTTGCCTATAAGAGGATAGGTCATTGTAACAATCTGGCCATTGTAAGAAGGATCAGTCAGCACCTCTTGGTATCCTGTCATGCATGTATTGAATACAATTTCACCAATTGTTTCGCCTTCACTGCCAAGTGAAATTCCTTCAAATGTCAGCCCGTCTTCTAAAACAAGTATCGCCTTTTTCATTTCCATTCTCCTTCTTGAGCATTTTTAAATAAAAGAGTACCAAAATCTCAGCTTAAGTTCAATACTAAAAAGTTGTCAAATAAATTATAAACCAAAATGAATAAAAATACAATATCTAATTTATTTTTATTCGAAGTCTACATTGTAGTTCTTTACCCAAAAATCAAGCTGGATGATATATCCAAAAAACTGTGGGAGGGTCATTAGCTGACCAAACCAGGGTTTATCTAAGGGAAAAAATTCTTTCTCTGTTATGTTTTCCAAGTAAGTCTTATCTATTATCTCAAATATAGGAGAGTTATTTTTTATAATCTCTAAAACCTTTTGCTTTGTTTTTTTGAGATACTCGGGATTATAGGTTTTAGGGTAAGGGCTTTTTTTGCGATTCTTTATTTCATCGGGAATAATTCCTTCAAATGAACGCCTTAAAAGTCCTTTTTCCATGTTTTCAAGGTATTTTATCTTCCAAGGAACATTGTACAAAAGTTCTACAATTCTATAATCTGCAAATGGAACTCTTACCTCCAAAGAATTTGCCATGCTCATTCTATCTTTTCTGTTTAAAAGCGTTACCATAAACCACTTAACATTCAAGTAGTACAAAATTCTATGTCTTACGTCTTCCTGAGAGTCACTGTCAAGGTAGTTTACTTTTCCAACCGACTCTTTATACTTTGAGTTAACATACTCTTCGAGCTCAAATTTTGAATATTTTTTCGACAGAATATTTTTTCTAAATTCTAATGAAGGCGACCATGGAAAGGTTTCGAAATTTTTGTAATCCTCTCTCCAATACCAGGGATATCCACCAAAAATCTCATCAGCGCACTCACCCGATAGGGCAACCTTTGCATATTTTCTCACTTCACTTGTGAACAAGAAAAGTGATGAGTCAATGTCAGCCATGCCAGGAAGGTCATTTGCAACTGTGGCATGTAAGAGAGCATCGCATAAAAGTTCATTGTCAATTTCAACTACGATGTGGTCTGTACCTATACTTTTTGAAGCTATCTTAGCATAGGTGCTGTCTAAGGTGGGCTGATACTGATTAAATTTATAATATTTTGCATTATCCTTATAATCAATAGAAAAACTTTTTAATCTTTTTCCTTCTTTTCTTAACTGGTTAGCAGAAATAGCTGTAATAATGGTCGAATCCAACCCGCCTGATAGAAAGCAGCATATTTCAAAGTCAGAAACAAGCTGTCTTGTTATTGCATCTTTGACAAGGTTTTTAACTATCTCAATGGTTTCCTCTACTGTTTTGTCAAACTTTTCGGGTTTTAACTGCCAATATTCTTTTATTTCATATCTATTTTTGCTGTATATTACATAATGTGCAGGTGGAAGTTCTATGATATCTTTGAAAATTGCTGAAAATGGAGACCTTGCAGGGCAAAGACCTATAAGCTCAAAAATACCCTCTTTGTCCACCTTAGTAGAGATTAGAGGATGCCTTAGAAGAGATTTTATTTCTGAAGCAAAAATAAAATTGTCATTTTTAAGAGAGAAAAATAGCGGTTTTACTCCTAAATGATCCCGAGCTACGAAAAGTTCATTGTTGGTTTCATTAAAAATGGCAAAAGCAAATATACCATTTAAATATTTCACACACTCTTCTTTCCATTGAATATATGAGGTCAACACAACTTCGGTGTCTGAGTATGAACTGAAATGATACCCTAAGCTTTGAAGCTTTGCCCGAAGCTCTTGAGTGTTGTAAAGCTCACCATTGTAAACTATAATAAATTTTTGTTGATTATGGAATTTGATCATTGGCTGTTTGCCACCTTCAGGGTCAATAATGGTGAGTCGTTTGTGCCCGAGCAGAGCATGTTTGGTGATGTAATATCCTTCTTCATCAGGTCCACGGTGACTAAGTACATCTGTCATCTTTGTTATTACATCCTGGAATTCAGAGATGTCTGCGCTAAAGCATATCCATCCGCTAAATCCGCACATTTTCCCACAACCAATTTTAGAATTTCAGTATCAATATATTAAGCAAAAGGTAAGATGGTGAATGAGGATGTTTTGGGTTATTGACATATCACATCAGATGTTTTATAATAAATCTTGCATCGAAAATAGAAGATTTTCGCGGAAGGGTGTCCGAGTGGTTTAAGGAGCTGGTCTTGAAAACCAGTGACCCGCCTGAAGCGGGCCGTGGGTTCGAATCCCACCCCTTCCGCCATTTAATTTTTTATTAGGATTTTTTTTGTTACCGCTACAAAAGTGCTTGCAAGTTTTTGGACACATAGTGTAATATTATAATTGAGCAAGTATTTAAGGGACCATGAAGAGAATATGGTCTTTTTTTATTACATCTCATCTTGCGATTATAATTGTAAGAATCAATTTCCTCATATTTCTTTACATTTTGTGATAATATAGTTTTGAGGCCAAATAGAAGAATACAATATACACAATTAATCAATTAAATGACTCTTTACAATCATCATTGCGAAAGGTGTGGAATGAGTTGGAACTCAAGGCTTATGCTAAAATTAACTTAGCATTAGATGTGCTTTCGAAAAGAGAAGATGGCTATCATGAAATAAGAACTATAATGCAAACAGTGGATTTGTATGATATAATCAATATTGAAAAGATAGAAGAAGACAGTATAATTGTAACAACTTCAAGTGAAAATATTCCAACTGACAATAAAAACCATGCATACATTGCGGCTTCACTTTTAAAAGAGCGTTTTGGAGTAAAGCAAGGTGTGAGAATACATATTGAAAAGAACATTCCGGTCTCTGCAGGTTTAGCTGGTGGAAGCACTGATGCAGCAGCAGTTTTAAAAGGTCTGAATGAAATATTTGAGCTAAATCTTTCTGAGCAGCAGCTTATGGAAATTGGAAGAGAGATTGGTGCTGATGTTCCATTTTGTTTGGTAGGCGGCACAGCCCTCTGTGAGGGAATTGGCGAAAAGGTGATAAAGCTTAAGGCAGCTCCTCAGATGAATATCCTCATTGCAAAACCAGAGGTATATGTTTCTACGCAGGCTGTGTATGAGGCATTGGATATTAGCAAGATAAAAAAGAGACCAAACATTGAAGCTATGATTTCGGCAATTGAAGAAGGTAATGTAAAAGAGATAGCAAAGAACCTTTGCAATGTTTTAGAGGTGGTTACAGTAAATCAGTATCCAGTCATAAACAGAGTCAAGGACATTATGAGAAATAACAATGCTCTTGGGACAGTTATGACAGGAAGTGGGCCAGCTGTATTTGGGATTTTTGGCAACAAGTATGATGCTTTAAAAGCTGCAGAGAGGCTCAAGGTGTTTATAAAAGAAATTATCTTGACTACAACATGTGAAGGCAGTGGAGTTTAGGAATTTTAGTATAGTAGGAGTTGTGATAAAAAATGAATGAGAAGAATGAGTCACATTATTTTTTAATAGAGAACTACAAGCCTCTGCGCGAGATTGTGTTTGAAAAGCTCAGAGACATGATTGTAAACGGCGATTTAAAACCTGGCGAAAGGCTTATGGAGATAAAACTTGCAGAAATGCTTGGAGTTTCAAGAACTCCTATCAGAGAGGCGATAAGAAAACTTGAACTTGAAGGGCTTGTTGTGATGCTTCCCCGGAAAGGTGCTTATGTTGCAGATATTTCTAAAAAAGAGATAATGGATGTTTTGGAGATACGGGCTGCACTTGACAAGCTTGCGACAGGTCTTGCAGCCCAGCGAATGACAAAATCTGAAAAGGAGCAGCTCAAAAAGGTTCTCTCTTCATTTGAAAAGAATTTTAAGTCGGGAAATATTGAAGGAATGATAAATGACGATATAAAATTGCACGACTTGATATATTTGGGTGCAAAGAATGAGAAACTTCAGCACATAATAAATAACCTTCGCGAGCAGATAACCCGGTTCAGGATAATATATCTTAAAGAGATTTACAGGAAAAATGAAAATCTTTTAAAAGAACACAAAGAGATTGTAGAAGCAATTATAAGTGGAGATGTTGAAAAAGCACAGAAGATAGCAGAAGAACATATAAAAAATCAGGAAATAGAGCTTATCAACAGCTTAAAATTTTAACAAAAAGGTGAAAAATATGATAAATGCTGTAATACTTGCTGGATCTGATAAAAAAAAATCAGGTACTCCTTATGAGTGTAAAGCATTGATAAAGATAGGAGAAAAATATTTAATAGAGTATGTGCTTGATGCAGTATGCAGCTCCAAGCATATTTCGCGCAGAGTTGTTGTAGGCCCAGTTCAGCTAAAAGAATTTTTAATTTTAAAGTATCCACAGGTTGAATTTGTTGAAGAAGACACCTCGATAATGAGAAATGCCAAAAAAGCGATAGAATTTTTGAACGATGACAAAAAAATCTTATTTTTAACTGCAGACCTGCCCTTTATTACCGCTGAGGCGATAGATCATTTTATCGAAGAGTCGATAAAATCAGGTGCAGATATCTGTTATCCTATTGTTGAAAAGAGCATAAACGATGAGAAATACCCTCAGATGAAAAGGACATATGGAACTGTGAAAGAAGGAACATTTACTGGTGGTAATGCCATTATAATAACTCCATCAGTATTTGAAAAGTGCTATTCACTTGCCGAAAAGCTTGTGGAAAAGCGAAAAAATCCTATTGCCATGGCGCGGCTAATAGGGCCTACCATTTTGTTGCTTTTTTTAACCAAGAGACTTTCAATCCAGAAAGTTGAAAAAAGGGTATCTAAGGTTTTTAAGGTTAAAGCTAAAGCTATCATCTCTACATATCCTGAATTGGGGCAGGATGTAGATAAAGACTCTGACCTTGTGGTGGCAAAGTTCTATCTTGAAAAAAAGAGGTAGAATTCCGATTGAAATTGTGGTATAATATAAAAAGTGATACTTTTATCTCAAGAAGGAGGCAAATAGGAATGCCAAGAATTACAACGGATACAATAATTGCAGATGTATTGAGAATTGATAGAGGGACCATTCCAATATTTTTGAACAATGGTCTTCACTGTTTGGGTTGTCCTTCTGCTCAAGGGGAAAGCATTGAAGAGGCATGTGCGCTTCATGGAATAGATGCGCAAAAGCTTGTAGACGAGCTAAACGAGTATCTCAAGAGCAAAGGCCTTTTGGATGAATAAAAAAAGACTTTACATCTTGAGCAAATCGTATTAAAATAATAAATGGTAGTGCGGGTGTAGTTCAATGGTAGAACACCAGCTTCCCAAGCTGGCAGCGTGGGTTCGATTCCCATCACCCGCTCCAAATGACAAAAAGGGGGGTATGCTCCCCTTTATTTTTGTAAGCGCCCACGTAGCTCAGCAGGCAGAGCGTCGCCTTGGTAAGGCGGAGGTCGCCGGTTCGAGCCCGGTCGTGGGCTCCATTTTAGTTATTGACAATTTTAATTGTTTATGATAGATTTAAAAAGTCAAGAAAAGAAGGGTTATTTTTTTTTTGCTAATTTTCATTGTTGAAGAATACAAAGTGTTGTTCTGAAAAAAGAAAAGAGGAAAAGGATGAGATCATTTATAGAAGGTTTGAGATGGAGGTGAACACAGAAACATGGCAGCAAAAGGTGCAAGAATGATAATTCATCTTGAATGTACTGAGTGTAAAAACAGGAATTACACGACAGAAAAGAATAAGAAGAATGACCCAGATAGACTTGAGCTTAAAAAGTACTGCAAGTTTTGTCGAAGACACACCATCCATAGAGAAACTAAATAGTTAAGAAAGAGGATGTGTGAATAATGGTGGAGAAGAAAAAGGTGGAAAAGGTAGTTGCAAAACCTCAAGTGAACAAAAAGAAGTTGAGTTTTAAGGAATGGTGGGCAAAAACTGTAAAATTTTTTAGAGATGTTAGAATAGAGATGAAGAAGGTTGTATGGCCTTCTCAAAAACAGGTGGTAAAGCACACAATTGTAGTGTTGACATTTACACTGTTTTTCACAGTGTTCATTTTGCTTGCTGACCTTATATATGACCAGCTTATCTTCAAACTTTTATTGAAGATAAAATAAAAAGCAATTCTTGAGAAAAAAGGAGGGCGGGCTTTTAGCCCTTCAAAATGAGCGATAAAAGAGCAAAATGGTATGTTGTCCATACCTATGCAGGCTATGAAAATAAAGTAAAAGCTAATTTAGAAAAAATAATTGAAAATAGAAATTTGTCTGATAGAATCTTAGACATCAGGATTCCCACAGAACTTGTCACTGAAATTAAAGATGGAAAGAAGATTGTAAAGGAAAAAAAGAAATTTCCTTCGTATGTGTTAATCAAAGCTGTAATGGACAATGAGATATGGTACACCATAAGAAATGTCAGAGGCGTGACTGGTTTTGTGGGTCCTGAATCCAAACCCACACCTCTTACAGATGAAGAAATAGAAGCGATGGGTATCAAGGAAGAGGTTGTGGAGGTATTTGACATTGAAGTTGGTGACAATGTGAAGGTTGTATCTGGTCCGTTTACTGACTTTTATGGGCCAGTTGTTGAGATAAACAGAGAACGAAAAAAGGTAAAAGTAATGCTCAACCTATTTGGGAGAGAAACTCCTGTAGAATTTGATTACCACCAAGTAGAAAGATTATAATATATTTAAACTCAAGTCAAACAGGAGGTGAAAAAGAAAAATGGCAAAGAAGGTATTAACACAAATAAAGCTTCAAATTCCAGCAGGCAAGGCAACACCAGCACCACCAGTTGGACCTGCATTGGGTCAGCATGGTGTTAATATTATGCAGTTTTGCAAAGAGTTTAATGAAAGAACAGCGAAAGATGCTGGATTGATTATTCCAGTTGTTATAACTGTTTATTCTGATAGGTCTTTTACATTCATTACAAAGACGCCTCCAGCATCAGTTCTGTTGAAGAAAGCTGCGGGAATTGAAAGCGGGTCTCCAAAGCCAAACAAGCAAAAGGTAGCTACATTAAAAAGAGATGTTATCAGAAAGATTGCTGAACAAAAGATGCCAGACTTGACTGCTGCATCTTTGGAGGCTGCTATGAGAACCATTGAAGGTACTGCAAAGAGCATGGGAATTGTGGTTGAAGACTAATATTTTTTGCACCTTAGGTAGGTGTGGGAGGTTAATTTATAGCCGCAAATACCACAAAGGAGGTTTATAAAGAGAATGTTCAGAGGTAAGAAATATCAAGAAGTCGCAAAACTTGTCGATAAAACAAAGCTTTATGACCCGGAAGAAGCAATTGAACTTGCATTAAAAACATCTTATGCAAAGTTTGACGAGACGGTTGAAGTTCATGTAAGATTAAACGTTGATCCAAGACATGCTGATCAACAGGTAAGAGGCACTGTGGTTTTGCCGAACGGTACAGGTAAAAACGTAAGAGTTTTAGTTTTTGCAAAAGGTGACAAGGCAAAAGAAGCAGAAGAAGCAGGAGCAGATTATGTAGGTGCAGAAGAGCTTGTTGCAAAGATTCAAAATGAAGGCTGGACAGACTTTGATGTATGTATTGCAACACCCGATATGATGGGTTTGGTGGGAAGACTTGGTAAGATTTTAGGTCCTAAAGGTTTGATGCCAAACCCAAAATCAGGGACTGTAACAATGGATGTTGCAAAAGCTGTGAAAGAAGCAAAAGCTGGTAGAGTTGAATTTAGGCTTGACAAGACAGCTATAATCCACTGTCCAATTGGCAAGGTTTCATTTGGTAAAGAGAAACTTCTTGAAAACTATAGAACACTAATGGATGCAATCATCAAAGCAAGACCAGCTGCTGCAAAAGGACAGTTTATAAAAAGCATCACAGTAGCAACAACAATGGGACCTGGAATTAAAATAAATCCATTAAAACCGTTATAATAGTATAAAAGTGTTCTAAAATTCAAAAAGTGAATAGCCTACAACCGAAGACAGTAGGTGCAAAGTACTTTTAAAGGTACTTTGCTTAAAGGTTTGCCTACCGAGGTTGTAATTATTTTAAAACCCATCGGCCAAGATGGCTTGAAATTGTCTTTTATTGTTGGCCGAATGGGGGAAGGATAATTACAGCCTCTTTAAGGTGAACTTAAAGAGGCTTTAATAATTTTATAGGATACAAAAGGGAGGTGAATTTGTTGGCAAAGTCAAGAGCGGTAAAAGAGCAACTTTTAAATGAGTACAAGGAAAAGCTGTCCAAAGCAAAAGCTGGTGTGATTGTTTGCAATCATGGAATTACCGTCGAACAGGACACAGCGCTCAGAAAGAAGCTAAGAGAAGCAGGAATTGAGTACAAGGTTGTAAAAAAGACTTTGTTTACCTTTGCTGTAAGGGAAAATAATCTTTCTGAACTTGAGCAGTTCTTTGAAGGACCTATTGCCGTTGCATTTTCATACGACGACCCTGTAAAGGTTGCAAAGGTATTAAAAGAAGGCGCAAAAGACCTTGAAAAGTTAGAAATAAGAGGCGGATTTATTGAAGGCAAAGTAATTTCTGCAAAAGAGGTTGACGCACTTTCCAAACTTCCGTCAAGAGAAGAGCTTGTTGCAAAGATGCTTGGTGGCTTGAATGCGCCAATGTCTGGTCTTGTATATGTACTTTCTGGTACAATTAGGAAGCTTGTTCTGGCACTCGATGCTATTGCTAAAAAGCAGAGTGCTTAACATAAATAAAAAAATAAAAAAATTTTAAAATGGGAGGTTGTTCAGAAGATGGCAAGCGAAAAGGTTCAAAAATTGATTGAAGAAATCAAAACATTGACAGTATTAGAGCTTTCTGAGATGGTAAAAGCTTTAGAAGAAGAGTTTGGCGTTACAGCAGCAGCTCCAGTTGCAGTTGCAGCAGCTCCAGTTGCTGGTGCTCAGGCAGCAGCTCCAGCTGCAGAAGAGAAGACAGAATTTAACGTTATTTTAGCAGACGCTGGTAGCGACAAGATCAAAGTTATCAAGGTAGTAAGAGAGATAACTGGTCTTGGATTGAAAGAGGCAAAGGACCTTGTTGACGGTGCTCCAAAGCCAATCAAAGAAAATGTTTCAAAAGAAGAAGCTGAGCAGATCAAGAAGAAACTTGAAGAAGTTGGAGCAAAAGTTGAACTCAAATAATGAATGTCAAATTACTGAAAAAGGGCGGGGGAAATTTTCCTGCCCTTTTTCAATTTAATGGATGAAATCTTGATTTTATTGTGGTATTATAAAATACATATTACACTAAGTTTAGGAAGGTTGGGTTAGAAAAATGAATGAAAAATACTTAGAGATTGTCCAAAAGATAAATGAGCTTACCTCTACCATGTCAGAAGCTTTTGAGCATATCATAAGTGTTCAAATTCCGCAGCTAAGGTTTGAAGACTCTTTTTATCTTTTAAACGATATTATTGAAGCATTTTTGAGTATTTCAAGTGCTCTGAGAGTAATTCAAGATGAGTTTGATGTAGAAAGTCTTCAGAACACAGAAAATGAATTTCAGGAAAGGTTGGGCGAGCTTCTTCAGATGTACAAGCAGCCAGTAGCTGAAAAGCTTCTTGCCAAGTATCAAAACGAAATAATACCGGTTTATGAAAAGTGGCAGACACAGCTTCTTAGTACAATAAACAGATACCAGGCATGAATCATAAAAAATGGCTGGCTACTTTTGGACCAGCCATTTTTCACTTAAGATAATTATTTTTCAAAATATTTGTACTGTGAAGTGTAGAGATTATAATAATAACCTTTCTTCTCAAGTAGCTGAATATGACTGCCTTCTTCAACAATTTGTCCATCGTGGATGACAAATATCCTGTCTGCATTTCTGATTGTGGACAGTCTGTGAGCTATAATAATTGAGGTCCTGCCCGATGTTAGCTTTTCTATAGCCTGTTGGATTAAGACCTCTGTTTGAGTGTCTACTGCTGAGGTTGCTTCATCTAATATCAGTATTTTTGGGTCAGCTAAAAGTGCTCTGGCAAATGCGATGAGTTGTCTTTGACCGATAGAGAGGCGACTTCCTCTTTCGTTGACCTCTGTGTCATATCCGTTTTCCATTTTCATGATAAACTCATGAGCATTTACAATCTTTGCAGCCCTAATTACTTCATCCATTGTGGCATCAGGTTTTGCATATCGAATATTATCTGCAATTGTACCAGAGAATATAAATGTGTCTTGAAGCATTATGCCCATTTGCTTTCTTAAAGAAGATAAAGTTACGTTTTTAATGTCATGCCCGTCAATCAAGATCCTACCCTTTTGAGGGTCATAAAACCTTGCAATAAGATTTATTATTGTGGTTTTTCCTGCACCTGTTTCGCCTACAAGCGCAATTGTCTCACCAGCTTTAATGGTAAATGAAACATCTTTTAAAACAGGTTTTTCCTCGTCGTATGAAAAAGAAACATTTTCAAACGTTATTTCACCTCTAATTGGTGGCAAGTCATATGCATCTTTGGTATCTTGAACATCTGGTTGAGTATCGAGAATTTCAAATATACGTTCGGTTGATGCCATTGCAACCAACAGCTGGTTATAAAAGTTAGATATATTGTTAATAGGTTGCCAGAACATTCCCATGTAATTAGAAAATGCTATGATTGTGCCAAGTGTTGTGTACCCATTTCTCATCATCCAGATGCCAAAAAGAAATATGAGAACGCTCGAAAGAGTTCCAGTGAATTCTATGGTTGGCCAAAATAGATTGTTTACTCTGATTGCTTTCATCCATGTATTTTTAAATGTAGTGTTGAGCATCTTAAAAATTTCAGCATTTTTTTCTTCTCTTACAAAAGCCTGAGTTATTTTCATTCCCTGTATGCTTTCATGGATGTAAGCATTCAAAGTGGACGATTTTTTCCTGACATCTTGCCATCTTGTTCTTATTGAGTTTTTTAATATCATGATTATTGAGATTAACAAAGGAAGCACTCCAAGTGCGACAATGGAGAGTTTTATATCAATTGAAAGCATTATTACTATGATAGCCCAAAGGCTTAAAGTGTCAACCAGCACATTTAAAATACTATTAGACAAAAGCTCTGATAAAGAATCCACGTCATTCATTACCCTTACCATTATTTTGCCTGCGGGTCGACTGTCGAAAAAGTTAAGAGATAGTTTCTGAAGGTGAATAAAAAGATGCATTCGAATATCTGAGACCACACTGTTGCCGAGTTTTGTCATAAAGATGGTTCTTACACGAAGACTTATTACGTACAGTAAAGTAAGTACAATATAGAAAACTGCCTTATACAAAAGAGCATGGATATTTCTTTGGGGAATATCAATGTCAATAACCAATCTTATCAAATACGGTCCGGCAAGGTTGTAGAATGTAGCAAGCATCATCAGAAGAAGAGAGTATATAAAGTACCTTCTATATGGCTTTATATATCTCAAAAGTCTTACAAACTGTGACCAGTTAAAAGGTTTTGTTATTGGTTCATCTTCTTCAATTCTAAGTCTTTTTGTGGAATTGCTCAAAACCTATCACCTTCTTTTTGTGTACTCAGAATATCTTTGTATTGCTGAACAAATATATTATAATATCTGCCTTTTTTAGCTAAAAGTTCACTATGAGTTCCTTGTTCAACAATCTTTCCATTTTCAAGGTAAAGTATCAAGTCGCAGTCTTTTACCATTGAAATCCTATGAGCAATGATAAATACGGTACAATCTTTGAAATATTCTTCTAACGCTTTGCTTATCAAATATTCTGTTTCCATATCAACCGCTGATGTTGCATCATCGAGGATCAATATCTTGGGTTTTTTCAAAAGAGCTCTTGCTATTGCAATTCGCTGTTTCTGACCACCTGAGAGGCCAATTCCTCTTTCTCCAACAAGAGTATCATATCCATCTGGGAATTCCATAATAAACTCATGTGCCTGAGCAAGTTTTGCGGCGTTTATGATATCTTCAAGAGAAGCATTTTCCACGCCGTATGCTATGTTATTTGCAATAGTGTCAGAAAACAAAAATGTCTCTTGAGGAATTACAGAGATTGCGCTTCTGAGCTTTTTAAGATCGTAGTCTCTTACATCTATTTCGTCTATTAATACTCTTCCGCTTGATACGTCATAAAAACGGGGTATAAGATTTACCACAGAAGATTTTCCTGAACCTGTTGGTCCCATTATAGCAACCTTCATTTTAGGTTTTACTTCAAAATTGATATTTTCTAAGACAAGATTTCCAAAGTGTTTGAAATACACGTTTTCAAACCTTACATACCCTTCTTTAACTTCAAATGGAGTTGGCTTTCCTTTGATTTTGACAGGTGTACTGAGCAATCCAAATACTCTTTCGCAAGAAGCGTTTGCTCTTTCCACCATGCTTATAATCCATCCCAATGACCTCAGAGGCCAAATTATAGCCCAAAGATATCCTTGAAAAGCCATAAGTGTTCCAACTGTAATTAAATTTTTAATTACCATAAAACCGCCCAGTGCAAAAATAATCAGTACAAGTAATGATGTCACTGCTTCAATCATAGGAAAGAATTTGCCCCAGATAAGTCCCACTGTGATATTTTGTTCTTTGTATTCGCTGTTGGCAGACGAAAATTTCTCTATTTCAAAGTTCTCTTGTGAGAAAGCCTTTACAACTCTGATGCCTGTAATATTTTCCTGAGTCGCTGTGTTAAGTTTTGAGTACTTTTCTCGTATCTTAATAAATTCTGGTCTTATGGTTCTATCAAAAACATAAACCAAGATTAGCAATATCGGAGTTGAGAGAAGCAAAGCAAGTGTAAGCTTTACATTTAAAATGAACATTATGGTAAGGGATATCGAAAAGTTCAAAATATTTTCGGCAAGCAGAGCTAAGGCAGTGGAGAAAAACATTCTAATTCCTTCCAAGTCACTTGTCATGCGTGCCATGATTTCTCCTGTTCGAGTTTTGTCATAAAATTCATAGGTCTGTCTTTGTAAAAAATTGTAAAGCGTTTCTCTTAGTTCATAAAGTATGTTCTGAGATACTTTTTCAAATAATAATGAGTGACCATATCTTATAAGACCCCGCACCAAGCTTACACTGAGCATTGTGATGACAAATGGTAAAAGCAAATGATACTTTTTCTTTGAAATTACTTGGTCAATTATCAGTTTAGAGATATATGGATTTACCATTCCAAGGGTTATAGATATTGAAATGAGAACAAAACCAAGGATTAAAAATTTTTTATATTTTCGAAAATATGGTGATAATCTTTTTAAGTTGTCCACGTAAGAAGCACCCGGTCAAGTCCAAATTTTTGTGTAAATTCCCCCTCTGGTTAGAATATAAGCTTTTCAGTATATTTTAATCGGTCAAATAAAATTCCATATGGTTTTTTGTAAATTATAATTTACCAGTTATTACCTGAAAGCCTTAAAAATGTATTCTACTCCCATTTACAAACTAACAGCCTTAACAAAGCTCATTTCATCAAAACAACTTCTTTTCTAACCCCTTCCTTCATCTTTTCTTGCCACTCAAAATATTCTTTCATCTCTAAGTACTTCCTCGTAGACAACCATCTTTCATCCTGTTCCATTAATAAAGCACCTATTAAGCGAATACACGACTCTCGGCTTGGAAATATCCTTATCACCCTTTCTCGTCGGCGAATTTCTCCATTCAATCGCTCCAACATATTAGTTGTGCGTAGCCTC
>OFGS01000028.1_pt1 | contig 43979 bp, 49 predicted proteins | sample 1521851 | NCBI WGS metagenome assembly OFGS01 (sample SAMEA3142070, study PRJEB24117) | hot springs metagenome
AGAAAGACAGAAAATTTTAGATGCCTTAGCAAAAGAAAAAAATAAGGCTATTTCAAATCTTAACGATCTTGCATTCATCGTCACACCAGATGAGTGGCAGAAGATAAATGATTTGAAAGAAAAACTTGGTGAGATTATTTTCAAGTTTAAAAAAGCAAATGACCTGAACGCTTCTTTAGTCTCAAGTGCGCTTGAGTATATAGATTTTATGACAAATGTAATTTCGTCGTATTTTTCGGACACCACTACATATCAAAAGGATGGGCAAGGAAGCTACCAAAAGAAAAACCTTTTTGATGTTAAGCTGTAGAAAAAAGGGGTTGAAATAGAATGTCGTTTTACGGGCTTGAGATTGCAAGAACAGGTATATTTGTCAACAGAAAAGGGTTAGAGGTGACATCGCACAACGTTGCCAATGCTTCAACACCGGGATATACAAGACAGGTTTTAAATGTAAAGTCAAATCCGCCATCCAGCAAGGTTGGTTTTTACAGTCCAAAGTTTCAAGTTGGTATGGGTGCTGATGTGCAAAGCCTTGAGCAGATAAGAGACATGTTTTTGGATATGCAATACCGAAACGAATATTCACGCCAGGGAGAGTACGAAATAAAAGCTGATAACCTGAATTTTATTGAAGCTATATTCAATGAACCGAGCGATACGGGCTTATCTGCTGTTATAGACCAGTTTTTCTCAAGCTTGCAGGAGCTTTCGAAAAATCCAGAAAGCTTAACAGTGCGTGCGCTTGTTCGCCAGAGAGCTCAAGCTTTAACTGATGCGATACATAAGATGTACAAACAGCTTGAAGATTTGCAGAGTGAGCTAAACGATCAGGTATATGATAAGATTTTGGAAATAAACAGCATAGCTTTACAGATTGCAGATTTGAACAAGCAGATTTTTATTTTAGAGCTCCGAGGTGAAAAGGCAAACGATCTTCGCGACCAGCGAAATCTTCTTGTTGACAAGCTCTCAAAGATTGTTGACACAACTGCTTATGAAGACAAAGATGGCAGGTTCATTGTGCAGATAGCTGGGGGAGAGACACTTGTAAATCACTTTACAGTCTATGAGCTTGAGACGGATAAATCAAAAATAATGAGAAAAAGTGGATTTGACTCAAATGGTCTTCCAACAGGGTTTAAACCTGACGACCCACTTTCACAGCAAAATCTTTACGATGTTCCGGGACTTTTTGTTGTTATGTGGAAGGACACAGGGCAGGTTTTGAATATAAAGTCTGGTGAGCTAAAAGGGCTATTGGATATGCGCGATGGCGTTGGCGGTCTGGATGAGGATTTTACTTTGAATGGGCAGAACATTGATGTTCCAAATAAAAATAGTTTTACAGGTATTCCTTATTATTTGAACAGGCTCAATGAATTTGCACAAAAGCTTATCGAAAAGTTCAATGAACTTCACAAAAAGGGCTGGTCGCTGAACGGACAAAATACAGGGATAAACTTTTTCGAGCCGCCTGTTGGTCAGACATTTTTCTATGCAAGGTATATAAAGGTCTCTGATGCCATTATGAACGACCTTAACAACATTGCAACAACTTACGATGTAAACAATCTTCCAGGTGGAAATGACCTTGTTGTTGATATGCTAAAGCTAAGAAACGACACCTCAATTTTCAAAGAAGGAAAGTTTGAAGATTTTCTAAAGTCTTTGATTTCAAACCTTGGAGTTGACTCTCAGGGTGCAAAAAACTTTGCAGAGAACCAAAAGGTTATGGTCACCCAGCTTGATAACAGACGCCAGGCAGTATCAGGCGTTTCCATAGATGAAGAGATGACAAACCTGATTAAATACCAACATGGTTTTCAGGCATCAGCCAGAATGATTAATACTTTTGACGAGATGCTGGATACTATAGTCAACAGACTTGGCGTTGTTGGAAGATAAAGAGGCTTTTGCTAAATGAGGAGTTTGTGAGGTGAAATTGCTATGAGAATCACAAACAATATGATGGTCAACAACTTTTTGATAAATCTGAATAAAAACCTTAGCAGGTTAGATGACATTCAGTACAAAATGGCAACAGGTAAGAAAATTCGCTACCCCTCAGATGATCCTGTTATAACCGCAAGGTCGCTAAGGCTCAGAACTGATGTCTCTGAAATAGAACAGCTTCAGAAAAATGTGGATGACGCAACATCCTGGGTTGACACAACAGAAAGTGCTCTTGCGGATATCAATGAAAGTCTTCAGCGGGTAAGAGAGCTTGCAGTAAGAGGTGCAAACGGAACAAACACAAAAGAGGACATGGCTCAGATTGCAAAAGAAGTTGCTCAGATAAAACAGCATATAATTCAGGTGGGAAATACAAACTATGCAGGAAGATATATCTTCTCTGGGTTTAAAACAGACACAGCACCACTGAATTCAGATGGTTCTTTTTCAGATACTGGTGGTTTTACTTCATCTGGCGGGTATCCGATTGATTTGTCGACTGGCAATAATATCATTCAGTTTGAGCTTATGAAAGCAAACTATATTGGTATTAACAAAACAGCAAACCAGATTTTTTACATCCAGGGCGAAGCGGATGAAAACAAAGGAAATCTATTTAAAGTTTTAGATAATCTGATAAATGCACTGGAAAGCGGAGATGTAAATACAGTAAACTCACTTTTAAGCGACATTGATAGACACATCGACAATGTAGTTGCACAACGTGGTGATGTTGGAGCGCTTCAGAACAGGCTTGAGCTTATAAAAAATAGACTGAGTGATGACAATGTAAACTTTACCACACTGCTTTCGAACAACGAGGATGTTGACATGGCAGAGATTATAATGCAGCTCAAAACCGCAGAAAATGTTTACAGAGCAGCGCTTCAGACAGGTGCACAGATTCTGCCACCAACACTTTTGGATTTTCTGAGATTTTAAATAACATTTGGCAGAAAAACTTGAGGAAGTGCTAAAGATGCAAATTGCAAGGATTCAAATTCACCAGGAGTTTGTAAAGGTAAAACTTTCTCAGGAACATGTAAAGGTTAAAATAAACCAAGACAGATGCTGGGAAGAGGTAAACCTTGGCTCAACAGATTACCTTGTGCGAAGTTCTGCGCAAAGAGGTTATGAGCAGGTTTTAAGGTATATAGAAAAGACAGCTGAAAATGGCAACAGGCTTGCCAGAATTGAAGATGGTGGGGAGCCTATAATTGACATCTGCATAGAAGAGGCTTTCCCAACCTATGACTACAACGTTGATATAATCCCCAAAAGCCGCCCAGAAATATATTTTGAAGGTGGCAAGGTTTATATAGATTTTGAGATGGGTAAGGTTGATGTGAGGGTATGAGCGGAAGAGAAGTTATAATAGATAAGATAAGTAAAATAATGTTTAGAATGAAAAGAATAGAAAGATTTAAGTATATTACTTTTGAAGATTTTAAAGATAACAGTAATATTCAAGATGTAGTTGCTTACAATTTGCTTTTGATTGCTCAAAATCTAATAAGTCTTTGCAATCGCATAATTGCAGAAAAACAATTTGAAGTGCCTGAGAATTTTGAAGATATTCCCGAAATTTTAGCTAACAATAAGGTTATTTCGGATGCTTCTTCTGTTTTTATAAAGAAAATGATTGATTTGAGAAATACAATTGTTTATGGATATGCCCAATTAGATTTAAATGTTGCATATGACATTTTAAAGAATGATTTGAATAAGGTTGAGAACGTTCTAAAGGAAATTGTGGATTATTTAAAAATATGAAAAGGGAGAATAAAAAATGGTAGTCCAAAGGTCGGTAGTCCAATCAAGAGTTTTTGGCGAGCTTGAAGTAAGCGAAGAAAACATAATATTCTTTGAAGAAGGTATTCCTGCGTTTGAGAATTTAAAAAAATTTGTCATCATAAAAGAAGAAGAAAGTCCATTTTATTGGCTTCAGTCAATTGAAGACAAAGATATTGCTTTTGTAATAATCAATCCTTTTGAAATAAAACCAGACTATGAATTTGATTTGCCAGATGAAGTTGTAAGTAAATTAGAAATAACTTCTGCACAAGATGTTGCAGTTTTTTCTATTGTTGTAATTCCAGAAGATGTAAAGCAAACAAGAGTAAATCTCAAAGCTCCAATTATTATAAATGTGAACAAGAGAAAGGGAATGCAATATCTTTTAGATGATGAAAGGTATCCTCTGAGATATTACCTCTTTGAAAATTCAAATTCAAATGTGCAGAAATGAGGTATATAAAAGATGCTTGTTCTTTCGCGCAAAGTTGGCGACCAGATTTTAATTGGAGAGGATATAATCATAAAAGTCATCAGCATAGAAAAGGACTGTGTAAAACTTGGCATTGAAGCTCCAAAAAATGTAAAGGTTTTACGATATGAGCTGCTTCAAGAGGTCAAAAACGAAAATGTTGAAGCTTTGCAGGGAAGAGAGAGACTCAGCAAAATTAAAGATTTAAAGGAGATTTTGTCCGATGAGCAAGGATGAAATTGTAAAATTTAAAAATGTCGGAGTACCACTAAAGGCAGGAACAAAACCTGCCTTTTTATTTTTGGTGGGATAATTTTAATTAGGGTAGACTCAAAAATTTAAAGCATACTTTAAAAAATTAACTTAAAAATACAAAGTATACTTTATATTTTTGGTCTAAAAATTAAAAGTATATGTTATAATATTAAATAGGGAGGTGAAAAAAATTGACCATTGCAAGCTCAGAGAACATATTGAGAATTTTATACTCTTATAATCCCTGGTGGAGAGAAGGGTACTTTCCACAAGATTTATCTAAGCCTGTAAAGAGAATGGCATACTATAAGTTGGTTAATTTGCTAAATCACCCAACTATTAGAAGATATCTTATACTTTCGGGGGCACGTCGAGTAGGTAAAACAACCATATTATACCAATTAATAGAGTCGCTCTTAAGAGATAAAGTTCATCCAAAAAAAATATTATATGTTTCTTTTGATCATCCTTTGTTTAAACTTTGTTCATTTGATCAAATTTTGAGTCTTTATGAGCTAAATATAAACCAATCAGAGGAAGCTTATGTATTTTTGGATGAAATTCAATACGCAAGTGATTGGGACAGATGGCTAAAAGTATATTACGACCTAAGACCAAAATGGAAGGTAGTTGCAACAGGTTCTGCTTCGCCAAAACTTATTGAAGGAGTGAAAGAAAGCGGGGTTGGTCGCTGGACAGTAGTTTCTGTTCCAACTCTTTCATTTTATGAATTTTGTGAAATACTTGGTGCTGAAGAAAAACCCAAGGATTTACCAAATTTAGATTTAAGAAAGCTTTCAAATTTTAATGATCATCAGATTTCTGAACTTGTTTTTTTGCTTATGCCTTTGCAGAAATATTTCAACAGATACTTGATGGTTGGGGGATTCCCTGAATTTGTATTTTCAGAAGATTGGTTTTTAATTCAGAGAATTTTAAGAGAAGATGTTGTAGATAAGGTCATCAAAAGAGATATTCCTTCTCTATTTAATGTTAGAAACTTGACAGTATTAGAGAAAGTTTTCTTATATTTGTGCTTCAACTCTTCAAGTGTAATAAATATTTCGACCATCAGCAAACAAATTGAAAATGTATCAGTGACCACGATAGAAAATTATATTCATTTACTTGAAAATGCAAATTTGATTTACAGGAGTTTTCCAATCGAATTAGGTGGCAAAAAAATTTTGAAAGCAAAGCCGAAAATATATATATCTGATCCGGCTATTAGAAATGCAGTTTTATTGATAGACAATCTCTTTGTTGACAGTAAAGAACTAGGAATTACGGTCGAATCAGCAATTTTTAAGCATGTATATAACTTTTACAGTGAAGCAAATGCAAAAATAGGCTATTTTAGAAAATCAACTGATAATCAAAAAGAAATTGACGTAGTTGTTGAGTTTCCAAATGGTAAGAGCTTAATTGAAGTGAAATTTAGAGAAGATAGCAAAGTTTCCGAAAATGACGCGATAGTAGAGTTGTGCCAAAAAGAAAAAGATATAATCTCAGCAGTGCTTATTACAAAAAAAGCAGAAGATTTTGGCAGAGTTGAGCTTAATACAAGAGTTCCAATTATAAAAGTTCCTGCGTTTGTGTTTATGTATTTATTTGGAAGAAAATAATTAGAAAATTTAAATACTATTGGTGGTCATTTATACTGACGTGACTTTTTATTATTTTGAAAAGATTTATATCAAAAAGACTTTATAACTTTAGATTAAAATTGAATCAATGTGGTATAAATAAATTAAAAGCTATTAATTTTGTAAAAAACGTTAAAGATGAGGAGGATAGATTAATTTGAAACAAACATCAGAACTTGAAATTATTATAAAAGAGCTGAAAGAGACTTTAAAGATATTCAATAAAGCAACAGAGATAAAGCCGAATGATAAAGATGTTTTAGAAAAATTGGAAAAATTTTTAGATGGTATATCAAATCTTAATAGTATTTTTGAAACATTGAATGATATTATAGTCAAAGCAAAAGATATAATTGTCAAAGAAAAGGAAAAAATGTCTTACAATTTTAAACTAATTGAGTCTGAATTGATCATGGAACTAAAAGAAAAAGGAATCCCACTAAGAGAGTGCAGTGATGGTTGGAGAATAAAAAGTATTCAATTAAAGACCAAACCTCAATCATCAGCTGTTAGCATCTCTTACAATAATCAAACAATCATTGAGTGGACAAGGATCAATTCTAAAGAAGATATTCAATCTTTGATAGAAGAGGCAGAAAAGTTACTATCTCAATTCCTGATGCCTAAGGATGAACTTATAGATATATTCTGGGATGCTTATAAATATGCAAGGTTTAAAAGTGGCAAGGATGTTGTGAGCATTTTTGATTTTTATACAGAAGTTAGAATAGTTCAACTAAGAAGATATTTAGAAAAAAACAAACCTGATGCTAAGATAACAAAATATACAGAGTTTCCTAAATGGGCGTTTTTGTATAATTTAGATATCTACAGAAACATGTGGGATGAGATACCCAAAAACAAACGGCTTGCCTTGCAAACTGGCAGTATGCAAGAAATAATGCAAGGAAAAGGGATGTACGTAAACGGGCTTAATCCTGATGATGACTACAAGATAATGTGCTATGTGTATGAAGCAAAAGAAGGTGTTTAAAAAATGCAAGTGATAAGCAAAGACAGTATAATAACCTCACTTAATAAAATTGCTCAGAATGGGACAGATGATGTTGAGATTGCAGATTTGATTGATGTTGGGAATCAAGATTACATGAACTATTTGGAAAACGAAGTGATTGAGAATCTTATCGCAAAAGGTGGAGCAACATGTAAATTTATTGAAGGTGCATATGGTGCGGGGAAAACTCATCTTTTAAATCTAATTTACAAAAAAGCTTTATCAAAAGGCATGCTGGTTGCATTTACAACTCTGGACAGTGCTGTTTCATTGACTGATTGGAAGCTGGTGGTTGAGTACATCTTGGAAAACGTCGAATACAGGCATGAAGGGATAACATACAAATCACTGCCAGAGATTCTAACGTTTGCAGGGGAAAGGCTGGTAGATGACAGGCAAAAGGAGATTTTAAATACAGCAAAATTGCCCTCTGCAAGTTTTAAAAATGCTATTTTGCTTGCTCTTAACAAAAAGAATTTGAACAATGAGGCATGGGAAGTTGTAAAAGAGTATCTGGTTGGTCGAAAAGTCAATGTTCAAACCTTTAAAAGTGTAGGGATTAATAATATAAGGGCAAGCTTGAGTAAGTCTAACGCAGAGAATATTTTAAAAACAGTTTTATCATCTTTACATATTTTGGGTTTTAAAGGGGTTGTATTGTTGTTTGATGAAAATGAAAGAACACTTTCGGGTTTTGGAGAAAGAATTTCAAGGCGTAACCAGCTTGCAGCAAACCTTATGCGCCGATTAATTGATGGCTGTTCAAGTGGTGCTTTGGAAGGGGTTTTGATAGTATTTTCGGTTTTGCCTGATTTTATATCCCAAATTGCAAATAGGTACGAGGCTCTGGCTCAGCGCTTGCAGATAGTTCAAGGTGAAAATAAATGCGTTGGTTGGCGTCTTCCGCTTCAGAAAGTGGACTTTGTTAACACATTGAGCGAAGACCATAAGCTTTTTATGGTTAAAATGGTTGAGGCTTATTTGAGATTGGCCAAAAACTTTGACATCTTGAATGATGATTTTAAAAAAGAAGTCATAGATACATGTAATATGGTGCTGAGAAGAAATATAAGCTCGGGCTATAAACGGGAGCTGGCAAAGACCATTGCTACTATGATATTGGAAAGGATGAGATGAATTGGACAAGGACTTATTTTTAAGAGCGTTATATACCATGGCACAACACGGAACGGCACCAGCTGAAGGATGTAAATATTTTGGTGTGGGATATGAAAATGTGTTTGAGGCAATTAGACAAAAATACTTTTACGAGCAGTTTGGTCGAAACATTTGCGCACAAAAATTTGTTGTAGGGCCATATGGGTCGGGAAAAACACATTTTTTGCGCCATTTAATGGAAATTGCAAGAGATGAAAACTGTGTTACTTCTGAGATTGCTCTAAATAGGGATATAGACTTTTCTGATAAGCTACTGATATATAGTGAAGTTGTGCGAAACATAAAAGCACCATTACAGCAAAATAAGGGTTTAAGTGAGTTTTTAAGATATACACTTGACAATATGATAAATGATACTAAAAATCCTCAGTATTTGAAGGAAAGATTTTTAAAAGATATCAATGATGGCAGATTTAAATCACGGGAATTTGGAAAGGTTATAAAATTAGCAATAATTTCTTACCTTAACAATGATATTTCAACCTTTGATTTGTGCTGTGACTATTTAATAGGCAATATTTCAGACAGTAAACTTTGTAGAGAATTGGGTATACCCAAAGTGACAAAATCAGCTCAAAATAAGCGTGCAGAGGATATGCTTTTTTCTCTTTTCCAGTTTGTTTATTACATTGGTTATAGAGGAATAATTGTTGGATTTGATGAGGCTGAACAGAGTTTTAATGTGGATAGAAAAAAACTTGCCAAGATTTTTTCAACACTGCGTTCTTTATTAGATGCTATTGTCAACTTAAAAGATGCCTCTGCCCTAATTGTATATGCTATGACAAATGATGTTTATGAAGAAATGAATAAATACCCAGCTTTGCAGCAAAGGCTTTCAAGTCCGTATGAGAAGGATTTTTTCAGTGGAAATGTTTTAGCCCCAGTTATTGATCTTACACGACTTGATTCTATTGATTTGTCAAAGAAGATTGCTATGAAGATTTCAGATGTATTTTATGAGACTTTCAAAGACCAAATTAGCATTTCGAAAAATGAAATACTAAAAAAAGCTGACGAGATATCAGAGCAAATCATAAAAAAAGGTGTTTCGAGTTCAAATAAGCGTGAAATAACAAAGGCCGTTTGCACCTATTTACTGGGGATTCTTGAAGGTAGAGAGTATAATAATTATGTTTTAGAAAATACACAAAACATATATGAAGATGAGGTATGAAGGACATGGTAAAAGATGATATCACATTTAAAAAATTGAGGGTTATTGAATCACTCAGATTTGGATTGGTGCCAGAGTATTACATAGACCAGCTTACAATAGGTTTTGATCAGATCAAAGATGTTACAGAAAAGATACTGAGAAAATGTGAGTCTTTTTTGCCTGTTGGATTTCAAGTTTGTGGAGAATATGGTTGTGGAAAAAGTCACACCTTATCTGTTATGAGATATATAGCACGAAAAGAAGGGTTTTTTACTTTAAAAGTGGAAGTTGATGGAGAGGGTATAAGCCTTTCTAATCCATCAAAACTATTGAACATGTTATTTTTGAGTATTCAAGACAATGATATATATTCAGACTACCCATTAGTAAGTCTTTTTTTAAAGGCATTGCTACTGAAAAATAGCAGCTTTGAAAAACTAAAAAGATTTGAAACAATCCAAAAATACCTAAATGTTATAACATCTTTAGCTGAGGTGGGTTTATTAGATGAATATTCTTATTTTATAGAATCACTTCTTACATGCAGTGATGAAATAAGTGCAACTGATGTAAATGAAATGCTATCAAGTGCTTTGAGATATTTTGGATATTCAAATTTAAAACTGAAAACTCTTATTAGCAGAAAAGTAGATGAACGATATCTTAATTTTATTGAGGCATTGGCAGGGATTGCTACATTAGTTGCTGCTGCAGGTTATAAAGGCCTTATGGTTACAATAGACGAGTATGAGGTTGAAAGAATAAAAAATCCAAGCAATTATAAAATGGTTCAAGACATGTTGTACGTAATTGGACGATATTTAAGGTGGCGGGTTGAGTGTTCCAAGAGCACCACTTTGTATAATATTTTCAGCAATAAATCAGGGTGGCGAAAAGGGTGATCCAGACATCACAAGATATATTTCAAAAACACCTGAAAATATATTTGAGGTAACAAAATGGAGTGATTCTCAAAAAATAGAGCTTTTAAAGAAGCTACATGTTCTTTACTGTGAGACTTATCAATTGTGGTCTGAATTTAGTTTAAGCACAGGTGAAAATCTTACAAAGCTTATAGAAAGTAAACTTCCTAACAGTGAGAGCAGGCAGATTCGTTCGATTATAAAATGGTATTTGACACTACTGGATTTGCAGTATGGACCACCAGGCATAAGAAGGTGAGAAGAAATATGGATAATGGCTATTTAGAAGATCTAAATATTAAGAATCAGCTTTCTTCAACATGGGATATATTTTTTGGAAGCTATGGTAGACTAAAAGATGTTCAAAGAAAGGCAATTCCCAAAATACTTGAGGGAAAAGATATTTTAATATGCTCACCTACTGCAAGTGGCAAAACAGAAGCTGCATGTGCACCCTTGATTGAGAGGTTAAAATCAAGGTTCAAGGTCTGGACAATTTTATACATTTGTCCAACAAGAGCACTGGTTAACGATATCTATGAAAGGCTTTATTCACGGCTTATCTATTATGATATTAATATTTTAAGAAAAACAGGGGATTATCAAGCCGAATTTAAAACAATACCGAATATACTAATTACAACACCAGAGTCATTTGACAGTATGATGTGTAGGGGAAAACTTAAAAATGGTTTTGGGCATATTTTATCTTGTGTTTATGCGGTTATTTTAGATGAGGTACATCTTTTATATGGTAGCTCACGAGGTGAGCAAGTAAGATGGTTACTTGAAAGGTTAAGAAGGCTAAAAGCTCAAGCTTTTAAAGAAAAGTGGTGTGATGATGAAAAGATTCAGATTATTGCAATGAGTGCAACAATGAAGGAACCTGAAAAGATATTAAAGTATTATATTCCTGATGGTGAAATAATAAAAGCTGAAGGGAAAAGAGAAATAAATCTAATATCAGATGAAATTGTTTCAATTGATGAGACAATATTGAAGCATTTTTGCAGCATTGATTTTCAAAACAGGTTTAAGAAAATTCTAATTTTTTGTAATTCAAGAAATAAAGTTGATGCTTTAGTAGCAGAGCTCAGAAGTGTTTTAAAAGATTCAAACTACCAAATTGTATCTCATCATGGCAGTTTAGCAAAGTCTGAAAGAGAAGAAACTGAAGAGATTTTAAAAAGGCATGAAAGGGTTATAGCAGTTTCATCTTCTACCTTTGAAATAGGAATTGATATTGGCTCAATTGATTTGGTTGTTTTGGCAGAAGCGCCGCTTGATATGAATAGCTTTCTTCAAAGAATTGGGCGTGGGAACAGAAAAAACGAGAGAATAGATGTCCTTTTATGTGCTGAAAATGATACTCAAAGACTAATTCAAAAAGCTATGCTCTTTTGTGCACAAAATGGAATTCTTTTAAATACAGCAGCGGGGAATATTTTTCATGTTATTATCCAGCAGATAATCTCATACATATTTCAGTCAAAAGATTTGACACGAAGCAAAAATGCACTAAAAAGCTTAATTGAATCTTGTTTGATATATCATTTTGAAGACTTATCAGTTGCAGATGACATTATAGACAATTTAACTTTAAGCGGCCAGCTTGTAGAAGCAAGCGATGGCAGACTAACAGTAAAAAAGGATTGGCTTGATAAGTTTTCAAGTGGGCAAATTCATTCAACCATCAGATTTGCAAGTGGCATGTCAATTTATGATTTTGAAAAGAACAGGGTTTTAGCAACAAATGTCCAACATTTTCAAAACAAAAGAATTAAAATAACAGGTGAAAACAAAGAGATAATAGATGTTCAAAGAAACAGTATAATTGTGAAAAATTCATCTGAGAAGTTTGATGGCAGTGTTTTGAGTTATGCACCATATGAAACTGTGTTTTTTAATATGCAGCCTTATGCAATAAGGGCATATTTGGGATTAGAAGACCATGTTTTCCCTTATATTATAGAAGATAATTCAGTTTATACCTTTCATTTAGGGTCAACACAAAGGGAATTTTTTATAAAGTTATTGATGAGGATTTTAAATTTAAAGTGTGTTAAAGCTGTTAATCCATTTTTAGTGCAGTTTGATAAAAACAATTACAAAGGAGTTATTGCTTCTTTAAAAAACCTAAACTATCACTCAATACTTGAATTCATAGAAAAAGATATTGAGTGGATAGAAAAAGTTCTCAAAATCGATCCTTCCAGCAAACTGCTTCCAATGAAAATCAGGATAAAAGAAATATTAAGGGTTATGAACTTAGAAGATGAAATAAAACTATTTAAAAAGGCTGAATTTCAAGACGTTACTAATACACAATTAGCAATGTATCTTAAAAAATTAATTGGCTAAATTCAAAAAAATTTTTCCTTCACCCCTAAATTCATAAAACCATCCTACCGATAATCTTATTGAAAACAAAATAAAGCTTCACAGGGACGTGAAGCTAAATAATTAAATTCAGGGAGGGTGTAGTTAAGATGCGTATTAGTAATAACATTATGGCTATGAACACTTACAGACAGATGGGAATTAACAATACTCAGTTAGCTAAATCAGTGGAAAAATTGTCATCAGGTTTGAGAATCAACAGAGCAGGCGATGATGCAGCAGGTCTTTCAATTTCTGAAAAGATGAGAGCTCAGATTAGGGGTTTGCAACAAGCTTCAAGAAATGCGCAAGATGGTATTTCATTAATTCAGACAGCAGAAGGTGCTTTGAATGAAGTTCACTCAATACTTCAAAGAATGAGAGAGCTTGCTGTCCAAGCAGCAAATGATACAAATGTTACGGTTGATCGTAGTGCATTGAATGATGAGTTTAAGCAGCTTATTAGTGAAATAAAGAGAATTGCTGATAATACGCAATTTAATGAACAGGACATTTTGAAGGCTGATTTTACAGCTAACATTCAAGTTGGTGCGAATAAGGATCAGGTTATAACTTTGAGCTGGAAAGGGTTCCAAACAAATGCATTAGGCGAAGATAAAGTAGATATATCCAATCAATCAATTTCTACTTATGCCAACGCACAAACAGCAATAGAAACAATTAACAAGGCAATTGTTTCTGTTTCAAAATCACGTTCTAAGATGGGTGCATTGCAAAACAGACTTGAACACACAATTGCAAATCTCGATAATGCTGCAGAAAACTTGCAAGCAGCTGAATCGAGAATTAGAGATGTTGATATGGCAAAAGAGATGATGAACTTTACAAAACTCAATATATTGAACCAAGCTGCGACAGCTATGCTTGCCCAGGCAAATCAACTGCCACAAGCAGTCTTGCAGTTACTCAGATAGTGATCGTTGATTTTGATTAGGAAAAGAAGAAATAGGCTGATACTTCTAAGTATCAGCCTATTTTTAATACAATAAATTCATCGTATAAAGAATGTTTAATTGTAAAGGAGATGAATTTTGAACAATGAAAAATAGTAAAACAACGATTAAAGATAAAATAGAACAAATTGTAGAGTATTTTCGTGCACAGGATGAAGGAAAGGCATATACCGCACTAATAGAGTTGATTGACGTGCTAATGGAGTATTATACTAATGAAAATAATCAAAAAGAATCTGATATAGAAATGTTAAGAGAGTTGCTTGCAGCCATAGAAAATAGAGATAGTGTTTTAATTGCAGATATATTAGAATATGAACTGAAAGAAAAGTTTCAATAGTGTGAAACAAATAAGGGTGGAATAAAGAAATGATATTATTCGAATGTAACTTACGATATCTAAAAAATACGTATACAGAAGTGTATAATCTATTAATGAAAACAATAAAAAATGAATTTCTTGAAAATGCCGATGTTATTGTTGAAGAGGCAAAAAATGGAGATCCAACTTTAAAATATTACGATGGGAATGCCTATTATTATATCCACAGCATTTATAATCCTTGGAAAGAGGCAAAAAAATTTATTGAAGCTAATGTCGATAATCGCATTGGAGATTATATCGTTTTTGGTTTTGGATTAGGCTATCATGTGATAGAACTTCTAAAATATGAATTTGTAAAAAATGTTTTTGTGTTTGAATTTAACAAAGAAATTTTTTTGAACGCTTTAAACACAATAGATATTTCTTCAATTTTAAATGATAAAAGAGTACACTTTTTCTTGGTAGATGAAATGGATGCCTTTAACAAGTATTTACAAAGTATATTGAATAATATGATACCGGATAATTATAAAGTAATTTACCATGAACCTTTAATAAGATCTATTCCACCAGAGATGAAAGAAGTAAGAGATCTTATATTAGAGTTTAAAATATTAAATTCGAGTTTTAATAATAATGAAAATTATTATCTTCTCAAGGATAATTTTGAAAGCAACATTTTAAATTATGATAAACCCGTTAATGAACTTTTTAACAAATACAGAAATGTGCCTGCAATAATTATTGCTGCTGGGCCGTCATTAGAAGAAAATATTATAAAAATTAAAGGTTTAAAAACTAATTCAATATTAATTGCTGTTTCAAGAGTAGCAAGAAATTTATTACAAAATGAAATAAATCCTACTTACATTGTAATAAGTGATCCATTACCCATTATGTTAGAACATTTTAAAAATATTGAAATTCATTATGAGCTTCCATTAATAGCTCTTTCAACTGCTTATAAAGGGGTTTTAAAGGAGTGGAAGTGTACTAAATATCTTGCCTTTCAGAAGAACTTTGATTTGTCAGAAGAATATGCTAAAAGAAATTCGTTAGAAACAGTAGAGGTAGGAGGTTCAGTTTCTACGTTAGCGATTGAAGTAGCGATCAAATTTGGATGCAATCCTATAGTATTTGTAGGTTTAGATTTAGGGTTTAGTAAGAATAAAATGCATGCTTTTGAGAATTCTGTAATTGAAAATTATGGAAGTGTAATAGAAACAACTAATTATTTTAATGAAAAAATTTATACGAATCACAGTTTAAATATATTTAGAAGATGGATAGAAAAGAAAATAGGAAACAACAAGCATATAACTTTTATTAATACTTCTCTAAATGGAGCAAAGATTAATGGTTCTATATCCATGGAAATGGATGAGGTTATCAAATTGTTGTAAAAAATATGAGAATTAAATTTGTAGTTTTCAGAATGGAGGTTATTATAGAAATGAAAAAACCGTTTATACAACTCGGCAACAGAAAAATAGGAGAAGATTATCCACCTTTAGTAATAGCAGAGATAGGTATAAATCATGGAGGAAGTTTAGAGGTAGCAAAAAAAATGGTAGATGCAGCGTATGAAGCGGGGGCTGAGGTAATTAAACATCAAACGCATATTGTAGAAGATGAAATGAGTAAAGAAGCAAGAAAAGTTATTCCTGGGAATGCAAATGTTTCTATTTATGAAATTATAAAAAAATGTGCTTTGAGTGAAGAAGAAGAATATGCATTAAAGAGATATGTTGAATCAAAAGGTATGATTTTTTTAAGTACCCCGTTTTCAAAAGCAGCAGTTGATAGATTAGTGAAAATGGATGTTCTTGCATTTAAAGTAGGTTCAGGTGAGTGCAACAATTATCCGCTTATTGAGTATATCGCATCGTTCGGTAAACCAATGATAGTTTCAACAGGTATGAATGATATAAAAAGTATTAAGAAAACGGTTGATATATTAGAAAAGTATAATATTCAATATGCTCTACTACATTGTACTAATTTATATCCTACGCCACCTCATTTAGTAAGACTTGGTGGTTTATTAGAATTGAAAGAAGCCTTTCCAAATGCAGTTATCGGATTATCAGATCATACTGTTAATAATTATGCTTGTTTAGCAGCTGTAGCTTTAGGTGCCTCTATTCTTGAAAGGCATTTTACGGATTCTAAAGACAGACCGGGACCTGATATTGTCTGTTCAATGGACCCAAAAGAATTAAAAGAACTAATTGAAGCAAGTGCTCAAATTGCTTTAATGCGTGGTGGGAAAAAGGAACCGGCGCCTGAAGAGAAAGTTACAATGAATTTTGCGTTTGCTACTGTTGTTGCAATTAAGAATATTAAAGCTGGAGATGTATTAACAAAGGATAATATTTGGGTAAAAAGACCTGGTATAGGTGAAATAAAGGCAGAGTATTACTATAATTTGTTAGGAAAGAGAGCAAAAAGGGATATATTGGAGGATGAACATTTAAGATGGGAAGATATTGAACTCTAAAAAAAAGTTCATAAGTTGAAGAAACCAGGGAGAGAAAAACTTACTCCTAATGAAGTAAAAAGTTAATTAAATTAATAAGTTCTAAAAAAATTGTCTAGGAAGCTATGGACGATTGCTTATATTGTTAGCAATAAAGCAAACAGATATATCACGAGAAAGGTGATCCATTTGAGGAAAATATTATTTATAACTGGTACGCGAGCTGATTATGGCAAAATAAAACCTCTAATGAGAAAAGTTGAGGAAAGTAAAGAATTCGAATTACATATATTTGTGACTGGAATGCATATGTTATCAAAATATGGTTCGACCTGGAAGGAAATAGAAAAAGATGGATTTAAAAATATTTATAAGTTTATTAATCAACAGTACAATTTTCATATGGATATTGCTTTAAGCAATACGATCATAGGTTTAAGCAATTTTGTTAATGAATTAAGGCCAGATATGATAGTTGTACATGGGGATAGATTAGAGGCATTAGCAGGTGCAATTGTGGGAGCATTTAATAACATAAGAGTTGCTCACATTGAAGGTGGAGAAGTGTCTGGGACAATTGACGAATCAATTAGACATGCTATTACGAAATTTTCGCATATACACTTTGTTTGTAATGAGGAAGCCAAAAAAAGGGTTATTCAGCTGGGTGAAAAACCAGAAAGTGTATATGTAATTGGTTCTCCTGATATTGATGTTATGCTTTCTGATACACTACCTAATTTAAGGGAAGTTAAGGAGCATTATGAAATTGAGTTTGAAAACTATGCAATTTTTATATATCATCCGGTAACTACTCAAATTGATATATTACATAGAAATATTAAAGAAGTAGTAGATGCTTTAATTGAGTCGGGGAAAAACTACATTGTTATTTATCCTAATAATGATGAGGGCAGCAATATTATATTAAAGGAATATGAGAGATTTAAAATGAACAAAAGATTCAAAATATTTCCTTCTTTGAGGTTTGAATATTTTTTGACTCTTCTTAAACATGCTGATTTTATGATTGGAAACTCGAGTGCTGGGATTAGAGAAGCAGGGATATATGGAGTTAGAGTAATAGATATAGGAATCAGACAAAAGGGTAGATATGATATAAACAAGTTTAAAAATATCGTTCATGTAAATGAAAATAAAGAAGAAATATTAGAGGCAATACGAAAAGTACAACATATGGATAAATTTTATATCAGTGCTTTTGGTGATGGTAAAAGTGCAGAAAGGTTTATTAACATATTAAAAAGTGAAGACATATGGAATATTGAGATACAAAAAAATTTTGTTGATATAGAGTTTTAAGTGGAGGTCATTTGAATGTATAAAGGGAAAACATTTTTAGGCGTAATTCCGGCAAGGGGAGGAAGTAAAGGTATTCCAAGAAAAAACATAATAAATGTTTGTGGGAAGCCATTGATACAATATACAATAGAAGAAGCGCTAAAATCTAATTTTTTGGATAAAGTTATTGTATCAACCGAGGATGAAGAAATTGCAAAAATTTCAAGAGAATGTGGAGCAGAAGTTCCTTTTTTAAGACCTAAGGAATTAGCGGGGGATACTACTAAGACAATTGAAGTTTTGATTCATGCAGTTAATGAAATGAAAAAACAGGGTTACACTTATGACTATGTGGTTTTATTACAACCTACACAACCGTTAAGAAGATATTGGCATATTGATGAAGCTATAGCGATGATTGTTGATAGAGATGAAGAAAGTTTAGTAAGTGTTAGTGAAGTGAGAGAACATCCTTTGCTAATGAGAAAGATTGACGAGAATGGAAAAGTTATTAATTTATTTGGAGATAATAGTGATTTAAGAAGACAAGAATTTCCTAAAATTTACAAAGTTAATGGCGCTATCTATATTAATAAAATAAACGAGAATTTCAATACAAAGGTTAGTCTTAATGATAATAAATTAGCTTACATAATGGACAGAAAATATGATATAGATATCGACGAACCGATTGACATTGAGATATTCAAAATAATGCTTAAAGAGTTATAAATTAAATATTCATATACGAAAAACATCTATCTGTGTATAATAAACGCAAACTGCTATAATATTCAAACAATTAAGAAAAATACTAATTTAGAAATACTACAATACAAATGATATATAGTATTTTGAATTAGAAAAGAAGGGATGACAGTGATGGAATATTCTGTATATGAAAAAAATAAAAGTATTTTGAAAAAGAGATTTAAATACCTTAATAATGTTATAGAAAATTTTTGTATAAATACAACAGATGTTAGATTAGTAAGTGACATTGCTAAAGATGGTAGTATGATTTTCAAATTTATAAAAAATGACAAGGTGTATTATTTAAATAGTAAGTATAGACCCATTGAAGATGCTAAAAAATGGGCAGATTACTTAGCTCCTAAAAAAGAGGGTTTAAATATAGTATTGGGGATAGGTAATATTTACTTAATAAAAGAAATATTAACAAGAATTGATGAAGAAGGACGCTTAATTATAATTGAACCTTTCATTAATGTTTTGATTTCACTTATGGAAACACTCGATATAAGCGATATTTTGAATGATAAACGTGTAATATTGATATTATATAACGATTTGGATGAATTAGAAGAAATTCTATATAATTACATAAATTGGAGTGAAATAGGTAAAATAAAGTTTTTTACATTACCTAATTATGAGAAGATATTAGGAGAGAATTATAAAAGCATTATTCAAGTAATTAATAAAGCAATTAAAAGAAAACAACTTGATATAAATACATTAAAACAATTCGATAAAATATGGTTTAAAAATTTATTAGGGAATTTGTATTATGTTTTTAAAAGTGGAGAAGTTAGTGATTTTGTTCATGCTTTCAGAGATGTTCCTGCTATAATTGTTTCAGCTGGTCCCTCTCTAAATAAGAACGTTCATTTATTAAAAGATGTTAAAGGAAAAGCAATAATAATAACTGGTGGCAGAACATTGAGATTATTATTAGAAAATGAAATAACGCCTGATTTTATTGTGACAATAGATGGAAGTTATCGTAACTATGAATTTTTTGAAGGTATTGAATATTCACATATACCGTTGATTTATACTCCTAACACTAATGCAAATATATTACAAAGTCATAAAGGAAGATATAAAATTCTGGTTAATAATGTTCCTTTTTTGGATAGGATATTCAAAAAGTATGGTATTGAAATTGGTTTTCTTCCTGGCGGTGGCTCTGTTGCATGTTTTGCTTTTGAAATAGCAACCAAAATTTTTAATTGTTCACCTATAATTTTTGTGGGACAGGACTTAGCTTTTACTAATGGTTTTAGACATGCGGTTGGCGCAAATGACGATATGAATGAAGTTTTGCTAAAGGATAATCCAAATTTGCTTTTTGTAGATGGTGTGAATGGCGACAAAGTATTGACAGATTTTGTTTTGTATGATTTTTTAAAGTGGTTTGAAAAGAACATTCTTTATGATAATAGTGGAAGAGTATATATTAATGCAACAGAGGGAGGAGCGCACATTAGAGGAACGATTCCAATGAAATTAGCTGATGTGATCAATGAGTATTTAGCAAAAAGAGGTGCAGTTGAAATAGAAGAGAAAAGAAATAAATTTTTTGGGGATTTCAAAACTCTCGATGAGAAATTTGAAGACTTTAAATATAGCTTTATTTCTGAACTGAAAACTATAAAATATGAGTTTGAAGAAATTTTGCAAAAAGTTAACAGAGCAATAGAGTTAAATGAAAAGATATTAGAAAACTATGATGAAAAAATTTTAAATGAATTAGATTTCATTGATAAGTATTTATTAGAGAAGTTTCAAGAAAACAAAATAATTGACGATATTCTAATGACAGTAAGTTATAAAGTTTTGAATTATGATATTGATTGTGAGAGTGAGGAAGAGATGAAAACAAAAGTTGTTGAAAAGGGGAATATCTTATATAAAGGTCTTAAGGAAGCAATAGAATTTGCCTTGCCACTTTTGAGTGATTCGATTAGCAAATTAATAGAATAATTAAGCAATTAGAATTAAGTTAAATTATAAACTGCAAAAGGAAAGGAGCAAAAAAATTGGTTTTTCAATTTATTGTTCCTCAATATATGCAAAGTTTTAAATGCATTGCATCCGCCTGCCCAGACAGCTGCTGTATTGGCTGGCGTGTTCCACTGGATGAGCAGACTTTTAAGCGGTATAAAGAGTCAAAAGCTTCACCTCTTAAAGGGGAGTTTGAAAAGTATATAAAGAAAAACCGCTCTAACCAAACAAGCCAGAATTTTGGCAAGATAGTCATGCAAAAAGATGGAAGATGTCCTTTTTTGGACGAGCAAAACCTTTGCAGGATTCAAAAATTGCACGGCGAAGAATACTTATCAAACACGTGCTATTTCTATCCAAGAACAATAAACCTTGTAAATGGTGTGTTTGAAATGTCTGCAACACTTTCATGCCCTGTTGTTGCTAAAAGCGTGCTGCTTGAGCAAGGAGGAATTGACTTTGTGGTTACATCCTTTGATATTTCACCGAGATTTACAGTAAACCATGTCATTGACCAAAATGACATTAAAACAAGAAACAGTGTTAAAAAACATTTTTGGGACATCCGAACATTTTGTATTCAGCTTTTAAAAACGAGAGAGATTTCTTTTTGGGACAGACTCTTGATTTTGGGATTTTTTATACAAAAATTAAACGAGCTTGCCTCATCTTCAGAGCACAAAGATGAGGCTTTAAATCTAATTGAAAGATACACGAGATACATTGAAAACAGCTACTTTTTAGAAGAGCTTTCTAAAGTTCCAGCAAGCTACAATCTTCAGCTAAAACTCTCAAAAGAAATTGCCGATATGCGTTTTTCAGCTGGGCTTCCCAACCAGAAGTATTTAGACTTTTTTAAAAAGTTTTTGCAGGGACTTGGCATAAAACAGGATGCGGATAATAGTCAGATTCTTCAAAACTATGAAAGAGCATATAATGAATATTTTGTGCCGTTTTTCAATGAGCATCAGTATATATTTGAAAACTATGCAGTAAATCATGTATTTAAAAACCTCTTTCCGTTTGACTGTGATTCACCTTTTGAAAGTTACATGCTCTTTTGCACTCATTTAGCAACAATTAAACTTCTTCTTGTTGGACTTTGCAGTTATTATAAATTTGATTTCACAGAAGATATGGCAGTAGACCTTATTCAGTCATTTTCAAAAGCCGTTGAACACAACACCGCATACCTTGCAAGTCTGCTTGACATCCTCAAGAAAAATAACGTTAACACCCTGGCGTATATGGCAATTTTGATAAGGGGATAAAAGAAAAGCTTGATAAAAAAAATAATTCAAGGATGGTGAAAGTTGTATGAGAAATTACGCAGAAGAACTTGCATATTGGTATTTTCGGCTCAATGGTTTTTTCGTTTTGGAAAATTATGTGTTGGATAGAAATCAACAGAAGGAAAATAAAGCATATGAAACTGATATTATTGCTGTGAGATTTCCATATGTTTATGAAGAGATTGGAGGAAGGGAAGACGACTGGCATAAAGATTTAAAGAATATGATTCCCAAGTTTGAAGAAAATATTATAGGAGTAATTTGTGAAGTGAAGAGTGGAGAAGATGGTTATTCAAATAATGACCTGTTTATTGAACCAAAACTGAAAAGATGCTTACAGCGGTTGGGATTTTATAAAAGTGGAAGTAACGAGTTCAAGAATGCTTATGAGCAATTATTGAACAACAGTAGCTATTGTTATAAGAAGTGTACGATTGTTAAAATACTTATTTCACCGAAGAGGCATAAGGGCGAGAAATTTAAAAACATTTTGCTGAGTGATATTGATAGCTTTATTACTGAGAGAATAAAGAAATACAGTGAAAAGTATTCTGATAGAAATTTTTTTAATTCTAATCTAATTCAATATAAAATTTGGGAAATAAAAAAAATAATGAAAAAAGTTGAATAGAATTTTAACAAGTATTATAATAGGTTGTTGAATAAAAGAGATAACCATATTAGAAAGATGTTGTAATAGGTAAAAAATCACCCTTGTGATATAATTTTAGTTTAGAAAACTCAAACCAACACACAAGGGGTACTTTAAATGAAACTTAATTATGTAGAAAATATTTCTAATATTACATTTTATCTTGGCACTGTGTTCAATGCAGGTACTGATACCGTAGTCAATACAATAAATTGGATGGGAGTTATGGGAACAGGCTTAGTTTGGAATTTAAGCTCAGATATCCCGAGATGTATGAAGATTATGTGAATAGATGCAAAAAAAGTTAGTGAAAATAGGTGAACCTTATTTGTTTATAGCCAATGATGGAACAAAAATTATCAATTTTCCGACAAAATATCACTGGAGATATCCTTCAAAAATTGAATGGATTAAGATGGGACTTGAGTATTTTGTTCAGCATTACAAAGAGTGGAATATAAAATCTATAGCATTTCCCAAACTGGGAACAAATGCAGGAAAGTTGCCTTGGTCGCAAGTCAAAGCAGTTATGGTTGAATACCTCAAAAAGGTCGATATTCCTGTTTATATTTGTCTTGACGAATTGGAAGAAGCTGAAGGTATTGAAAAGGAAATGATAAGAATATTGAACGAAAATAGTATTGAAATTATTTCCAGCATACAATTAAGAAGTACTATGAGAAATTATATTATAAACCAATTGCCTATAAAAAGACTCAGATATTTATTAAATCAGAAACAAATAAGTAATAAAACATATGAAAAATTATTTATTGAGCTTTATAACAGGGCAAAAAAATCACAGTCTAATCACTATGAGAATTTATCATTTTTTGATAGGTAGGATGACTTCAAAATTTAAGAATATTTTGAAAAGATTGGGAGGCGCTTTCGTGAAACCAATATATTCCATTGGCTATTCATCAACAAAATTTGTTGATTTTTTAGATATATTAAAAAAATATAAAATCTCAACACTTATAGATGTGCGAACAAATCCTATTTCAAGGTTTGTTCCAGAGTATAGGAAAGAAAATTTAGAAAAAGCTTTAAAACAGGCAAATATTGGCTACATTTTTCTTGGGAATCTCCTTGGCGGAAAGCCAGAAAACCCTTCTTATTATACTCCCGAGGGTTACTGGAACTACAATGTAATAATCCAGTCAATGGAGTTTAAAGAAGGTATAGAGACTTTACTTGATCTTGCGGAAAGAGAAACAATAGTTTTAATGTGCAGTGAATTTGATCCTGCACAATGTCACAGAGCTATTATAATCGGGCGATATTTATTGAGTTTTCATAACATAGCTATCAATCATTTGATGGGGAAATGGGTGCAAGTAGATCAGCGTGTATTTGAAGAGAGTCTTATTTTTGAATATTTTCCTCAAACAAGTGGTCAATATTCATTTTTTAGCAATGAAGAACTTATCAATGAAGCGTATGAGCTGCAGATGAAGAAAATATTTAAGGTGAAAAACAAATAAGCCTTAACATTGTATCCTAATCCCATACTCCTTAATCTCTTTTACAAAAGGATTCTCATCGGTAAAATCTTCAGGTCTAAAAGGATGAGGTTCAATCCTGAGGTCAATATCTCTTCTTAGTCGCATTAATAATAATCTATCTTCAATGCAGTCACCTTTGAACTGGTCAGAAATTACTGCAATATCAATGTCGCTATCATTATGATAATTTCCTTTTGCATATGAACCAAATAGATATACATCAATAACATTTATTTCTTTTTTGAGTTTACTAATATACTCCATAATTGTATTTTTTACTCTTGAATCAATCTTTTTAACCATTCTATAACATCCTCCACTTTTTCAATTATATTTTGTGTATATTCTCGTGTGCATTTTTTGTGAAATTCTCTTTTATAATCGGGATACCTTGTATTTATATTAAAAGTTGTAAGAAGGTCAAAAAAATCTGCCATAGAAGTGTCCAAAGGAAGTTGTATTTTCTTTGCGAGAAACAATAAATCATGTGTTTTGGGAGGAATGGTTTCAATATTTTTGACATATAAAGCTTTTAATAATTTCTCGACAATTATATGGCACATAAATAAACACCAAAGATAGTCCTCACTATCAAATAAATGCTTCATGGTCTTGTAATCGTCAAGTGCCGAATCAATCCAGTACTGAATTATTTCTTCTTTTTTCAAAACGCTCACACTCACAAAATCTATAATGTTCTTACTAGATATTTTACCACAAATCTAAAGTGCAAAAAAGCATTCATTAAACTTTTCCCTTTTCCCAACCGATAATATATAGAGAAACACCAAAAAGAGAGGGAAACGATAATGGTTGTTGATGGCATTGGAGTCAAAACCATTGATATATCGAATGCAGTATCAAGAATTCAAGACAGCAGAACAAAGCCTGAAAATATTGAAGTTAGCCTGCAGGAAGAAAAGAGTATAAATAAAGAAGAAGTTAATGATAAGCTTGCAGACAAGAATAACAGAAAAGAACTTGATGAGGATACACTTATTAAAATGATAAACCAAGCCAACAAAGCATTTGAAGCAAAATACACAAGACTTGAGTTTTCTATTCACAAAGAGACTCATGAGATTGTTGTCAAAGTATATGATAAAGAAACAAATGAGCTTATAAGAGAAATACCCCCAGAGAAGATTTTAGATATAATTGCAAAACTTTGGGAGCTTGCAGGCATTTTTGTGGATGAGAGAAGATAGGTGGTGATAAAAGATGAATGTTAACTCTACAAATTCAACAAGCTATACTAATCCTTATAACATGTATAAATATTACACAAGAATTGGTGGGCTTGCAAGCGGGCTTGACACAGATTCTATCATCCAGGGTTTGATGAGTGTTGAAAAAACAAAGTATAATAAGCTCTATCAGCAAAAACAGCTTTTAGAGTGGCAAAGACAGGATTATATGGATATGGCAAGTGCTATATCAAGCTTTAAAGATTATGTGTTCAATCTCAAACTTTCTAGTAACTTTATAAGATATAAAACTACTGGTGAGGCAGTAGATGCAGGGTACGTATCTGTTACAGGCACAGCCAATACTCTTGAAGGAAATTATCAAATAAAGGTTGAGCAGCTTGCAACCCAAGCGAATGCTGTTGTAAATGATCTGACAGTGATCACAAGAGATGCTCAAAACAACGTGAAGCTTCAGATTGATTTGACAGTTGATGGTTCAACTGTTACAAAGACAGTAGAGCTTACTTGGAATCCAGGGGATTCTGTAGCAACTTTTGGTGCTAATTTAGCGAAGGCAATAAATTCAGCGTTCAGTACTGATGGTAGCTTAAAAGCCTATTATGACTCAACTTTAAATAAGCTTATAATAGCTTCTCAGAAAACTGGCAGCGGTGTTAGTTTTACTGTGAAAGATGTAAATAACAATAATGCTCAAATAGCAAGTGGTATCGGATCAGATGCAAAAGTTTACATTAAGGACAGTTTCAACAACGAGTCATATGTTCAGTCAGCGACAAACACGATAAATGTATATGGTATGAGTATAACACTGAACAAAACAACATTAGATACTCAAGGTATCGCACAGTATAAATCTTTTTCCATCTCAAAAGATGTTGATGCTATTGTAAACAACATCAAAGAGCTTATAAACAAATACAATGAACTTGTTAGCAAGATATACAGCAAAATCACAGAAAAGAGAAACAGAGATTATCTGCCGCTGACAGAAGAACAAAAGTCTCAAATGAAAGATACTGACATTCAAAAATGGGAAGAAGCTGCTAAAAAAGGGCTTTTATATGGTGACTCAATTTTATCAGGTTTTTTGAACAATTTGCGTTATTACCTATACAAAGCAGTTCCAGGGCTTCCTTCTAATTTAGATACAATTTCAGAAGCGGGTATAGAAACGTATAGCTACTTTGAAAGCAAAGAAGGAAAGATTTATATAAAAGATGAAAGCAAGTTAAGACAGGCAATTTCAAATAATTTTGATGCATTTGTAAAGCTTTTTACATCAAGTGGTAGCGATACAAACACCATTGAAGATGATGGAATTTTACAGCGTTTTTACAATATTGCTAATGATACTCTCAAAAAGATTTATGACAAAGCAGGCAAACCATATTTTACAAGTTCCTATGATCCTAACAGCTCCATAGGAAAACAGCTGAGGAGTATTATAGACCAGATGAATGCTGAACAGGAAAGACTTCAGAAAATTGAAGATAGGTATTATCGTCAGTTTACCCAGCTTGAGAGATTGATTGCGCAGATGAACACCCAAAGTTCATGGCTTTCCCAGCAATTTAGCGGAAAATAATTTAGAGTGAGCAAAAGTAGAAAATTTGTTTGTTGAGGAGGCAAATTATATGGACGCAGCAGCAAGATATCAAGAAGAAGTAATAATGACAAAGCCACCAGAAGAATTAACTCTTATGCTTTATGATGGATGCATAAGATTTATAAAACTTGCAATGCAGGCAATTGATGAAAAAAAGTTTGACAAAGCAAATGAAAACATAATCAAAGCTGAGAATATCATCACAGAGCTCATGTCAACACTTGATATGAGCTATGAAATATCTAAAAATTTAATGAGCCTTTATGATTTTGTTTACCGATGGCTCATTCAAGCAAATCTCAAAAAAGACAAAAAGTACTTGCATGAGGCACTTGAGATTGTGCAGGATTTGCGAAACACCTGGGCAGAGGCAATAAAGATTGCAAGACAGCAGAAGAATAAATAAAAAGGGCTGGGGTTTATGTATAATAAGCTTGTAAGTCTTCTCGAAGAAAAGGAAAAGCTTGTGGATAGGTTTTTGACTCTTACCACTTTGCAACAGGAGTATATTTTAAATGACAACTTTGATGAGCTTTCAAAGATTGTTGATGAAAAAGGGAATTTGATTGAGAAAATAAATAGAATAGACAGCGAGTTTTTAGAGGAGTTTGAAAGCATCAAAAAACAAAAAGGAATAAAAAGTTTTGATGAGATAACAGATATTGACAAAGAAACAGGTATTTTGCTCAAAAGCCTCACATCATCTATTTTGCAAAAACTGCAGGTTATAAAGGACATAGACGAAAAGAATAATATTCTAATTCGAGCAAAATTTGATGAAATAAAAAAGACTATAAAAAGCATGCGATACAAAAAAGAGGCGTTGAAAGACTATTCCCAGTACAAACAAACCCAGTTTCCATCCGGGTTTGACAGGAAAGAATAAGAGGGGCTTAAAAAGCCCCTTCTTTGTTTGTCTTTTGCCTAAATTCATTTTCAATCTTTTCAAAAAGCCAGGTAGGCTCCTCCACCTCAGGGCAAGTCTCATACAGAACAAGTGGGTCTAAGTCAAGACAGGTTGTCTCATCGTAGTTTCCACTTACATCCCACGCAAGTGTTCCATTTAGAACAGTGCATCTTTCCATAAAGAATTTTTTATCTTTGAGTCTTTGAAATTCACCCTTTTCAAGCAGGGTAGAAGCATCAAAAAGTTTTATGCTGCCATCATCAAAGTATATATACACCTTGTAGTCCTCAGTAGGAATAACCTGCACAACCTCAGGGTAGTATTCCATCATATATTAATCACCTCAAAGAACTTAAACTAAAGGATTAATTCTCATTAGAGGAGGGTTATGGTCGTCAAAATACATTGTAATCCTTATGCCATAGAAGATACAAATTTCTATCAATTTTCCAAATCCCACCTCAATGCCCAATGATAGCTCTTCTAAAAAAATTATAAATTAAATTTTGCTTAAAATCACACTTATAAAGTTAAATCAAAATTAGCTTTCAATTTTTATTTTCCTTACAAAATACAAATTCCCTAACGCAAAAGCTGCTGCTAAGAGAAATACGTACTCATAACCGAATTTGTTCCACAGAAAACCAGATAGCATTGGAAGACTCATTGAAACTGCATGGTCCATGCTTGTGCCTGTTGAAAGAGTAGGAGTTAGGTCGTCAGGATGCTTTATTATCTTCTTTATGTATGTTGACCTTGCCATAGAAGTTGCAAACATCAAGTTGTCAATGATGTAACACCCATAGGCAATGGCAAGCGCAAGCCATTTTATTTTTATATTCTCAGTTGCAGCATATCCAAGGCATATAAGAAAAATTACTACCGCATCAAATGTGAGTATCTTCTTTTCGCCAAGCTTGTCAATGAGCCTGCCGATTATGTTTCTAAAACCAATTCCCAAAAATGAACAGATGATTCCCACAAGTGCAAAATTCGCAACAGGCTGTTTGAAGATCTTAATCAAAACCCAGGGTGCAAAGGTGATAAATATTTGTTTTCTTGCGCCAAAGAAGATTGAGAGCACATAGTAAAGCCAGTAATCCTTTTTTATCACAAACTTAAATCCCTTGTGCTGTGTCTTTTTTGGAAGTTTTATTGGCACAAGAAACAGAGCTGCAAAAAGATACATCACAGCAGCAACAACATACGCAGTTTGAAAAGAAAAATTTAAAAACTTAAAACCCACCATTACTATGAAATATCCAATTATAGATGCCGCTGTTGCAACAGAACCAATGAGTCCTAAAGTTTTACCATACTCGTCCTCTTTTGAAAGCTCCATTCCAATACTTGATGTCAGAACCATATTAAGATGTGTGCCTGTATTGTATATGGCTGTCCAAACAATCAAAAGCAGAAAGCTTGGGGCAAGAAATCCAAGACCAATTAAAGAAAATGAGCATAAAAAAGTAGCAATTATGCTTACTCTCAGGTCGCCAAGGAAGTATAAAAAACCAATAAGAAAGATAATTAAAAAACCAGGGGTTTCGCGCGGAAACTCCAAAACCCCTCTTGCCATGGGAGATATCTTGTATGTTGCAGCAATGTAGTTGTTAAATATTGTGTCGTTTATCCCACCGCCAATTCCCATAAAAGCATTTGCTAGGATAAATAAAGAAATACTTAAGAAAAGAATTTTTAAACTCTGATTTGAATTGAGCTGTGACACTATTTTTCATTCCTTTCTGTAAAATTCAAGAAATACTTATTTATACAAGCTCAATATCAAATATAGGTGTGTAGACTCTTTTTCTGTCTATCTCCTCACTCAAAAAAAGAATGACCTTTTCAACAGGAATTTCATCAAAAGAAAAGCTTTCAACATACTTTTGAAAACTCTCAAAAGGTTCATTTAATACAACATCCTGGGCAATTGTTATATGGGGTGTGTACTCTCTTTTTTCTCTTTCAAATCCAACCTCTGCCATTGAATCCTCAACAAGAGAAAAAAGGGTATTAAGTTTTTCAAGATTGCCATCTGGTTTTAGATACACAACTCTCAAGTTTCCATGCCCTTTAAAATATCCGCACGATGAGATTTTCAATGAAAAACGGGAAAAATCTTTTAGATTCTTTTCAAGCGCCTGTCTGATTTTTTCCACCTTTTCATATTCAATCTCACCCAAGAATTTGAGGGTTAAATGAAAGTTGTCAATGTACTTCCATCTGCCTTTTTTGCTGATTGACTTTAAAAAGCTTTGCACCTCAACAATCTGCTCTTTTAAACTTTTTGGAAAGTCAATACCAATGAATGTTCGCATTCTATCTTCATTCCTTTCATTCCTGAATTTTTAGAAAAATCTTTGAACGGTAGCATTTTATTTGATAGAATAAATATAAACAGCTCATATCTTAAATTTTATCAGGGGGAAGGGCATTATGGAAGTACTTTATAACGTAAAACTTTTATATCCAACAGACATCCCTGTATCACCAGGTGTCATAAACGTTGAAATTTACAAACCACAACAAGGAAAGCTTCCAATATACATCAAAAGCCTTGATGAAAACGACCCGAAAAGATTTATACCAAATATTGCTTCCATCATACAGGAAGAAATTCTAAACAGAATAAATATTGATATTGTAACCCAAACCCAGCTTTACGTGGTTGACGAGAATTCAAAGTATAAAATCATTTTTAACAATAGCTTGAAAGATTTTACCATAGAAAAGGAGTAGAAAGTGGAAAATGCGAGACTTTGGAAATGTAAAAAAGGTTGTTGTAAAGGTTGGAACAAGCACTGTAACATATCCCACAGGTAAGCTAAATCTTTTGCGTTTAGAAAAACTTGCAAGAGTTCTTTCTGACATAAAAAATGAAGGAAGGGACGTTGTGCTTGTCACATCTGGTGCTGTTGCATCAGGTTTGGGCAGGCTTGGGCTTACTAAAAATCACAAAACAACTCAAGAAAAACAGGCGCTTGCAGCTATTGGCCAGGGAATTTTAATGCAGATTTACGAAAAGCTTTTTGGTGAATACGGAGTTGTGGTTGCCCAGGTGCTTCTTACCAAGGATGTTGTCGATGAAGAGAAGAAGATGCTGAATGTTAAGAACACATTTGAATACCTGTTCAAATATGGTGCAATTCCAATTGTGAACGAAAACGACGTTGTTGCGATTGAAGAGCTTGAGTTTGGTGACAATGATACTCTGTCTGCTTATGTTGCAACAATAATTGATGCTCACCTTTTGATAATTCTTTCTGACATAGACGGGCTTTACTCATGTGATCCGAGAATTGACAAGAGTGCCAAGCTTATAAAAGAGGTTTTTGAGATTGACTCATATATAGAAAGTATTGCAGGTGGTGCAGGTACTGTCAACTCAACAGGCGGTATGCAGACCAAAATAGAAGCTGCTAAGATTGCAATGCAACATGGGATTCCTATGGTCATTGCAAACGGTGAAAATCCGGCAGTTGTAAAAGAGATTTTAGAGGGCAAGGAGATAGGGACGTTGTTTGTCAATAAAAACACCGTTTCAAGATAAATGCAAAGGGGGCGGAAATAAAGATGAGCGATTTGATTGAAAAAGCAAAAAAGGTTAAAGAAGCGTCAAAAAAGCTCATGAACCTTTCTGAAAATGAAAAGAACAGGGCTCTTTCATGCATATCTCAAAAGATATTAGAGAAGATGGATTTTATTTTGCAGGAAAACCAAAAAGATATGGAAAATGCTGCTTCTAAAGGCATCAAAGGAGCCCTTTTGGACAGGTTAAAACTCACAGAAGATAGGATAAAGCAAATTTGCAAGGGGATTGAGGATGTTATAAAACTTCCTGACCCGGTTGGCGAAGTTATTTCTATGTGGAAGCGTCCCAACGGGCTTGTGATTGGTCAAAAGAGAGTGCCGATTGGTGCAATTGGAATAATCTATGAGGCAAGACCAAATGTTACTGTTGATGCAGCCATTTTGTGTTTAAAAGCAGGAAACAGTGTTCTTTTGCGAGGCGGGTCTGAAGCGATAAACTCAAATATTGCACTTGTAAAGGTAATGAAAGAGGGTTTACTTGAAGCTGGAATTGAGGAAGGTAGCATAGAGATTGTTGAGGACACATCACGTGAGACTGCTGTTGCCATGATGAAATTGAATGAGTATTTGGACCTTTTGATTCCACGCGGTGGTGCAAACCTTATAAAAACTGTTGTGCAGAACGCAACAGTTCCTGTGATAGAGACTGGTGTTGGAAACTGTCACGTTTTTGTTGATGAAAGCGCTGATTTTGAGATGGCAAAAAGAATTGTGATAAATGCAAAGACTCAAAGACCGGGTGTTTGCAATGCTGCTGAAAAGCTTCTTGTACACAAAAACATTGCAGAGCAGTTCTTGCCGATGATTATAAAAGAGTTGATGGAAAGAAACGTTGAGATAAGAGGATGCCCCACAGCAGTTGAGATTTGCAGTAAAAATGGAATTGAGATAAAAGAAGCCACCGAAGAAGACTGGTATACAGAGTATTTAGATTTGATAATGGGTGTTAAGGTAGTTAGCAGCATTGATGATGCAATTGAACATATCAACAAATATGGTTCAAAACATTCAGAAGCTATTGTAACTAAGGATTACTTCAACGCTCAAAAATTCTTGGACTATGTAGATGCTGCGGCCGTATATGTGAACGCATCAACAAGGTTTACAGACGGCTTTGAATTTGGGTTTGGAGCAGAGATTGGAATCTCAACTCAAAAACTTCATGCAAGAGGTCCTATGGGGTTAAAAGAGCTCACAACTATAAAATATATCATCTATGGCAGCGGTCAAATAAGAAAATAAATGTTTCGAGGAGTTTATTATATGGAACAAAAAACAAGATTTAAAGACATTCATTTGCGTCAAGATTTAGAACAAATTACCCAGGAGCTGAAGAAAATTTATGGTGATAAGCTAATAAAAGTGATTTTGTTTGGTTCATACGCTACAGGAAAGTACGATTTAGAGTCTGATGTTGATATAGCAGTTTTAGTAGATTTAGATGAGGATCAATTAAAAAGTATGAAGATAGCTTAGATGCCATTGCAACCGAGTTTGGATATAAGACTTTAAAAGTATTTTCGATTATAGATTTTCCCTTTAGAAGATTTGAAAAACTAAAAGAGATATTGCCATTTTATAAAAGTATTGAGGAGAAAGGGATAGTATTATATGGATGACACAAAGATAAAAACTAAGGACGACCATGTTGTTGTCCTTTTTTCTTTATGAAAGAAAACCATATGTGCTATAATAAACATAAGAAGCACTTTTGCTGCCATTTAAAAACTGAACAAGAAGGGGTAATGGAAGCTTGAATCAAAAGACCTTCAGAGCTTTAGAATATGACAAGATATTAGAAATGCTAATGACTGCGGCACATTCTGAACCTGCAAAAAGGTACTTTCAAAACCTTGTGCCCTCAAGCGATAAAGATTTTATCCAAAAAGAACTTGACAAGGTTGAAGAGTGTTTTATTTATATACTAAAATATGGAAGACCACCCGCATTAGAGTTTTCTGATATCTCATTGATTCTGAAAAAGGCAAGAGCACAGGCAATTTTGACACCACACGAAATATTAGAAGTAGAGAAGGTATTAAAGCTTTCACAAGAAGTAAGGTCATATCTTGCAAATGCAGATAGTAGCTATCTAAAAACTATTCGAGAGAGGCTTTTTAATCTGAAAGAGATTATAGCCCGTATTGACCAGACGTTTTTGACACCTGAGGAGATTTTAGACACTGCATCGCCAAGGCTAAAAGAGATAAGAGATAGGATAAGACGGCTTGAGGCAAGGATAAGAGATGAACTGAACAAAATGATAAGAGATCCTAAAATCCAGAGGTTTTTGCAAGAGCCGATTATAACAGTTAGAGGCGATAAGCTTTTGCTTCCTGTGAAGGCTGAACACAAAGACAGCATCAAGGGTATTATTCATGATCAGTCTGCAACAGGTGCAACACTTTTTGTTGAGCCGTTTGTCTGTGTTGAAATTTCAAACCAGATAAGGGTTGCAAGGTCAGAAGAGAAAGAAGAGATAGAGAGGATATTGCAGGAGCTTTCTCAGCTTATTTCAGATAGCTATAATGAGATAAAACAAAATTTCGAGAGTCTTTCTGAACTTGATATTTTATTTACCAAAGCGCAGTGGGCGCATCAATTTCGGGCTTCAAAGCCTATTCTAAACACAGCAGGATATGTTAATCTCAAAAAAGCAAGACATCCACTGATTGAAAAAGAAAAGGTTGTGCCAATTGATGTACATTTGGGTAAAGAATTTGATGTTCTTGTCATTACTGGGCCAAACACAGGTGGCAAGACTGTGACGTTAAAGACCATTGGGCTTTTCTGTCTTCTTGCTCAAAGTGGAATGTTTCTCCCGGCAGATGAAGGGTCTGAGGTGTGTGTGTTTTCAAAGATATTTGCAGATATTGGCGATGAGCAGAGCATAATTCAGAGCCTTTCAACTTTTTCAGCGCATATGAAAAATATAATTGAGATAACACAAAATGCAGACAGCTCAACACTTGTTCTTTTGGACGAGATTGGTTCTGGCACAGACCCCGAAGAAGGCGCTGCGCTTGCAAAAGCAATTTTAAAGTTTCTCTTTAAAAAAGGCTCTAAAGTTGTTGCTACAACACACTATGGAGAGCTTAAAACATTCGCTCAGCAGGAAGAGAGGTTTGAAAACGCTTCTTGTGAGTTCGATATCAATACTTTAAAACCAACGTACAGGCTTTTGATTGGAATTCCCGGTATGAGCAATGCGCTTTATATATCTTCCAATCTGGGTTTGAAAGAAGAGATAGTAGAGCTTGCCAAAAGCTATATGTCTAAAAAGACGCTGGAGCTGACTGACATTATAAACGAGATGGAAAGAAAACGAAAAGAACTGGAAGAGACCCTGGAAAATGCAAATAAGCTAAAGATTGAGGCAGAGAACTTAAAGAAAACCTTGGAAGAAGAAAGAAGAAGATTTGAAGCAGAAAAGCAAAGGATAAAAGAAAGAGCCTCGAGAGAAGCACGTGAGTTTGTGCAAAGGGTTGAAGATGAGGTTGAAAAGCTATTCAAAGAACTTAGGAAGATTGCAGAAGCTTTAAAGGAAAAAGAGATGTTAAAACAGCTTGAGGAGAAGAAGAGAGAGTATGAAAACCTTGTAAAGAGCATAGAGCAGGCATCACAAAAAGAGGAAAAACTGCAGTCAAAGCTACCTGAAAACCTTCGGCTTGGGCAAAAGGTATATGTCAAAAGTTTTGATGCAGAAGGGTTTGTTGAGTCACTGCCTGACTCTAAAGGAAATCTTACAGTTAGAATTGGCATTATGAAACTTTCTGTGAATATATCAGACGTTTTTGAAATAGAAGAAGAGACAACTACCAAAAACTTAGTTTCTTCTAAAAAAGCAGTTGAAGTCACTCAAAAGAACATTGACATGTCAATTGATGTAAGGGGCAAAACAAGCGACGATGCCATTTTAGAGGTTGACAAGTACTTGGATGATGCATACACAGCTGGACTAAAACAAGTGACAATAATCCATGGAAAAGGTACGGGGGTTTTGCGCCAGGCGATAAGGAATTTTTTGAGACGGCATCCGCATGTAAAATCATTCAGAGATGGAACATATGGTGAAGGTGAACAGGGTGTTACGGTAGTTGAGCTGAAAGACTAATGATTTTCTTGATATTGACTTGGCAGATAAATTCAATTAAACTTATATTTAAGCTTCTATTTTTTAACTTCAGAAAAGAAGGAGACGAATATTGATGATAGAACAGCATCAAACGCTGAAACTTCAAAACAAAGTGGTAAAAGAAGCAGTTGAGTGGATTTTATGGATTGGCGGTGCAGTGCTTATTGCTCTTATCCTGCGCACTTATGTCTTTTCACTTGTGATTGTCCCAACCGGCTCAATGCTCAACACAATTCAGCTAAACGATAGACTCTTTGTATATAAGCTTGGTTATGTTCTTCATATAGAAGATGTCAAAAGAGGAGACATTGTGGTTTTCAAGTATCCAGACGATAGGAAAACTTTATATGTCAAAAGAGTTATAGGTCTTCCTGGCGACACAATCGAGATAAAAGATGGTGTTTTGTACATCAATGGTAAAGTCTACAAAGAAAATTATCTGAAAGAACCCATGGTAGGAAGCTTTGGACCTTACAAAGTTCCGCCCGGACACTATTTCATGATGGGTGATAACAGAAACGACTCTCACGACAGCCGGTTCTGGGAACACAAGTATGTTCCAAGAGACGATATTATAGGCAAGGTAGTCTTCAGGGTATGGCCGCTCAGCCGCGCAGGAATAGTGAAATAGATGAAGGCAAAAACCGTTGATGGCAATAAAAGTTTATCTTTATAATAGATTTATTGTTTTACAAAAATTTGAGTAATTCGGAGGGTTGATTGTTAGTTATGAACGATGTTTTCCATGAACAGCTGATTGTCAGAAAAAAGACCTCTGGTGAAAAGACAAAACAAGTGCTGATTATTATCGGCGGGGTGTTGGTTGGACTTATAACATTCTTTATACCAATCATAAACACCTTAGGTCCTGTTCTTTTAGTTTTGGCTATATGGGGTGCAATTTATCTTTCGAGAAACTACAACATTGAGTATGAATATGCAGTAACAAACCACTATCTTGACATAGACAAGATAATTGCTCAGAGAAAACGAAGCAGGGTGGTGTCTTTGGACATCCGAAAGATTGACTATTTTATTTCTTCAAAAGACTCAAGTATGTTCAACGCTCAAAAGAACGACAAAAGTATTGTCCAGTCATTTGACTGCACCTCAAATACTGGCGAAGAGAATGTGTATGCCATTGTTGCCAATGTAGAAGGCAAAAAAACAAGAATCTTGTTTGAGCCGAACGAAGAGATAGTTCAGGCAATAAACAAGTTCTTCCAGAAAAAGCCTTACCAAATTTATAGATAAAAATCTTTTCAAAGGAGATTGAGATTGGGATGGCATTTGAAGACAAAATAATCAAAGAAGCACTGACATTTGATGATGTTTTGCTTGTACCTCAATACAGCGAAGTTTTGCCAAAGGATGTGGATGTGTCAACTTATCTTACAAAGACGATAAAACTCAACATTCCTCTTATGTCAGCTGGTATGGACACTGTTACCGAGTCGCGCATGGCAATTGCCATTGCCCGTGAGGGTGGAATTGGTGTTATCCACAAGAACATGACGGTGGAAGAGCAAGCAAGCGAGGTAGACAAGGTAAAAAGGTCTGAACATGGTGTAATAGTTGACCCGTTTTATTTGTCCCCCGACAACAAGATATATGAAGCGATGGAGCTCATGGCAAAGTATCGCATTTCAGGTGTTCCGATAACAGTAAATGGCAAGCTTGTTGGCATCATCACAAACAGGGATATTCGATTTGAGACAGACTATTCAAAGCCAATCAAAGAGGTTATGACGTCAAGTAACCTTATCACTGCAAAGGAAGGCATCACCTTAGAAGAAGCAAAGGAGATCATGAAAAAACACAAAATAGAAAAGCTCCCTATTGTTGATGATGAAGGAAATCTAAAAGGTCTTATCACCATAAAAGACATTGAAAAGGCAGTAAAGTACCCAAATGCGGCAAAGGACAGCAAAGGAAGGCTACTTTGTGCTGCTGCTGTAGGTGTGTCAAAAGACACAGATGAGCGTGTTGACGCTCTTGTTAAAGCTCAGGTTGATGTGATTGTTGTTGACACAGCTCACGGACATTCAAAAGGTGTAATTGAAACGGTAAAGAGAATAAAGTCAAGGTATCCACACATTCAGGTTGTTGCGGGCAATATTGCAACTGCTGAGGCTGCCCGTGATTTGATTGAGGCTGGAGCAGACTGTGTAAAGGTTGGAATTGGGCCTGGGTCTATCTGTACAACAAGAGTTGTTGCAGGTATTGGTGTGCCGCAGATAACTGCCATAATGGATGTTGCTGAGGTTGCAAAAGAATATGGCATTCCTGTCATTGCTGATGGTGGAATTAGGTATTCGGGGGACATAACAAAGGCGCTGGCAGCTGGTGCTGATGTTGTCATGATAGGAAGTCTTTTTGCAGGATGTGAAGAGAGCCCTGGAGAGTGTGAGATTTACCAGGGAAGAAGGTTTAAGGTTTACAGGGGTATGGGTTCGCTTTCTGCCATGAAAGCAGGAAGCAAGGATAGATATTTCCAGGAAGATGCTTCAAAGCTTGTTCCTGAAGGGGTTGAGGGTAGAGTTCCATATAAAGGTCCGCTTGAAGACACTGTTTTCCAGCTCATTGGCGGTTTAAAGTCTGGTATGGGTTATTGCGGAGCAAGGACTATAAAAGAGCTTCAACAAAAGGCAAAGTTTGTCAAGGTTACCCAGGCTGGTGTCAGAGAAAGCCATCCGCATGACATCTATATTACAAAAGAAGCACCAAACTATTCCGTTCATGTTGAGTAGTCAGAAGTTTTGAATAGGGGAGGAAAGCTGTTTTGGAATTTGTTGAAAAGTCATTTGAAAATGGTTTGGAGCTTGTTAAGATATATTCAAAGACAAAAAATTCATATTTTACAGTTGCACCCGAGCGGGGTGCAATTGTTGTTTTACTCAATCTTTCAGGCAAAGAGATTCTTTATTTGAATGAGGCGACACTTTTTGACAGAACAAAAAACATAAGAGGCGGAATACCAGTTTTGTTCCCGATATGTGGCAGAGTTGTGGACGGCAAGATTTTTTTCAAAGGTCAAGAGTTTGAGATGAAAAATCATGGCTTTGCAAGAGACAGCAGTTTCAACATAGCAGGTTACGTTGATATGCCAGATAAAAATGGTATAGTCTTGAGACTTTCAAGCAGCGAGTTTACAAAAAGGTTTTATCCGTACGACTTTGAGCTGTTGATGCAATATACACTAAATGATGAAATGTTTGAAGTGAAGATGATTGTTAAGAATGAGGATAGTAGTATAATGCCTTTTTACGCAGGATTTCATCCTTATTTTTTATGCAATAAAGACGAGTTTACTCTCAAGCTTGAATGTGAAAAGTGTTTTGACGATGTTGAAAAAAGGTTTATTGACCTTCAGGATTTCAAAGAGATTGATTTTTCAAAACCTGAGGTCAATCTTGACTTTTTGGATGTAGGAAGTAGCGAAGTTGAAATTACTCTTGACAGGGACAAAAAAATAGTGCTTTTGAAAGATGAGAATTTCAAAAACATAGTAGTTTGGTCTTTAAAAGATTTTGACTTTGTATGTGTTGAGCCTTGGATGGGCGAGCATGAAGGATATATCAATAACAAGTTTTATTACTTAGAACCTGGAGCAATCTTTGAAGGATGGTTTGCAATTAAACTTGCAAATGAGTAATTAAAAAAGGCGAGGATTAAAACGTTGGTCGATAGGAAGACTTTGCATGAAAAGCTTGAAAAGCTAAAAAGAATTATAAAAAGCTATGAAAGCGTGCTTGTTGCATTTTCGGGGGGAGTTGACTCTACATTTTTGTTAAAGGTTTCGTTTGATGTTCTGGGGGAAAAAGCCATTGGAGTATTTTCAAGTTCAGTTTTGAGCCCGCAAAGGGAAAAAGAAGATGCAGCAAAGCTTGCAAAAGACATTGGAGCAAGGCTGATTGTTATAGAGAGAGATGTTTTTTCAAATGAGGATTTTATGAAAAATGATAGGCTTAGATGCTATTATTGCAAGAAAGATTTGATAAAGAGATTAAAAGTATTAAAAGAGGAGTTAAATCTAAACGAGATAGTTGAAGGTTCAAATATAGATGACCTTCAGGATTTCAGGCCCGGCAGAAAAGCTCTTGAAGAGGAAGGTATCAAAAGCCCCCTGTTTGAAGCAGGACTTACAAAAGAGGAGATAAGGTATTTGTCGAAAGAATTTGGGCTTTCTACATATCAAAAACCATCTGCTGCATGTTTGGTTACAAGAATTCCATATGGTGATGAAATTACATTGGAAAAACTTCAAATGATAGAAAAGGCGGAAGATTTTTTGGTTCAAAAAGGATTTTCACAGGTGAGAGTAAGACATCACGGTAGCACTGCTCGAATTGAGGTTGCAAGGGATGAGATTTCAAGGTTTTTCGACCTTAAACTGATTGATGAAGTTACAAACGCTTTGAAAGCCTTGGGATTTAAGTATGTGACGCTTGACCTTTCCGGCTACAGAACAGGAAGCATGAACTGATTTGACACGAAAGGAAGAAGGTACAATATGGATGTAAGAAAAATACTTGAGGATGTCAGAGACGGCAAAATTTCGGTTGACGAGGCACTGAAGGTTTTTGCCAAGATGCCGTTTGAAGACATTGATTTTGCAAAGATTGACCATCACCGCAAGCTCAGACAGGGCATGTCTGAGGTCATCTTTTGTGAAGGGAAGACAAAAGAGCAGGTTTTAAAGATTTTTGAGAGGATGATTGAAAGAGGAGAAATAAACATTATTGGGACAAGGGCAAGCAGAGAGCAGTATGAATATCTGCAAGAACATCTAAAAGATGATGTAATATATTATGAAACAGGTAAAATTATCTGTGCAAAGAGGGTTGAGATTATCAAAAATCCAAAAGGACATGTTGCAGTTGTGTCTGCTGGAACTGCCGATTTGAAAGTGGCGGAAGAAGCGGCTATAGTTTTGGAGATTTTGGGGAACAATGTAAAGAGGATGTACGATGTTGGTGTTGCAGGAATCCACAGGCTGTTTGCCCACCTTGATGATATTCAGTCAGCCAACGCAGTTGTTGCAGTTGCCGGTATGGAAGGTGCACTTGCGTCAGTTGTTGCCGGACTTGTTTCAAAGCCTGTTATTGCTGTTCCAACATCTGTTGGTTATGGCGCAAATTTTAAGGGGCTTTCAGCCCTTCTTACCATGCTAAACTCGTGTGCAAACGGTGTTTGTGTTGTCAACATTGACAACGGATTTGGTGCGGCCATTGTTGCCCATATGATAAATTCGCTTGCAAATCAGAACTTGTAAAGAAGGAAGAAAAGAGGAGGAAAAGTTTTTATGATTCTCTATTTTGATGCAATCTCGGGCCTTGCGGGTGATATGCTTGTTGCATCGCTGATTGACTGTGGAGTTGATTTTGAGTATATAAAATCAAATATTTCACTTTTAAAGCTTGATGTAGAGCTTTCGGTTGAAGAGAAGTTTGTAAATGGTATTAAAGCAAAGAGGTTTATAGTAAATACTCATTCACATGACCATGAACATCACAGCGAGGATGCTCATCATCACAGAACTTTTAAAGACATAAAAAAGATGCTTTTAGAGAGCTCTTTGCCAGAGGCTGTAAAAGAAATGTCAATAAAGATATTTGAGAAAATAGCCTTGGCAGAGGCTAAGGTGCACAGCAAGAACCCAGAAGAAATTTCTTTCCACGAGGTTGGAGCAGATGACTCAATAGTGGATATTGTTGCATTTTCTCTTTGTATAGATTATTTAAAGCCTGAAAAAATAATCTTTTCGCCTCTTTGTGACGGCAGAGGTTTTACAAAATCGATGCACGGTATTATTCCCGTGCCAGCACCAGCTGTTTTGGAGATAGCAAGGCAAAATGGCATTCCACTTTCCACAACGGACATTGAATCTGAGCTTATAACCCCAACGGGCATTGGGATTGCAGCAGCAGTTGCAAGCTCCTTTTCACAAATGCCGAGCATGACCATCGAAAAGATTGGGTATGGTGCAGGGACAAAAGAACTTCCTATTCCCAATGTTGTAAGAGCTATAGCTGGAAAAAAAAACTGAACTCTGACGGTGATTATTTTGAGATATTTGCAAACATTGATGATATGACGGGTGAGCATCTTTCGCTTGCGCTTGAGAAAATAATGCAAAGCGGTGCTTTGGATGTCTATTTTACTCCAATTTTCATGAAAAAAGGTCGGCCTGCTTACAAGATTGGGGTTATAACAAAAGCTCAAAACTTTGAGGATGTAGCCTCTGCAATTTTTCGCTGGACATCAACAATTGGTATAAGATTTGTAAAGATGCAAAGAATAGAGATGGAAAGAGAAGTGAGAAAGGTTAACGATGTTCCCGAAATGAGATTAAAAATAAGCTCTTATAAAGACATAAAAAAAGTAAAACTTGAGTTTGAAGATATCAAAAAGCTAAGTGAATGAAAAGATAAAAAAGGGGATGTGCACAAAATCCATCAGCTGCACATCCCATTTATTTTTGAACTTTGAAGAGTTGAAATCTTTACACATTAAACCTGAAAATGACCACATCGCCATCTTGCATGACGTAATCTTTTCCTTCTGACCTGACAAGCCCTTTTTCTTTTGCCTGGGCAAACCCGCCACACTCTACCAGCACTTCAAACGGCACAACTTCAGCCCTTATAAATCCTTTTTCAAAATCGCTGTGGATTTTGCCAGCCGCCTGAGGTGCTTTTGTTCCTTTTTTGATTGTCCATGCTCTTACTTCTTTTTCTCCCGCTGTCAAAAACGAAATTAGCCCCAAAAGCCTGTATCCTGCCTGGATTAGATTGTCAAGTCCCGATTTTTCAATGCCAAGCTCTTTTAAGAATTCTTTCTTTTCTTCATCTGGCAGTGCAGCAATTTCCTCTTCGATTTTAGCGCAGATGACAATTACTTCTGACCCTTCTTCTGCTGCAATTTCCTTTACTACTTTTACATATTCATTTTCTTTTCCAATATCCTTTTCAGAGATGTTAGCTGCATAGATTGTAGGTTTGAATGTAAGAAGGTTGAGCGAGTTTACAAACTTCAAATCGTCTTCATCATCGAATTTTAGCGTTCTTGCCATTTTGCCACTTTCCAGTGTAGAATAAATCTTTTCCATGATTTCAAGTTCATGTGCTGCTTCTTTGCTGTTTTTTGCAAGTTTTCTTGTCTTGTCAAGCCTTCTTTCCAGCACTTCCATGTCAGCAAATATCAGCTCTAAATTGATTGTTTCAATATCTCTTCTTGGGTTTACACTTCCTTCCACATGGACAATATCAGTGTCGTCAAAACAGCGAACAACATGAACAATTGCGTCAACCTCTCTTATATGAGACAAAAACTTATTGCCAAGGCCTTCACCTTTGCTTGCACCTTTTACAAGCCCTGCAATGTCGACAAATTCAATAAAAGCAGGTGTCACCTTTTCAGGATTGTATATCTTTGCAAGTACATCGAGTCTTTCATCAGGCACTGCAACAACTCCAACGTTGGGTTCAATTGTACAAAACGGGTAGTTGGCAGCTTCTGCACCCGCTTTTGTTATTGCATTAAACAGAGTACTCTTTCCTACATTTGGAAGTCCAACTATTCCAAGTCGCATATTTTTTTTGCCCCCTATGAAAATCTTTTGTTTTTTACAAATAAACAGTATAGAATACTTTGTGTCAAAAATCAATTTAGAATTGCGCAAAATAAAAGCGCCACCCCGCTTTCTTTTGAGCCATTTTACAAGGTGGCGCTAAAAAATTTTTAAAACCTTTTAATCTTTTCTAAGTTTTTTTCCAATTATCATTCCAATCATCATACCCTTAAAAAAAAGCCCTGTAAGATATGTCCCAAGCATACACAGCATCTTCTTTTTTGCTTTGAGCATGCTGTATCTACTTCTTTGGCGATTATACAGCTTTCTTGTTCTGACCATCTTTAAATCTCCCCCTCTTTCTATTAATGTGTGCAACTTATGAGGGGGATTATGCGTCATATTCTCTGTATTTTTGAGAAAGCAAAAGCACTTTTTGAACGTAGTTTATTGTCTCATCAAACGGTGGAATTCCGCCAAACTTTAAAACATTTGCTGGTCCTGCATTGTAGGCTGCCAGTGCAAGTTCAATGTTTCCACCAAACTCTTCAATCTTTTCCTTTAAATATCTTATACCACCGTCTAAGTTTTCAATAGGGTCATATGGATTTACACCAAGAGATTTTGCGGTTTGGGGCATAAGCTGCATAAGACCAATCGCGCCGGCCTTAGAGACTGCATCTTGACGAAAACCTGATTCTGCTTCAATTACGCTCAAGACAAGGCTTGGCAAAACTCCATATTGTTTTGCCTTTTGTGTTGCGATTGATATTATATCGTCTTTGCTAAGATTAAATTTGTCGGTCGAAGGCTCAAAAGAATAGCTTGAGCTTTGCAGGTTGTAGCTGCCAAGTCTTTTGTTCAAAATAATATCTGCAGCTTTTGTCTGTGT